>CDYM01022158.1_pt1 | contig 52061 bp, 50 predicted proteins | sample 554981 | NCBI WGS metagenome assembly CDYM01 (sample SAMEA3182081, study PRJEB8094) | gut metagenome | biome: human; feature: gut; material: Stool; isolation source: human stools | place: Canada | collected 2012-12-04 | reverse complement strand
CAAGGCTTTCTTCTCTTGGAAAGCGGGTGCAAAAGTACACCCTTTTAGTATACAATCCAAATATATTAAACTATTTTTTCGAAGTTTTTTTGAAAGAATCTGCTAAAACACTGAAGGATAATGATGTTGTAGAACATATTTTTGATAGGATTAGGAAAGTGTGAGGACGGATAAGGAAGTGAGGGTAATAGTAGAGCATTGAGAGAGGCGCTTAGAAAAGCATAGCTTTAGAGAACGTAAAGCTATGCTTTAGCACTCGTAAAGCTATGCTTTAGCACTCGTAAAGCACCGCTTTAGCATTGACAAATCACTGCATTGTTTATAACGGGCGGGTACAGAAGGGACACTTTTCAGGGAGCCCCTTCACACACACCCGCGCGCACGTACTAAAATAGTCTCTTCATCATCTACATTGATAAACACTATGCATTGGGGCAGGCGTTTCAGTCAGGCGAGTGCAGTATTTTCCTTTATCCCATGCCGACTGCCATACCTATGTGCGGGTGAAACCTGCTCTCAATTTGCCAAAGAAGAAATTCTCATCAACATTCATCAGATGGCTAATTTCTGTAAGGGCAAGGAATAACAGAATATGCGTGGCTTGGCAGTAGAGAGATTCACAAGTTGAAGTGCAGTCTTAAAGTCGGCGAAAGAATGATTATATTCTGGCAACACTTCTTCATCGTCATAGTAGAAGCATCTTCTTCACCGTGCTCTCCTTCTTCTCCCCACGTTTCATTATTTTCCACCTTATTTGTACGCGCGCACGTGTGTGAGAAATTATTGTGGTGTCCCTACTGTACCCTTTGTCCCTGCCCCACTGTTCATAACTTTGTTTTTTGCATAAGGGAACGCCTGCAGTTTCAGCGAGACAGAAGTACAATTGCTCCTTTCACCGCCTTGAAATCAAGAGTTGTTATAGCATTGGCAGCCCATACATGTTCTTTGTTCGGTTCATCTATACCCTCTTTATGCAAGTACATTACAGACTTTTAATTACCAACCAGCCTCATCCCAACCGGCAGCAGAATACCATTGTAATGTTCGATAAAAATTATTTATTTTTGAATCAAAACTTCCACGAGGTATATAAGTGGACAGCCCTTCCGCCTTTTCCATGGAAAACATACTATAAGTAATTCCCGAATAATTTTTCGGCGTAGTTTTCCTATAAATTACAGCCTCATCAAAAGCTTGACGCCACGACTGATAATCAGCATTATCTTTTCCTCCTGTTAAATTTTGAATCAAATTATCAAAATCATAATTTGCTTTATCACTGCTAAAATCATAAAGCTGTATATCATCACGCTGCACCACTCCCGCATCTTGAATATATTTAGGAATAATAGTTTTAACAACCATAGCTAAATGATCCAAAGCAGCACTATTAATTACAGATGTTGCAACTCCTCCCGTCCAATTTGTATTAACCGATGGTACCTTGCCAGTATAAAACTTTTCATAATAATTGAAATAAGCACTAGCTATATTTATAGCCAAATTATTCTCTGTAAACATCTCCGGCACAACTACACTATAAGGGGCCCCAGGACCAGGAATTTCAGTTGGTGAACCAATAAAATATTCAGTACAATCACGTAGTTCATAAGCTACCTCCACAGCCTGCATCGAACATGAATCAAACAGAATAAATTTCAAAGGTCTAGGAAAAGAAGATAACAATACATCATGAAAATCCGGAATATTCATTTGAGTTCTACGATAGTACCCGATTGAACGAGAATTCGCATCATTGGTAGCCGGCACCCATGAAGAACTATGAGATAAAAACACAAAACCATAACTATCTGCCGGGAAATAACTTACCGTTTGAGAAATAACAGAAGACATAACCTCTTTAGCCAAAGGATTCTGTTCCGAATAGGTAAAAAGAGTGTCTGCTACCACTTTTCCATTCTGTTTTTTTAATGAAACAAGACGAGGAACATCATTAACCATTTCACTATAAACAACTAAATTACATTTTGAATAATCCACCTCTTTCATACCCTCTTTCATATCTTCAAAATTGGTTTTAAAGAGATCAGATAATTCATTAACGCCATTATCACCTACAATATATACCAACACAGTGCGCCCAACTTGTTCACGCGGTTGAGGTATAATAGGACCTTCTTCATCATCGTGACAAGCTGCCACCAACATTACAACACAGAACAAAAGCGATAATATTTTTATCTTTTTCATAATATTCCTCATTTATAACAGGGACAAAGATAAACAAATAAGAGATGCAAACCTGCATCTCTTATTATATTAACAATTAAGTTATTGTTTATTACTCTTCCGGTTTCGTAAAGCGGAATTTATCTGAATCAATTCGCGATACCGTCATTCTATTATTCTTCTTATATTTATTCAGAATCTTCGTTGCTTCTTTTTCCAACTTCTTTCTGTTTTCCGAGAAGTAAATCATACATGTACTATTCTGCTGCAGTTGGTTATCCTCCAAATAATTTTTCAACTGATAACTATATAATTCACGATGAACCAAGAATCCTTCTTTGCTAACCTTCGCACTATCTAATATCTGAATATCCGTGAAATAGACTACCGTATCCGTAAATGAAGCAGAAATTCCAAAAGCATAAACCGGTTTAGAATGGTCTTTTTTCAGAGAAAAAGCGGAGCACATGGTAAACACAAGTGCAATTGCAAATAGTATTTTTACGTATTTCATATCATATAATTTTTAACTTCGCAAAGGTAACAAAAAAGAGGAGACTACCTCGATTTATCTCAAATAAATAGCATTTCTTAATCATAAATCCATAACAATACAGGTTTCTTTTCTGCCTTGAGCAGCCTGTCAACCTTCCTCATCACCTCATCAGATATCACAGGACACCCTTGACTGATTCCTAATGGAAGATGCAAAGGATACACCTCCGTTTCCGGCATCGGAGTATAAGAATGTAACACGATATACCGTTTGAAAGCATTGTTATTCGTTGCTTCCAATCCATGCAATTTATAATGAACATTAATCCCCCACTTGCTATACGACCGTATCCCTACTTTATATTTTCCTAAAGAAGAGCAATAACTACCTTCCACATTACTGAATACAGGCTTGGACAGCGTACTGTTTTTCCCGTATCCATGCGCACAAAGACTTGCATACTTCACAGAATCTCCCTTGAAATCCCATACAAAGAAACGCCTTTTACCGGAATGAATACTGAAATCTACCAGAAAGCAATAATTTGTATTATACCCGTTCTTATCACAATAAGCCTTTCCTGCCTGCGCTTTTTCACGCAAACGTTGCTCTAGTTTAGCAGGCACCGTGTCAGAAGATAATGTCGCATATCTTGCGTATGCCATCACCCCTGCTCCCAAAACAACCAGAACAAATGATATTAAAACAGATTTCTTCATAAAACTCACATAGCACAAGATTAAATTATAGAATGGGACTTATATAAAAAGTCGCATAAGTACATTCTTCTACATGAAAAGTGCGACTTATGCGACTCAAATTCTTTTTTCAGAAACTGATATTCCTTACTTATCCCAAGTAAGATTTGAGCAATTTACTACGATTACTTTGTCTAAGTCTTCTAATTGCTTTTTCTTTAATCTGACGAACGCGCTCACGTGTGAGGCCAAATTTATCGCCGATTTCTTCCAATGTCATTTCTTGCTGTCCGATACCGAAAAACATCTGAATGATTTCTTTTTCTCTATCGGTTAACGTAGAAAGAGCTCTATCAATTTCCCTCGCAAGAGACTCATTAACCAGAGAGCGGTCCGCCATTGGCGAATCATCGTTAACCAACACATCCAACAGGCTGTTATCCTCCCCTTCCACAAAAGGCGCATCCACCGAAATATGACGGCCGGATACCTTCAGCGTATCAGAGATTTTATCAACCGGAATTTCCAGTTCGTCTGCCAACTCCTCGGGAGACGGACGCCGCTCGTTTTCCTGTTCAAACTTCGAGAAGGCTTTGCTGATCTTATTCAGCGAACCTACCTGATTCAACGGGAGACGAACAATACGCGACTGCTCTGCCAATGCTTGCAGAATAGACTGGCGAATCCACCATACAGCGTAGCTAATGAACTTAAATCCACGTGTTTCATCAAATTTCTCGGCAGCCTTAATCAGTCCTAAATTGCCTTCATTAATCAAGTCAGGCAAACTCAAACCTTGGTTCTGGTACTGTTTAGCCACAGATACGACGAAACGAAGATTGGCACGTGTCAATTTTTCCAATGCTACACGGTCACCCTTACGAATGCGTTGAGCGAGTTCCACTTCTTCCTCGACAGTAATCAGGTCTTCACGGCCGATTTCCTGCAAATACTTATCAAGAGAAGCGCTCTCTCTGTTAGTGATACTTTTGGTAATCTTTAGTTGTCTCATTCTTTAAAAACAGATTTGGAGTGCAAAGTTACGACAAATAATTTGTTAACATACAAAATTAAGTAACTTTTACACTATATTTTTCATCTAATAAAACAAAAAGAGATGCCGACAAGTTGATTGGCGGCATCCTTTTTCTATTTCATTAGCTTATCCTGCAATCTTCTTACCTTATTTTTATATATTACTCTTGAGTCAGATCGACAGCGAAATATCCGCGTTTACCTGATGGGAACACACCGGTCAGGAATAATACCTGGTTCGGAGACTTAACAGCAGCTTTCATTACTTCTTCCAGATCGCTGACTTTGCGCATCGGCTGGTCATTAGCTTTCAGGATAATGAAGCCTTTACGAACTCCTGCATCTGACATCTTACCGGAAGAAACTCCTGTCACTTGCAGACCGTAACCTAGATTCAATTGCTTCTTCAAGTCATCCGGCAACTCTTTGAAAGCAGCTCCCAGGATTTCCATGCCTGCATCCTTCACGATCTTGGTAGTACCTTGCTCGTTCTTCAACGTTACTTCAACGGTCTTTTCCTTCTTATCGCGCATCAGTTTTACTTTCACCTTATCACCCGGACGATGTTTAGCAAGTGCTTCCTGCAAGTCAGCCATATTGGATACTTTCTTATTATCCACACCGATAATTACGTCATCGACTTTGATATCAGCTCCGGCAGCAGAACCATTCTCTACGATTTCAGAAACCCATACTCCTTCTACAACACCCAGTTCTTTAGCTTTATCTGCCAATGTCTTACCGGATTTGTCAATCGGTTGACGGTCGTCCATCAAACTGCTACCGATAGAGCCACCACGAATACCGAGCAATGCACGTTGTACTGTTCCATATTGTTTCAAGTCGGCAATTACTTTCGTCATAATGCTGGTCGGGATAGCAAAACCGTATCCTGCATAAGCACCTGTCGGAGAAGAAAGCACTGAATTGATACCAACCAATTCACCTTTGGCATTTACCAGTGCACCACCACTGTTACCCTGGTTGATGGCAGCATCCGTCTGGATGAATGATTCTATACCACCATTATATACTCCCAGAGAACGGGCTTTTGCACTTACGATGCCGGCAGTTACAGTAGAGTTCAAATTGAACGGGTTACCTACTGCCAATACCCACTCTCCTACTTTCAACGCTTCGGAATCTCCCACCGGAATAGTCGGGAAATCATCACCCTCAATTTTCACCAGCGCAAGGTCGGTGCTAGGGTCAGTACCAATCACGCGTCCCTTAAACTCACGGTTATCATTCAGTTTCACACTGATTTCATCCGCACCTTCAATCACATGATTATTCGTTACGATATATCCATCCTTCGAGATGATTACTCCCGAACCAAAACCTACACGAGGTTGAGACTGTACCTGACGTTGCTGTCCGCGTCCATCACCAAAAAAGAAATCGAAAATGTCCGGCGCTTGCTGAACAGTTCTTGTTTTAGCTTCTTGAGTAGACCTTATATGTACGACAGCATGAAGTGAATTCTCGGCAGCCTGTGTCAAATCAACAGGTTGAGCGTTCACAGCGTCAAAAGCAGCCAATTTGACATTGGGATTCTGCTTGAACATCTCATTAAAAGATGTCTCTTTAGCAGCTTCGTTAGATTGCAACAATTTGTAAGTTGTCAATCCTGCAACTCCTGAGCTAAGAAGAATGATTGCTCCTACTCCCAGAATGTTCTTTGTTGTCTGTTTCATGATTTATAATTCTTTAAATTGTTAATATTCGACATTGTTTTAACTTTTACGACGTTAAAATAATAACAAATATCGTTCACTTATTCTACTTGTCACTCTTTTTTGTCCACTTTTAACAGAGAATATTTAGAGCTTAACAGCGGTTAACGACAGCACCTGACAAATTTACATTCGTTGTATGTCAGATGGCTTTAACACTCTGACATTCATTCAGTAAAGTCAGATTTTCATGACACCGATTCCGGGCAAATCATTTAAGGTGATCTTTCCATTCACCACTTCTACCCCTTTAAATCGATCATTAGAAATAAGCAAGTTACCATCCAGGTCGGCAAAATCGACTAATGGTGAGAACTGTGAAGCTGCAGAAATAGCACACGAGGTCTCTGTCATACAACCCACCATCACACGCATACCGAGCGCATGAGCCAGCGTTACCATCTTCCATGCTTCACGCATACCGGTACATTTCATCAGCTTAATATTAATTCCCGTGAAAGCGTCTTTCAAGGCAGCTACATCTCCCAAACGCTGCAACGATTCATCTGCAAATATCGGCAATGGACTTTGTTGCGTTATCCAGGCAATGTCGTCTAGCTTCTCCTTCGGCATAGGCTGTTCTATCATCACAATACCTTTTTCTTTCAGCCAATGAATCATATCAAGCGCGTATTGACGGTCTTTCCAGCCTTGGTTGGCATCTATCGCTATCGGTAGATTCGTTACCGAGCGGATGGTTTCAATCATCTCTTTATCATTGTCCCGTCCCAGCTTTACCTTTAATATATTAAACTGATCGGCACACTCTTTCGTTTTCTCCCTTACCACATCAGGTGTATCAATACCTATCGTGAAGGTGGTAGAAGGCGTCTTTTCTTTGTTCAATCCCCATATCTTATACCAGGGAGCATCCAACAGTTTTCCCACCAAATCATGAAGGGCAATATCTACCGCAGCTTTCGCCGCCATGTCTTTTGGCGAGAGGCTGTCAACGTATGACAAAATATCATCTAGCTGAAAAGGATCACTAAACTGTTCCAAATTCACTTTCCCCAGAAAACTCATTACCGATTCTACCGTCTCTCCCAAATAAGGAGGCATAGAGGCCTCTCCGTACCCCGTTATCCCTTCATATTCTATTTCCACCTGTACATCAGGAGTCGTTGTGCGTGAATATGTGGCAACCGTAAACACATGCTTCAACTTCAATTCATAAGGGAAAAAGCTCATTTTCATCTTTCCTCCCAAACCGAGCTTATTTATATAGACGTTAGAAAGCGATGATTCTCCGGCTAATGTCTGACGGACAACCAACCCTGAACCCAAAGCAGCCAAAGTCGCTGTTTTCAAAAAATCTCTTCTGTTCTGCATGCTTTAATAGATGATAAATTACAAATGATAAGTGATAAATGACAGGTGGCAGATAATAGATGATAGATATTTATGCCAAATACTCACAGTAACTATCAACCATCATTTATCAACTATTTATAATAAGGATTATTATCCGTAGTATTCATTCCCTTCTCCTTATTAATATAAGGTAGGAAGCGAACGGCAAAAAGCAGACGTTTCGTGTTGAACTCGTCATAGTTCTTATCCGCAGGGTTCATACTACTGATGTGTACATCGCCCAAAGCGTGGATAAACTGTTTATTACCAAGGTAAATACCAACGTGAGAGATTCCTTCTTTACGCTCCGCAGTTGCTTTACGGCCGAAAAACACTAAATCCCCCCGTTGTACATTGGCAAAATCAGGAGCAATCTCAATATGTTCGCCCACATAAGCCTGTTGAGACGCATCTCTTGGAATAATAATATCATGCATAAAAAGCACGGTACGTACCAAGCCGCTACAATCTACTCCTTTGGAAGAGGTTCCTGCCCACAGATAAGGAATTCCCATCATCGAATAAGCAGTCGCAATGATACTTTCAACATCTTGTTTCAATGAAGCCCTCCATTTTGTTTCCGGTTGAGAAATAGATTTAGAGATGTATGCTTTCCGACCGTCGGGATAAGCTACTTTGTAGAAATGCCCCTTGCTTCCCTCCCACTTCAGACGATTGCCTGCAACCACGTCGGACACAGGTTGAGAACTTTCATCCGGTTTTTCATACGCAAATCCGTAGTGCGAAGTAACCACTATCTTTTCCGCCCGGTTCCACTCATCATAACGTTCCTTCGACATGGGGGTAATCACCATCCGGTGTACCCATCCGGTATAATCATCCGGCGTTTGTATCTCGTACCAACCGGTATATTGAAGTACTTTGACCGGCATCCCCAACAATGCCTGCGTACTCATGCCGGAAGTAAATTTGCCTTCTTCGCGCAAATTGCAAACAGAGATATGCACTACCCCATAAGCTGAATCGGCAGGCATGGGACGTATTTCCTGTGCTTTCAGGCTGACTGCCGCAATCACCAGAAAACAAGAGAAAAGGAGGATATTCTTTTTCATTAAAATTCATTTTAATAATAGCAAAGGTAGAAATTATTTCTATTTGTGGTACTTTCTTTGGCTAAAACAAAATAAATGACGTATTTTTGCAGTCTAAAGCAGTTGGCCGGTCTGTCGCGTGCACGTTTCGTGCAGGAGGAAAGTCCGGGCAACATAGAGCATCCTACTTCCTAACAGAAAGCTGTCCGTGAGGGTAGAGTAACGTAGAAGAAAATAACCGCCGCTCCTTTCGGGGAGAGGTAAGGGTGAGAAGGTGGGGTAAGAGCCCACCAGCCGCATGGTGACATGTCGGGCTGTACGTCTTAGGAGTTGTAAGGTCATGTAAACCGGCGTTATGAGAGTTGCTCGCTCCATGTCGGAGGGTAGACCGCTAAAGTGTCGTGGTGACACGCCACTCAGATAAATGACAGGCACCTTGTTTTATATAAGGTACAGAACTCGGCTTATAGGCTGACTGCTTTTTCTTTTAATTATCCGTTGAACTATGAAGAAGAAAATCACCGATATATGGAAGTTTCTTACGTATGACATCTGGCGCATTACGGAAGATGAAGTGACCCGAACCAAGTTCTCACTCTACAATATTATAAAGACCATCTATCTTTGTATCAACCGGTTTACCAAAGACCGGATGGCTAATAAAGCTTCCGCACTGACATATAGCACATTGCTCGCCATTGTACCGATACTTGCCATCCTGTTTGCCGTGGCACGCGGTTTTGGATTCGACAACCTAATGGAACATCAGTTCCGCAATGGTTTCGGAGGAAATATAGAAACAACAGAGGCCATTCTCTCATTTGTCAACTCCTATCTTTCACAAACCAAAGGAGGTATTTTCATTGGAGTTGGTTTGGTCATGTTGTTATGGACGGTTATCAATCTGGTCAGCAATATTGAAATCACCTTCAACCGTATTTGGGAAGTGAAAAAAGCACGGTCCATGTATCGCAAGATTACGGATTACTTTTCTATGTTCCTGTTGATGCCGATTCTAATCGTAGTGTCCGGAGGACTTTCTCTGTTTATGAGCACCATTCTCAAACAGATGGATGATTTCGTCCTGCTTGCTCCTATTATGAAATTCATGATACGGCTTATCCCTTTCGTCCTGACATGGCTGATGTTCACAGGGCTGTATATCTTCATGCCGAATACAAAAGTAAAATTCAAACACGCGCTCATTGCAGGCATTCTGGCGGGGTCTGCTTATCAAGCTTTTCAGTTCCTGTATATCAACAGCCAGTTGTGGGTGTCAAAGTACAACGCCATTTACGGTAGTTTTGCTGCACTTCCTTTATTTCTGCTTTGGTTGCAAATATCTTGGACAATCTGTTTATTCGGAGCCGAATTGACGTATGCCGGGCAAAATATCCGTAGTTTTAGTTTTGACCAGGACACCCGGAATATCAGCAGACGATACCGGGACTTTATATCCATCCTGATTATGTCGCTCATAGCCAAACGGTTTGAGAAGAACGAGCCTCCCTATACGGCTGCAGAAATCTCGGAAGAGCATCAGATTCCCATCCGACTAACCAATCAGGTGCTTTATCAGTTGCAGGAAATAGAATTGATTCACGAAGTAGTCACCGACGAAAAAAGCGAAGAGATCGGCTATCAACCGTCAATGGATATCAATCAATTGAATGTAGCCATCTTATTGGATCGTTTGGATACATACGGTTCCGAGAATTTCAAAATTGATAAAGACGAAGAATTCAACGACGAATGGAAAGTGCTGACCGAGTCCAGAGAAGAATACTATAAAAAAGCAAGTAAAGTATTACTGAAAGATTTATAAGGAAAAGGACGCAAGCAGTGCAACGATCTCGAAAATCAGACTTTACAACCTGATACTCTTATCTATAATAAGCCCAAAGCCAGCCTGAAAGGAGAAGCCGCCCAACTGAAAGTGGCAGTAGACTATTTGCTGAAGGATTTGTCAAAAAAGAAATAAATACTACATTATTAATGCCGCTTATTCAGCGGCATTAATAATAAGTTATATATCAACACTTTAGAGGAAACACTTTTGGTTTTAAATAAACAGTCCGTTCCTTTAAAAGGAAAGCATCGTTGGTTTAAAAGGAACGGACTCTTCCTTTAAAACCAACGATGCTTTCTGTTATATGCTTATCCTAAAGAACTAAGAATATAATTATTTTTCAATCAATAACGGTTGTATGAAATCACCTTTTCTTTCGGCTTCCTCATCTTTTTGCGTTTTTCCTTTGCCGGATAGCCAATGACAATATCCAGCAATAAACGTTTGGAAGCAGGAATACCGGCAAGCTGTTTCATTTCTTTTTCATCAAACCAACCCAGGATACAAGAGCCCAGTCCTTCGGCTTCAGCCGCCAAAGCAATATGAGCAGCAACTATTCCAATGTCGATCAATGGAAAATGCTTGCCTTTCACCTTTCCACCAAGCAGAGAGGTAATATTAGCAGATTCCTCTACCACCAGAATATGCACGGGAGCATCTTTAGCAAACTTATTCATCCCCAAACCAGCAGCAGCTTTCCCCGCTTTTTGGGCCAGTTCCTTATCCGTGATGACTACAAACTTCCAAGGCTGCGCATTACAGGCCGAAGGCGCCAAACGAGCAGCTTCAAGTATCCGTTCCAACTTTTCCGGCTCTACCGGACGCTCCTTATCATACGAACGGTCGCTTTGACGAGCCTGTACCAATTGAAGAAAATCCATAAGATTGCGATTTTATGATTTACAATTTACGATTGAAATTCGCTTTTGCGACAGCCAACTATTTATACTGAATCATCCGGCTGATATACTTACCGATAATATCGAATTCAATATTTACCACACTGCCAATCTCAAACGTATGGAAGTTTGTATGCTCATACGTATAAGGAATGATAGCTACCTGGAAAGTAGCATCGGTCGGATTACATACCGTCAGGCTAACACCGTTCACAGTTACCGAACCTTTATCCACCGTGATATATCCACGTTTCGCCATTTCCTTATCAAACGCATATTGGAAGGTAAAATACCAACTACCTTCCGCATCCTTAATATCAATACAAGTAGCGGTCTGGTCTACATGTCCCTGAACGATATGTCCGTCCAACCGGCCATTCATCATCATGCTACGTTCAACATTCACCTTATCCCCCACTTTCAGCAAACCGAGATTAGAGCGTTCCAATGTTTCTTTCATGGCAGTCACCGTATACGTATCATCTGTCAGAGTCACCACTGTCAGACACACACCATTGTGAGAAATACTCTGGTCGATTTTCAACTCATTCACAAACGAACACTTAAATGTAAAGTGTATATTCTCCTGGTCTTTCACCAGTGCTACCAAAGTAGCATATTCTTCTACGATTCCAGAAAACATAATTTCATTTACTATTTTACGATTTACTACTTACTATTTTAAGATTGAGAATACTCTCTTAATGCAAGGGTCAAAGATACGAATTAGAAAGGAGCTTAAAAAATAAGAGCAAAAAAAAATGGGGCTTTTATTACTGTATCTAATTATTAGCCATTTAGCAAAATGGTGATTCATTCTTGTGCTTTGTATGCCTCATAAGAACATTACAAATATAACTCTTAATTCTGAAATAAAACGCATTTCCCTATGATATTTTAATCTATATGTTCTATTTAACAACTTATATTTAAATAAAAAGCCAGCTATCATCTCGATAACTGGCTTTTAATTTTTAATCACTTATTTGCCTTGTATATCTTTATAATACTCGGCAAAGTTCTCTGCATAATTCTTAGCTTCGGGACTTCCTTTTGTTTATGTACATCATTATCCATTAGAAGCAATTAATTCCATTTTGCCGCTATCTACCACCTTGACATTTTCTTCCAATACAAACACATACCTCAATAATCCAGAATGTATCTTTTACATTAGATTGGACAAATTCTTATCAGTACCTTTGCTATAGATAAATCAATTACCAACCTATTTATTTCTACAAAAATATGCAAGTAACACCAAAGAGGAATAACACAATTCATTATTTACCACAAGAGATTAGAGAAACTACATATACAGATATTATATACAGACCTGTAACAAGGGAAATGTTAGAACAACTATTCTCAAATTCAGCTAAGAAGGATAAGCATAAATTAGTTAAGAAGAGAAGGAGGTAATTAATAAGGCAGCAAGTGAATGTTACTTCAAATGCTGCCTTTATTTGTTGGACTAAGAGGTCAACCTCTCTTATAGGTCATTTTAGCATAGTGTTCAGATGCTTCATCTTTATCATGAAATTCAAGTACTAGCTTATTGGAACTGATTTCAAGAACCTTTAAATCATACTGTTCATATTCATCTTCAATAAGAGTTATAACATCACCATTCACTTCCCATTTCTCAATACTCTGCGGGTTACTTGTACCGTCCAAATCATATTCACTATAAGTACCGTCTTCCCTAAAGGTGAAGTTACCGAAATATTCACATTCATCTTTAGGCGCATGGCTCCATGCTTCATCATATTCAGGGTGTTCAAAGTCCTTCTCAAACCCTTCCTCATAAGTAAGTACCCAGTGCCCTATAAGCTTCTCCGCAAGAGGTCTGTTATCGTTTTCATCGTCATCACTACAAGCAATAAAATTCAGACTCATCATTATAACCATGATTACTGAACCTATTAATCGTAAAGTCCTCATATATCGTTGGATTTTATTATTTACTGCTTGGTATAAGTTTCAGAATCTTCATTATCTTTAATCGTTAAACGATTGCCAGAAATAGAGAAGGTAGATGTATATACCTCATCTGTCCATGTAAATGTAATCTTATCACCGTCTACAGAATATTTAAATGATTCAGAATCAGTTTGTTTGTTATCTTTAAACTCTTGCCATATACCACTTCCGTCTGCATTGAATGTATATGAATCACTATAACCATAGTTATCCACTTCACTTCGCCATGTACCAACAATGGGGTTGTCATCATCGTCATCGCTACAAGCAACGAAATTCACACTCATAATAATGGCTACTATAGCCATACCAATAAATCTTAATGTCTTCATCTTTAAATTGTTTTAGTTAATTAATAAATTATACATAAGGGTTCACTTCATTATCATCTAAATCACCACCGTTGAAATTCATATCAACATTCTCGTTTCCCATTGGAGTATCATCCTCTTTAACTCCTAAAGAAGAATCTGTAGTATCACCATTCACATTGATATTGACAGTAGTCATTACATTGCGTTTTACAGTAATTACCTTCTCAAATGTTTGAGTTGCTCCATTAGCTCGTTCCCATTTTAACTGTATGGTGAGGTCTTTAGTGTAGTTCTCTGCTTGCCAACATTCATAAACTTGAGAGAAAGTGTACATAGAAGAAGATTCCAATATATTATCGTCTGCTGATACTTTAATATTGGGATTTATAGAACCACCGTTATTTATCCAAATATAACTAACAGACAATGTTCCGTCTACAGGTGGAGTTACTATAAATTTAAGTCCAAAGGCTGTACGTTTTAAATCTATATTGGCAACTCCTTCTTTGGTTGGTATATAGTCTGTTAATTCACCATAGAACCTACCGGTCTTAGGATAAAAGGAGACATCATCACTATGCTCATCTTCTTTACCTGCAATACTTGTAATTCCACTCTTTAATCCTTGGATAATAACGGTATTTGTTGTAGAAATATTAAATTTATTCTCTAAGGTAATACCTCTATAAATATAGTTACTCTTGTATTTATAAAATGGTGCATAATACATATTATCATCATGATATAATGTATCAGCATCATTTTGTACCATAGAACATTCAAACTTATATTTATATCCACCAATTAAAGAGATAGTCATATCTTTAATATTATCAAACAATCCATAAGCATAATTCTGATAATTCGTATCTCCGTCCTTCTTATAGTACACATTAATCCCATATATCTTCTTTGGTGTAACTTCTGTTCTGCTTAAAGGAGTTTCAGAAGTGGAGATAAATTCTCCGCCCAAATTGAATGAGATAGTGTAGGTTTCTTGGTTAGTCTGCTCCTGTTCTTTAGGTGGTAGTTCATCCTCATTATTACTACAAGAGAATAGAGTACTACTTCCTAAGAGAAGCATACCAATTAATCTGAATATCTTCATTGTAATAATCTGTTTGTGCTTCTACGTTCCTAATAGAGAGCGTTAATAATTGAGATATAAGTGTGAGGAACACAACATAGAGTTGCACACTTCTTAAATAAAGAACTGTTGAATGATAAAAAATAGACTGTCTGTTTCTTATATATTTGTATTAATGCCAACCTGTTCCCTATAGTTGGCTACTACATGCAAGAAGCGTGGGAACTATTGAATATTACTAAGTTGAGGCTCTGGACTGCCCTTCTTCAAGTAATAAACAATAGCCCACGCCAAACGATATATAGACTATCCAATATAAGATAGATATATAACATTGACGTGAGCGTTCTTGCCTACTATCCTTGAAGAATGAAATTGTCCAGATTTCAACTTAGGATAATATATCAAACGCTCTTCGTTAACTATGTCCTTTCAGAACTATCTCCATAGAAGTCTGAAATTGCTACAAAGTTACTAAAAGCTGTTTAATTTGCAAGAACTATTGTTTATTAAAAGTTGAGAGCTGTCTCTGCTCAATAATTCAAGGTTGGTATGAAACTTGCCAAATCCCCATATAAGTAGAAATTCTGAACTTTCATACCAACCCAATTATCAGAAGCTAAGACAATCATAGGTATTTAATAATTCTTCTTGCCTTAATCCCAAGTATCTTTTAGTAATTGATACACTGGAATGATTGAATAGCTCCATGAGCTTGACAAGTGCAAGCTCTGAATTATCGTTATTCATGTTGTAGACCTGTCTGCCAAAGGTCTTTCTAAGAGAATGGCAACTGAAATTGCCTATATGCAACTTGTATTTCTTTTTAATCTCTTTCAGCATGACATTGATTCTCTGAACTGTGTACACTGTCCCCTTCTGACTTATTAATACAGGCGCATTTATGCCAACTGGATTTATATGCTCATAACAATCTCTGATATGTTGTTGTAGCTGCATATTAATCCTAATTGTCCTTTGCTTCCCTGTCTTAATCTCTGTAATGGTAAACTCTTCTGCATCTAATATCTGATTCCACCTCAAAGCAAGAATATCAGAAATTCTAAGACCTGTGAAGCAACCTAAAGCGATAAGAAGTGACATCTTATAATTACTATCCCTTGCCAACTTTCTTATTAAGTTCATTGCTTCGCTCCATTGCAGATAATCTGCTGTTGTATTTGAATATTTAAGTGACATAATGTTCTGTTTTATAGTGAAACTAATAAAAGTGAATATTAATTTTGAGTTGGAATATCTAACTTGCTGATTACTAGTTAAACATTCACTAATAACAGAAGTGAATGTTATACTACTGGCTAATAATAGAGAAAGAGTACCTATATATAGTATATAGATACCCTTATTAGTTCTTCATGTACTACTTCACCGTAATAATCTTGTATATAGTCCAAATAATCATCAAGAAGAATACAATAGGTGAGATTGCACACGCAATAAAGTACATGATAATCCAAAATGTAACGACTACTAACGTTTGTAACATAAATCTTTGATTATTAATAAGTGATAGAATAAAGAAAGGACACCTATACTTTATTATATAGATGTCCTTTTTCTGTATTTGACAATCCTGTATATTCCCAAATACCACTAACTAAGAAACCATTGGTATTTGTCATCACCGTGTAAAGCGGAACATATACCTGTTGCAAGTTCTGTAGCATTATAGGCTCTATCCAAGAATGAATCTATATAGCTGCTCTTATTTGCACCTGTGAGCAAGTTGTAGAACTTCCACATAGACAAATCATTTCCCAAGCTGCCAAAGTTCTCGTCATTGATATACGCTTTAGCCACATTGTTAACCTGTGTATCAGTAAGCAACATTTTAGGTATATCTTTCTGATAGCCTTGCGGTAATGACTGATAAAGTCTCATTCTTCCAAGTAGTTGGCAGAACTGATGCTCTGTCATACTGGTATTGCCTAAAGACTGCATCAAGTGTATGTGTTTGGCTGCATCGTATTTGTGGAACATTTCCAATACCGCTTGATATAAATCCCTTGTATTGGTAACTTCCAAGCAACTAAGATAACCGTCTGTAGATACACATAGATTTGTGCAAACCTTACAAGTAAAGCCAATAAACACTTTAAACCGCTCTGCACCTTTCTTTGAATAAAGATTGGTGTGATTATAAGCTCTGACACCGCCAATAGTAAGGGTTAGCCTGTTACCGTGCACTGTCTCATAGATAGTAGGAACTTCAATAACAAAAGCGCATCTTTCGTAGTAGATAGTCTTATCACTCTCTAGTAACTGATTTGCAGGTTTGTGTATTGCTTCGGGAATCCTACCCTTGATTACATGAGAAACACGAATATCTGGCGATTCAATTTGTTCACCGTTAAAGAATGTATTGGTTGCATCCTGTACCGCTTCAATGAAAGCCACATGAGATAATGTAGCTTCGTTGTCCTTTGCGAATACGGGTATAATACAATCATTCCTTAGATGCTCCAAACTGGCTTCAATCGTATTGGCTTCAATGAATAGAGGTCGTTTCTGCTTAATAACAGGCTCTTCAATTATTACCGCTTCTTCTGCATATTCACCAAAGTTTCTACTAGTTCTTTGTACTGGCATAATCTGTAATGTTGATTCCATAATCTGTAATTTATTAAGTTAATATTAGAAATTCCTCTGTCTGAAAGCCAAGCAAGCCACAATCAGTATTAATAATCCAATAAAGAACTGTGGCATTAAGACTACTGGCACAATTAGAATTATTCCAAACGTCAATAAAATCTTTAAATTCTCCATACGCATAATAATAGATTAGTAAATAGTGTATTTAAGGACAAAATGAGGGTTTGACATGGAGTATTATTCATTCCACTTCTTTTTGTGCATCTTTATATGTAGACATATACAAATCGCTGATAAGTCCGCACATTTCAGAAGTTCAAAAGGTTTGTGGGCTGAATGGCAATTCATGTTATCCTTTCTTTTTCCTAATGATTTGGTATGGGGTGTTTTGGGTAACAGAAGGGGCTTATGCACGATATACATCTGATATGCTCACTGACAAATCAAATATTTCACTCTATCACTGCATAAAGTCTAAATAGAAACACTGCCTAAATCTAAAGGGGTGGGGTATGATTTTAGGTACCTATATTTTTGAGTTGGGTGTCAAAGGGAGCTTTTCTAGCAACATATATCACTCTCAAATGCCATTATTACCCTTTAGGACATGCTTCCCTATAGAATAACGGACTTATGCCAGTATCAGTATAAAGTTTGCAGATTGTCCACAATTCATGATTTTACTGTCGGAATATTAATTACCTTTGCAATATCAGGACAATGGGAAACACCCAAAATATAATCCTCAAAATTATTCCGATTCCATGTTAGAGATACCCTAAACGGGTATAATTCGACCTGATGCGTATCAGGTTTTATTATTCTTGTGACTGTCCAATATTTCTACCATGACTCCCTTATACTAAAGATAAAAATTCTCTATAAAGTGGACAACACTAGATTAGATTATTCCAGTCAAATTAACTTTTAACTTAACTTATGAAGAAAGAAATGATTAAAATTCCGGCAAATATCAAGTATTTAACCGAACGGGAGAAGTTCATAGAAGAATTCGGGAAACCGTTTGAACTTCCTAATGGTATTTTGAATAAAGAGATACCCGGCTGTGGAGCAACTACAGTCGCACTGACAGATGAACATAAAACTATTATATGCAGCCCTCGCAATGAGCTGTTGAAAAACAAACATGAACAATACCCTGATACCTTGCTTGTAATTGGCGGGGTAGACACCAAAGAGATTGAGGCATATTTGCAGACTGCGGAGCTTCCCAAGATTCTGGTCTCCTACGATTCCGTGTATAAATTGATTGGCTGTATTAAATATAAATCAGATTGGCGTGTAGTAGTGGATGAATTCCAATGCCTGTTGGCAGATAGCAGTTTCAAGTCTGAAATTGAGTTGCATTTTTTGGATAATTCAAGGTCGTTTCCGTATGTTACATTCTTATCGGCAACTCCAATTCTTGATAAATATCTGGAACAGATTGACCACTTCAAGGATATGAATTACTATCAGCTTGACTGGGAAGAAAAGGATATTGTCAGAGTATATAGAGAACGCACAAAGAATCCTATCAATGCAGCATTGGAAATAGTTCGCTACTATCAGAATGGCAATTATCCTTCTGTGTATGTTAATGGGGAAAGGATTTACTCCAAAGAATGTGTTATATTTCTCAATAGTGTAAATAATATTGTGAATATTATTAAACAAACAGAACTCAAACCGGAAGAAGTGAATATCATTGTAGGTAATTCTGACGATAACGATAAACAGATTGCAAGGATTGGAAAAGGATTCACAAGAGGGAGAATTCCCTTGAAGGGGGAGACGCACAAGAAATTCACCTTCTGTACTTCCACCGCTTATGCGGGCTGTGATTTTTACTCTACCAATGCCGCAACTTTTGTCATTAGTGATTGTAATCGCCCGAACACTACGGTTGATATAGCAACGGAACTGGTACAGATTGCAGGCAGGCAGCGTCTGGCATGCAACCCCTTCAGGCAGTTCCTCACCTTCGTTTACAATGTCAATGCAGAGGAGGTAGAGCAAGAGGCATTCAATGAGCATCTGTGCCGGAAGGTCAATGTGACACTTGACGAGATTAGGGATAACAACAATGCAGGTGAAGCATTGAGAGCCAAACGTATCAAGGATTTTAGGAGAATCCCCGACAATGTAAAATATCAGGATTCATATACAATGTACGATGAACAGAAAGGAGAATTTGTTTTCAACCGTTTAGCCTATGTAAATGAGCAATACTGTTTTGATGTCCAGAAGTTCAATTATCAGAATGGGGTAATTGTAAAGAAACTGCTCCAAGATAGTAGTTTCGATGTCAGTGAAAACCAAACTTATGCCGTTTACCAAGAACAGTTGAAACATCTAATCAAAAAGGAGCCATTTGTAGACAGGATGCAGGCATACTGTGAATATCGTGCCAAGCAAGGGCTGATTGTCAATCTCGCAATGTCAACACTGGAAAGCAAATATCCAGAACTTAGGTATTATTATGAGGCTTTGGGCGTTGACAGGATTAAAGCTCTGAATTATAAGGAGAAGAAACTGCTCAATGAAATCCATATCATGAAAACCAAAAATAAGATTCGTCATGAATTACACGGCATTATTCATATCGGAGACAGAATATTAACTACTGATATTCAGCAAACCTTACATGATGTATATGACAGGCTAGGCATTGACAAGTCACTGAAGGCGACCGACCTCAATGAATTCTTTGAGATTCATCCTGTCAAGATACCGACCGCCAACGGCCGGAAGAATGGCTTTGAGATTCGAGGAATATTGTAAACAAACAGAAAGAGGCTGAACTCAAAATCAATTTGAGACAGCCTCTTATTTTTATGTATCATGTACAATCCGGTTATTCTTATTGCTGTTGAGCGTTACGCATCTTAATAACTCGCTCGATGATTAGTCGCTGAATACAGCTAATTTTATCTTCACACTTAGCTGCTTCAATCCGCAACTTCTCTGTTGCTTCGATGCTGTTTAACACATTACAGACCGTATTAAAGTCATATTCCGAGATACAATAATTAATGGCCTTAATATATCTGGTCTGTTTTGCAGCTTTCACGCCAAAGGCTTGTACTGTTGCCTTCATCAATTGCTCTGCCTGCGCATAAGTTCTATATTCTTCTTTAAAAAGAGAAGAACTCATAGCAAGGGCTTTGCTTTGTAATAAAGAAACAGTAGTGCTTATACCAAAATATCCCTGTACGGCAGTACCGGACATAGAGTACATTATGCCGAACTTGCGGATATTCAGAAATAATTCATCTCCCGTTACAATTCCGGCATATCCTATCCACTCATCCTTTGAAGGACATTGGGAGAGATATGCAGTTGTTGCTACTCTGCGGTAAGCGTCGGCAACACTATCACATTCCACTAATTCAGCTTGCAGTGGCTCATCCGTCAAACCGAGCAAGTTAACATTGTCGGCTTTATCCAGATAGACCATTACGGCCGGAGCATTATCGGGAAGATTCTTTATTTTATTACCAACGTAATCGTATAGAGGAACATTCTCTGCGTAGAATGGTTTTGCATCACAGAAGCAAAACACAGTCGGCAAGAGCTTGCTCTTATCTATAGCTTTAAATACTTTGTCCTTCTCAAAGTTTTTAGGTTTGAGAGAATAATCGGTGAAGGCAGGAATAATTTCCAGTTCTTCGCCATTTACTAATATAGTGGTAACAAAGTACCACTTGGGAGCTTCTTCGCTCCCTAGGTTCTTAATATTTGTCATAATTCTAAATAGTTAAAATTATTAAGCGGTATATAAGAGCGGGCATACTTACTTATACCTTCATATATACTCGGCAATCCGAGAATTGCCTAATTAATAATATTAACAATTATGAACTAATTGCCACAGCTTATCACTTCCAAGCAAAAGCGATAGCTTAAAGCACCGAGGTGCTGGGGTCGGATTGTACATGATTTCAAAGAGCGGGTTGTTCAATGCTTACTCATCAACAATATGAGTTAATCATTTAACTGCTGCAAAGATAAACCATTTTACTGATAACATCCAAATTCTACAATCCATTATGGTTGATTTCGTCCGGATTATTGTACAAATATAGATTGTCTGTTAATGTCAGTTAATGAGATTTTACCATACCTCCTTACAGCCGTATCTGTCTGGGGGAGAATATGGCGGTTTGGGTAGTATTCCGTACCAGAATCACTTTACTTGTCTTTAGCCTTCAATATTGCCGCTACAATTTCTTTCATGTCATTAAGGCTGTCATTATCCAGAATCCCCATTTTGAAAGCCTTATCAACAATCTGCATGACAGTTTCCACATTTACCTCTATCTTTATACATTTGACAATTAACAGCTTAAGCTCGTCCCTCAAATTGGACAGATTACCAACAGACAGCCGTTCCACATATTTATGGGCTACTTCAAGGCCGGAGGCGGGAGATTGCATATAAGCCTCTATTTCTTTCACAATACCACTTATCTCGCTATTGTAATCATATAGTTTGCTGTTCTTCACATATCCCATACGTTCAAACATGTCACTGGCTTTATTGATTTTAGATGCAAAAAATTGAGTGTCTAACAGAGTATCGAACGTAATACCATTTATAGTATTTTGATACTGTTTTAAAATATTAATGGCTTCTTTGTTACCTTCTTGACTAATAGTAGTAGGTACTTTATCAGATTGCCTTACTTTTGTAGATTCTGTTTCCAACATTAGTAAAGCGGCATCCTCAGAGGTTAATCTTACATATTTCTTAAAAGACTTTGCATCATTATGTCCTGTTATCTTCATTATAATATGACTATCATAGCCATGTTTTAGCATATTACAGATAAAGGAACGTCTTGCTGTATGCGTTCCTATTAGTTCGTATGCTTTCACTTGTGTTGTAACAACTTCTCCTCCCCTATCCTCTGTTACATTATGTAATCTTGTTATACCTGCTTTTTCACCTATGTTCTTTAAATAGTTCAAAGCTGTTTGATTGGTATAAATAGGAAAACCATTTTTATACTTATTCAGAATATCTATAGCAACAGGTAAAAGAGGAATTGATACTCTATGCGTTTTCTTTTCTTGCACAATTTCTATTACTTTCCCTTTACCATTAGGCGCTTCCTTTATAATCCCCTCATTAATTGCTTGCGTATCAGAGAAGCGTTGCCCTATCCAACATTGTAATACAAACAAATCTCTCACTTCTTCTTCCCTTCCTGTTAAGCGCAAAGCATATATTTTATCTATTTCATCTTCCGTTAAATAAATCTCATTTTCATCACCTTGTCTACTTTGGGGCTTTTTATACTTGTCCAGTTTGGATTCGTGAATATCAATCATGCCTTGCTGCTCTGCTCTTTTAAGAATACATATTATCTTCTCTACCTTATTACCAACCGTAGTAGTTTTCGTTGTTTTACCTTTACCAACTTCCTTATTAAAAAGATAAGATTCATAATCCTTTATCAATGGTAAATTTATATCACTAAAATTAATAGGATATTTACCTACTTCATTCAGAAAAGCTTCAAAGAACTTTATTTGTTTCACATAATCAGCTCTTGTACTATCTTTTATAGTTCTATCTAAAGCTAATGTATTACGTAACCAATGTACTGCATTTATATTTTGCTTTTCTTTCTCCATAGTATCTTTGTATATAAACTTCTTTAATATCTTAACACTATTTCCGATTTCGTTGGGATTGTCACAAAGATAACGCTTATATTGCAGAAAGCGATTTTTAATCTCAATTATTTTCGTGTTAACAATAGTATTATTGAGATTATCAAGTTCACTTAACCTACAACTGATATAAGCCTCTTGCTTCTTCACATTCCAATGTTCTGGATATACCTTAACACCCGTAGAAAGTCTTATTTGCTTCCTATCTATCCTGCATACCAAATAGATATTAGTAGGCTTGTTTGATTTGGGTTCTCTCAAATTAAACTTAGCCTGTACTTCATAAAAAAAAATCTGTCCCGTTTGAGCCTTGTTATTCATTTCTGTGCTTCAATTTCGTAATTCAAACTCGTACTTCAATTTCGTGCTTACAAGGCTTTAGCTAACAAAATATCAAGAAGAATCCTCTCTCACAGTATTGTAGAACGCCAATTTACTATCATCAATAAGAGCAAAAAAAAATGGGGCTTTTCACAAAGCTCCATTTTTCAGTTTTCAATAGGTATTAGTTTTTTTTTAAGGTAAAAAGATTGTTTTCAGGATAACGGTGCAAATATAGGCGGTTTTACCGATACTATCCAAATTATAAAACATGTCATATAACATCTTTTTGAAAATTCTTTGGATTTATTATCATTTGAAGCAAAATCTCCTGTAACTTGTCCGTTATAGGTGACAAATATAGGATAATTTTTTAAGGAGCCCTAATTTCTGTTTAAAAATCCGCAAAAAATCACTTTTCCGGGTAGTTTTCGTCCGTTTTGCCACGATGTTTTAACACTTTGGCGTCAATGAAGAAAACAATCTCCTCGGCAATATTGGTAATATGGTCTCCCGAACGTTCCAGTTTACGGAACACACTGACCAAATCTACGCAGGTATGTACAGCTTCCGGATGTTCGATGATATAGTCAGAAAGAATACCTGTCGCATCCGCATTGATTTCATCCAGCAAATTATCCTTGGCAAACACTCCCGCTGCCAGATCATTACTCTCTTCATTTAAGGCACGCTTCGCCAGTTCCAGCATCGACAACACTTCTGCCTGCATCTCTGCCAGACGAAGACGGTTCAATAATTCCGCATCCAACACCGGCTCTTTGCAACGAAGTACAAAGCGGGCAATACCTTCCGCAAAGTCGCCCAAGCGCTCCAGATTCGTATTGATCTTCAGCATAGCCAATACAAAACGGAGGTCAATCGCCACCGGATTATATAATGCGATAATGTCTTCCACATCGCTATCTATCTTCAATTCAAAAGCATTCACCCGACGCTCGCGAACCATCACTTGTTGAGCCAACTCCTTGTCGAGGGTCAACACAGCCTCTCCGGCACGGTCAAGCTGGTTGTACACCAAGGTCCACATTTCATCAATTTCCTTCTTCAATAGGATAAGTTCCGATTCTATAAACTTTACCATAGTCTATTATATATAAATGATTAATATTTTGCTAATGACATTTCAGAAATAAATTTCAGGCACGGATTTCACGAATTACCCGAAGCGTCCCGTTATGTAATTCTGGGTAGCCTCTTTCTCCGGATTGGTGAATATCCTTTTCGTCTGATCGAATTCCACCATTTCGCCCATATAGAAAAACGCCGTCTTATCACTGACACGGGCTGCCTGCTGCATATTATGCGTAACGATTACAATCGTATAATCCTTCTTCAATTCATGGATCAGCTCCTCCACCTTAGCCGTAGAAATAGGGTCGAGTGCAGACGCAGGCTCATCCATCAGCAATACCGAAGGAGAGACAGCCATCGCACGGGCGATACAAAGCCGCTGTTGCTGTCCGCCGGACAATGCATAAGCCGACTCCTTCAACTTATCTTTCACCTCATCCCAAAGAGCCGCTCCTTTCAATGTTTCCTCCACACGCTGACGAATGAAAGCATTATCTTTTATTCCGTTCACACGAAGTCCGTAAGCCACATTCTCGAATATACTTTTCGGGAAAGGATTCGGACGCTGGAACACCATTCCTACATTCTTACGGAGTTCGTCCACTTCCACCCCTTTCGCATATATATTATGTCCGTCGATACGGATTTCTCCCTCCAGACGGGTAGCAGGAATCAAATCATTCATCCGGTTGAAAAGCCGGAGGAAAGTAGACTTACCGCAACCGGACGGTCCGATAAAAGCGACAACCGACTTTTCCTCAATCTGCATACTGATACCCTTCAATGCATGAAAATCTCCATACCAAAAGTTCACATCACGCGCATCTATTTTCACTGTATCCATATACTAATCTAGTTTGTTTTTACTCTTTTCTCAAAATACTTTCTCAATGCATTGGCCAGCAGATTCACGAACAGGATAATCATAATCAACACCAATGCCGTACCATAAGCCAGCGGCAATTGTGCCTCCATATCCGTTCCACTCGTGGAAATCACATACAAATGGTAAGGCAATGCCATACACTGATCAAAAATACCCGTTGGCAGTTGTGGCAGGAAGTATGCGGCACAAGTAAACAGAATCGGTGCCGTCTCTCCCGAAACACGTCCCAAGGCAAGAATCAACCCTGTGATAATGTTCGGCATCCCCATCGGCAGAATGACGTGCCAGATCGTCTGTAACTTCGTTGCACCCAAGGCCCGGCTGCCTTCACGCATACTGTCGGGAATGGCTTTCAGAGCTTCCTCCGTTGTCCGAATGACCAAAGGTACGCAAAGCAAACCTAATGTTAAAGAACCGGCCAAAATACTATCACCAAATCCCATATAATTGACAAACAGCGCCATACCGAACAATCCGAATACGATGGAAGGAATACCGCTCAAATTATTGGTCATCACTCGGATAAAGCGTACCAACTTACCTTTCGGCGCATACTCATTCATATAAATTCCGCTCATCACCCCTATCGGAAAAGCGAACAGCGCACTCCCCACCATCAGATAGAAAGTACCGACAATGGCCGGCCATATACCGCCACCTGTCATCCCGTCCGTAGGAGCCGAAGTGATAAAATCCCAACTGATAGCGCCGATTCCTTTATAGACGATAAATCCCAGAATTGCAAACAATATAAGTACAATGCAAAGGCTCAACAGCCGGAAAATCCCGAAAGCAACTTTCTGCGAACGGTGTTTAGCTTTATTATTACTCCGTATTTCCATCTTATTTGCTACGTTTTAATCCTTTAGAGGAAATATATTCCACACTAAAGTTGATAATCAATGTGATGAAGAACAGTACGACACCCAACAGGAACAACGCCTGATAGTGAGGTCCTCCCGCAGGAGCTTCTCCCAATTCGGCTGCAATCGTAGCCGGAATGGTACGCAAAGGCTCAAGGATTGTTGTCGGAATCACAGCCGCATTACCCGTCACCATCAATACTGCCATCGTCTCCCCGATAGCACGTCCGATACCAAGTACCACACCGGATGTAATCCCCGAAATAGAATAAGGAATCACTACCTTATATATCGTCTGCCATTGCGAAGCGCCCAATGCCAGACTCGCCTCACGCATCGCACGCGGACAGTTGCGCATCGCGTCTTCCGTCACCGTTATAATAGTAGGCAATGCCATAATGGCCAGTACGATACTTCCCGCCAAGCCACTCTCTCCTACCGGAAGATCAAACAATTTCTGAATCAACGGAACAATGACAATTAATCCGAAAAAGCCATAAACAACGGAAGGAATACCACTCAACAGTTCGATAATCGGTTTTAGCCAGTTCCGCACTTTCGGATTTGCCACTTCAGACATATAAATAGAAACCGACAGCCCGAACGGCAAAGCAAAAAGGATGGCAAACAGGCTCACCCACAACGTCCCGGTAATCAACGGCAAAAAGCCGAATTGAGCAGCCGGAGTAGCCGTAGGAAACCATTCGGCACCCGCAAATACATCCTTTACGGAAATAGTGTTATCCTCTATGAAATGTACCGCGTCCGGATGAACAATAAACTTCTGCGGAACAAAAGCTACGATGCCGGGCGTTTTCTCCACCAGCTCCGTAATCTTATCGCCTGCATATTCATAAGCAGATCCCAACTCCTCTTCCGTATAATACTGCGTTATGTCCTCCAAACGAAAAACCCGGATAGGGAGATCTTCCCCACCGAGTTCCTTCCAGTTCGTAATCTCTTCGTCAAAAACATTTTTTATCTGTGCGGGGCTCAACACGCTGACCTTATTGCTCTTATTTAGCGCCAACACATATCCCTCTTCAATCACTTTACTCTTGAACAGCCCGAAAGCTTCAGTGAAAAGGAAGAGTACAATCAGCAGAATAGTAATACTTGTCACAAAGCCGCTACAAGTCAACATTCCTTCTATAATCTTTTCAAATACCTTTTTCATATACCTGCTATGATTTCTGATGCAAAGAAAGCATCTCTTTATTAAGGAGGTGTGACTAACGTTTGAAGGAAATGTTTCAATCATGTTACGTTTGTGTTACAAGTATCATTTCCACTCCGGATGAAATGAAAATGTAATATCCGATTGCTTAATTTGCAACGTTAATAAAACGAAGAAATATGAAAGTGAGAAGAAACTTATTAATCGCCCTTTCCTTACTCTCGCTCGGTGCCAACGCACAACGTATTAAAGGTAGCGATACGGTACTGCCTGTCGCACAACAGACAGCAGAGCGGTTTATGAACCAGCATCCGGAGGCCCGTGTCACAGTGACCGGTGGCGGAACCGGTGTAGGTATCTCCGCTTTAATGGATCATACAACGGACATCGCAATGGCTTCCCGCCCGATCAAGTTCAGCGAAAAGATGAAAATAAAAGGAACCGGAGAAGAAGTAGACGAAGTGATTGTAGCCTACGATGCTCTTGCCGTGGTGGTGCATCCCTCCAATCCGGTAAAGCAGCTGACCCGCCAACAACTGGAAGACATTTTCCGGGGGAAGATAAACAACTGGAAACAGGTAGGCGGAGACGATCGCAAAATAGTGGTTTACTCGCGCGAAACATCGTCCGGTACTTACGAATTTTTCAAAGAGAGCGTACTGAAAAATAAAAACTACATGGCAAGCAGCCTTTCCATGCCGGCAACGGGTGCCATCATCCAGTCTGTCAGTCAGACCAAAGGAGCCATCGGATATGTCGGACTGGCATACGTATCTCCCCGTGTCAAAACGCTTTCCGTATCATACGACGGCACCCACTATGCCACGCCTACGGTAGAGAACGCCACCAATAAGACCTACCCCATCGTGCGCCCGCTTTATTACTACTACAATGTAAAAAATAAGGAACAAGTCTCCCCCCTGATTCAGTTTATTCTCTCGTCCGACGGACAGGACATTATAAAAAAGAGCGGTTATATTCCGGTTAAATAAAAAAAATGTCCTACTTTTGTAGCCTAAATATAGATAACATTAACCGTTATGACAGATATTAAAAACGAAGAAGCAGGCGAAAAGAAAAGCTTGAACTTTATTGAACAGGCAGTAGAGAAAGACTTGAAAGAAGGTAAAAATGGTGGAAAAGTGCAGACACGCTTCCCGCCCGAACCTAACGGTTACCTTCACATCGGCCATGCCAAAGCTATTTGCCTTGATTTCGGCATCGCAGAAAAACACGGCGGTGTATGTAACCTTCGTTTCGACGACACAAACCCGACCAAGGAAGATGTGGAATATGTAGAAGCTATCAAAGAAGACATTCAATGGTTGGGCTACCAGTGGGGAAACGAATACTACGCTTCCGACTACTTCCAACAATTATGGGACTTCGCTATCCGCCTGATTCAGGAGGGAAAAGCATATATTGACGAACAAAGCTCCGAACTGATCGCACAGCAAAAAGGTACTCCTACCCAACCGGGTGTAGAAAGCCCTTACCGCAACCGTCCTATCGAAGAAAGCCTCGAACTTTTTAAGAAAATGAATAGCGGCGAGATTGAAGAAGGTGCCATGGTACTCCGTGCCAAGATTGACATGGCTAACCCGAATATGCACTTCCGCGATCCGATTATTTATCGTGTAGTGAAACACCCGCACCACCGTACAGGTACTACCTGGAAAGCTTATCCGATGTATGACTTCGCTCACGGACAGAGTGACTTCTTCGAAGGAGTAACTCACTCACTGTGTACACTCGAATTTGTGGTACACCGTCCTCTTTACGACCTCTTCATCGACTGGCTGAAAGAAGGAAAAGACCTGAATGACAACCGTCCCCGTCAGACTGAATTCAACAAACTGAACCTAAGCTACACCCTGATGAGCAAACGTAACCTGCTCACACTAGTGAAAGAAGGATTGGTGAACGGATGGGACGACCCCCGTATGCCGACTATCTGCGGTTTCCGCCGTCGCGGTTATTCACCGGAGTCTATTCATAAATTTATTGATAAAATCGGATATACCACATACGATGCCCTGAACGACATCGCCCTGTTGGAAAGCTCCGTTCGGGACGACCTGAACAGCCGTGCCACCCGTGTATCGGCAGTGATCAACCCGGTTAAACTAATCATCACCAACTATCCGGAAGGACAGGTTGAAGAACTGGAAGCAATCAACAACCCGGAAGACCCGGAAGCAGGAAGCCACCTGATCGAATTCAGCCGTGAACTGTGGATGGAACGCGAAGACTTCATGGAAGACGCTCCCAAGAAATACTTCCGCATGACACCGGGACAGGAAGTACGCCTCAAAAATGCCTATATCGTAAAATGCACCGGTTGCAAGAAAGACGAAAACGGCGTAATAACAGAGGTATATTGCGAATATGACGCTAATACCCGTAGCGGTATGCCGGACGCAAACCGTAAGGTGAAAGGCACGCTCCATTGGGTAAGCTGCAATCACTGCCTGCAAGCAGAAGTACGTTTGTACGACCGCCTGTGGAAAGTGGAAAACCCACGCGACGAACTGGCTGCCATCCGCGAAGCTAAAAATTGCGAAGCACTGGAAGCCATGAAAGAAATCATCAATCCGGACTCATTGAAAGTTCTGCCCAACTGCTACATAGAGAAGTTCGCAGCTACCCTGCCTACACTCTCCTACCTGCAGTTCCAACGGATCGGTTACTTTAATATCGACAAAGAATCAAGCCCGGAAAAACTGATTTTCAACCGCACAGTAGGGTTGAAAGATACGTGGGGGAAGATTAATAAATAACCTTTCACCACAGATTACACGGATTAACACAGATTTTTATTCTTTATTTCTCTAATCTGTGTTAATCCGTGTAATCTGTGGTGAACAAAATTAATAAAAATGGGTAGAAAGAACTCACCATCAGCCAAAAAGCAACTAGCCACACTTATCACAAACTACGAAGAAGCAAAAGCAGAAAACCGACAACTTTATCTGGATGCTGACCAACTGGCCGACATCGCCGACTGGTATGCCTCCGAACGGAAATTTGAAGAAGCACAAGAAGTAATCACCTACGGACTTAAGATACATCCGGGAAATACAGCTTTACTCATCGAACAAGCCTATCTTTACCTGGACACCCAAAAACTGCAAAAAGCAAAGAAAGTAGCAGATTCCATCACCGAAGATTTTGACTCGGAAGTGAAACTGCTGAAAGCCGAACTATTGCTGAATGGAGGAAAACTGGAAGAAGCCCAATGGCTATTAAGTACGATAGCGGATGCCGACGAACTGGAAACAATCATTGATGTCGTATTTCTCTATCTGGACATGGGATACCCGGACGCAGCCAAAGAATGGCTCGACCGAGGTAAATCGCGTTATGCCGAAGATGAAGAATATATGGCCCTCACAGCCGATTATCTGGCATCGACCCACCAAGTAGAATCGGCTATCATCTATTACAACAAACTCATCGACAAATCCCCTTTCAACCCTTCCTATTGGATGGGACTGGTGAAATGTTACTTTGTTCAGGAACAAATAGACAAGGCCATCGAAGCCTGTGATTTTGCGTTGGCAGCCGACGATCAGTGTGGAGAAGCCTACGCTTATAAAGCGCATTGTTTTTTCTATCTGAACAATTCGGATGATGCCATCGAGAATTACCAAAAAGCGATCGAACTTAAATCCATCCCCCCTGAACTGGGTTATATGTTCATGGGAATATCTTACGGCAATAAAGAAGAATGGCAGAAAGCCGATGACTATTACGACAAAGTAATCGCACGTTTTGAAGAAGACGGAGACAGACAGTCTGTCCTATTAATAGACACATATACCAGCAAAGCCTTCGCCCTGTCTCATCTGGAAAGATATGAAGAAGCACATCAGCTCTGCGAGAAAGCCAAAGAGATAAACCCGAATGAAGGATTGATTTATCTGACAGAGGGAAAACTATATCTGGCAGAGGAGCTGGAAGACGAAGCAGCCTTGTCTTTCGAAAAAGCGATAGAGATTAACTCTAACATAGAAATGTGGTATATGATCGCCTCTGCTTATTCGGAAAGTGACTATCTGATAGAAGCCAAAGAATACTTTGAAAAAGCGTACCAGATGAATCCGAAATACGAAGATGTGACGGAGAAATTGAGTGTGCTTTGCCTCATGCACGGTGAAATCGACAACTTCTTTAAATACAACAAAGAATGTGAACATCCACTGGAAGAAGATATGATTCTGGATCTGTTAAATAGTCCCGAACATAGAGAGGAAGATGAAAGAACTCTCAAGGAAGTGTGGGAACGCATGAAAAAAGAGAATAAGAAAAAGAAGAAAGGGAAAAAATAAATCAGATTAATAAATTCTATCCTCAAAAAACATGGAATCAGTAGCAGAACTTCTTAAATGGGTATTAGAAAATTTGAACTATTGGGTAGTCACCATTTTTATGGCTATCGAAAGTTCTTTTATTCCCTTCCCCTCGGAAGCCGTAGTGCCACCTGCCGCATGGAAAGCTATGGCAGACGACAGTATGAATATCTTTCTCGTGGTCCTATTTGCCACCATAGGAGCAGATATCGGTGCATTAGTAAATTATTACCTGGCGCGTTGGCTGGGTCGTCCTATTGTCTATAAATTCGCTAACAGCCGTTTAGGGCACATGTGCCTTATTGACGAAGAAAAGGTACACCATGCAGAAGAATATTTCAGAAAGCACGGTGCAGCCTCCACTTTCTTTGGCCGTCTCATTCCGGCGGTACGCCAACTTATCAGTATTCCCGCAGGATTAGCCGGCATGAAATTAGGACCTTTCCTACTTTACACCACTCTCGGCGCTGCGATATGGAACAGTATATTGGCTCTACTCGGATACCTGATCTACCGGTTTACAGACCTCAAAACCACTAATGACGTCTATGTAATGGCAACCACATACAGCCACGAAATCGGCTATGTCATTATAGCAGTGGTGGTATTGGTCATCGGATTCCTGGCTTATAAGGGACTGAAGAAGAAGAAGAAAAAATGAGTATTAAGTATTAGGTATTAAGTATTACCATGACTAATACTTAATACCTAATACTTAAAAACCAATCCTTAGAAATTGAATTGGACTCCTACTCCCAAGATCTCTTTAAATTGTACACGAGATCCTTTGGTACCATCCTTTTGTACAATCTTCACATCATCGTCATACATCAAGTTAGTAGTGAGCGTGGTTGAAAACCATTTATTGATAATCATATTTATTTGCACTTCCCAGTTCACATCTATGTTCAATGGCTTGTGCAGATAATCGGAATATAAATCCAAACGCGAATATACTGTCATATTCTTCAAAAATTCATATTTGGCTTCCCCTTTCAAGTTAGCACCGAAGCTGGATAACAGGTGTTTGCCCGGATCCACTCCATAGGCTCCTTCGTCCGAGAGACGGTCATTGAGAACAAATGTTCCGCGCCATGCAGCAGGAGACAATACAACGGTAAATATCTTACCCGGATCATAAGTAAAGCCCAAACCGGTAGTCAAATAAGCGGGAGCCATAAATTCGGAGATAGCAACATCCTTATTGACGGAATAGTCATATCCGGGAGAAAACTGCGTCTGGAAAGTGGCGAATGCGCTGGCATACCAACTTTTGGCAATAGCATAGCCATAATTCGTATTCAAATAAATCTTATCATTAGCCTTCCTGGTTCCGTCGTCACCGGTCTTATTCAATCCATAAGCCAGTTCGATACGATTATTCCACAGATGTTTTCCTTTCTTATAATTAATCTGATAAGTGCCTTGCAAGTCAAAGGCAACAGAGTTATCACCTCCGGCAGCCCAGTTAGTCAGGCTCACCTGTGTCAGTTTCAGTCCGGCAAATCCTTCTTTTGTCCAGGGAGAAGTTTGTGTACTATCGGCAGTTTGAGCCGACAGGGTTCCAGCACCCATACATAGCAGGGTGATGAATAGAGTTTTCATCTTGTTCATGATAGTTGAGGTTTAGTGTAGAAAAAACACAACCTAACAAGAACGGAGCCTTGGCAGTTTACCAAGCCTTTTTACCAGTTCCCATTAGGTCAAAATCTTTAAGATAAGAGCAGTATTAAGTATTAGCCGTATTCGTTTATTAGCTGCAACTAATAGTTAATACTTAATACTCCATATTCTATATTACTTTACAGCAGCTAAGGCTTTATCATAATCAGGCTCCTGGGTAATTTCAGGAACAAGTTCCGTATAAGCAATCTTGCCATCCTTGCCAATCACAACTACCGCACGGGCCAAAAGTCCTGCTAACGGACCATCTGCCATACGCACTCCGTAACTTTCGTCGAAATCAGAGAAGCGGAAATCAGACAATGGAATTACATTTTCAATACCTTCCGTTGTACAGAAACGACCGTGCGCAAAAGGAAGGTCCTTAGAGATAGCCAATACTACCGTATCTTTCAGTCCGGCAGCCATCTTATTAAACTTACGTACAGAGGTTGCACATACGCTGGTATCCAGACTGGGGAAAATATTTAAAATCACATTTTTACCATTCAAATCTTTCAGAGAGAAAGAAGATAAATCTGTTTTTACCAGCTCGAAGTCAGGAGCTACCTTACCTACTTGTATAAATTCACCGATTAGTTTCACCGGTTGTCCTTTGAAATTTGTTGTTGCCATAATGCATCTATATTTAAAATTTACTTTATATAGGAAACAACGATTCCCCCAAATATGTTCACGGAAAACCTTTTCTAAATTGAATTTGTTATTCCACAACGAAATCACCCTAGTATTCAATTTAAAATATAAAATGTATGGAAACTGTATTCAATGAGATTCAACATTCAGTAAAAAATTGGTGGACTTCTCTTCTTTTGGGAATCGTGTATATCATTGTAGCCCTTTGGCTCATGTTCTCACCCGTGAGCACCTATGTAGCTTTAAGCATCATTTTCAGCGTATCGATGTTGATAAGCGGTATTTTAGAAATTATCTTCGCTTTTAGCAACCGGAAAGGTGTCCCGAGCTGGGGATGGTATATCGTAGGCGGACTGATCGACCTTGTTCTGGGTATCTACCTGATTGCCTACCCAATGGTCAGCATGGAAGTCATTCCTTTTATCATAGCTTTCTGGCTTATGTTCCGCGGCTTCTCCTCCACCGGCTATTCCATCGACTTGAAACGTTACGGAACCCGCGACTGGGGCTGGTACATGGCTTTCGGTATCCTTGCCATTCTGTGTTCCCTTTTAATATTATGGCAACCCGCCATAGGAGCACTCTACGCAGTCTACATGATTTCTTTTACTTTCCTCATCATCGGACTTTTCCGTGTCATGCTTTCATTTGAACTAAAAAATCTGCATAAAAGAAAATAAAAATCTTTCGGCACTTACTTTGGTATTTTGTTTATCTTTGTAGGCAATTTACATGAATCAATTAATTAAAAAGGAAGAAAATTATGGCAATGCATACATGGTTTGAGTGCAAGATCCGTTATGAGAAAGTAATGGAAAACGGAATGCAGAAGAAAGTAACTGAACCTTATCTTGTTGATGCACTCAGTTTTACAGAAGCAGAAGCACGGATTATCGAAGAAATGACTCCGTTTATCTCCGGAGAATTTACCGTTTCGGACATCAAACGTGCCAACTATAGCGAATTATTCCCCAGTGACGAAGAAAGTGCCGACCGCTGGTTCAAATGCAAACTTATTTTTATCACGCTCGATGAAAAAAGCGGTGCGGAAAAAAAGACTTCCACTCAAGTATTGGTACAAGCTGCCGACTTGCGTGATGCAGTGAAAAAGCTGGATGAGGGCATGAAAGGAACCATGGCAGATTATCAGATCGGTATGGTATCCGAAACTCCGCTCATGGATGTATATCCTTACAGCGCCGAACCGAATGACAAACCGGAATTTGATCCGTCAAAAGCATAAGTAACAATGAGTATTGCTGACAATTTAAAGCAAGTGCTGGCCGAACTCCCTCAAGGAGTCCGGCTGGTTGCTGTCTCAAAATTCCATCCCAATGAAGCGATAGAAGAAGCATATCAGGCGGGACAGCGTATTTTTGGAGAAAGCAAAGTGCAGGAAATGACAGCTAAATACGAAAGTTTGCCGAAAGATATCGAATGGCATTTTATCGGGCACCTGCAAACGAATAAAATCAAATACATGATACCATACGTAGCGATGATTCATGGAATTGATAGTTATAAACTACTGGCCGAAGTCAACAAACAAGCTGTCAAGGCCGGACGTACTGTGAACTGCCTGTTGCAGATTCACGTTGCGCAGGAAGAAACCAAATTTGGTTTCAGTCCCGAAGAATGTAAAGAGATGCTGAATGTCGGAGAATGGAAAGAGCTGACTCATGTACGCATCCGCGGATTAATGGGTATGGCCAGCAACACCGATTGTATTGAACAAATCAACCGGGAATTTTGTTCACTAAATAGACTCTTTAACGAGATAAAAACAACTTGGTTCACCCACTCTGATACTTTCTGCGAACTATCAATGGGAATGTCACATGACTATCACGAAGCCATTGCCGCAGGAAGTACGCTGGTACGAGTAGGAAGCAAGATTTTCGGAGAAAGAAATTATTGATATAAGTATTAAAAAACATATTGCTATGACCGATTTAAAAACTACTTTCGCAGGGCTTTCTCTTAGAAACCCTATCATCATCAGTAGCTCAGGGCTGACCAACAGTGTCGGCAAAAACAAAAAATTGGCCGAAGATGGTGCCGGTGCTATCGTTCTGAAATCACTGTTTGAGGAACAGATCATGCTGGAAGCAGATCAACTGAAAGACCCGGCATTCTATCCCGAAGCCAGTGACTATCTGGAAGAATATATCCGTGAGCACAAGTTATCTGAATACCTGACTTTAATAAAAGAAAGCAAAAAGGTATGCCCCATTCCTATCATTGCCAGCATCAACTGCTACACTGATTCCGAATGGATCGACTTTGCAAAGAAAATTGAAGAGGCTGGTGCCGACGCATTGGAAATCAATATCCTCGCCTTGCAATCAGAACTGCAATATACATACGGTTCATTCGAACAACGCCACATCGACATTCTCCGCCGCATCAAGCAGACGGTTAATATTCCCGTTATCATGAAGCTGGGCGATAACCTGACCAATCCTGTGGTATTAATCGATCAGTTGTATGCCAACGGTGCAGCCGCAGTTGTTCTCTTCAACCGCTTCTATCAGCCGGACATCAACATCGAAAAGATGGAGCATATGTCAGGAGAAATATTCAGCAATGCTTCCGACCTCGCCAATCCGCTCCGCTGGATTGGAATTGCATCTGCAGTAGTAGATAAGATCGACTATGCAGCTTCCGGTGGTGTTGCCAATGCTGAATCAGTAGTGAAAGCGATCCTTGCCGGTGCTTCAGCCGTAGAAGTATGTAGCGCAGTCTATCTGAATACAAACGCATTTATTGGAGAAGCCAACCGCTTCCTCTCTGCATGGATGGAACGCAAAGGATTCGAAAATATAGCTCAATTCAAAGGCAAACTGAATATCAAAGATATTAAAGGCGTCAATACATTTGAACGTACACAGTTTCTTAAATATTTCGGAAAGAAAGAATAAAACAAATGAAGAATGAAAAATGAAGAATGAAGAATTTACTATGCAGCATAATAGCGCAGCTTATTCTTCATTCTTCATTTTTCATTCTTCATTTCCTACAGCAGGTTACTTGCCAGTTCACTCAATTCACTTCGTTCACCTTTCAGCAAATTGACGTGTGCAAAGATATTCTGGTCTTTCATACGATCAATCATATATACCAAGCCATTGGACTGACTATCCAGATAAGGTTGGTCAATCTGCTGGATATCTCCCGTAAATACCATCTTCGTACCTTCGCCTGCACGGGTGATGATTGTCTTTATTTCATTTGGGGTCAGATTCTGCGCTTCGTCAATGATGCAATACATTTCGCTCAAACTACGACCACGGATAAATGCCAGAGCTTCAATCACCAGCTGTTCGCTTTTCTGCATATCTTCTATGCGCTTCACTTCGGTAGAGTTTGCTGCAAACTGACGTTTTATCACGTTCAGATTGTCAAATAATGGTTGCATATAAGGAGCTACTTTCTCTTGTGCATCTCCCGGAAGGAAACCTATGTCTTTATTAGAAAGCGCTACAACAGGACGTGCCAGCAAAATCTGTTTGTAATCCGTCAGCTTGCCCAAAGCAGCAGCCAAAGCCAGCAATGTCTTACCTGTTCCTGCTTTTCCTGTCAGAGCTACCAGTTTGATATTCGGATCATTCAGGATCTCAAAAGCAAAACTCTGTTCCGCATTCCGGGGTTCAATTCCATAATTTTTCCCTTTCAGCACGCGGATAATAGAATGTGTGAAAGGATTGTAGCGTGCCAGTACACTGTTCCGGTCACTCTTCAACACAAAACATTCATTGGGATGAACCAAATCTTTAAAGTCGAATTCACTCAAGTCAATACCTTCTTTGGAAGAATAAATGCGGTCGATCAATGCAGGATCTACATTTTCGAAAATCTCATTCGACTTCTCGAATACATCTACATTGACCACCTTATCCGTAATATAATCCTCGCAAAGCAATCCGATAGAACGGGCTTTCATGCGCAGATTCACATCTTTGGTCACTAAGATAGATTTCATTTTCGGATACTTGCCGGTCAGGTATTCGGTTGCCGCCAAAATCAAATGGTCGGGTTTCTTTATAGGAAACGATTCCCACACTTTGGTAGCCGGCACATTGCTTGTCACGACAAACAAACGTCCCAATCCTTCGCCGAGTTTCACCCCTTCGGAGAAAAGCTCGTCGCTAGTCAATACATCCAATTCGCGTACGAACTCACGAGCATTGAAATTAATCTGCTCGTTTCCTTTTTTGAACTTATCCAGTTCTTCGAGTACAACAAGAGGGAGGTAAATATCATTTTCCTGAAAATTCTTCAAGCAATTGTAATCGTGAAGAATAACATTTGTGTCTAACACAAAATTTTTCTTAGTTCCCATGATTTCTTAGATTTAAATGTTGATATTTGCAATCTCATTCGCCAATCCCCGCATTTACGGTTAGATTGACGGTTCTAAAGATAAACAAATTAGCGGGCAATAAAGATTGCCCGAAGTTAAATATTATAAAACATGGACTATCAGAACACTTTAAAGTACTTATATGAGAGTGCGCCAATGTTTCAACAAATAGGAAGCAAAGCATATAAGCCAGGTTTAGAGACTACTCATCGATTGGACGAACATTTTGGGCATCCTCATCAACAATTCAAGACGATACATATCGCCGGAACCAATGGAAAAGGATCCTGTTCACATACCATCGCAGCCGTATTGCAATGCGCCGGTTACCGGGTAGGACTATTCACCTCCCCTCATTTAATCGACTTCCGCGAACGTATCCGTATCAACGGTGAGATGATACCAGAAGAGTATGTAGTCAATTTCGTAGAAGAGCATCGCTCTTTCTTCGAGCCGTTGCATCCTTCATTCTTCGAACTGACCACCGCTATGGCATTCCGTTATTTTGCCGACCAGAAAGTAGATGTAGCAGTTATCGAAGTAGGCATGGGCGGAAGATTGGACTGTACGAATATCATCCATCCGGATTTGTGTGTTATCACCAACATAGGCCTCGATCACACCCAATATCTGGGTGACACGCTGACGAAGATTGCCAAAGAGAAAGCCGGAATTATCAAAGAAGGAGTTCCAGTCGTTATCGGCAGAGCCCAAGGGGCGGTGAAACGTGTATTTACCATGAAAGCTAAAGAAAAGAATGCGCCCATCGAATATGCCCGTGAAAATACCCGATACTGGGACATGGAAATAGTTCCTTATTCGAAATTGCAAGAAATAAGACCGATGATGGACAACACAATTCAGAGCATGCACGAAATGATCGAAGCAATGGACGAACAATCAGAAGAAGAGGCAAATCAGATGCGGCAAGCATTACTCATGTTAGACCTGCCAGACAGTCTACGTGCGCTAGACCGGATACTCGACAAAAGAAAAGATGCTATCAAAATCCACAATGAAATGTTTCCTTTCGGACTTTTCACAGAGTTGAGCGGAGCTTACCAATTCGAAAATATGTTCACCATCCTAAAAGCCCTTGCGACACTGACCCGTCTGAACTACAACATCAGATCCCAGGACTATCGCGCAGGTCTTGCAAACGTATGTCAGCTCACCGGTCTGATGGGGCGTTGGCAGAAAGTACACAGCTATCCGGATATTATCTGTGACACGGGACATAATGTTGATGGAATCGAATATATCCATGTACAGCTCAATGCCATTCACAAAACTTTCGATCAGGAGATCCATTTTGTATTCGGCATGGTCAATGACAAAGACATCCGGGGAGTTCTGCGAGCATTGCCGAAATATGCCACCTATTATTTTACCAAAGCAAGCGTGAAACGCGCGCTTCCGGAAAATGAACTACTAGCATTGGCAGAAGAAGCCGGATTGAAAGGTACCACCTACCCCACTGTTGTAGAAGCTGTACAGGCGGCAAAAAAAAACTGCCCCCCAAAAGATCTGATCTTTGTAGGAGGCAGCAGTTTCATTGTCGCAGATTTGTTAGCGAACCGCGATACACTCAATCTCTACTAACGCATCCTTGGGCAGAGCTTTTACGGCAACCGCCGAACGTGCCGGAAAAGCTCCGTCAAAATACGTGGCATACACGCCATTCATCCCTGCAAACAGGGACATATCCTGAAGAAATACAGTAGTTTTGACAATGTTTCCCATTGTCAATCCTGCTTCTTCAAGAATGTGTTTGATATTCTCCAACGACTGGCGAGCCTGTCCTTCTATCCCTTCAGCCATCTGTCCCGTAGCGGCATCAATAGGCAACTGACCGGACACAAATACCATACCATTAGCTTCTATCGCCTGACTATAAGGGCCGATAGCCCCCGGAGCTTTCTCACTGCAAATTACTTTTTTCATATCTATTTCTTTTTCTGTTTATAATGGATTTCAAAGATAAAAATAAATTCTGAATAAGATTATTGCCATCATTCATCATCTATTTTTCATCCTTCGAAATCTTAAACCCCAGTTTCATTATCAGTTTCAAGGTTTCCACTGAAGAATTTCTGTCATATACCTTTTCTTCTTCAGGCAATTCTTCATACGGAACCAGGCACGGATGCTGTTTCAATACATCATCCCGCTTTTCGCCATACGTCCAACCTTGTTCTATTCTGGTTTTCGACCAGACCTCATGAACATTCTTAGCCATTTCTTCTACCAGGTATTCCAATTCCTTCGGGAGTTGGATGTGTCCTGTATCCACCGGATTGGGAATATACTCTTTCATCTTACAAATCATTATTTATTATGTTACACTTACAAATTTAGACAAAATATTGAATAACAAACAGGTTAATAACAAAAAAACCTCCTGCAAAACGAATTTCGCAGGAGGCTCTATTATTTCTTCTTTAATAAGATTATTCAGCCTTTTCTTTATCTTCCTCTACAGGAGCTTCCGCAGGTGCAGGAGCAGCTTCTACCGGCTTGTCAACTTTTACATCTTCTCTTGAAACGTTTACAGTCACGTTTACAGAAGCAGGTTGTGCCTGATACGGCATACGGTTTTTCGGATCTGCACCATAAGGATTAGGACCTACCGTGCCATCTGCAAACAGCATGTACAATGCAAAAATCCAACCAACAATAGGCACACAGCACAACAAAATCAGCCAACCGGATTTATTTAAGTCGTGCAGACGTTTCACCCCCTGTGCCAGAGAGAACCAAATAGATGCAATCATAGCAGCAAGACCGATCAATAAACCAAATACTGATCCCCCAGCCGATCCGCTGGCAGCACCCAAAACAAATGTACCTACGCCTAGTGCCCATGCAATACTAGAAACTATACCACCAATAATGCCTGACAAGAAGTATTCGATTCTACGAATACGACCGTCAAATGAGAAAGGAGCTTTGAACATAATTTATTAAGTTTATATGAATAAATAAGTGAGTTTTTACCCGTGTTTCTCAATATGAAAGCAAAGATATAAAAAAAATTAAATAAAGAAAGGATTCGGGCAAAAAGATTGAAAAAATGCCCTATTTTCTGTAGAAATCACAATTTCACCCCATCCCATTGCATCACTACCACCCACTCTTTCGGTTGGCAAGTTCCATGAAAACGGTGCGGAACCGTAGCAACCACCAAATCACAATTGGAAGCTAATACGGTTCTTAACTCCTTCAGCAACATATCCATCCGGATGATTAAATGAAGATACTCCGTCATACACCGGATCACGCGCACATACTGATAAATACACATATCCTCTCCCCGTCTTATCTCACTCAGTGTTTTGGGAGAGATATCAAGTTCGCTCGTAAAAAAACTGTTACTGAAAATACGATCCATATCCATTAAAGCCAATACCAAATTGCTCAAAAACTCGTATGGTTCCTGTTTTTCTTTTGCCATGTCATTCTATGATTAATAATTTATAATATTTCAGTTTTTATTTGCTTTATCAAGTACTATTCACATAGGGAAGCAACCCTATTTTTAATATCCCGACCTTTGTTCCCGTTATCTGATAGTCAGGTAACTCAATCTTACAAAAAACAATTTTATATGAAAGCCTTAGAAGAAATCAAAGTCTCGGTTTACGAGAACGTGTATTCAAAAAAGCCCAAAGTCATGTCTTTCCTTGAAGTCATCATTATGTGTATTCACCCGGTCTATGCCTCTATCGTAAACGCTATCCGCCGATACTATGCAGAAGGAGACCATGCCGCGGCACAGAAGTTGAAGAGCCAGCTCCCCTGTTTCACTCCGGCAGGTACTTTTGACGGAGCACATGCCATCAAAAACTTCCTCCTCCCCAGCCATATTGTCGGGCTCGATTACGATCATGTAAAAGATCGTCTTCAAGTCATCCAACGTTGTGCGGCAGATCCTCACACGGTAGCGGCCATAGAAAGTCCTACTGACGGAGTGAAAGTTTTCGCCTATGTGGAAGGTATCGAAAACCGCCATCGTGAAGGGCAGCAATTAGTGAGCCGTTACTACAATCAATTGCTGGGATTGGAGAGTGATCCGGCCTGCAAGGACGAAAGTCGTCTGTGTTATTTCAGTTATTCGCCCAATGGATATGTTGCCGGTCTTTATCAGGCATTTGTGTTGGAACCACATCTAAAAGAGGAAACAAACGCTTCCTCTGAAAATAAAGTACTTCCTCCCTTTCCTCTTCAGAATAATACCCCGGAAAACGTGTCTGAAGCAGAAATCGCCCAATTTATTTCGTCCTATATTTTCTTCCATCCCCTGACAGCCGGACAACGTCATTCCAACGTCTTTAAACTTGCCTGCGAAGCCTCCCGCCGACACTATCCGCAAGAAAGCATATTACGTGAGCTTACTGCATTTTTCGAGCATACAGATTTTCGTCCCGAAGAATTGACAAGTGTTTTATCATCTGGATACAAGCAAGTTAACGAGCACGCACCTGCTTCCTCTACAGCCACCTCTTCTTCCTTTCAAAAGGACATAAGGACAAAAATCCCCTATGGTACTTTAGAAAACTCCGATAACACCGAAGAAGCCTATTGGCTGGGAGAAGAATTCAGGAAAGGAACACCTTTATTCCCGCGCGATTTGTACAATAATCTTCCCGATCTACTGAATGACTGTATCATTGAAGACGCAAGCGACCGCGAACAAGACATCTCCCTCCTTTCCGATCTTACCGCACTAAGTGCGGCACTTCCACAAACTTTCGGAATTTATAACCACAAAAAATATTCCCCCCATTTGTTCAGTGTCATATTTTCTTCTGCCGGCAGCGGTAAAAGCATTGCCCAAACCGGACGCTATCTATTGGAAGAAATACAGACTGAAATACTGTCTACCAGTGAATCCATGTTAAAAAACTACCATACAGCGCACAATACCTGGCAAGCAGAATGTCAGCGGAAAAGGAAAAAAGGAGAAACGTGTTCCGAAGAGCCTCAAAGACCTCCTTTTAAAATGTTATTCATTCCCGCCACTACCAGCTACACCCGTATGCAAATTCAGATGCAGGACAACGGTTCGCAAGGAAGTATCATTTTCGATACGGAAGCCCAAACGCTCTCCACGGCCAATCACCTGGATTGTGGTAACTTCGATGATATGCTCCGCAAAGCTTTTGAGCACGAAAACATTGATTCTTCCTATAAAGCCAACGGTATCATCCCAATCTATATCCGTTATCCTAAATTAGCTTTGCTTCTAACGGGCACTCCCGGACAGATTGACTGTTTATTAAACAGTTACGGAAACGGACTTCCCAGCCGTATTCTGGCTTACACTTTCCGTGAAGCTCCCCACTGGAAAGAGATGGGTGATGATTGTATTTCATTGGAAGACTCTTTCAAGCCGATTGCCCATCGTGTCTACGAACTATATAATTTCTGCCTGGCGCATCCTGTTTTATTTCATTTCACCCGTCCGCAATGGAACCGTCTGAATGAGATTTTCTCACGTATGCTGTCCGAGGTAGCGATGGAGGGCAATGATGACCTCCAAGCCGTAGTGAAGCGCTATGCTTTTCTGGTGATGCGTATCAGCATGATTCAGACCCGCATCCGGCAATTTGAGGCAACCGATCTCTCCTCCGAAATTTATTGTATAGATGCCGATTTCGAACGATCTCTTCAAATCGTTCTATGTTGTTACGAGCACAGCCGTCTGTTACACTCATCCATGCCGGCTCCTGCGGTCCGTCCTCTGAAGAATCCGGACATTATTCGTAATTTCGTCAATGAGTTGCCTGACAGCTTCACTACAGATGAAGCAATTCAGATTGGCGCAAAATACGATTTCAACCTTCGTAAGGTTACACGTCTTCTAAAATCACTTAACGGAATAAAAATCAGCAAGGTATCTCATGGTTCTTATACTAAGATGAATAAATAACAGTCATAGGTGTCTTTTTGTCCTTTTGTCCTTTTGGAGAATTGGAAAAACATCGGGAGATTTGAAAAAAACATCTCAATAATTGAAATCAAACATTGGGAAGTTTCGATACAAATCTCCCAATGTTTTTTCTTTTTATCTATGCGCCCGTGTACGTCACTATGCGTCATGTCACTTTTCCAATGTATTACTTTTGTCATGTAATCGATTACAAGAGAATTAAACATTTAAAAATTAGAAATTAAAAATTAAAAGTTTATGGCACAGAATTACACTCTCATGGCTCGCAAGAACCTGTTGAAACCTGATGAAACTCCGAAGTACTATGCAGTGGCACGTAGCGGTCGCAAAGTAACGGTCAAGGAAGTCTGCAAACGAATTACCGAACGTTCTTCTTACTCCAAAGGAGAATTGGAAGGTTGTATCGGTGAGTTCCTGCTCGAAATCGTCAATGTACTGGAGGAAGGAAACATCGTGCAGATGGGTGACCTGGGCAATTTCCGTATGAGTATCAAAACGGGTACTCCTACTGATACGGTAAAAGAATTCAAGGCATCGTGTATCGATAAAGGCAAAGTACTTTTTTATCCGGGAAGTGATCTTCGCAAACTGTGTAAGACGCTGGATTATACATTGTATAAAAGTGATTCTTCCGCAGATTCGGATAAAGATCCACTGCCTGATGATGGTGACGACAATCAAGGAGGCTCCGGCAGCGGAGAAGCTCCGGACCCGGCGGCATAATCAACCGGTTGTTGATTGGTTCTTGAGTTTATAGTTTATAATGCATGAGTATCTATTCTTTAATTTAAATTCGTATGAAAAAGCAACTTTGGAAAAACATTCTCCAGTTTATCGTGACTATCGCGACTTCTATCATCTCGGCTATCGGTGTAACGTCCTGTGTGGGGCATTAATCTCCTGCTGACCGATATGGAAAATTCAGAAGAAAGCTATCTCCCACGTGAGATTAAGTTGTTGGTGATTCATTGCAGCGCAACGCGCTGCAATGTTCCCTTCACCGTAGAACAGCTTCGACAATGTCATCTGCAACGAGGTTTCAAGGATATAGGTTATCATTTTTACATCACCCGCAATGGGGAACTTCACCATTGCCGGCCGGTATCGGAACCGGGAGCGCATGTGAGAGGATTCAACCGGCACAGTATTGGAATCTGCTATGAAGGTGGACTGGATGAAGAAGGCCGTCCGGCAGACACGAGAACGCAAGCGCAGCGTTTTGCGTTGCTTGACTTGTTGACGATTCTCAAACATCAGTATCCGGAAGCGCAAATCATGGGGCATTATCAACTTAGTGCTTCGATTCATAAGGCTTGTCCCTGTTTTGACAGTCGCAAGGAGTATATGGATATATAAAAAGAACTACGGGAGCTGGCGAAAGTGCAGTCTCCCGTAGTTCTTTTTTATGTTTATATCATTTAGAGATTCAATTATTACAGCATTTATAGCTCTCCCGGCTTTCCTAAATAATAGGTAATAAGCCGTACCTCTCTCACAGAAAATGCCTTTGTCTTCGGATGAAAGTCGGTAGACAGTATCTCATTCATCAATGGCTTGCATCTCCTCATCCACCTTCGGAGTTTATTGACCGAAGCACGAATCGTCAAATCAGGAAAATACATCTGCGCCAACTCTTGTTTATTATAACATTTCACTACAAATTCTGAATGTTCCATCGTTTCTTTATTACTGTTTTATATGCTATAAAGTTACAAAAATTAGAACATATAAACAAAGAAAGAAGAGGCTATTATCCGGTATAATGGGAATAAAAAGAAATATCAACGATCTTCACAGACAGTTGATATAGTGGGAAATTCACATCGGCTTTAACCTCCGATGTCAGGGCGTAGATTAGAAATGCGCCGTCGCGCTATTTCTAATCCACAATGTAGGAGAATCATGCTTTTTACAGCATGAAGCTAGGGACCTACATTTTTTTCATCTCACATACGAAACACTCACGTGTTTATTACATCTCAACATTTTATTTTATATACAAACATCTAATTATTAACACAACTAGCTCAGTAAAAACTTCTAAGGAATTCCATTAACATACTGATACCATAATCATTAGATTTATCAATATTACAATGAATGTCTACACTCTTTACACATATTCCATATAAACAACAAGTTGCCAATAATATATCTTTTCCACATTCTACGTGGTTCTTTCAATAGCCGATAACACCACTCTAGCGAGTTCTGCTGCCACCACATAGGAGCACGTTTTACCGTTCCTGCATAAAAATCAAAAACTGCACCAATCGTACCACAATGGCAATGAATCTGTAATTCATTCCAATGAGTATATATCCATTTTTCTTGTTTTGGAGCAGTCATACCTATCCATAACAAATCAGGGTTAGCTTTATTGATAGCAGTTATAATCGCATTATTTTCTTCTTCATTGAATTCTGATTTATAAGGAGGAGAATAAGTCTCTACTTCAATATTAGGAAAATCCTCTTTACTCCGTTGCTTTATCATTGACAATACCTTCTCACTGCTGCCCATAAAAAAACACTTTCCACCACTTTGATTTAGTTTTTCCATCTCAAACATGAATAAATCCCAACCAGCAATGCGTTCTTTTGGCTTAGATTTCGCATTTAGCCAACGACAAGCTTTGACAATACTTGCACCATCTGGAATTAATACATCACCTTGCCGCAAGGCTTCGGCAAAGAGCAAGTCTTGCTGTGCGGTGTTATAAGAATGAGCATTAATAGTATTAATCAGTAGTTTACCAGATGGCAAGAAAGTTAACCCTTGGCGGTTTTCCACCAAAGGTAAGTTTTTCAAATTCAATAACATTGTATGTTGTAGTTTTATCTCTATAATATTGATTATATCAGAGAAAGATTCTGAGACAAAATTTCGGTTATTCGATGCTCAAAGCGCTGTTGTGTAAACTCACTATAAAATTTTTTATAACCCGCATCCCCCAATGTAGCTCTTAAGTCCACATCATCTAATAATTTAGCTATGCAATCAGCTAATGAAACTGGATTTTTCTTTTCACAAATCAGACCCTCTACCCCATCTCTCACCATATCTAGTATTCCTCCTTCATCTGTTGAGATAATAGGTAGCTTATGTGCCATTGCCTCTAAAATAACCAAGGGAAAACACTCATTATAATAATAGGTGGGGAAAACGAAAATATCTGCCTGACAAAAGAAATCTTCTTTTTCTTCTCCTATTTTTCGACCGGCATAAATAACTATATTATTTAATCCTCTTTTTTCTACCTCATCAGCAAATTGTACAGCATCTATTTCTACAGTTTCTCCACCTACAAAATGGCAAACGAAAGTATATCCTTTTTCCTTCAAAATACAACAAGCATCAAGCAACGTCCACACACCTTTACTTACTAATAAATTAGAAAGAAAAAGCAAATGAGGTATTTTGTTATTCTTTCTTATTCTCCACTCTTCTTTAAGTAGTTCCGGAATGCCATTCGGACAAACATACACATCTTCCTTCTTTACATATTTTGCTATATCCCTGTACAGAACTTCCGCTAATAGTATTACTTTCAAATTTTTAAAGAAATGTTTATATAGCAAATCATCCAACCACTTTTTCTGGCAATTTGCAACACCTTTATTATGATAATGAGCCAATACTTTACAGCCCAGTCCTTTGAGAATTTGCACTACAATAAAATCTTTACAAAACGCTTTTCCCCTAGCATTAGGAGTTATATACACTAAATCAGGATGAACACTTTTTACGAGATGAACAATCTGTTTCAATAAAAATGCATATTTCAAAATCTTTTTCAAACTAAACTGTCCTATATCAGACAAATCACCAGCTGTTGCAAGATTTATATAATAACAATCGAAAGAAGAATTTATAAGTTTACTTTCTTGAATATACTTCCCTACCATAGAAGCACCATGTATAGGGGGAGGAAGATGGAGGATGAAAAGAATACTATTTTTCATTACACATCATTTGATTTATAACCTTCAAATATTCTTTAGTTATGATGGACCATCTAAACTTATCTCGCATTTGAAAGTTCCTTTCGCCATTCTTTTCTATTAGCATAGGCTTTTTTGATAATTCAAGCAATATTGACGTTAGATCTTTTTGCGTTTTGAAATAGAAACCACCCTGATTATTAAAAATAATATCTGAAGCAACACCTACTTTCGTTGTTATAATATTAAGTCCTAAAACAAATGGTTCTGCAATACATTGCCCAAAGGTTTCATTATTACTTGCTACAACAGCTGTATTACTCTTTTTATAATACGAAAGTATCTCCTTTTTTGAACAATATCCTGGAAACAAGACTTGCTGATCACATTCCAGTTCTTTACATAAATCTTTCATCTTTTGCAACAATCCCCCTCCCCCAGGCAATATCAATATAGAATCCATATCATGAGTTATACTTCGGTATTCTGCAAATGCTCTTATTATTAGATCCTGATTTTTTCCTATTCGAAATTGGGCTGGATAAATCAATCTCAACTTATCTAAAGACAATGGATGATAAAATTCTTCAAAAAAAGACTCATCAATTCCTAAAGGAAGTATCGCTGTTTTATAAGATAACCAACGAAAATTTTTTTTCAATGATGTACACATGCATATCACTTTATCCACAAAACATGTAAGAACAAACGTCAATATTAATCGAGTTAAATATGCTTTAAATCTCTCATTATGCCTATACGCATGAATGGTGTATAGCATTTTAAATTTTCTAGAAGTATATAGAACATACTTCACATATATAATAAGTGCTAGTTCCCAATTTGTTTGAATGTGTATAACATCTATAGATTGTTCTTCAATAATCTGCTTTAATTGAATTGCATTCTTCTTAAAAGACTGATGTTCTGCTAAACCTGGTAATATATAATTAGGAATCAATAAAGAATTAATTTTCTCAATTAACCCAGGTTCTTGTTCCTTTGTACTCAATATGGCACATACATTCTTATGTTGTTTATACAATGCAATCAATTGATCTACTAGTAGAGCCGAATTACCGACTCCACTTTCTACAAAAAAAAGAATATTCATAAGATCAAATATATTTATTTACATCTCTATTATCTAATACATAAATAAAAACAGCTAAATACGAAAGTACTAGAGGGCTCGTATACGCATGTCCACCATAGAAAGCATGACCAATAAAACAACAAAAAGCTATTATACACCAATAATCTAGTACATTATGCCATTTAATAAAACTTCGTATACTAGCTATCAATCTTTTTATAGGAAATAATAAAATTGGAATAGAAAAAAAGAGTCCAAATTGTCCTATTAAATCTAGAGGATCAACTTCTGCTGATTTCGGATCTCCCAAATATAAATGATGTTGATTTTCTATTAAATAAAGATTTCCTTTACCAAAACACCAATCAAAAATATTAAAATTGGTAATTGTTTTAATTGATGCATCTATCAAATATCCCCTTCCTGAAGCCTCTAAAAAGATTGCACCAATATTTTCGTATTTTTTCGAGAGATAAGAATCTTCTTGAATAACGGATATAACTTTAACTAGTGCATAATTAAATATAACTAAAACTAAAAGCAAAGTTATTAACTTTACCTTATAGGAACTTTTATAATCCTCAAATTTAACAAACAAGATACTTAAAGCAAAAAAAAGTAATATAAAGGCTGTCCCCAAATAGCAAGCTACACTACCAACAAAACAAGAACCAATAGACATTATTATTAATGCGATAAAATAAAATACATCTCCCGTTTTTTGGAATGAATAGCATGCTAAAATATTCAGTAAAAGTATAGTTAATCCAACATCATTCATTGCTACAAAAAAACCTTTTGTGCCAAAAGTGTTTTCTGTATAAGCAGCATAGCCCGCACCTGTTATAAAACAATAAATTAGAACAATCGCTGCCAATACTCCATATAGGACTGCAGCTTTAACAACTGTCTCACGATCTGAAAAATAACGACTCTTTAGTATAATACTTAAAACAAAATAGAAGTTCATTATTTTAATTAATGCCATGAAAACACCATTGGAATAAGCACCTATAAGAATATGATATATTAATAAAGCAATACTTGATAAAATTAATATTTTAATATAATTGGAATATTTAGTACGAAATAGATAGATGGCTGAAAATAAAATAATCATTCCACGATAAAGAATACCTATAAGGCTCTCACCTGTACCATCCGTACCTCTCAGATAGCCATTAATTATATCAATAACTACAGGAAAAGATAACAATAGAAAGGGAAAAATTTTTTTTAATTTAAGAACCAACATATGCTATAAAAAGAACTCAGGGGTATCTTTTTTCAACTTTTCGACAGAAGATAGTAGTTCTATTTCATTATTTACATTTAATGAAATATCTGCAAAAATAGATTTACCTAATCTCATATTATTTTTTATGACATCAATATCAATTTCACCTTGATCATTAAAAATTTCTTTTGAATGACAGTTTAAAGTATGTGCATAAGACTTCAATTTATTCACAACAAACTTTTCATCTCCTAACCATGAATGATGATAACCTTTTATCCCTTCCAAACATTTCACCTTATTTAATAAATTAGATTGCTCTCCCATTTTTCTTAAATAATCGGAATCATTATAAAAGCGCTTTCTCAAATATTTCCCTTTTACTATAAAAATTCGATAGGAATAATAAGCTGGACCACTCCAATTAGAGCAAAACAAATTAAAATAAAACATCGTGAAATGAATTTTAATAGTGATTATACCATACTGATTAACTGCATCAATTATCTCATTGGCATATTTACTATCTATAATCTCATCTATATCAGATAAAATTAATATATCATCATCTTTATAGTTACTATTCCAAAGAGAAAAATTACGAGATACACCATCATTATACCAAGCTGTATCTCTTACCATCTTATTCATCCACCGACTAATTGGATGAATAAAAAAATGAGGAATAAATTTACGTGGTTTTTCATATAACCTTGAAGCATCCATTTGATGATAATGCACTTTCTCACAATCATTTTGAAACATATAATCATGACTTGTATATTTGAATGATTTATCAAATTCAGTAATATGAATTTCATCAACCCACTTACTTGCTTCTGCGATATTTATATCTGCCACCAAGTTTTCATTATAGAATGGACAGCATAAAATAATTTTATTCATGAAAACGAATACTTTAGTTTAATATTTTCCTCATTAGTGTCCCGTAAAAGTGGATAAATAGTTCTTTGAAATAATTGAAATATAGTCTATTAGATACTACTTTTTAGGCGCGACGATTTGAAATCATACCTTTGAGGTCAATTAAGGTGACCTCAAATGAACCAAGATAAATATGTTTTCGCTCAGTTAGTAGAATTCTTGAACAATGATAAGTTCAGAAGACTTGTAGACAAGTATGATGGCAATCGTTATGTGAAACATTTCACTTGCTGGAGTCAGTTACTTGCAATGATGTTCGGTCAACTCAGTAATCGTGAAAGTCTTCGTGACTTGATTGTAGCTTTGGAAGCACATCAAGGAAAGCGTTATCATTTGGGATTGGGTCGTGAGCCCATTGCCAAAACTACGCTTGCATCTGCCAATCAGAATCGGGATTACAGAATCTTCGAAGATTTTGCTTTCTATATGATGAAGGAAGCATGTGAAAAACGATCGACTCACATCTTGGATATTCCAGGAAGGAAGTATGCGTTTGATTCCACTACGATTCCTTTATGTTTGGCTA
>CDYM01016293.1_pt1 | contig 55559 bp, 47 predicted proteins | sample 554981 | NCBI WGS metagenome assembly CDYM01 (sample SAMEA3182081, study PRJEB8094) | gut metagenome | biome: human; feature: gut; material: Stool; isolation source: human stools | place: Canada | collected 2012-12-04 | reverse complement strand
TTGCATAGATTAATAGATTATATATCTTTCTATAAATTTAACATATATAATATTAGAGGAAGTAACTTTATTGTTATGCGTAAATATTGATACTATATAGTTGCAACAAGGTCATGTTACATGCTGTATAGTATTACAAGTTAACAGTTACTTTGGGAGTAATATTGTAATCTCAATAGAGATATAATATATTGATTGCGAATATGTTCGCACCCGGTTTTTAATATATGAGATAATATAAGAATCTTAAACTCTCTATCTATATATGATTGACACAACAGACTATTACAATAAATTCGGCACGAATATCGCCAATTGCAATAAGTTTGTAGAAGGAGATGGCGGACTGCCTTTGGAGGAGTGCTATATAGGTGAACTTGAAAGTGTTAACGGTCACAAGTTGCCTGCTATTTTTTCTTTTGCAGATTATGGTAATCTGGTGTTTTTGAATAATCCGTCAAACAGAAGTTTCATAAATCACGTAATTGAGGCTATCTCGCTAAGGTTAATGGCCGCGTTGCCTGCCAATCAATTCAGATTTACGTTGTATGATGGCGTAGGTTTGGGCAGTAGCATAATCAGCCTGTCAAATGTAAACTCAAAGATTATTAATAGAGGTGAGATTATATCTGATCCTGATGAGTTTAAGAAAACCTTGCGAGAAATTCAGGCTCATATACCGAATGTGATTCAGAAGGTCCTGAGCTTAAAATATCATGATAAGACGTTGTATGATTACAATACAGCGGAACCAGACCATGCTGTACCATATCAATTTATAGTTATTGCCGATTTCCCGCAAACATTGAGCAAGGAGCATTATGGCATACTTGAGACGATTGTAAAGAATGGTCGTAAGGCTGGAGTGTTTGTAATTATGTCATTAGATGCATCAATCGACAATAATGATAATTACAATTCTTTTTCATGTACAAGTATATTGGATTATTGTACTACAATTTATGAGCATAACGACAGATTCTATATAAAAAGAATTGGAGATGAGGCTATATGGAATAAGTTCTCACTAAAATTGGATAGTGGTTTTCTTGATCGTATTGAGTCTATATTAAATTATATCAATTATAAGGAGGATTCTTGTAAACGTGTCCAAACGATTGATTTAGAGAGCAAACTGCCCGATCAGAATTTTTGGTGGAGCAAGGAAAGCAGTCAAGGGATAAGTATTCCTTTTGGTATGACGCTGCAGTCTGAGATAGTTAGCTTGAGTATTTCTCAGATATCTGGACAAAATGTTGCTGTTGTCGTTGGTATACCAGGATCTGGTAAAAGTGTATTTCTCAATACTATTATAACAAGTTGTGCTGTACAATATTCCCCCGATGAACTTGAATTGTATTTGATAGACTTCTCCGGTGTGGAGTTTAATATTTATGCAGATTATCTTTTACCTCAAGCTAAAGTCGTTGCTCCTGAGAGCGAACGGGAATTTGGTATTAGCGTACTTCGCGCAATAAAAGAAGAAGGTAATAGACGCATGGAACTATTCCGTAGTGCCGGCGTAAATAATATTACTGACTTTAAACAAGAACATCCGGATGAAAAGCTCCCTCGTATTCTAATTATTATAGATGAGTTTCAGAAGTTTTTCGAGGATGATACAGACAATATATCGATAGAGGCAGAAAATATTATACGTGTTATTGTTCAGGAATATCGCAAATTCGGTATAAATCTTATATTGGCAACTCAAAGTATAAGTAAGTATGTCAATAAGATAGAACTTGGAATGATTGCCAATAGGGTGGCGTTTGAGTGGAAAGAAGACGATACCCATTATATTTTTAACGGAGTAGCCCCAATTAACATGATTAACGAACCCGGGGATTGCGTATATAATAGCAAAGCCGGTAAGCCTAACGGTAATATAGGTGCAAAGTCATTTTTCGTATCTCAAAAGCAGCTTTCGCATATATTGGAGCGAATCTTAGCGTTTGCTGAGGCGAAAAATAAGTTCGTTAAGGATAAGATTATTTTCCACAGCGACGCATCTGCTATATTTGAAAACAATAAGAATCTTAGGTATATAAAGAAAGAAGATTCTCCCAATAAAGTTAAGGTATATCTCGGAGAATCTATTGCTATATCAGATGAAGACGTACATATCGAATTGCAACGAGGAACCAATTCTAATATTCTAATAATAGGAGGACAGAATGGAGATGCGGCGGTGCGCATAGCTATAAATAGTGTCAGAAGTATTGTACTTGCCCATAATGATAATAAGGCAAACTTCTTTTTCTTTAATTACATATCTAAGGAGGATCCTTATTCGCGAAAGCCGGAAGAACTATATGGGAACATTCCATTTAATCATGATTTTGTAGAGATTGGAAAACAGGAAGAGTGCTTGAGAAAGATAAAAGCTGAAATAGAACGACGCCAAAAAGATGATTTGGTTCAAAAGCGCCACGTATATCTTTCGTTCTATAACTTCCAGTTTGCGTATAATTTTAACAAACAAAGTGACTGGGATTTGTCAGAGATCGCTCGATTACTCACATACATTCTGGAACAAGGGCCTCTTGTAGGTATATTCACTATTTTGCAGGTCGATGAATTGAGTAGTTTAGTGAAAATGCTGGATCGTAATAGCTTGGATAGATTCAATCATAGGGTAGCTCTTCAAATGAGTGAAAATGACTCAATATCGATAATTGAAGACCGTACGGCAAGCCGTATTTTTGTTGAAAATAAACCAAGTAGTAAAAACAGGGCTTTTTATTATAATAAAAGCAATAATATCAAAACTAAATTCAAACCATATAGCATCTAAATCTTATGAGTACAATCGGAATAATACTGGATCTTCCTACTATAAAAAAACTTCGTGCTCATTTTGTGAATCTGTCTAAGAACCTGGAAAGTCAACTTCACAAAACGGAATCTTCAATTGATGAAGTCTCAAAGACATGGCGAGATGAGAACTTTCTGGCCTTCAAACGCAGATTTGAAGAAGATAAAGAGAGGCTTATTCCATTAAGTAAAAAAATAAGCGACTTTGAAAGGGATTATCTCGCAGAAATTGAGCGAAGATTAATTATTTATCTAAATAGAAAATAATATGAGCGATTACGGAAATGTAAGTCTACGAGAGCTTAAGGAATTTCAGGAAAATATTCTCCAATTGTCAAAAGTCTTAAGTGAGTACTATACTATTGTAAATCAGGTTCTGCACAACACATCGTCTAATTGGAGAGATGCAAAGTTTAGTGAGTTTTCAAAAGATTTTCAGCGATATAAAGATGAAATAAACAATATTAGTGAAGCATACCGAGATTATGCCGTAAATTATTTGCAAAAGGATATTGACAATATTGAGTCTTTTCTTAAAACACAGTCAATTGAATGAGTATATATGCCAATGTTAGCAAAAATGCTTTAGAAGGCCTGTCGTCAGGGATAGTCCGATTCCGAAGTGATCTGAGTGCTATTCATGTTGACGTTAATATGATCGTAAATAGGTATTTTGATCATTTTGAGGCACAGAAGCGTCGTTTGCAGAAATCGTTTGACGACAGTGTTAATAGGATGATTAGCGCTGAAAATGAATTAAGGGAGGCAAGATATAAGCGAGAACTTAAAAGAGATGCCGACGGAAAGGTGGATCTTGTCCCTGTTGATTTGACATCATACTACAATAAATTGGCTTCATGCAAACGTGCAAAAGAAATGTGTGAAAGCAAGTTGATGACATGTCAGCGGATCATAGAACAATGTCGATGCCGTAAAAATATGCATAATGGTACCTATAATGTTGTTATGCAGTCTATAGATAAATCTATATCAAAGTTAGACCAATATATAAATGATGTCAATCAATATAACGGTTACAGTAGAGATTATACAACAGATATTCCGCAACATCCTACTACAGAAGGGATAGAACCTGAAAAGATTGTTGCATTTAATGCTAAAACGAGACTGATCCTGTATGACAATGATGGCAATCCGATAGTCAATGGTGTCGTAACTATTGTCGACAACAATATATTTGGATTCGGTAGAAGAGAACTGCGAACAAATGAACAAGGAGAGGTAAGTACTGATTATATCAGCTCTAATGATTGCAGTATATATCTTGATGGATGCGAGATTTACACGGGAAATCTTTTTCAGACGATGGAGTATAATAAGTATGGGGATAACAGATTCGTGTCTACTCTTAATGAAAACAATACAAGCGAAAGCCAACGCTTTATGTTTGAGGAGAGCGACTATGATCAAGTCAGGATTACCCATAAAATAGAGTTAGATGAATCTGGAGAAGAGATAAGGCGTGAAGAAAAGTTTGTAAGAGATAGTGATAATAGACTTGAAGAGGTTGAAATTACAGCCAAGAGTGATAATTTAAGATCTAAAAGTAAGGACGGCTGGGTTAAGATAATAAAGCAAGATGGAGACAATTCATTATAAGGACAGAATAAATAAAACTGTTAAAGCATTCGTCGATGCTCAAACGGAGGCTTATAAAGGGTGGAATGATGATGTCCAGAAGCACTATTACCGTTATTATCTGGAGCCAATGGTCCCAGATGCGATAAAGTATGGTAATATGGTAGATGATTTATTTGATGCCCTATATGTAAGTAAGCAGAAAATAGATGCTCTTGTCGGTGATTCTCCAGCATTTAATGTAGATATACAAAATATTCATGAACGATAATCTCACTAAATTTGATAATAATTATGTATTCTGACTATTTATCATATTTAAAGCATGTAGATGATACCACTTTGCAGGATTTTCGAAATGAGTTGAATAAGTTAAATGATAAGCATAATGCCGCCATTAACCAACTCAATGAAGAGCATGCTAAAATGTTGGAGGTAGCTGAAAAGAACTATACTGCAAAAGAACAAAGCCTAAAGGAGACAATTACAGATTTAAAACGGGGATTGGCTCTTGAGAAAGGTCGTTACACAAAATATAAAAAAACAATCACTGATCAAATCTCGGAACTTAACACTCGATTAGAAGCCTCAGACAATAAAACCAGTACGTATAAGCACAGATATGAATCAAGTATATCGAAATTAAAGGAACTGTCAATATATCGTATGATATTGGTTATACTTATATCCATTATTTCATTTGGTGTAATTCCTATTTTATATCTGGTATTATATGCACCGATGGCATTGTGGAGCAACTCCTTCTTTTCTGTTAGAAAATGGGTGCAATGTGATCAATACGAATCAGGATGGAGTGATAAATAAGCCATCTAAGAAACATTTCTTATAGTCTTCATTTCGTTGATTGAGATAGGTCAGTAAAATAAAATGCGCATATAAGGTTTAGAAGTATTGAATATGTAAGAGATAGTGTGCTCTATAAAGAATGTATCATTACGTTAGTTATTCTAATGGAGCGCATTATTCAGCCACCCTCTCTGCACCTGTGCCATTGATATAATCATAGACTCTTTGGTTGATATCAAACGGGATACTGGCTGCTTCATCTTCCGGCAGGTATATCGCATCATGCAGTCGGAACGGATGCAGTCCAATACTTCTCAGATCATCGCATATCGGATTCATAATGTCGCTCTCCACGCGGTTTGCGGCACGCTTTACCGTTACCGGCTGGTATTTATGCCAGCCCATTAGCGCTTGATATATATGCGGGAAATTCCTGGAAAACCACCTGCACAGTATCTGGCGATTCTCACTATCCCGGTCGATGCCGCCATGAATATATGATTGTTCGTTTTTTAACGAGAAGAAAGATTGGAACGTCGGTTTTATCTGCGCTCTCGTCACTGTTGTACCCGCCACGGCCTCTTTATACAAATCGCCATGTTGCGTCAACTCCTTCCAGCGCATCATCTCGTTTGCGGGTATATCGACACCGTACATCTCGAATATTTTGGGCAGCATGGTAAAATGCGCGCATCGTATATCGCTGGCCTCGACGAGCCTGTGCCCCCGAAAGCAAATATGCTTGCGGACAGGACGTCTTATGCGTGCAAAGGTCGAATATATTTTACCGTCCTTTGCGATTTCAGGAATTTTGTTGATATTGGCAAGTTCACACAAATCACGCATGCATATACACTCATCAAGCGCCTGCAGGTCATAGCCCAGTTCATTGTAATACGAAAGTTCTGCAACACCTTTATTATCAACACATTCACTAAGATTGTTCTTAACTATTTGTTCTTTATTATAATTATTATCTCTTATCCTCTCTCCTTCTTCCTTATAAACTAATCTTTCTATTAATCTTATTATTAAACTCCTTATCTCTTCTTCTTTCTTATTATCTAATTTCTTTTTTATCTTAGAATAGATTATTATATCCAATGAGTAATTATCTCTTTTTGAATAGAAAGACTTGATACAATTGACTATCTGTTTCACCAATATTATTTCATCATTCTTACATGAAATTGCAAAGATCCTTTTTTCATAAAACTCATCTTCTTTATAATGATCTTTTATATAATTGGTCTTTATCATTATAGCATTATAATCAGTGCTATTAATGGATAGTTTAACCGGAAATATCTTGCAGTTGTCAAATATATCATAACCGAAATCAAGAGTACGATATGTGGTAGTTTTCTGTTTTACACACTTTTTACGGGTCTTGTCAGAATAATATTCAAGCGGAAACCGGTTAATCAGGACAAGGTGCTCTCTCTCAAGCAACGAAAGATATTCGGCATAATAACGTTTGCTTATTACATCTGCCAATAACTTACTGTCAACGGGAACAGGCCGATTGGTCATTGAGATTATTTCATGCAGACGTATAACGGCATATGCACGAATCAACCCCTCTTGTCTTCTATTATCCCTATAATGCTCTCGACCTATTCTTTCAAGGCGATCATAGATCATTTGATTGACATGCAGAATCACTGTATTGTTCTTCCGGAACAGAATAGTATCTTCCTTATATTTCTGTGTTTTTGCCATATAATAAATCTTTTTTCATATTATATGGCTGAAAACAGAAAGTATTTTTTTTGCTATAGCTTTATAGCATTTTTAGTTATAGAGGCAATATTCAGATTTGCGCCTTGAGTTTATTGATAATAATTTGCATAAAGGAGACTCTATATTATTTGTTCCATCTAATAAAAAAGATCCCGAATGCTATATTCAGGATCTTTCATATATTCTTATATACTCTGGCATTTATAACACCAAAATCAGAATCAAAATAAGACACAAAAGCAATACTAATAGAACTATAAGTCCTATTACCGCCTTTTTCTTCTCGATTTTCTCTTGTTCCGCCTTTTTTGATTCTTCTATCATGTCTATCTCTTTTTGCCTCTCAAGATAGTCATTCCATTCTTCTTTCTTCTTGGCCATAATAAGCACCATAGAGTTTTCGGCATCGATTGTTTGAGAGATCAGCAGACCAGTGTCGAATTTTGACATTGCCACATCATAAATAGAAGTCATTCGTTTGTCTTTTATCCAGACATCTATCATAGAGGATAGCTTAGTCAAAATTTTGATATTGGTCGCGATCTGTTCTCCATCAAATTCAAGAAGTAAAAGATCATCCAGCATCTTTTGGCTTCGCTCTTTTTCTCTTATATCCGCTTCCAGTTCAATCGTTTGCTTCTGTAGTTGCAGTTTTGTAGAGATATCATCATCTCCTCCTCTGTTGTTCCTTGTATCTATTCCTCTAACTCCAATTCTTGTATCTTCTGCATACTCGCCGAACAATTTATTACCAATAGCTTTCCCGTTTTTTCACCTGCTGCATCGCTCTGTTTGACGGGTGGTTTTAATATTTCGCATTATGTAGATATAAAAAACCGCCCAGAAAATGGTTGTAGGTTGCCCGAAGCGGCTCCATCGTTGCATTTTACCCGATTCTTACCACATCGAGATAACCCAAGTGACAGGCTCCGGCCCGTTTCAAATCAAGGCCATAGATGCGCATGAATGCCGTCGCGACATCATTGCCGCCATTGGAGGTCAGCGGATTATACCCCGTCGTAGGAATTTCAACGCTCATTCCTTTCTCCAAGCGAATGCCGCCTACATTGGCGCTCCGCTTTACTGTAATTCTGAACAACGCCATAACTTATTTTTATTAAAGATTTACCTAAACTTCTGCACATCTACTAATTCATTTTGAATCTCGTATGGCAATCCGGACAAACAACAACTCCACCGTCGTCGAATGTAACCTGCACAGCCCGATTGCAAGTGGGGCATTTCATGCATTCAGCCATACATAGCGGACAAACTCCTGTCGCTTTAGCTGTTGGGGTCGAATCAAACAGAGAGCCGATAAGGTTTCCGATGGTTTCGCCAGGATTATTATACCCTGCAATTGCCCCGACAACCGTTGCTCCAAGAACTTCCTTGTCATTATACGGGCGAAAGGCAACATACCCTTTGTGTGAAGGACAATAACCACAAAAGGCTCCATCGATACGCTCTCCGCAATTGGGACATTGCCAATAGATATTTTCTTTGTCCCAGTCCTCTTGCAGTACCGCATATTGGGAACGGCAATGCGGACAGATCAAGACGACATCTATACTTTGATTCTGCACAGACACCTCTTCCTGGCTTGGTTCGACAATCTGAATCTGAGTTTCATTGTTTTTTTCTATAGGGACCGAAGACTGGGTTAAGGCGTGGCCGCAACTGGTGCAGAATTTGTTCTGCAGACGGACCTGTTTCCCGCAATTGGGGCAAAAAGATGCCGACTGAGGAGCTCCACATTCACTACAAAATTTTGCGTTTGAGTCTATCGACGTTCCACAATTAGGACAATATTTCATTTGCGAAATTTCTCATTGATGTAACCTTCCACGTATCCCTGTACAATACCACCCCAAAACTCCTTTTGGCGCTTCATCTTCTGTATTTCATGGTGATATTCATCATTGGACATCTTGATTAGATTCTTGTATTTGTTCCATCTTGTTAAGGAACATAACGATAACCAAGCAGTTAAAATGCTACACCATATTAAATTACCTCCAGAACAGAGCTGATATATAACAATACATCCAGATATCACCGCTGCAATAAACCAGTTTTTTGCTGCACGTTTCATTTTTATAGCATCGTTGCGCTCTTCAGGAGGCGTAACATCTATGATAATGTTGCGTGGTTGCTGCTGATTGGGAACCACCGCTGTGTTTTGGTGTGGCTGTTGATTGTGAACAAGAGTGTTCTCTTGCCTTGATTGCTGTCTGGTTGCGAGTGCTACACCTGTATTATTTAACGGTGCGCCGCACTCCTGGCAAAACCGGGAGTCTTCTTGGACCGGATGTCCACACTCAGGACAAAATTTTAGGGTTCCCATGGCGATATTATATATTGTTTTCTTCGAACATGCGCTTTGCGATTCTTGCATAGAAAGCAACTTCGAACCAATTGAATGTCGCACTGACGATACCTCCAAGCAGAGGTATCAGTTTAGCCACATTGATTATACCTTTGGACCCCGCTTTGGTGACAAGTCGGAAGCCCACTGCTTTGTTAATCTTGACGATTATTTCCTTCGATAATCTTGGCAATAATTTTTTGAGTGTATATTGCCCCGATATTTTTATTCCAACCTGTTTAATAACATCTCCGACAGCATTGCCGACCAAGCAGAGGTATAGTAGGGTTTTCACGGCGTCGTCCTTCAGGTCGTACCCTCGTATGTATGCAATTCCTGCTATCATGCGGAGTTCCATGTATAGTGAACTTGCCAAATCGGCCGGTAGTGTGATGGGAAGGGTAAGAAGCCCTCCCAGACCTGTAATGAATCCTGTTGTGGAACACTTCAACTTTTGATTCAGAATGAATTTTTCAATAGCTGTTTCACAATTGTCCGGATAGCGCGTCTTATAGTATCCGGCCAACTCTTCGACCGGCTCAGATAATGGCGGTACACCATTTATTACAAATTGGTACAGACTATTGAGGAGTGCTACTCCTTTTTCTTCTTTTTTTTGTACATCAGTCTCCATATTGTTTGCATTTTAAGTTTAATTTTAATTATAGAAATAAAAAAGTGCGGTCCCACTTGTCCCCACTCGAACAACAGGCACCGCCAAGCGCCTTCCCTCAAAATGGAAATACAAGCAGTCCGCACCCATACGGATATGTGCACAGACCGTGCTTATTCTTCCCTTGAGGCCGGCCGTCTGTCAGAACGGCCAAACAAAATTGGCGGTTTCGTCGTTCAAGGAATCCTAAGATTCACGCATCTACTATCATGTTACAAGCCCATCTCAGGCTTGCTTTACAAAGATAATGGAAATTTCGCACAATCCACAGGGTGCGATGGAAGAAATCAACTGCTTGTTAACTTTTTCATGGAATGAGTTCTTTTATCTTTGAGGACAAAATTATAGCGTGAATACTTTCTCTCGCACTGCAATACAATTGGATTTCGGCAGCAATGCCGATAAAGTCTGTGTCCCGTAAAATACGACTGAATGCAGATAAATAATACAATGACGGAATAAGGTTTCATCTCTGAATTTCTCAGTAGTTTTGCGAAATGCCTATCTTTGTTCTAAAAACAGGCTTAAATGTCCACACTCAACAACGATTATCTCTCCATGACCTATGCAGACCGGCTAAATACTATCCACCGTCTGCGCTTGCTGCGCAATACGACAGGAGAATTGTCCGCGCATACCGGTATACAGCTTCGCAACAACAGTTTCAGCAAAAAAGCCCCATTCATTACCCGTTGCATTTATAGTGAATTTTGCAGGGAGGCTCAGGAACGTACGAGTACAAATCTTGATGAACTGATGAACGACTACTATACAGCATCGCGTTGTTTTGAGAAGATTGCCAAGACGCGCAAGACCCAGCCGGAATTTCATCGCGAAGTGTTGCGGTGTTTGCTTGACGAACGTTTTGCCGCTTCAGAAGCATCAAAGCCGTATCGTGCCGTAGCAGAGTCGTTGCCTAATGTGGATGAGGCGCTTTTTACTCTGTTGGTTCTGAATGTCCTTCCATCGTTTCAAGCAAAGGGTGGAGACGTAGATCCAAACATGCATCTCGAATACCTCGTTCGGCTACGCGACTATTTCCGACCACTGTATGAAGAGAGTCGGGTCTTCTGCTTTGCACCTTATCTTACGGAAATGTATCAGAATTCCGTCCGACGTATCCGAAGAGGCGAATTGTTCACTCGGCTGGATCTGATTCATTTCACGCGGGAGATCGTTGCCAATTTGGCAAACAACCATAATCAGGAAGCATTGTTACAAGTGAACACCTATATTAATCAGCAAAAAATACATCCCGATCTGATGCAAGGTGCATGGAAGGAGAACGGTTCATGCGGAGGGAATCCGGTCTATTGGCTGTTCGAGGAGTTGGGCATGGATTATATCTTGATTCGCAGAGTATTCGACGAGAAGGCAAAACGCATTACGGAGTGTCGCTATGAGGTGTCTATCTATCGAGATAATGAAGAATACGTTTTTCAACTGTTACGCCAATCAGAAGTAGAGAAAATCTGCACGGGTAACTCAATCTTGGAGCAGGCCTATATGAACGGTCGTTGTTTGATTGACAATCCGGAAAAGCCACTACGCATCGAGTGGAAGTTCAAGACAAATCGATATGATGATTTTCCTTTGATACTGATACAGTCGGAGGATGATTCATACCACAAGTCCGTAGAATCGGCCGAGGCAGAGGGTTGGGATGTGATCTGCGAGACGGGTGATTACGAATATCTATCGGCAGAACGGGTAATAACATCACGCCATATTTATATCGAATGCGAAAGCTCGGACCGAGAATCCGAAAGAAAGATTGTATCCTGGTATCGTATACCGCGTATCGGGGTGCTTGAATCGGTGGATATAACGACCCCCATTACCCGTATTTACCATGACGGATGTACCTACATTCTATTCATACCGGAGAACCAGGCGTTCAATGTAACTGATGATAAAGCGCGTGCAGTGTCGGATATTGAAATCGTTAGGGATATTGAGGTAACGGCATAATCGAGCGAAGATTGCCTCATTTGATATCCTTGTGTTGATTGTAAGTCATTACGCAAGGCATAACAGCCGATTGACTCCAATCACTCGTCGGTTGCTGAATTCTATACATAAAATGTGGTTTAAACGCATCTGTCTGTTAATACCAACATCTTGAGTTTCTAGAAAAATTGCTGAAATCTGCATCGAAAATGAGTGAAAGAAGTGTTGCAATTGTCACGAATATGTTGGTCTCTGTCAAAAACGAAATAATTACTTGTATTACATTGCTGTGATTGAAACGTAATTTAGATTAAGGCACATTACAGCAAAAAGAAGAAATACGAGATTCCGAACCAAGGATGAAACTAATACACTTTCATCAAATATGTCCCGCTAACATAAAAAGCAGATTTGAATTGCAGATTTAAATAACACCATGACAAAAATTTGCATAACAAATATTAGTATTCATTTTACATATATACTCTGACAACCTCTCTTTATCACACGGTTTTTGCAAGGCGTTCAAACCCTTTTGCAAGAAAAACAGCACACCGAGCGCTTAACCATTATGCAGATATCGCTGTCTATCAACAATATATGTTTTCAACACTCTTACATCCGATAACTTTCATGGTGGGAACAGCGGTTTCCCATGCTGTTATTTCGTCTGTTTTTGATGATTTTCATGGATTTTTCGTCTGTTTTTAGATAAAAATGACTGAAAATCACAGAAAATCCGGCCTTTTTTCTGTGAGATAAATAAAGAAAAACAAGAAGTCTATGGAAAGAATAAATCGCAGAAGAAAACAGTTAAGAGAGTGTTTTGAGGAGGGCAACGGCCATGTTGACAACTATATGGAATTGGCTGTGCTGACATTGGACGATGTGATTGAACTGGTCATTGCGGCAATTGATACGGCTATGTCTTACTTGTATGATGATACAATCGTCACCGAGTCCAATCACTACCATGGATCCAAATCTACAGTTCATGATAAAGAACTGATATCACATGGACAAGTATGCAGCGAACTCGGTATTAAAGAAGATCAAATGAGACGCTACGAGAAGAAAGGATATCTTAAGCCGGTAATAATCGACGGCAAAAGGTATTATTACACCGACGATGTCGAAAGACTGGTAAAGAAATGATCCTTTAATTGTAATACATCTATATCAAAAGACTGTAAACTAAAGTGTGTTTGTAATGTTAATAATTTCTTTATGTGACACACTTTAGTGTACAATCTTTTGAACACAAACTCTATTGTGTTTATGATTTGGAGATATTGCCATATATGCTTCAAACCTAAACTATAAATTCGTTCAATTCATCTTTCAGATTTTTCCAATTAGGGAAATAGCAATTTAATAATGCCGTATATTCTTCATTGTGCAATCGCACCCTAATATGCAATAACTCATGAACAACAATGTATTCTATACAATGAACTGGTTTCTTAATCAATTCAAGGTTAAAAATAATATTTCGCGTTCTGTGATTACAACTTCCCCATAATGTTTTCATTTGCTTGACCTCCCATTTATTCACACTCACGTCCAATGTTTTTTCCCATTTGGCGATAAGTTGATTGAGCAACATTTTAAGTTCCGAGCGATACCATTCTCGCAAGACCTCTGCTCGTCGTTCTTCTGTCGCCCCTTCTCGAACATAGAGGTTAATGTATTCATTACCATGAATCTCAACTTTTGCGGGAGCATTGTGATACACGACTTTCAGTCGATATCTTTGTCCTTTGAAATAATGATTCTCTCCGGATACATATTCTCGTGGTGTTTGACGATTTTGAGTAATAATCTGAGATATACGCTGATTTATCCAAGATATCTTCGTAATCAAGAATAATCGCACAGACTCCTCAGCCATACCAATAGGTGCTGATACGTGAATACGAGCATCAGGAGGATATATTGTAAGATGCACATTTTTAATATTTTTCCACTCGACTTCTGCCGATATATTAGCAACCTCAATAATAGTCATTAGTATTCTTTTTGCGCAACTATTAGCTGCATTATATCATCTATATTCACTTCAACTCCTTGCAGAACATTTTCGACGGCTCTTCGAAGGGCTCTCATTTTTTTTATGCCACTACCATCCATATCTCTGAAACCGTCACGTGCATTTGCCATGATCGTTTCATGAACTCGAAGTACTAATGATTCATTGCCACCAAGATTATCATAAAGAGCCTGCTTACCATTTGTATCAATTGTTGCAGGGTATTTTGTCTTAGCGACAGCCCGAACCTCTTTCAATCTTTCAATGAGTTTTTGTATCAACTTCTTGTATTGGATCTTACCATCTTTCTGTTCTTGAAGTAGATGATTGAGCAACTCAGACATTTTATCAAAATAGGCTGGATTGTTAGGACGTTCGCTGATAATCATTTTGCGCATATTAGCAGTCAAAACTTCAGCTACAGAGCGTTCATTCTGCTTGACAGTCTTTGGTAATGAATCAATTGCCTTATCGCCTTCCGTTTCGATCAGGTCAAGGAATGAAACGTCTGCTAAATCAACCAACTTTTCACTATCTTCGGCTCGCACATAGTTATCAATAAGTTGACGCATGGCCGGGTCATAATATTTCAAATCCAGAGCATCGCCACTCTTTAATTTTATTTCATCTTTGATATTGTTGAAATAGTCGACCTGCCTCTTAATATCAATTGCCTCATCTGCTGTATAGCCAGCCGGCTCCATCTCATTGGCCAAGTCAATATAAGAACGGACCAAACGTGAAACGAGTTTATAGAAGGTCGCTCGTTTATTGGCATTCTCCTCACACTCTTTTTGCTGATCCTCCACCGGGGTTGTTTCAGCATATACAAAATATGCAAAGTAACCTTCCCGTGTTTGCGGATGTATCACCTCACACATCGTATACACAGCTTGTAATGCCTTTTCCAAAGCCTTGCGACATTCAGTAAGACGATTCGAAAGAAGGCCCTTAATATCGTCAGCATCGTAACCTTCAAATGCCCCGCTTGTGTAGTCCTCGATTGCGCTCTTGATTGCGCCAAACAGGTCTTGGTAATCAATAATATACCCATAATCTTTTTCTTCACCATCTATTCGATTTACACGACAGATCGCTTGGAAAAGATTATGGTCACGCATTTTTTTGTCAATGTAGAGATAAGTTGCAGACGGTGCATCAAATCCTGTCAATAACTTATCTACAACAATCAGCAACTTCATATATCCAGGATGGTCTACAAACTCCTTTCTCGCCCAAGTTTCAAACTGTTCCGGAGTTTTGTCACCGATCATTCTTTGGTATATCTCATATTTTGTGAGATCCTCGGTCTCTCCAACACCAAGATACTCGTCTTTTACCGATGCAGTACTTACATCGTAACTTGTAACCACAGCACAATGCCCTTTCAATTCGGTCGATTGAAATACCTCCCAATAACGACACGCTTGATAGATACTGTCGGCCACGAAGCATGCAAAAGGGGATTCCGCACCTTATATACCAATGCCCCGAAACTGCTCGGAGCGCTGAAAGTCGCCAAAGTCAAAGGTACACTTGAAACGGAACTCAAGAAGATTGAGCGATGCCAGTTACTCATCCTTGACGACCTGTTCATCGTGCCTCTCGACGCCAAGGAGCGTCCCATACTGCTTGACATCATCGAGGACAGGCATGAACGGAAATCCATCATCATCACATCGCAGTACCCCTCCTCCAACTGGTACGACATGGTAGGTGACCCGACAATAGCCGATGCAATCCTTGACCACATCATACATACGGCTCATACCATAGAGTTATATGGTGAAAGTATGCGAAAGTTAAGGGCTAAGAAAAACGGGAAATTTTAAAAGGGTAAAATAAAATTGACCCCCAACACCAGGACTTTAAAGGGTCAATCATATTGTAGCCAAAGGGGACAATCCTGTTTGGCCAAAAGGGTCAAAGTCGCGTGGCTTTTCCAGTCCTTCCGGAATTGAAATATATTTTCATCTGTCGATTGCGGGACGGAGTAGCCCCGGCTGTTATTTTGCTGTCTGAATAAATACGCCCTTTTCCTATTCTGCAGGGACAGAAAAAGGGCGCAGGAATAAAGGTTTATCCCTTGATCATAATAAGCAGCATCTTGAATGCCTTCACGGCATGTACCGAATGGGGTACGTTTGCCGGCATGATGAGCATCTGACCCTCCGTAAGACGATAAACATCCTCTGCGATGTGAATTTCCGCCTCCCCGTCCAGTATCTGACATACGGCATCGAAAGGCGCGGTATGCTCGCTCAGTTGCTGTCCCTCGTCGAACGAGAAAAGCGTGAGGTTACCCGCCCGGTTATGGATGAACTCTTGACTTACGATACTGCCTTCGGCATACTCGATTTTTTCCTTGGGCGAAAACGGCCCTTTCATCAATTCCAATTTTTTCATCTCGATACATTAAATGTAATAAATCACAAAATAATAAATTCCTGCCAAAATGAACGCGACCGCAACGATCAGGTTCAACCATTTCTGGAACTGGTTTACCCGGTTGTAGAATCGCCCCAGGCTCGACATGCCGAAGGCCACGATCCAGGCGATGAGCACCACCAGAATTCCCGAGGCCACGGCGAATACAACCGGATAGAGGTAGCCTCCCGGCTCCAGCGCCGCCATCGGCAACAGCATACCGAAATAAAATACGCCGCTGATGGGACAAAAGGCCAGTGCGAACAGCAGCCCCAGCACGAACGCTCCGAAACCGCCCCGCAGACGCTTGCTGCTCTCCGAAGCCCGGAAACCGAACTTGCCGAAAGGGAGCTTACTGCCCAGCAGCAGGAACACCCCATAGACGATCAGCGTCGGAGCGAGAATGTACCCGCCATAGTCGCTGACGAGGCTCTGAACAAAAAACGTGCTGGCCCCTTTCTTCAAAACGGGAATACAGATCAGTCCCAGCACCGTATAGGATACGATGCGCCCCAGAGTATAGAACAGTCCGTTTGCGAACACACGCCTGCCGCCGCTCATATCCCGGCCGATGTATCCGAGGACCATGACGTTGGTCGTGAAAGTACAGGGACTCACCGATGTCAGTATACCCAGCAGGAACGCCGTGAGAACCGGCAGATTGCAACTATCGAGTAAAGAATTTACGAATTGCTCCATCGCACGGGCTTATTCTTTCAACAGCTTCCCGATATCTTCGGCCAACTGCTTGCGGAACTTTTCGGTATTCGTCCGTGCATTTTCGATGGCGAACTTGGAAATGTTACGGACCGTTTCCTTATCACCGGCGTCGTGACGGATCAGCAACAGCGAAGTCCAGGCTATCTCATATTTCTTGGCTTCGTCCTTGCCTTCCGGTTTCGAAAAATCCACGACCCGGTAAGAGACGTTCTTCCCGTCGGCGGCAAGTTCCTCCGCCACCTCCTGCGAATTTTTCTTGATAGCCTGACAGGTCTGGCACTGTTTCACTCCATGGAACACGACGACCTCTACGGCCGGTTTGTCGTGCTTCGCCTCGTTTTGAGCCCGGACAACTCCGTTGCCGAACATGAGGGCTGCCAGAAGAGGCAGCATGATTTTTACGGTTTTCATCTTTCGTCTTCTTTTAATTGGTTATCGATACTTTTTCAATATTTCCTTGATTTCGTCCACCGACAGGTCGCGGCCGAAGGATACGGCCTTTTCGTCGATGATGAGCGCCGGCATCTGCAGCACCTCGTACTGCAATGCCTTCGTGATGTCGTGAATGAACTCCACCTCCAGATCCAACCCCAGTTCGTCGACTGCGATCCGGGCGTTGTCGTACATCTGGCTGCATGAAGAGCATCCTCCTCCCAATACTTTTATTTCCATTTCTTCCGTGTTTATGTGTATGAATTGAATTTGATGGTTTTCTGTTAAAAAACGGTGAACAGCGACACCCGGAACCAGACCGAGTCGTGCCGGTCCGGCGTCCGGCTGATCGTATGCTGCGACGTCGATGGTACGGCCTGCTCGTAGCGGGAAAGATCGTAGACGGCCTCCGGAATACGGTTGCCCCGTCCGCAAAGCATCTGCCCCCGCAGACCGAACGTTCCGAACCGGAAATGCCTTGCCACGGTCAGTTCCGCCGTATACAGCTCCGCCGTATGGGCATAGTAGGCATAAGTCGTGAACGCATGCTGGAATTCCGTGTTTTTTTCCAGGTCGACTCCGACCTCATAGCGGCTCTCGGGAACTGTCCGGTGGCTCCAGCAGCCGTGCAACTCCACATCGAACTTCTCCCCGGAATACCGGGCTCCGATTCCGAGGGAGGGGGTCAGCAACACGTTGCGGATCAGGTAATCGTGGTCCTTGTAGGTCTCCTCGCGCATCATATAGCCGACGCCTCCGAGCAGCGACACGGTATAGTGCCGTCCCAGAAAACGGGAAACCTTGAGTTCCGCACTTCCGTCCAGACGCTTCATCCCATAGCGGTTCTGTTCTCCGATCTTGCGGAAATCGTACACGTCCACACCGTCCTGAGACGACGAAATATAACGTTCGAAGATATTTTCCGTTCCCTTTTTATCCTCATAAGCGGCCTTCACCAAAAATTCCGCTCCCCACCGACGGTCATTCCACAATATGCCCAGATCGGCATCGAAAGTATTGGCCGGAGCCCGGTAGAGATTCACCTTATAATTGTTCTCTTCCGTCTTCATCGTTTCACGGCCGTATCCCAGCAACAGATTCAGGCGCAACGCCCGCGAAGGATCGGAATTGAACGTCAGATTCACGCCGTAAGCGTTGATATGCTGCCGTTGTTCCATAGAATTGAAAATCGGGCTGAAAATGTAGTCGAACATACCGAACCCGTATTCGATGAAGAAACCGGCGAACTGTCCGGTCCGGAAGTGTTTGACATCCGCATGCTGGCGATGGTGCATGAATTCCGCGTTCAGGGCTATGACATGGCGGCGGAATGTATAGGCGGCACCGGCCTTGAGCGTAAGCCACGTGGAGATATCCTCGATACGGGGATCGTTCTGGCGGAATGCGAAATCGCCCGTATATTCCCCCGACACGCCCAGATCGAACCGCCCGAGCCGGAACGAGTACCCGCACATCAGATTGTACTTTTCGTAACGGAAGTCGCCGTCTGTCGAATCGGAAACGATGTAAGGCCAGTACAGTTCGGGATTGCGCAGCGCGCTCCAACCCACATTGTCGTTCCCTCCTGCCGTAAATCCGATCCGGGCGAAGAACGTTGCCCGGTCGCCCTGCTTGTATCCGTCCGCCCGGACAGAAAAATCGCGGAACTCCTGCCCCTCGTAAGGCAGATAATCCCCTTCCTGTCGTCCGGAAGCCCCGTCCGCAGCGATGAAGATCGTACCGGGCTTCTCTCTGACGAACCCGGGATTTTCGGCCGAAAAGTAGCGCCGCTCGCCGACCATGCGGTGTATCAGGGCCGGATTTCTCAGATAAGCGTCCCGCATGTCCGTCCCGGGCCGCAACGAACGGTTCTCGAACTCGGTCTGCAACGGGGAATGCGACGCCGTCGAGGTCAGCCTCTCCTGACCTCTGACGGGAGGAACGCTACACAGGCTGCACAGGAGCGCAGCGACGATTCCCGGTGTGAAATATGTGTGTCTTAAAGGCATCCTCAGTGTATATTAAAAACTGAATGTCATCTCGGCCCCGAAGAACGATTTCTGCCATACGCGCACGTTCTGGTTATAGCGGTTCTTATACAGGGGATTGATGTCCAGAATATTGTTCACGAAAAACGAGGCGCGTATCATCCGGCTGAACTCTTTGGTCACCTTGAAATTAACCGTCAGCGATACGGGCAGCGTTTCGCTGAAATCCTCCTTGTAGATATGATAGTGCCGCCACACCGTATGTCCGTCCTTAATCGATTGCAGTATCCGGTCGTCCACGGTATGCAGCCGACCGTCCGTATCGAAATAGGCGGAAGGGTATTCATCTCCGTTGATACGCATCTCTTCATTCAGCCAGATGAACTGGAAGAAGGTAGTGAAAATCATTTTATAGCGCGGAATATTCGTGTTGAGCCAAAGGTTCGTATTGAAAATCCGCTGGCGGGTGATATCCTGACGCCGGTAAATTCCCACGTACGGTTGCGGACGGTCGTCGTCCCTGAAGGCAGGATGGTACTGCAACGGAGCGCCCGAAGAGTAACGCGTATCATAATATGCGCCGTTGATCTCCACCGTCGTGGACAGAGGGATGATCTTCGGGAAGCGCAGCAGGTACTCCAGACCTTTTTTCTCGACCTTCATGCTGTTGCGTACGATGTCCATATCCACGAACGTGGCATACGGGTCCGCCACATAATCCTCCTTTTCCGGCCGGCGGCCGACGATCGGCTGCCCGTCGATCGGGTCGACATAACGTGTATAGCGGACGGGAGAATACTCGGCGACGCTTTCGAATCCCCGGTCGGAGTGCTCCTTGAAAAAAGTCAGGGACAGGGAGTAGCCTTCGTATTCCACATCCCATCCCGCTTCGTATTTCGTATTCCGGTTCGGACGCAGGCTATTGTTCGTGACATCGTAGATTTTCGTATAGGTGATCAGATGGTTGAACGGATCGTCCTGCTTGGTATAAGCGTTCAACACGATCATATCTTTGTAGACCCTGTCCGGGTAGATGTAATCGAGCGTAGGCAGCTTGTTCTCCTGTCCGAACCCGAAGCGGAACATATTGCGTAACGATTTGCCGCCGGCAAGGCCGATATTGAACGACAACGCCGCATTGATACGGGGTTCGACCTGCAGCTTTCTCAATTCGGTATATTTCGTGTCTAAATTGAACATCTGCGTAAACCGGACCCCGGCGTTCAGCTCGAAATCGAACCAGCGGTTCGAATGCTTCAGTTGTTCTTCCGCATAGGCTGCGCCGACCGACAGTGCGGGAATGCTTCGGTTGGGCACCGGACGCACGTATTCGTTGTTCCCCGGATAGGGCGGCCGGGTCATGTCGACCATAACGCCCTCCCCATAGTTCTTGGTCCGCTTCCATGAAAGCCCGTATATCACCTTGTGGCGGAAAGAACGCGTCTCGAAAAGCGATTCGGCATTCAGTTGCGTAAGCAGCGACAACGGCTTGTTCTCGATTTGGAAGGGACTGTAATAGGTAGAAGGAAGGTATATGCCCTCCGATTCGCCCTCCTCTGTCGCCAGCGGGGACGGAAGCGGCGTCCCGGTCTGCACGAGGCGATTGCGGTCTATCAGGTCGTAGGTATAGTCCGCCGAAGCGATGAACTCGACATTATCGACGATCTTCCCCAGATCGTACATTTGCGCCTTGAATGAAGCGCCGGTCCTCGAATACTTGTTTCGGAACGACTCGTTGTAATCCTGCGTCAGCTCGTCCTCCTTAGCCTGGTTCAGCGTATAGACTTCGGACAGTTTGAAAAAGAGGAATAGCGTCTTGTCCCCCACATCGACGGAATTGTTATAGGTGACCTGCCCCGTCAGGCGGCTGTATTTGCTCATAGGGTCGCGGCGGTCGTCGTAAACCGAGGTGTAGTCGATTCCGGTATGCAGATAACCCATCTTCGGCGAAATGCGGAACCCCTTGCCCAGATAGATCAGCTTGGTAAGCGGATCGACCTTCATGCGAAGCTGTGCGGGAGTAATGCCTATCTTCGAGGTCGTCTGAATGACGCCCGACGAGAGGTTTCCCAGTTTGGCCGAGGAAATGCCCTTGACGATCTCTATTTTGCGGATATGGTCGGTCGAAAGCGTTTTCAGATCGATGCCCCTGTTCATGCCGAGCCGGTCGCTGTATTCGTCGGTAGACAACCCCGGGATAGAAGCCCGAAAGCCGTCGTTATCCTGAGGGATGCCGTCCATGACGACTGCCATGCCCAGCGACGTATTGTCGTCGCTGCCCGACTGACGCAGCGATATGCGGTTGAAACCGGTGGCACTCGACTCCCGGAACAATCCGCCCGGGATCAACGACAGCACGTCGGCTACCGACGTGGGCTGGATATGCTCCAGCGCCTGTTGGTTGATGACGGCCGTAGAACCTTGGTTTTTCTTATAATCCGCCATGACGACCACATCCGCGAGCTCGTACGATTGTTTTTCGAGTACGATCACCAAGGGTTCCGGGCTACCGGCCTTCACCTTGACCTCCTTGTCGACATGGCTCAGGTACGAAACATTCAACGTATATTCCGTTCCCTTCGTTCCCGTAAACCGAAACTTTCCCTCGAGGTCCGTCGAGACTCCCGTTCCGAGTTCGGAGATGACCACCGTGGCGAAACTCAGCGGCTTGCCGTCCGAGTCCCGGACGACACCCTCCACAGTGGCTTTATCCGTCTGCGCGAAGACGGCGGAACACAGGCCCGATATAAAAAAGGCTATGAATATCAATCTCTTCATTTATCCCCTCGTCATTCCATTCCGGTCCCCGTATACGGACCTGCCCCGTTATCCGGGACCGGAATTACAGAATTGTCAGAGCACCCCGGGAGTTTCCCGGACGAGCCCTGACAAATCCATTCTCCGGTGATTATTCGTTTTTCCAGCCTTCCGGGTAACCCTTGAAGTCGCTGCGGTGTTCGATCTTCACATCCACGCTCGAATCGTTGGTATCCTGGAACTTCCCGTCGGTACCTTTCACGCGGTACATGAACGTGTTGTGGTGACAGCCTTCGATCGTAGCCTGGACATAGCTCTTGTCGACGGTCACAGGCAGCGACTTGGAAGTGTAATTACCCCAGTAAGGAGTGGTTGCAGAGGTCGTTTCGATAGCGTCCACGATCAGGTTCGTAGGAACCTTGTAACCCTGATATTCCTGAATGGCGGCCTCCTTTTGCGGACGGTCGTTGTAGGTAAACCCGTTCTGGCTCTTGAACGAACTCCACTCGATACCGTTGGCGTCGAACAGGAACAGCGGACGGATACCATAAGGATGCATCCATGCCGTGACGCCGCCCGGCATGCTGTTGGCGACTTTCGTCAGGTTGGGAACTTTCGGATTGTCCACGGCCGAACCGGACATGGCTGCGTCGTTATCGGCGAGTTCGAAATCGGCGCCCGAAAGGTCGACCGGAATGCCGGTGTCTTTATCCGGATTGGGCGTGTAGCTTTCCGTGTGGTTCTGCGCCTGCGAAGCGATGACGTAAACTTCGCCCGGTGCGAGTGTATAATTCTGTCCGGCCGGTATCTGGTAAATATTGGCAGCCACCACGTAATCCGGCAGAAGCGAGGTCAGGTCCGAGCATGGCAGCGTATTCATATTCGAAGCCTGTGCGAGTGCCAGTCCGCTGACGTTGATTTCACGGTCCGAATTGTTCGCAATGACGATATACTGGTCGGGGTGCATCATCGTGCCGCCGTAGGTGCCGCCGTTATAGAACAGCTCGGAAAGAACGATGCCGTCCATATTGCCCGTATAGTGTACCGAGAGGTTTTCCACGTCGACGCTTACCGTGGTACTTTGGCCGTATTGCGCCATACCCGTCGTTCCGAAATATTCCTTGCCGTTTTCCATGCCCCGGATCTCGATTCCGTAACTGCCGATATCGAGGTTGAATGTCGCGGAACCGGAGGCATCCAGAGATTCCGTCATGGTCTTCCCGTCACGCTCCGAGGATACGGTTACGGTGAACTGAGAATAGTCCGAAACCTTGTCCTCCGTAGTCGGAGCGACAGCCTGAACCTTCAGGTCGATCTTCCCGGACGGTCCGTCATCATCCTTGCTGCAAGAGGCGAAGGCCAGCAGGGTTGCGGCCACCGTCATTAGTTTGATTGTAAAATGTTTCATATTTTAACGATTATATTTGAAAAGGTTAAACGGTCGGAAAATAAGATTAAGTGTTTTTTATTCGGCTGCAAATTTACAGCAATCTCCCCCCCCCTCGCAATCCCCACATTTTGGTATTTTGGATCATTAGCGTCCCGTTAAAATAGGACGAGTTAAACAATTAATCAAAAAGCCCCGGAATCAGGGGATCATTTAGATCTTTGACATCATTGAAATTAGTCTTGTCGAACAGGTCACGCAAGAGGGTTTTGTCTGTCAATGATATGCTGAGAATTTGCAAAACTTCATAGGTAGAGCGTTTCAACTTCATATCATGTTGGACAATAGCCACAAGACAGTACGTGATAATAGCCACACTGATTTGTATGCGAACAGCGTTCTCTGTTGTGCCCCAGAATTTCTTTATCTTGAGATGCTGCTTGAGCCATTTGAAGAACAGCTCGATTAACCATCTTTTCTTATAAAGATCGGCGACATCCAGTGCAGAAAGTTGTTTTGCATTCGTCAAAAAAGTGAACTCACGGTCATCCTCTTCGTCGTAATATCGGACGAGTCTGAATGACTCAGGATATTTTTTCTCGGAGAGATATCCGGTCAGTTTCACTTCCGCATCTGTCATTATGTTCTTTGGCATTCTCCGCTTCCATCTGACTGTCTTATACTTTAAGTTCGTCTTGGCTCTGACAACAAAGAAAGAGTCTGTAAGATGTATCATATAGAGCTCTTTAAAAGAATCATAAGCCCTGTCGAATATATAATAAGCATTTGGTTCATAATGAATTGAAGACATTGCTGTGGAATCATGCTTTGATGCAGTAGTTACAGTATAGAAGGCAGGAACTTGTGCTTCAATGTCGTATAAGATATGAGCTTTCACCCCTCCTTTCTTGCTTCGGAACTTTGCCCATGGGAATGTTGCAAGACACAACGGAATCGTTGTTGAATCAAACGCATATTTCTTTCCGGAAATGTCAAGGATGTTGGTCGTCCGCTTCTCGCAGGCTTCCTTCATCATATAGAATGCAAAGTCTTCGAAGATTCTGTAATCACGGTTCTGGTTCGCTGTCGCAAGAGTTGTCTTGGCTATCGGTTCACGACCTAACCCAAGATGATATTGCTTGGCCCTATGCGCCTCGAAAGCAACGATTAAGTCTCGCAGACTCTCACGGTTACTCAGTTGTCCAAACATCATCGCGAGCATCTGATTCCAGCAAGTGAAATGTTTCACATATCTGTTGCCATCATACTTGCGAACATAGTTGTTGAACTGAGTCCTGTTCAGAAAAGCGGTTAATTGAGAGAATACGTATTTGTCTTGGAACATAGCAGCCATTTGTATTAGACTGCAAAGTTGCAAAATCAAGTCCGTTTCATTTCAAAAAACCGTGTAATTGACTATATTTCAATAATTTCAAAGAACTATTTATCCACTTTTACGGGACAGTAATGACGCAGAATAGTAAACCAAACAATCATGCACAGCGGACTATCACAGTCCGCTTTTTTATAAATCCGATAGTTGCACTTACTTCTCAAGTCAGCAATCTATACAAACCTTACGCAGTCTCTACGGTTGATCTTGCTTCATTTGCTTTTCTCGCGAATTTTTGGTATATTTACATTATAATTAGGGACTTGACCGAGGAGTGTGATGTCGCAGTTTTTGCAATAATGACACGTTTAGCATAAATCCGACTTCTTGGGGAAAGTTCCTATTCAGGAATCGTTATTCCGCCGTGTTGTTTGAAATTATAAATACACTGATATTAACCTGCAAGCAATTGCAGACAGCGATTGTTGGACACTTTGTTGGACACCGAACCTTTTCAGGGTTTTGCATTTCGACGTAACTGACTGTATTTAAGCTACAAATCCGAGCATTCTCCGCATTAGAGCACTTCACTCGTAATGAAGGGGTCCCGAGTTCAAGTCTCGGATTCGGCTCTCAAAATCAAGAGGTTACGATTTAAGTAGCCTCTTTTTTTGTGCCGTTTCGGGAGTGAAAAAGGGTAAAAAACGGGCTTATACGGCAAAATGTTGGTCACTTTGTTGGACCTTCGAAACCGATGACCGCCTGTCGGTTTGGCGCAGCGTTATTTATTGCGGCACATCGCCCGTATCTGCGGATACGGATAAAAGCAAAAATTCAAGCTACAAATTTATTAAAATAGGGACAGACACTGCAATGTCCGCATTTTTTCGTAATTTCGGCAAAAAAGCAGAGCCATGCGCATATCTCCCGACAACATAACCGAGCTGCAGCCGGACGAGGTTTTCGTCTTCGGAAGCAACCTCGCAGGCCTGCATGGCGGCGGAGCGGCGAGATTCGCCATGCAGCGTTTCGGAGCCGTATGGGGAAAAGGTGTCGGACTGCAGGGCCAAAGCTATGCCATTCCCACGATGCAGGGCGGTGTCGAAACGATAAAACCGTACATCGACCGGTTCATCGCATTCGCCCGGGAAAACCCACACCTGAAATTCCTCGTCACGGAGATAGGTTGCGGCATAGCCGGCTTCACGCCCGAACAGATAGCCCCGCTCTTCGCCGAAGCCGTCGGCATAGCCAACATTTGGCTGCCGGCACGTTTTCTGAAGGTCCTGCAGCAGTAACCCACAAAAAAAAACGGATTGTCACAGCGCCAACGGACAACCGCTCAGAACAGCCATGCCGGCAACGGTCGGCAAGACGCATGCCGGCGGGCGCGAGCGGGAAAAGGCACAGACGGAAAATGGCACGGGCGAAAGAAGAGCACGAGCGAAAGATGGCACGGGCAGAAAAAGGTGCGGGCGGAAAAAAGCACGGACAAAAGGAGAGTGAGGGCGGAAGAATAGCACGGACGAAAGATGGCACGGACGAAAGATGGCGCAGGCGAAAGATGGCAACGGCAAACGCAGATGGCCCACCCGGTAAAAAGTTCCCTGTCCAAACAAGGATACGGGTTAATATAGTCCTTATGCGGCAGTCCGCCGAAAACGCCGGAAACGACACGGTCTCAGCCGATGCAGGACACGTTGCGCAGCACTGACCTGCGACAATCGGCGACGGCTCTCGTTTTTTTGTGCGTATTCTGATAAAATTTAACTACTTTTGCCGTGTAAATCCATTCACGATGCCGCGTAGATTAATTGCCGCACTCTGCTCCGTCACCCTGCTGTCGCTCGGCTGGCTCGGGTTCAGCGGCCTTACCCTGCTCATAGCCTTCGTTCCCCTGCTCTGGATCAGCGACTCGTACGACGACTCGCGCCGTTCGTGGTGGAAGGTCTTCGGCTGGGCTCTGCTCACCTTCGTCCTGTGGAACGCCGCAACGATATGGTGGATATGGAACGCCACGTGGGTCGGCCCATTCGCCGCGACACTCGCATCGTCGACCCTCAACATGATAGCCTTCATGTTGTTCCACACGGTCTCGAAAAAGGCACACAAACCATTGGCTTACACGTTGTTGGTCGCAGGCTGGATCGCTACGGAGTACTGGTACACCGTCGGCGAGTTCTCGTTCCCGTGGCTGATCCTCGGAAACGGATTCTCCGAATCGCCGTGGGCCGTACAGTGGTACGAGTTTACGGGCGTATTCGGCGGCTCGCTATGGGTGCTCGTGACCAACATTCTCGTATTCGAGGCATGGAAACGGCGCCGCCGCGCCACAGCCGTCACGGCCGCCGCCGCCCTGCTGCCCATGGCCGTATCGGTCGTCATGTACCTCACGTACAAGCCCGCAAAGGAGAGCATCAGGGTGAGCGTCGTGCAGCCGAACGTAGACTGTTACGACAAGTTCCACGGCGATGTAGACCGCCAGGTCCGCAACCTGCTCGACCTGATAGAACAGGCTCCCGGCGGCGTGGATTTCATAGCCATGCCCGAAACGGCCCTGACCGAATATCTCTACGAACCGGCCATTACGGCCGCACCCGTCGTCGACTCGATAGCCCGCCTGCTGCTCCACACCAATCCCGACGCAGCCGTAGTTACGGGAGCCAACACATACCGCCGATACACCGAAGGGACACAGACCTCGACCGCACGCCGCGACGCATACGGATACCTCGACCTCTTCAATTCGGCGATCGAGATAACGGCCGACGGCAATGTCGACATATACCACAAGTCACGCCTGGTGATCGGCGTCGAGAAGACCCCGCTGCCAAAGCTCTTCGAGTGGCTCGAATTTCTGGTGATAGACCTCGGGGGAACGGTCGGACAGCTGGGAGTAGGCACCCGTGCCGAAACCTTCGGGAACAACGGCACGAAGATCGGGCCGTCGATATGTTACGAGGCCCTCTACGGCGATTTCTACGGCGGATTCGTCCGCAACGGGGCGCAGGCCATGCTCGTGGTCTCGAACGACGGCTGGTGGGGCGATACGCCGGGATACAGGCGACTGTTCGCCTTCTGCCGGTTGCGCGCCATCGAACACCGCCGAGCCATAGCCCGCAGCGCCAACACCGGCATCTCGGGATTCATCTCCGAACGGGGCGACGACGGCGAGCGCCTCGGCTGGGACAAGAGAGGCATACTTACCGCCGACATAACCCTCAACAACCGCGAAACGATCTACACACGATACGGCGACTATCTGGGCCGCATTTCGCAATATCTGATGCTGCTGTGCGTACTCTACTACATCGCTTACCGCGTGAAGAAGAAAAACCATCTCGTACAGTAAACCGCACACACATATGAATTACTCCCAGACTCTCGAATTTCTATTTTCGGCCATGCCTCCGTTCCAGCAGAAGGGTGCAAGCGCCTACAAGCCGGGGCTCGAACGCATAACCGAATTCTGCCGCCTGCTCGGCAACCCGCAGCGCAACTTCTACACGATACATGTGGCCGGCACCAACGGCAAAGGGTCGGTCTCGCACATGCTCGCCTCGATACTGCAGCAGGCCGGATACCGTACGGGACTCTTCACGTCGCCCCACCTGCGCGACTTCCGCGAGCGCATACGCGTCGACGGTGAGATGATCTCGAAGCAGAAGATCGTGAACTTCGTGGACAAGTACCGCAACGCCATGCTCGACGCTGAACTGTCGTTCTTCGAGATGACGGCGGCACTGGCCTTCGACTACTTCGCGCAGAGCGACGTCGAGGTGGCCGTCATCGAGACGGGTCTGGGCGGAAGGCTCGACGCCACGAACATAATAACCCCGCTGGTGAGCGTCATAACGAACATCGGGCTCGAACACACGGCCCTGCTGGGCGATACGCTGCCGCAGATTGCCGCCGAGAAGGCCGGAATCATCAAGAAGAGCATTCCCGTGGTGATCGGCGAGGCCGACGAAGCCTGCAACGGCGTGTTCGAGGCACGTGCGGCCGAACTCAAGTCGCGGGTGATATATGCCGAGAAGGTCTTCGGCGTCGAGGCTCAGCGCCCCGAGGGCAACGGGCAATACTTTGAGGTGGTACGCCACCGCGACGGACACCGTTTCTGCCTGACGCTCGGGCTTGCCGGCAACTACCAGCGCCGCAACATCATCACGGCATGTGCCGTGGCCGACTATCTGCATGAGGAGACACCGCTCACGATCAGCCGCCGCGCATTCGTCGACGGCGTACGCAATGTCGCCGAGCTGACATCGCTCCAGGGACGCTGGCAGACCATCGGCACCGACCCGTGCATCATCTGCGATACGGGACACAATGCCCACGGACTCAAATACGTGACCGAACAGCTCAAGGCTTCGCGCTACGAGCGGCTCTACTGCGTACTCGGGTTCGTCAAGGACAAGAACCTCGACGAGATACTGCCGCTCTTCCCCAAAGAGGCCTACTACATATTCACGCAAGCCGGCGTCGAGCGCGCCGTAGCGGCCGCAGACCTCGCAGCCAGGGCCGAAACGTTCGGGCTGCATGGCGAGACGGTCGACACCGTTGCCAAAGCCCTCGAAAGGGCAAAGGAGATGGCCCGGCCCGAGGACATGATCTTCGTCGGCGGCAGCACCTTCGTTGTAGCCGAGGTTCTTTAGCCCCAACCGCAGCCCGCCGGTCCGGAACAAGCCGTGGAAGCAACGGAGAGAGGCAATCCAACCATGCCGGAGAGGCACGGCAGCCGCAAAAAGGGCCGGACGACATACAAAAGAGAGGAGGAAGTGCGCCATGCACTTCCTCCTCTCTTTTCACTGACAATGGGTCAATACTTGACCTTGTCCTCCATGTCACGCCACTGCTCGAAGACCTTGAAGGCCTCGTCATGCATAAGCTGCTCCGAAGGCAGGTGACGCTCCTCGGGCTTGAGTTCCAACTCGTCGTAGATGAACGAATCGTCGAAATCGATAGCCTTGGCGTCGGCCTTGGTGTTGGCGTAGTAGATCTTGTCGAGATGCGCCCAGTATATCGCACCCAGGCACATCGGGCAAGGCTCGCACGACGTGTAGATTTCACAACCGCTCAGGTCGAAAGTCCCGAGCTTGGCCGAAGCCGCACGTATGGCGCTCACCTCGGCATGGGCCGTGGGGTCGCAGTTGCACGTCACCCGGTTCACGCCCGTGGCCACGATCTCGTCGCCGCGAACGATCACGGCTCCGAACGGACCGCCGCCGTTCCTGATGTTTTCGGCGGAGAGCTCTATGGCTTTCCGCATGTACTCTTTTTTCATTTACGGATCATTTAGAGGCCGTTGCCGACGCCGTGGCGCCTGCCTGCGGCCATTGGTGAATCTTATGGTTTTGCTGCGATCGGCGGTGACGGATCCCCTCCGGAAGGTTTTGGTACACGTCACCTTCCGTTTGCGAGTCCGCCCGGCGGGCTCCCGCCACGCCTCTGCAGGCCTATTTTATTCCGCGGATATGCTTCTCCCATGCCCACGCCGACGCAAGGGTCTCGTCGAGCGTACGTTCGGCATGCCAGCCCAGCTCGCTGTTGGCAAGCGACGTATCGGCCCAGATGGCAACGACGTCTCCCGCACGGCGCGGGGCTATCTTATAGTTGAGCTTGAGATTGTTGACGCGTTCGAAGGTCTTCACGAGCTCAAGCACCGAGACACCCTTGCCGGTACCGATGTTGAAGATCTCGTAATTCTGCTTGCACTTGCCGCCGACCATGCGCGTGATGGCCACGACGTGGGCTTTGGCCAGGTCGACGATATCGATGTAGTCGCGCACGCACGAGCCGTCGGGCGTCGGATAGTCGTCGCCGAAGACGCTCAGGCACTCGCGTATGCCGGCAGCCGTCTGCGTGATGAACGGCACGAGGTTCTGCGGCACGCCGCGCGGAAGCTCGCCGATGAGTGCCGACGGGTGGGCGCCGATCGGGTTGAAATAGCGGAGGGCTATGCCCCGCAACCCGTCATACGCCGCAACCGAATCGCGGAGTATGTCCTCGCACATCTGCTTGGTGTTGCCGTATGGCGACGTGGCCGGCTTGCGCGGCGTCTGCTCGGTCACGGGCAGCGAATCGGCCTCGCCGTAGACCGTCGCCGACGACGAGAAGACGATGTTGTGACGGCCGAACTCGTGCATCAGGCTCACGACGTTCATGAAAGAGGTGAGGTTGTTGCCGTAATACTTCAGGGGCTCGGCGACCGACTCGCCCACCGCCTTGCTCGCGGCAAAATGGATCACCGAATCGAACTCGTACTGCTCGAAAACACGGCGGAAAGCCGACTTGTCGCAGCAGTCGACCTCGACCACGGGCACGTCAACCCCCGTAATGCGGCGCACGCCCTCGACTGCGCCCATGTCGCTGTTCGAGAAGTTGTCGGCGATGACCACGTCATAACCGGCATTGATCAATTCGACGGTCGTGTGCGAACCTATGTAGCCCGCACCGCCCGAAACAAGAACACACTCTTTCTTCATAAAATATGCGGTTTTAATATCCATACAAAGATAAGAGATTCACGAAATAAAACGCACTTCGCAACCGGTTTTTTTAGCGTTTTATTGATTTTCGATAAAAAATATTCGTTTTTTAGAAAAACTTATATATATTTGCATGCAAATAAACCCTGTAAACAACATATCTGACCATGGATTTACTCACTGTCGAGCATGTATCCAAACACTTCGCCCAACACACGGCACTCGACGACGTATCGCTCTCCATTCCACAAGGCTCGATCTACGGCCTGCTGGGACCCAACGGAGCCGGCAAGACAACTCTCATTCGAATAATCAACCGCATCACGGCGCCCGACAGCGGCCGCGTCATCTTCGACGGCCATGAAATAGCCCCCGCCGACATCTTCAACATCGGCTACCTGCCCGAGGAGCGCGGACTATACAAGAAGATGAAGGTCGGCGAGCAGGCACTTTTCTTCGCACGGCTGAAGGGCCTTTCGCGCCGCGAGGCCACCGTACGGCTCAAGGAGTGGTTCGTACGCTTCGGCATTCAGGAGTGGTGGAACAAGAAGGTCGAGGAGCTCTCGAAGGGCATGGCCCAGAAGGTGCAGTTCATCGTCACGGTACTGCACGAACCGCGTCTGCTGATCTTCGACGAGCCCTTCTCGGGATTCGACCCCATAAACGCCAACCTGCTCAAGGAGGAGATCCTGGCCCTGCGCGACAAGGGAGCCACGGTCATCTTCTCGACCCACAACATGTCCAGTGTCGAGGAGATATGCGACAACATAACCCTCATCAACAAGTCGCACAACATTCTCTCGGGGCCCGTCGACGAGATCCGCCGCCGTCACGGCGACAACCTCTTCCGTATCGAGTACCTCGGTGACGAGGAGGCACTGCGCCGCAGGCTCGAAGGGCAGTGTGAGGTGCTGGCCGACACCGGCGAGGAGCCCGGACGCTACCGCACGCTCAAGATACACATCGCCGACAACGACGTACGCAGCGTCATCGCCGCCGTGAACGATACGGTCGAACTGCGTTCATTCACTGAGATCATACCGAGCATGAACGACATATTCATACGCGCCGTCAACGGCTCGCTCAAATAACACGAAACCCTCAAAACACCTGAAAATGTCACAGATAGGAATCATCATAGAACGCGAATTCAACGAACGCGTACGCAAGAAGTCGTTTATAATAACCACGCTGCTCATGCCGCTGCTGGTGGTGGCGCTGATGGTGGCGCCGTCGCTGGTGATGATCTTCGCCACGGGCGACACCCGCCATGTGGCCGTCATCGACCACAGCGGAATGATAGCCCCCTCGCTCGAAAACAGCTCCGAGGTGGTATTCGAGCCTACCGACCTTTCGGCCGATGAGGCCCGCACGGCCCTCACCGACATATTCGGCGTGCTGGAGATCGGTCCCGACATAATGACCAACCCCAACGACGTGAAACTCTACACCAACACCTCGTCGTCGATGCTCGTCGAAGAGAACATCAGATCGCAGATAGCCGACATAATCGAACGCGAGAAACTGAAGAAGTACGACATACACAACCTGCCCGAAATCCTCAAGGAGGTCGAGACCACGGTCAGCCTCCAGACATTCCGCAACGACGGCGAGGGCGACAGCGAGGCACAGTCGTCGGTCATCTCCACCGGAATCGGTTTCGTGCTGGGCATGATACTCTACATGTTCCTGATAATCTACGGAGGAATGGTCATGCAGAGCGTCATCGAAGAGAAGAACTCGCGCGTACTCGAGGTGATGGTCTCGTCGGTCAAGCCCTTCGACATGATGATGGGCAAGATTCTCGGCGTGGCCGCCGTGGCTGCCGTACAGGTGCTCATCTGGGGAGTGCTCATATGCGGCGTAAGCGCACTGGCGATGCCGGCACTCATACCCTCGGACATCATGCAGAGCGTCGAGGCAATGCAGCAGGGAACACTCGACATGACCCAGACCGACATGGACGTGGACATGCTCAGGGCCATAGGTACGGCCACGGACTTCGGATACCTGGCCTCGATATTCGTATGGCTGCTGCTCTTCATCATCGGCGGATACCTGCTCTACTCGGCAATCTTCGCCGCAATAGGGTCGAGCGTCGACTCGGTGCAGGACGCCCAGCAACTGCAGACCCCCGTCATGATGCCCATAATCTTCTCGATAATCATCATGATGACCATACTCAACGACCCCAACTCGACGCTGGCCGTATGGTGCTCGTACATACCCTTCACCTCACCTGTGGTGATGATGGCACGCATACCGAGCGGAGTGCCCGTATGGCAGATCGCAGTGTCGCTCGTGATACTCTACGCAACCTTCGTTGCGGCCGTATGGTTCGCCGCGAAGATCTACCGCGTCGGCATCTTCATGTACGGCAAGAAACCGTCGTTCAAGGAGCTGTGGAAGTGGGTGCGCTACAAGTACTGATACCCCGCACACGGCATACGACAAAGGCGGCCCGATGATTCGGGCCGCCTTCATTCTGACCGTACATGCCGGCCGTCAGGCTTTCTGCGTCTGCCAGATAAGGGCTGCCGAACCGAGTATGGCGGCATTCTTGCCCTCGATACCGCTGGGCAGTATCTTCACCTTGTTCTTGAAGACCGACAGCATGTTCTCCTCCATGTACCACTTCGTGGGCTCGAAGAGGAACTTGCCCGCCTTTGCAAGACCGCCGAAGAGGAACACCGCCTCGGGCGACGTAACCACCACGGCATCGGCCAGCGCGCGGCCCAGCATCTCGCCCGTGAAGCGGAAAGCCTCCAGAGCGATGGGGTCGCCCTTCGCAGCCGCGGCCGAAACCATCGAGGCGTCGAAATCGTTGAACGATATGTCGCGCATCTCGCTGGGCTCGGTCATCTTGGCCATCAGTTCGAATACCGTACGCTTGATACCCGTAGCCGAAACATAGGTCTCGAGGCAGCCCGTACGTCCGCAGCCGCACTTGCGGCCGTTGTACTTCTCGACGGTCTTGTGGCCGAACTCGCCGGCAAAGCCGTCATGGCCGTAGATCATCTCGCCGTTGGCGACGAAACCAGAACCAAGACCCGTGCCGAGGGTGATCATGATGAAATCCTTCATGCCCTTGGCGTTGCCGTAGACCATCTCGCCGATGGTGGCGGCGTTGGCGTCATTGGTAAGCAGAATGGGTACCGACGGGAAATATTTGCCCATGTCCGCTGTCAGATTGAACAGACGGCGGCTCTCGTCGGGATTGGCCTCGTCGGTCTTGAACTTCCAGAGGTTGGCAGGCTGCTCGATGGTTCCCTTGTGGAAATTGCCGTTGGGTGCACCGATGCCGATACCCAGAAGATCGAATTCGAACGAAAGCGAATCCATCAAACGCTGCATCGACTCGCACAACTCGACCACGAAGGCCGGATAGTCATCGAAGTAAAGGAACTTTTTGGTAGGGACGACCGATTCGGCATAGATATCGCCCGCTTCATCTACAAGGCCGAATGCGGTATTGGTGCCGCCTATGTCGACACCGAAAACGAGTTTTTTCATAGTGTTGGTTTAAGTAACTGTTTGCTTCCGGCCGAAGTCGCCTCCGACCCGGCGGAGCTGCCCGCACGACCCGCCGCCCTGCGGCATGGATATACGGCCGGTTCCGTCTTTGAGCCAAAGTTATCGTTTATTTTTAATATCTGCAAAATTTGTACTAAATTTGGGGCTATAAACAAAGATTTGAAAATGAAATATTCAAGCTCCGGACTACTTGAGACTTTCGAGGACCATCTGGCAAGAATAGAGATGCCGTCGGAACCCGAACGGCTCTACATGCCGATAGTCTACTCGATGTCCAACGGCGGGAAAAGACTGCGCCCGACGCTGTTGCTGGCCGCCTGCAACATCTTCAGCGACGACATAACACCCGCCCTGCCGGCCGCCGCCGCAATCGAGGTCTTCCACAACTTCACCCTGTTACACGACGACATCATGGACAACGCCGAGGTGCGCCGCGGACGTCCGTCGGTATGTGCAAAATGGGGAGACAATGTGGCTCTGCTCTCGGGCGACGCAATGATGATTGCAGCCTACAGGCAACTGCAGAAAAGCCCGCGCAACCTGTTGCCGCAGATCCTCGAGATATTCAACGACATGGCCCTGCACGTATGCGAAGGCCAGCAGTATGACATGGACTTCGAAAGCCGTACGAAGATCTCGGTGGTGGACTACATGCACATGATCGAACTCAAGACGTCGGCCCTGCTGGTCGGCGCAGCCTCGATCGGCGCAGTGATAGGCGGTGCGTCGGAGGAGGACTGCCGCAAGATCGAACGCTTCGCCATGGAGCTCGGCCTGGCCTTCCAGCTTCAGGACGACCTGCTCGACAGCTACGGCGACGAGGCCCTGCTCGGCAAGAAGATCGGCGGCGACATCATCGAGGGCAAGAAGACATACCTCATGATACAGGCCATGAGCCATGCCGACGAGCCCACGCGCGACATTCTGCGGTACACATACAAGGACACATCGCTCTCGCCCGAGGAGAAGATCGCCCGCGTCAAGGAGGTCTACGACCGCCTGGACATACCGCGCATCACCGAACAGCAGATTTCGGTCCGCATCGAACGGGCCATATCGATACTCGACACGCTGAGCGTCCCGGCGGAGAACACCGAAAACATTCGCGCCTTTGCGCTCAGCCTCATAGGAAGGACCAAGTAATGAAACGCAGCGACATAGAGATCATGGCCCCGGTCGGGAACTACGAATCGCTCCACGCGGCCGTGGAGGCCGGAGCGGATTCGGTCTACTTCGGCGTGGGCCGGCTCAACATGCGCTCGGCATCGGCCGCCAACTTCTCGCTGGAGGACATCGCCCCGATCGTGGAGTTCGCGCACCGGCACGGCGTAAAGACATACCTGACGGTCAACACCGTCATCTACGACGACGAGATGCAGGCCATGCACGAGACCATCGACCGCGCAAGTGAGGAGGGCGTCGACGCCGTGATCGTCTCGGACATCGCGGCCATCATGTACGCACGCCGCACGGGCATCGAGGTCCACATCTCGACCCAGTGCAACATATCGAACGCCGAAGCTCTGAAATTCTATGCCCAATGGGCCGATGTGGCGGTGCTGGCGCGCGAGCTGAGCCTCGAACAGGTTGCAGCCATCAGCCGCGCCATCGGCGAGCAGCAGATCGTCGGGCCCAAAGGGGAACCCGTACGCATCGAGATGTTCGCACACGGAGCGCTCTGCATGTCCATCTCGGGCAAGTGCTACCTGAGCCTGCACGAAACGGGCTGCTCGGCGAACCGCGGCGCATGCCGTCAGCTCTGCCGGCGCAAATACACCATCACGGACAAGGAGACGGGCGCGGCGCTCGACATCGACGGGCAGTACGTGCTCTCGCCCAAGGACCTCTGCACGGTGGACTATCTCGACAAGTTCCTGGCTGCGGGCGTGCGGGTGCTCAAGATCGAGGGGCGAGCCCGCGGCGCCGAATATGTCAAGCGCGTGGTCGAGTGCTACGACGAGGCGCTGCGCGCCATCGAGAGCGGCGAATACACGCGTGAAAGGGCAGCACAGCTCAAGACACGCCTCGAAACGGTCTTCAACCGCGGCTTCTGGAGCGGGTACTACGCCGGACGGCCAACGGTCGAGCACAGCGAGAACTACGGCTCGGCAGCGACGAAGCAGAAGGTCTACGTAGGCAAGATCACCAACTTCTACAAGAAGATTTCGGTGGCCGAGGTGACGGTCGAGGCCTCGACGCTCGACAAGGGCGACACCGTATTCTTCATTGGAGCCACCACGGGCGTGCTCGAACAGAAGGCCGAAGCCATATACCTCAACGAAGGCCCCGTGGAGAGCGTACGCCAGGGCGACGTCTGCTCGATACGCACGGAACGGCCCGTGCACCGCGGCGACAAGCTCTACAAGGAGATAGACCGCTGCGACAGACAACAGTAAAGACCCCATGTTGGCGCCCGGCCCCGCGCCGGCCGCCGAAACCATAAACAGTCTTGCATGAAAGAACTTGACAAAAAGCAGACCATTACCGTAACATCGCCGCTGCTGCCGCCGCTCGACGAATTCGAGAAGTACCTCGAGGACATATGGCAGCGCAAGTGGATAACCAACAACGGGCACTACCACCACATGCTCGAAGAGGCCCTGTGCGAATATCTCGGCGTGAAATACATAAGTCTCTTCACGAACGGCACGCTGCCGCTGATTACGGCGCTGCAGGCCCTGCGCATTACGGGCGAGGTCATAACCACGCCGTACAGTTTCGTGGCGACGACACACTCGATATGGTGGAACGGGCTCAAGCCGGTATTCGTCGACATAGACCCCGCAACGGGCAACATCGACCCGGCGAAGGTCGAGGCGGCCATCACGCCGCGCACCTCGGCCATCATGCCGGTGCACGTCTACGGCAACCCGTGCGACACGGAACGCATACGCACCATTGCCGACCGGTACGGACTGAAGGTCATATACGACGCGGCACACGCTTTCGGCGTGCGCGCAGGCGGCCGGTCGATACTCGAAGCCGGCGACATCAGCACCCTCAGCTTCCACGCCACCAAGACCTACAACACCATCGAAGGCGGTGCGCTCATCTGCCACTCGGCCGAGATGAAGCAGCGCATCGACCACCTCAAGAACTTCGGGTTCGAGAGCGAGACCGAGGTCGTCGCCCCGGGCATCAACGCCAAGATGGACGAGGTGCGCGCAGCCTACGGTCTGGTCGGGCTCAAGCACATCGACGAGGCCATCGAGGCCCGCAGGCGCATAGCCGAACGCTACCGCCGCGAACTGGCCGGAATCGACGGCATCACGATGTTCGACCAGCGGCCGGACGTGAAGTACAACTACTCCTACTTCCCGATCTTCGTCGACGCAGCCCGCTTCGGGCGCACGCGCGACGAGCTCTACGAACAGATGAAGGCCGACGGCGTGCTGTCACGCCGGTACTTCTATCCCCTTATCAGCACATTTTCACCCTACAACACCTATGATTCGGCCGCGGCATCGAATCTGCCGGTGGCCACGCGCATGGCCGACCAGGTATTGTGCCTGCCGCTGCACCACCGTCTCACGGACGACGACGTGGAACGTGTCACGGGTTTCATAAAACCGAAGCGATGAAGATTCTCGTACTTGCAGGAGGAAGCGACCAGGCGGCTCTCATCGACGAGCTGCACCGGCAGGGGCAAAACGAGGTCATACTCGTCGACTACTTCGAAAACCCGCCTGCCAAACCGCATTGCGACCGCCATATCGTGGCCAGTACGCTCGACGTAGACGCCGTAAGGCGCATAGCCGTCGAGGAGAAGGTCGACCTGATAACCACGGCATGCACGGACCAGGCCCTGCTTACGGTGGCAAGGCTCAGCGAAGAGCTGGGTCTGCCGTGCTACATATCCTACGCCACGGCGCTCAACGTAACGAACAAGTCGTACATGAAGCGCGTGATGGCCGAACACGGAATACCGACGGCCCGTTTCCGCATAGCCGGAGGGACGGAGGAGGCCGCACTCGGCGACCTCGACTACCCGCTGGTCGTAAAACCCGCAGACTGCAACAGTTCGAAAGGCGTACGCAGGGCCGAGACCCGCGAGGAGGCGGAGAAGGCCCTCGCACAGGCACTGGAACTGAGCCGCACGCACACGGCCATAGTCGAGGAGTTCAAGAGCGGAGACGAACTGTCGGCCGACCTCTACATCGAGGGGCGGACGGCCAAACTGCTCTCGGTGACCGTCTCCGAAAAGCGGCGCAACGTCTCGTCGTTCACCATAACCCAAAGCCGATATCCGGCCGTCGGGACGGAGGAACGCGACAGCATAACGGCGATAGGACAACGCATAGCCGACGCCTTCGGGCTGACGGACACACCGCTGCTGGTACAGATGATACGCAACGCGGAGGGCTTGTGGGTCATCGAGTTCAGCGCACGAATGGGCGGAGGCACGAAGTACCGCATAATCGAGCTCCTGTCGGGTGTGAACATCATGCGCAAATACGTCGAACTGGTACTGGGAGGACGTCCCGCCGTCGACCCTCACCCGTTCGAGGGGTCGCTGCGCATGAACTACGTCTACTGCAATCCGGGCACCATGGCAGGCCTCGGGGGCTTCGAGGAGCTCAAGGCCGACGGCACCATAGCCGACTACGTGGCATACAAGAACGCCGGCGCGACATTCGAACACAGCGAGACCAGCTCGGACCGCGCGGCAGGCTACCTGGTGACGGGCGCCACCGAAGAGGAGGTGCTCGCCAAGCAGGAGAGGGCCAACTCCCTGCTAAGGGTGACCGACCCCGAAGGCAATGACATAATGCGACACGATTTCAAACTCTTCTGACAATGAAAATCACGGTCATAGGCGCAGGAAACGGCGGTCAGGCAATGGCTGCCCACCTGTCGATGCTCGGACACGAGGTCACGCTCCATACCCGCAACGAGGTCAAGGCCAAAGTCCTGCGGGCTATCGGCGGCATAAGGCTCGTCGGACGCATAAACGGTACGGGATACGTGTCGCGGTACACCTCCGACATGGCCGAGGCCGTCACCGGCGCCGAAATCATAATGATCACGACAGTCGCCAACGCCCACCGCGACGTAGCGCTCAAGATGGCGCCATATCTCAGCGACGGGCAGATTGTCGTACTCAACCCCGGCCGCACGGGCGGAGCCTTCGAATTCCGCCGCGCACTCGACGACTGCCGCTTCAGCAGACGCATATTCCTGGTCGAGGCGCAGACGCTCGTCTATGCCTGCCGGATAATCGAGGACGGGCTGGTCAATATCGTCGGTGTCAAGGAGAATGTCCTTGCGGCAGCCCTGCCCGCCGCCGACACGGACGAAGCCCTGAACCGCATAAGGGAGATATTCCCCTGCTTCCACCCGGCCCACAACGTTCTGGAAACAAGCCTCGAAAACATCGGGGCCGTATTCCACCCGAGCATCATACTCTTCAACGCCGCAGCCATCGAACGCGGCGAGAAGTTCTACTTCTACCGCGACATCACACAGGGCGTCGTGCGGTTCATCGAGCGCCTCGACGCCGAGCGCCTGGCCATAGGCCGCGCCTACGGGCTGACCCTGACCTCGGCGCGCGACTGGGTGTCGATGGCCTACGACCACATAATGGGCGACACGCTGCGCGAACGCATGTTCAACAACCCGGCATACTACGACATCACCGCCCCGACAACGCTCCGATGCCGGCAGCTGCTGGAAGACATACCCACGGGTTTCGTCCCGATGCTCGAATTCGGGCGCCTGGCCGGCGTGGAGACGCCGCTCATGGAGTCGCTGCTGCCGATATGCTCGACACTGCTCGACGAGGACTTCAGGACGACGGGGCGCACGCTCGAAAAGATGGGACTCGGAGGAATGTCGTTCGAAACGCTGTTAAACAAGGTAAAATGAAAGGACTCAGACACGACGCCGTATTCGGATTCGTCAAGCCATACATAGACGTCCACACGCTGGGCATCACCACGGCAATGAACCTGCTGCGCGACTGCGGCTACCGCACCGTCATGGCCGGCGACGACGTGGCCGAAGCCGTTGTCGACCTGCGCAAGGTCAACAACTTCGGGCTGCTCCGCCACTGGATCGGGGAGCAGCGCATAACCGAACTCGGGTTCAGCTACCGTCTCGGGCCCGCCGAGGCGTGCGACTACTTCTGCAACATGTGGTACAGGCTCCGCGATGCCGGCATGATGTCGGAGAGCGGAGGCCTGATCGAAAAGATATTCTTCGCCGGGCTGCCCGACGCCTGCGACCTGGTCCGCCGCGAACTCGGCGACGGCGTGCTCCTGTTCAAGGGCGACGAAACGCCGGTCGAGACACTCAGGCTCCTCGGCGTGCCCGAATCGGAACTTCCGCGCGACCTGGTGCAGACAAGCTCCTACGACAAGATGCGCAGGCAATTCGCCGAGGAGCTCATAGCATCGGAGAAATACAGGCTCTGCCTGCCGCAGGACCATTACGGATACGACGAATGCGGCACCGGCAGCGACTCGTTCGTCAAAAGGCTCGAATATTGCCGCTCACACCATTCGCTGCCCATCATACGAGCCCATGCGGGCCCGTACAACCCCGACAGGCGCGAAGCGCTGGCCGAATTCGACAGCTGGGTGCGCGAACTCTCGCGTTCGAGGCTGCTCGACGTGCTCTCGATAGGCAGTTCCCAGCTCACGCAGTCGGCATTCGGCGAGGAGTGGCACGGACGTCCCAACGGAGGGGGCGTACCCGTCAACTCCGAAGCCGAATACCGCGCCATAGCCGAAGCGGCCCGCCCGATGCTCGTACGCACATACGCCGGGACAAAGGACGTACCGGCCCTGGCCGCCATGCACGAACGCACGCTCAACATATCGTGGCATGCACTCTCGTTCTGGTGGTTCTGCGAGATTGACGGGCGCGGCCCGAACACCGTGCTCGAAAACCTGCGCGAACACATCGAGGCCATACGCTACATAGCCTCGACCGGCAAACCGCTCGAACCCAACGTACCCCACCACTTCGCTTTCCGCGGCGCCGACGACCCGACATACGTCATATCGGCATACCTGGCAGCCAAGACGGCCAAGAAGTTCGGCATACGCCACCTCATTCTCCAGAACATGCTCAACACCCCGAAATACACGTGGGGAGTGCAGGATCTGGCCAAAGGGCGCGCGATGCTGCGCCTGGTACGTTCGCTCGAGGACGCCGACTTCCGCGTGAGCCTCCAGGCCCGTGCCGGCCTCGACTACTTCGCCCCCGATCTCGAAAAGGCCAAGGTGCAGCTGGCCGAGGTGACGGCCCTGATGGACGACATCGAGCCCGACAACCCCGACAGCCCCGAGATAATCCATGTCGTAAGCTACTCGGAGGCCGTAAGGCTCGCAACGCCCCCGGTCATCGAGGAGAGCATACGCATAACGCTCACGGCCCTGCATGAGTACCGGCGGCTGCGACGCGAAGGGGCCATCGAGAACATGGCCTGCGACTGCGATGTCGCCGACCGCGAACGCGACCTCTGCGACGAGTGCCGCGAGGCCATAGCCCTGCTCGAACGGACATACCCCGACCTCTACACGCCCGAAGGGCTGTTCCGGCTCTTCGAACGCGGATTCCTGCCCGTACCCTACATGCCCGACATACACCGCAAGTACCCGATGGCAACGGCATGGCGTACGGCCATACGCAACGGCGGCATAAGGGTCGTGGACGACGACGGCAACGTGATACGCACGGCCGACCGCTACCGCAAGATAATCGACCGCTGACAGAGATGATATACGACGACACGATAGCAAAGAAATTGGCCGACTCGTACGAGGTGACCAACCGTACGCGCGAAAGCGTGCCCGAGCCGCTCGTAAGCGTGCGCACGTCGGCATACAACCACGGAGCCTATATCGAAAAGTGCATCGAAGGAGTTCTCTCGCAGAAGACCTCGTTCGGTTTCGAATACATCATAGGCGAGGATTTCAGCACGGACGGCACGCGCGAAAAGGTGTTCGATTACGCCCGCCGCTATCCGGAGCGCATACGCCTGCTGACGGCCGGCTACAACGTCGGAATGAAGGCAAACGGATTGCGCTGCATCGACGCCTGCCGCGGCAAATACATGGCCATATGCGAAGGCGACGACTACTGGAGCGACCCCACCAAACTGCAGCGGCAGGTCGACTTCATGGAGAGCCACCCCGACTTCTCGATGTGCTTCCACAACGCCTCGACCGTCGACGTGCACGGACGCAAGACCGGCGAACAACGCCGCTACGACCACGACTGCGAGGTACCGATAGAGGATATCATACACGGCGGAGGGCTCTTCTGCCCCACGGCCTCGATACTCTTCCGCAAAGAGTTCCTGGCAACCTATCCCGACGTGTGCGAACGGTGCCACGTAGGCGACTACCCGCTGCAGCTGTGGCTGGCCGTGTGCGGCAGGATATACTACATCGACCGCGACATGGCCGCATACAGGCAGGGCGACGCCTCGTCATGGACGCAGAGGTTCGCCAGCCAGAGCTTCGAGGCACGCACGGCGAAGTGGCTTACGGAATTCGAGATGCTCGACGCCATCGACGCAATGACGGAACATCGCCATGCCGACGCAATACGCCGCCGGCAATCGCGTTACTTAAGACAGATAATGCGCATAAACACCGAGCACGAAAAGGAGCTGCGCCGGCTGTTCGCACCCTATTTCCGCCGGCAGTCGCCCCTCGAGAAGCTGAAGATGGGGCACATCTGCCTGCGCGGCCGCCTCGAAAGCATGTTCGGCAAGCCGGTGAAGTGATTTTGACGAAAACAACAAAAACAAGGAGGATACAGATATGTTTGCCAAAGAGATTTACGAAAAGCGCAGGGCCGCCCTGCGCGAGAAGGTCGGCAACGGAGTGATACTGCTGCCGGGCAATACCTATTCACCCAACAACTACCCCAACAACGCCTACTATTTCCGCCAGGACTCGACATTCCTCTACTACTTCGGGCTGAACGTACCGACGCTCGCCGGAGTGATCGACGCCGAGAGCGGAGAAGAGGAGCTCTATGGCGACGACTTCACCGTGGACGACATCATCTGGACGGGCCCGCAGCCGGCACTTGCCGACCTCGGCGCACGCGCAGGAATCACGCGCACGTTCCCGATGGAGGCGCTCAAGGCCCGTGTGGCCGACGCCCTGAAGAAGGGACGCACCGTGCACTACCTGCCCCCGTACCGCGGCGAGACCAAAATCGAACTCTCCGAGCTGCTCGGGCTGCCCGTATCCGAACTCCACGGCCACAAGTCGGCCGAACTGATGTTCGCCGTGGCCGAGATGCGCGAGGTGAAGGGTCCCGAGGAGATCGAGGCGCTCGAACGCGCCTTCCAGATAGGATACATCATGCACGTGACGGCCATGAAGATGTGCCGCCCGGGTGTCGTCGAGCGCGAGATAGCCGGCGCAATCGAGGGCTTCGCCAAGTCGTACGGACAGGGCGTGTCGTTCCCGTCGATCGTGTCGCAGCACGGCGAGACGCTCCACAACCTCAACTGCGACGGCGTACTCGAAGAGGGCCGCCTGCTGCTGGTCGACGCCGGCGGCGAGAGCGTCGAGGGCTACTGCTCGGACCACACCCGCACATACCCCGTCAGCGGCCGCTTCACAGACCGCCAGCGTGAAATATACGAGATCGTACTCGCGGCTCACGACCTCATGCCGCAGATCGTCAAGCCCGGCATGATGTACAACGACATTCACCGCGCGGCATACCTGTCGCTGGCCGAGGGCCTGCGTGCCGCAGGGCTTATCAACGGATCGGCCGAAGATGCCGTCGAGGCGGGCGCCATGTACATGTTCATGCCCCACGGGCTGGGCCACGGCATCGGCATGGACGTGCACGACTGCGAGAACATGGGTGAGCGCAGTTTCGACTTCAGCTCGCTGCTCGACCGCGCAAAGGCATCGGCCACATGCGTGCACCGCGCAACGTGGCGCGTACGCCCGGGTACTGTCATGAGCGACGAGCCCGGCATATACTTCATACCCGCACTCATCGACAAGAGCCGCAGCGAAGGCCTCTACAAGGGCATAGTCAACTACGACAGGCTCGACGCCTACCGCGACTTCGGCGGCATACGCATCGAGGACGACCTGCTCGTGACCGAGACGGGCTGCCGCATCATCGGCGACAAGAAGATACCCGTTACGGTCGGGGAGCTCGAAGCCGTGGTAGGACGCTGACGCAGGTACGGGAATGCAGACGGTCATACTCTTCCCCACGCAGGCCGAAGCCGAAGGCTTCAGCACGGCGCACCCCGATACCGAGGTGCGCATATGCGGCGTGGGCATGGTACGCACGGCGGCATGCGTGGCACGACTCCTGCATGAAGGTTACCGCAGGTTCGTGCTGGCCGGCATAGCCGGAAGCTACGGCGGACGGTTGCCGAAAGGCTCTGTCGTGGCCGTAGCCGAAGAGCGGGTGGCCGGGCTGCCGGCCGCCTATGCCGACAGCTACCGCGCGACATGGGTGCCGCACGGCCTCGAAAGCGTAACGGGCAACACCGTATCGGCATGCGGAGCGGAAGCCGGCGGCGCCGACATCGAAAACATGGAAGGGGCCGCACTCTTCGCCCTCTGCCGTGAATTCGGAGCCGACTGTTGCCAGATAAGGGCCATATCCAACGCCGTAGGCGAGGAACGCGGCGGCTGGAGGGTCAAAGAGGCCGTCACGGCTCTGCACGAGACTCTGGATAAAATCATATGACGATGAAAAACAGAACCGTAATCTATGTAATCATTGCCGCGGTGGCGGTCATCGCCGCCGTATGGCTCATCACGTCGTTCCAGCTGAAGATGGAGCAGTCGTTCGGCCGCTTCGTATCGTGGGGGCTCATTCTGCTGCTGGTATTCGCCGCCGGGTGGGTCACGGGCCGCTTCGGAGGCCGAAAGGAGAAGAACGGTGGCAAAGAGCGGCCTTGCGAAACCCCTACCCACATGATGAAGAGGCTCTCGATATTCATAATCGCCATGCTGGCCGCAACAACCGCCTGCGGAGCCGGAATCGGACCTTCGCGGCTTACGTGCGAGCACAGCCCCGAGCCTCTGACAGAGAATATCGCACCCCGGTTCTCCTGGGTGAACGAGCCTGCGGACGACCGCAACGGAGCCGGACAAAGCGCCTACCGCATCAGGGTGGCGACGTCGCCCGACTTTAGCCGCCGTTCGCTCGTATGGGACAGCGGCAGGGTCGAATCCGAAAGGTCGCTCTACGTCGTCTATGGCGGGCCCGCACTCGTCCCGTGCGAGACATACTGGTGGCAGGTGCGCGTCTGGGACGAGCGAGGCAGGGCTTCGGAGTGGAGCGATGCGGCCAGATGGCATACGGGCATCTTCTCGCCCGACGGCTGGAAGGGGCGCTGGATCGGCGTACCGTGGCAGGGCGAGGAGTCGTACGATGTCGCCGCAAGCCGGACGGTATCTCCCGCACCGCTGCTGCGACGCGAATTTACGCTCGGCAAGGAGGTGGCCGAAGCCCGCTTCTACGGCACGGGACTCGGGTATTTCGAACTCTACGTGAACGGCAGCCGGATAGGCGACGAATACCTCTCGCCGAACCAGACGAACTACGACCGGAGACCGAAACTCACCGAAAGCAAAATCGTGGTGCCGGATCCCTTCAATGAATACACGGTCATGTATATGAGCCATGACATTACGCCTTTCGTGCACAAGGGCGACAATGTCGTCGGGGCGCTCCTCGGCAACGGATTCTACTGCCTCACGAAATACTGGGCAACGCTCGGGTACGGCTCGCCGCGGATGATGGGCCAGATCGAGATAACATATACCGACGGCAGCCGTGAAACCATCCCCACCGACACGCTGTGGCGATGCACCCGCAGCGCCATAGTCAGCGACCAGATATACGGCGGCGAACATTACGACGCCCGGCTCGAACATGACGGCTGGAACCTGCCCGGATATGACGATTCGGCATGGGAGGCCGCCGTCGGGCGGAAAGCCCCCTGCGGCAAACTGATACCGCAGAACGGCCCCGCGGACCGCATCACGGCCCGATATGCCCCCGAATCGCTGGAACGGCTGTCGAACGGCGTGTGGAGGGTGTCGTTCCCGGAGGAGATATCGGGGTGGGTCGAACTGCGCCATCTCGACCTCGAACGGGGCGAGCGTATCGATATACGCTACATCAACGAGATGCCAAACGGTTCCAACTCCTACACCGCAAAAGGCTCGGGCGACGAGTCGTATCACGCCCGCTTCACGTGGTTCGTATTCTCTCAGGTCGAGATATCGGGCATCGATTCGCTGAAGGCCGGAAACATCGAGGCGCATGCCGTCAATTCGGACGTGAGGAGCGTTTCGCGATTCTCCACATCGAACGGGCTGCTCGATACGATAAACCACATCTGGAGACGCTCACAACTCGACAACATGCACGGCTCGCTGGCCAGCGACTGCCCCCACCGCGAACGCTCGGCATACACGGGCGACGGACAACTGGCCTGCGTCACCGTAATGCACAATTTCGACACGCGCAGCTTCTACGACAAGTGGATACGCGACATACGCGGGGCACAGCGCCCCGACGGATACGTGCCTAACGCCGCCCCGTGGCAGCCCGGCTGCGGCGGAGGCGTCGGATGGGGGTTGGCCATCGAGGTGATGCCATGGGAGTTTTACATGCATTACGGAGACGTGCGCCTGCTTGAGGAGAATTTCGAAGCCATGAAGGCACATACGTGCAACATGCTCCAGTGGGTCGGCGACGACGGCACCATGGAGAGCCGGCATCCGCAGTACTGGCTCAATCTGGGAGACTGGCTCGCCCCACGGCAGAATCCCGAAAAGGCCCTGGTGCATACGTTCTGTCTGTGGCTGGCGGCCGACATCACAAGCCGCACGGCCGGGGTGCTCGGTTTCGACGGCGACAGGGTGCGTTTCGCCGCCCTGCGCGACAGCACGGCCCGGGCATTCCACCGCCGCTTCTACAACGCCGCCGAGGGCTCCTACGGCAAATACGGAAGCAACGTGCTGGCCCTGCGCATGGGTGTTCCCGACGAATGCCGCAGCAAAGTCATCGGGGCCCTCAAACGCAACCTCCGCGAGACGGACAACCACATAGACACCGGCATTATCGGCACGCGCTACCTGTTCGAGGTGCTGTGCGACTGCGGACTCGAGGAGCTCGCCTATGAGATAATAAACAAACGCACCCAACCGGGATTCGGCTGGTGGATTGCACAGGGCGCCACGACCACATGGGAGCGCTGGGACGGTCGCGATTCGCGCAACCACCCCATGTTCGGCGGCGGCATAGGCTGGTTCTACCGCGACCTTGCGGGCCTGCGCATCATGGAACCCGGATTCCGCCGTTTCGAGGTGCGGCCCGTGATTCCGGACGGTCTCGACCGTGTGGAGTACTCGCTCGATACGGTTTACGGCACCATCGGCATACACTGGCGACGCGACGGCAACCGTTTCACGCTCGACTGCACCGTCCCGGTCGGCACCGAGGCGACGGTATGCGTGCCGTGCGGCACGGAAGCCGCCGCATGCAGCAACCGAATCCCCCATGAAAAGGTGTCGGACGGCCGCACCATCTACGTGACGCCGCCAGGCCATTACCGTTTTGAAAGTCTCCTGGCACAATGAACAAGATGAACGAAAAACTGTCGCTGAAGATATCGCCCTGCCCCAACGACACCTTCGCATTCGATGCCGTCGTAAACCGGCGCATCGACACCCGGGGCATGGAGTTCGAGGTCGGGTATGCCGACATCGAGGAGTTGAACCGCGGAGTGCTGGAGGGCGGGCCCGACATCAGCAAGATAAGCACCTCGCTGCTGCCCGCCATCACCGACCGCTACGAACTGCTCGACAGCGGCTCGGCACTCGGACGCGGCAACGGTCAGCTGCTCGTGCGCCGCAAGGGCGACACCTCGCCCATACGCCGCGTGGCGATACCGGGCATCTACACCACGGCGAACGCCATGCTGACGCACTTCTTCCCCGAAATCACCGACAAGACGCCGATGCTCTTCTCGCAGATAGCCGAAGCCGTCGAGCGCGGCGATTACGATGCCGGCGTGCTGATACACGAGGGCCGTTTCGTCTACGACCGACGCAACCTGGAGCTTGTGGCCGACCTCGGCGCCCTGTGGGAGCGCGAGACCGCCATGCCGTTGCCGCTCGGCGCCATAGTCATACGGCGCTCGCTGCCCGAAGAGGTCAAACGCGGTTTCGAACGGCTTCTCGCCGAGAGCGTACGCTTCGCCTTCGCCCACCCGACTCTCGCGCGCGAATATGTCAGGAGCCACGCACAGGAGATGGAAGAGAGCGTCATCGACCGCCACATTGCGCTGTTCGTAAACGACTTCACAGTCTCGCTCGGCGACGAGGGACGCCGCGCCATAGAAAAACTGACCGGCATAAGGGTTTGATTCACGGGGCGAACCATGGCCGCTTGATTTCCGTGCGGCCGCCGTGCAGTCGGGAAACCGACCGGCACAAGGGTTTTATTTCCGCGCGGCCGCCGCTCAACAGCAGCAATATTCAAACGAAACCGTGCCTCCCATAATGGGCGGCACGGTTTTTCATTGCAGGAGCGACGCCGACAAATTCCACACGGCACGTTGTCACGGCGCGCCATCGCCCCAAAATCCTTACGGCACAATAGCCGGTCAGGCCCGCCATAAACAAAACAGGTCACCCCGTCGGCATGTGGACATACTTCTAAAAAAGAGGCCGCACAGACCCAAAAAATCACGAAAAAGAACCCCGTCGGGCGATTTTTTCATTTATTGCATTGCGTTCTCGAAAATTTTTCATAAGTTTATAGACTGAAAACGAAAATCAAACCTTAAAACAGTTCAGATATGAAAAATTATTCAGCACGTGAAATCAAGAACATCGTTCTTGTCGGAGCCCCGGGCACGGGGAAAACTACCCTTGCAGAAGCGATGGCCTATGAGGGGAAGGTCATCGACCGCAGGGGTAGTATCGAGAACAACAATACCCTGTCGGACAACACCGACATCGAGCACGAATACAAACGCTCGATCTATTCGACGATCCTCTTTACGGAGTTCATGGACCGTAAACTCAATATCATCGACTGCCCGGGTTCGGACGATTTCTGCGGCAGCCTCTTCTCTGCATTCAAGGTGGGCGACGTGGGCATCATGCTCTTCAACGCACAGATCGGCTGGGAGGTCGGCAGCGAAATACAGTCGCGCTACGCACGCATTCTGAACAAACCCCTTATCGGCGTGATCAACCAGCTCGACGCCGACAAGGCCAACTTCGAGGCCGCTTACGAAAGCATCAAGGCCGCCTCGCAGGTCAAACCGGTCATAGTGCAGTATCCCGTAAACCAGGGCGCCGGGTTCAACGCCTTCATCGACGTGCTGATGATGAAGATGTACCGTTTCAAGGACGAGAACGGAACCCGCGAGGAACTGCCGATTCCCGCCGAAGAGGAGGAGCGCGCAAACTCCCTCAACCAGGAACTCGTCGAGATGGCCGCCGAGCATGACGACGCCCTCATGGAACTCTATTTCGAGAAGGGTACGCTCACGCAGGACGACATACGTGCCGGACTGAAGATCGGCGTGTCACGCCGCGAGGTGATGCCGATATTCTGCACCAGCGGCAAACGCGACATCGGCACCAAACGACTCATGGAGTTCATCATCAACGTGGCCCCGGGTCCGCTCTCGGCTCCGAAGTTCCCGGCAACGGACGGCACCGAAATAGCCGCCGATGCCGATGCCCCCACCGTGGCATTCGTCTTCAAGAGCCAGCTCGAACAGCATATCGGCGAAATATCGTACATGCGTGTGGTTCGCGGCAAGGTAACCGAAGGCATGGAGCTCGTAAACTCTCGCACGGGCAACAAGGAGAAGATCTCGCAGCTCTTCGCCGTTGCAGGCAAGAACCGCATAAAGGTGACCGAGCTCTCGGCCGGCGACATCGGCTGCACCGTCAAGCTCAAGGGTACGCGCACGAACGACACGCTGGCCGCAGCCAACGCACCCGTGACCATCGAGCCCATCGTATTCCCCGAACCGCGCTACCGTGCAGCCGTCAAGGCCAAGGAGCAGAAGGAGGAGGAGCGTCTGGGCAAACTGCTCAACGATGCCAAATATGAGGACCCGACAATCCTGGTGGCATATTCCAAGGAGCTGAAGCAGACCATAATCCAGGGTCAGGGCGAACATCACCTCAACATTCTCAAGGCACGTCTGGCCAACGAAAACAAACTCGACATCGAATACTTCGCACCGAAGATCCCATATCGCGAGACCATCACCAAGGTGGCACAGGCCGACTACCGCCACAAGAAGCAGTCGGGCGGCGCAGGCCAGTTCGGTGAGGTGCACATGGTCATCGAGCCCTACTACGAGGGTATTCCCGAACCGACGAAGTACAAGGTCAACGGCAAGGACATCACCGTGAACGTCAAGGGCAAGGAAGAGTACGACCTCGAATGGGGCGGCAAACTCCAGTTCTACAACTCGATCGTCGGCGGCGCAATCGACGCCCGCTTCATGCCCGCAATCCTCAAGGGTGTGATGGAGAAGATGGACGAGGGCCCGCTTACGGGTTCCTACGCACGCGACATACGCGTAGTGATCTACGACGGCAAGATGCACCCGGTTGACTCGAACGAAATATCGTTCAAGCTGGCCGCACGCAACGCCTTCAAGGAGGCATTCCGCAACGCCGGTCCCAAGATCATGGAGCCCATATACAATGTCGAGGTGCTGACCCCGAGCGAATACATGGGTGCCGTGATGAGCGACCTGCAGAACCGCCGTGCGATGATCATGGGCATGGAGTCCGACAAGGGCTTCGACCGCCTCAACGCACGCGTGCCTCTGGCCGAACTGTACCGTTATTCGACAACGCTCTCGTCGCTCACATCGGGCGCCGCAACCTACTCGATGCAGTTCGCGTCGTACGAGCAGGTTCCGGCCGACGTGCAGGACAAGCTGCTCAAGGCTTACACCGATACCGACGAAGAGTAACGCCGTATCGGGCGCAAGCCCATACCGAAAGGCGGGCAATCCTCCCACACGGAAGGGTTGCCCGCCCTCTTTTTCCACGAAAGCGCGCAACGGCAGCCGACATACGGGTACCGGCCAACCGGCACGGTCCGGCCATAAAAACATGGACAGCCCCAGCCCGAAAAGACAAGACAAGGCGCGTCAGCCCCAGGACGGAGATGCCCCGTCAGGCCCAAGACGGCGGAACCGTCATGCCGTCAGATCGCGGCGTCCGGAAGAAAAATTTGATTTTTTCGCACAAAAACCGTATATTGCGGTAGAGTGGAACATCAAAAAATTACTGCTATGAAAAAGAATCTCACCACACTGGCGGTAATACTGGCCATAATGGGCGCAGCATTCGCCCAGACACCGCAGAAAACCGTATTCTTCACCGGCAAGACCCTCTACGCGACACTGCGTTTCAACGACCACGGCGTCAACTCGACCGGGATTCCCGGAGCCGACGTTACGTTCATAACGTCGCAGGGCGACACGCTGCGTGCCGTCTCCAACGAAACCGGGCGTTTCACCATACCCGAAGTTCCCACAGGCAAGGCGACCGTCATACTCGAGGCCGCCGGATACAAACGTTCGACCGTCGAAATCGATATCGAGGACAACCCGCGCCACAGGGTACACAAACATTTCGAGATGGAAAAGGCGGGCGACGAACGCGACCTGTAAACCGGAGACAGGCCCGGTCCGAGGCAATACGGGGAGAGAAAGCCAATCCCCGTTTTTACATATCTGTCAAGGGATTTCCTTGTTTTTTAGCATAGGAATCACTATATTGCGGCAACAAATCCCCCTCCGCCATGAAAAAAGCCATCATTTCCATTGCCGTAATCGTGTTGATTGCCGGGGCCGCCTTTGCAAAAAGGCCAAAGACCGCCGTTTTCGTCGGTTGTACCGGATATCTTATATCAGAGACCCCAAAAAGAGCTACTCAAATACACGGAGCAGAAATTTCCGTAATTACTTCCCAAGGGGATACCCTGCGTACGGTATCGGACGAAACGGCGTCGTTTGTAATTCCCCAAACGCCTGAAGGTCCTGCAACAGTAAAGGTAGAGGCCGAAGGCTATAAAACACAGATACAGATACTCGATATAAGGGCCAACCGTGCCGGCCGTTATGTCAAAAATTTCTTTTTGGAAAAGGCCGAAGAACAACCAAAACAATAGCAAGCCATGAAGAAAGCCATCATCTCCATTGCCGTAATCGTGTTGATTGCCGGGGCCGCCTTTGCCGCGAGGCCAAAGACAGTTGAATTTTCCGGCCGAACATGTTATGTCGTAAACCGAAGCGGAAACAACAGCGTAAGCAGCAAAAAAATTCCGGGAGCTGAAGTTTCAGTAATAACCTCACAGGGAGACACCCTGCGTACGGTATCGGACGAAATATCGGTATTCATCTTCCCCAAAATGCCCGAAGGTCCCGCCACAATCAAAATCGAGGCCGAAGGCTACAAAACACTTATACAGCTGCTCGATATAAGGGCCAACAGTTCCGGACGTTATTTCAAGCGGTTCGAGATGGAAAGAGCCGAAGCCGCGGCAAACGGAGAGACGGACAAGCCAAAGCAGGAATAAACGACCAAAGTCCGGTCCCGCAGCCGCAAACTGCGGGGCCGGAACCCAGTCATAAAGGATACGGATATGAGAAAGACGTTATTTGCCCTGATTGCGCTGTCGGCGCTGCTTGCGGCCACGACTCTCTTGGCCAAAGAGCCCCGCAACCCTAAAACACCAAAACCCGGATACGGCACTGTCACGGGAAACGTTACCCTGCCCGGAGAATTCGAGGAGATGTCTCCGGGAATTTTCACAAGAGACGAGTTTCCCATAAGAGGAGCTTCGATAACGGCCATAACCTCGCAGGGCGATACGCTGCGGACCGTATCGGGTCAAATGGGCGAATACGCCTTCGGCCGCGTCCCGGAGGGCAAGCTCGCCATGCGCGTCGAGGCCAAGGGCTACAAGACACAGATAGCAATCAAGGAGGTAATTAAAAACCAGACCACCTGTCAATATTTCGAGATGGAAAAGTCCGAAGCCGCGGCAAACGGAGAGACGGACAAGCCAAAGCAGGAATAAACGACCAAAGTCCGGTCCCGCAGCCGGAAACTGCGGGGCCGGAACCCGGTCATAAAGGATACGGATATGAGAAAGACGTTATTTGCCCTGATTGCGTTGTCGGCGCTGCTTGCGGCCACAAGTCTCCCGGCCAAAGAGCCCCGCAGGCACAAAACACCGAAACCCGGATACGGCACTGTCACAGGAGACGTTACCCTGCCCGGAGAGTTCGAGGAGATGTCTCCGGGAATTTTCACAAGATACAAGTTTCCCATAAGAGGAGCTTCAATAACGGCCATAACTTCGCAGGGCGATACGCTGCGGACCGTATCGGGTCAAATGGGCGAATACGCCCTCGGCCGCGTACCGGAGGGCAAGCTCGCAATGCGCGTCGAGGCCAAGGGCTACAAGACACAGATAGCAATCAAGGAGGTCGTCAAAAACCAGATACTCTGTGCGGATTTCGAGATGGAGAAGTCCGAAGCCGCGGCAAACAAAGAGACGGACAAGGCGGAGCAAGAGTAAACGACCATGATCCGGTCCCGCAGCCGTAAACTGCGGGGCCGGAACCCGGTCATAAATGATACGGATATGAGAAAGACGTTATTTGCCCTGATTGCGCTGTCGGCACTGCTTGCGGCCACAAGTCTCCCGGCCAAAGAGCCCCGCAGGCACAAAACACCGAAACCCGGATACGGTACTGTCACGGGAAGAACCACAACGCCACAAGAGTTCAGGCCGGGGGGTTCGCCGTACGAGGGGACATTCACACCGATAAGAGGAGCCTCGATAACGGCCATAACCTCGCAGGGCGACACACTGCGGGACATATCCGATCAAATAGGGATATACGCCCTCGGCCGCGTCCCGGAGGGTAAAATTATCATGCGCGTCGAGGCCAAGGGCTACAAGACACAGATAGCAATCAAGGAGGTCGTCAAAAACCAGATACTCTGTGCGGATTTCGAGATGGAGAAGTCCGAAGCCGCGGCAAACAAAGAGACGGACAAGGCGGAGCAAGAGTAAACGACCATGATCCGGTCCCGCAGCCGTAAACTGCGGGGCCGGAACCCGGTCATAAATGATACGGATATGAGAAAGACGTTATTTGCCCTGATTGCGCTGTCGGCACTGCTTGCGGCCACAAGTCTCCCGGCCAAAGAGCCCCGCAGGCACAAAACACCGAAACCCGGATACGGTACTGTCACGGGAAGAACCACAACGCCACAAGAGTTCAGGCCGGGGGGTTCGCCGTACGAGGGGACATTCACACCGATAAGAGGAGCCTCGATAACGGCCATAACCTCGCAGGGCGACACACTGCGGGACATATCCGATCAAATAGGGATATACGCCCTCGGCCGCGTCCCGGAGGGTAAAATTATCATGCGCGTCGAGGCCAAGGGCTACAAGACACAGATAGCAATCAAGGAGGT
>CDYM01007848.1_pt1 | contig 63555 bp, 54 predicted proteins | sample 554981 | NCBI WGS metagenome assembly CDYM01 (sample SAMEA3182081, study PRJEB8094) | gut metagenome | biome: human; feature: gut; material: Stool; isolation source: human stools | place: Canada | collected 2012-12-04 | reverse complement strand
CTGAAAGTCTTACGACGATTGGAGAAATGGCATTCTATGGTTGCGAGAGACTGACCAGCATTACTATTCCAGACGGGGTTACAACGATTGGAATAAGAGCATTCTATAGTTGCAGCAGCCTGACATCTTTTGTCGGCAAATACACATCTTCAGATCAGCGATGCCTTGTTATGGATGGCAAATTGATGGCATTCGCTCCAGCTGGTTTAACGACATACACTATTCCTGACGGGGTTACAACGATTGGAAGTTACGCATTCCAGCTTTGCAGCAGTTTGACAAGCATTACTATTCCTGACGGGGTTACAACGATTGGAAATGGCGCATTCTCTTCTTGCCGCAGCCTGACAAGTATTACATTATCTGAAAGTCTTACGACGATTGGAGAAATGGCATTCTATGGTTGCGAGAGACTGACCAGCATTACTATTCCAGACGGGGTTACAACGATTGGAATAAGAGCATTCTATAGTTGCAGCAGCCTGACATCTTTTGTCGGCAAATACACATCTTCAGATCAGCGATGCCTTGTTATGGATGGCAAATTGATGGCATTCGCTCCAGCTGGTTTAACGACATACACTATTCCTGACGGGGTTACAACGATTGGAAGTTACGCATTCCAGCTTTGCAGCAGTTTGACAAGCATTACTATTCCTGACGGGGTTACAACGATTGGAAATGGCGCATTCTCTTCTTGCCGCAGCCTGACAAGTATTACATTATCTGAAAGTCTTACGACGATTGGAGAAATGGCATTCTATGGTTGCGAGAGACTGACCAGCATTACTATTCCAGACGGGGTTACAACGATTGGAATAAGAGCATTCTATAGTTGCAGCAGCCTGACAAATGTATACAGCAAACCGACAACTCCTCCGACATTTGGTGCGAGTGTGTTTTCAAATTCTCCAGTTGCAGCCATCCATGTCCCGCAAGCATCTGTCGATGCCTACAAAGCCGCCAGCGGGTGGAGTGACTATGCCTCCAAGATCGCAGGATACGATTTCTAAAAAAACATACCGAATCACCATGTACAATCGGGGGCGGAACAGATCCGCCCCCGATTGTATTTGCCGGCCGCCACTGCAAACGTCAGTTGACATTACGGTACTCGACAGGAGTACACCCCACCGTATTCTTGAACAGGCGCGTGAAGTGAGCCGGATACTTGAATCCCAGGTCGTAGGCTATCTCGCTTATCGAACGGCTGCGGTCGAGGACTCGCTCCTTGGCGGCATCTATCAGCCGCAGACGTATGTGTTCCTGGGCCGTATGTCCGGTCTCCCGCTTTATGAGGTCACCGAAATAGTTGGGCGAAAGGTGCAGCTCTCCGGCGCAGTACTGAACCGTAGGCAGACCTATGGTCTGCGGCTTGTCCGAATCGAGGTAATCGTCGAGCAGGCGCTCGAAGCGTGAAACGACACCCTTGTTGACCACCTCGCTGCGTGTTATGAACTGACGGTCGTAGAAACGGACGCAATAATTGAGCAGCATCTCGATATTGTTGACTATGAGAGTACGGCTGTGCTTGTCTATGGCATGGTGCAACTCATGGTCGATATTGTGCAGGCAGTCGAGTATCGTCCGGCGCTCCTGTTCCGACAGGTGCAGAGCCTCGTTCACCTCATACGAGAAGAATGTATATTGGCGTATATTCCGACCCAGCTGCGTGCCGCGCAACAGGTCGGGGTGGAAGACGAGAGCCCAGCCCTTGCCCGCAACCGGACCGGAGGTGTTTATGCCGTAGCACTGCCCCGGAGCCAGGAAGACCATCGTTCCCTCCTGATAGTCATAGGTGCCGCGGCCGTAAAGCATCTCGCCGCACTTGACCTCCTTGAGAAATACGGTATAGAAACCGACACGCATGCGATGCGACTCGATAAGTCCGCATTTCGAAAAATCCACGACACTCACCAGCGGGTGCAGTGTCTCCACGCCGAAACGGTCGTTGTATTTGCTGACGGTGTCAAGGTTCATTATCTCGTCCATGATACGATATGTTTTTGATTTCTGCACAAAATTAACTAAATTTTGCCGTGTGGAACACCCATCTGTAATTATGGTAAGACAAACCGTCATTCGTATAACCATTGCCACGCAGGGTCTCCGTAACTTTGCATCAGCAAACACAAAACACGAATAAATATGGCAAAGAAGGTATTGATTCTCTCATCGAGTCCGCGACGCGGAGGTAATTCCGACACGTTGTGCGACATGTTCGCCAAAGGGGCCGCCGAAGCCGGCCATGAGGTCGAGAAGATATTTCTGGGCGACCTCAATATAAACTATTGTACGGGGTGCAGTGTCTGCAGCATGTACGGCAAGCCGTGCCCGCAGAAGGACGACGCAGCCGCTGTGGTCGAAAAGATGATCGCCGCCGATGTCATCGTCATGGGTACGCCCGTCTATTTCTACACCATGAGTGCCCAGATGAAGACGATGATCGACCGCTGCTGCGCACGTTATCTCGAAATAAGCAACAAGGAGTTCTACTTCATCATCGCGGCCGCCGAGGAGGACAAGGCTGCCATGGAGCGCACGATCGACGGTTTCCGCGGATTCCTCGACTGCCTCGAAGGGGCCGAAGAGCGCGGCACGGTTTACGGTATCGGCGCCTGGAAAATGGGCGAGATAAAGGAGAAACCGGCGATGCGCGAGGCATACGAGGCCGGTCTTAACATATAAAAACACACAGACAATGAAAGGAGTTGTTTTCGCCGTGCTGGCCGCCGCAATGGTAGCGGCTGCCGCATGCGGCAACAAAAATGACAATGCCATGAAAAACGAATCCGCAAACTGCATCTTCGAAAAGGGAGAGAAGGCCGCAGCCAATTTCACGGGCTCGGCATGGGTACGTACGCTCGTGCCCAAAAGCGACACTACGGCATATGCCGTTGCCGACGTGATATTCGAACCGGGCTGCCGCAACTACTGGCACACGCACCAGGTCCGTCAGACGATGATCATCACGGCCGGCAAGGGGTGGTATCAGGAACGCGGCAAGGAAGCCCGGGCTCTGCGCAAGGGTGACGTGGTGGTAATCCCGGCCAATGTCGAGCACTGGCATGGAGCCACGGCCGACGACCTGCTCGAGCATGTGGTTATCACCGATTACCAGGGAGACGAGTGCGTCGTATGGCTCGGTCCGGTAACCGATGCCGAATATGGGCAGCTGCCGTCGTCGTTCGAGTAACGGCATATGCCATAAGCTATTACAGGCGACGGCGAAGGTCTCCCAGCCACATAAAAAAGAGACCTGCACACCGTCCATAAAAACAAAAAAAGAGAATAACTCGTTATATTTGCGTAGTCTAATTTTGCAAAACGGAGTATCATGTTAAGGAAATTGAGAATAGCACTCGCAACTGTCTGCTTCGTCCTCATCACGCTTCTGTTCCTCGACTTCACGGGAACGCTGCATGCATGGTTCGGCTGGCTTGCCAAGATTCAACTGCTGCCGGCGCTGCTGGCCCTGAATTTCGGCGTCGTTGCAATACTTGTCGTGCTGACACTGGTATTCGGGCGTGTCTACTGCTCGGTAATATGCCCGCTGGGCGTCATGCAGGACATCTTCTCGTGGGCCGGGGGCAAACACAAAAAGAACCGGTTCAGATATTCGCCGGCCGTATCGTGGCTGCGATATGCCATGCTCGCACTCTTCGTTGCGGCACTGGCACTCGGTTCGGGCACGATCGTGGCACGCGTGGCTACTCTCATAGCTCCCTACAGCGCATTCGGCCGTATCGCATCGAACCTGCTGGCCCCGGTCTACGCCCTCGGCAACAACGCACTCGCCTATCTGGCCGAGCGTCTCGACAGCTACGCATTCTATACGACCGACGTATGGATCAAGAGCGCCGCGACGTTTGCCGTGGCCGTCGTAACACTGCTTGTCGTCGGCATACTCGCATGGCGCAACGGACGTACATGGTGCAATACCGTCTGCCCCGTAGGCACGGTACTGGGATTCTTCTCGCGTTTCTCGCTGCTGCGCCCCGTCATCGACACCTCGAAGTGCGTGAACTGCAATCTCTGCGCCCGCAACTGCAAAGCCTCGTGCATCGATTCCAAGAACCACGCGATAGATTACAGCCGGTGCGTGGCATGTATGGACTGCATCGAAAAGTGCCATACCAACGCCATATCATACACCTGGCGCCGCAAAACATCGGCACCGCATGCCGATACAACCGCAAAAGAGGAAAACACGACGGCACAGCCCGCAGGCGATGCCGGCATGTCACGCCGCAAGTTCCTGTCGCTTACCGCCATGCTCGCAACGACGGCAGCCCTGCGCGCACAGGAGAAGAAGGTCGACGGAGGCCTTGCGGTCATAGTCGACAAGAAGATTCCCGAACGCAAGACCCCGATAGTACCTCCCGGAGCCTTGAGCCTCCGCAACATGACCACACACTGTACCGGGTGCCAGCTGTGCGTATCGGTATGCCCCAACGGCGTGCTGCGCCCTTCGGGCAAACTGATGACCCTCATGCAGCCCGAAATGTCGTACGAACGCGGGTACTGCCGTCCCGAGTGCACCAAATGTTCGGAAGTCTGCCCGGCCGGGGCGATACACCCCATAACGGCGGCCGAGAAGTCGTCGATACAGATCGGACACGCCGTCTGGGTCAGGGAGAACTGCGTACCTCTCACCGACGGTGTAGAGTGCGGCAACTGCGCACGCCACTGCCCGACAGGAGCGATACAGATGGTGGCGTCGAACCCCGAAAACGCCTCCTCGCCCAAGATACCGGCAATCGACACCGAGCGGTGCATAGGCTGCGGAGCGTGCGAAAACCTCTGTCCGGCGCGTCCGTTCAGTGCGATATATGTCGAAGGCCACGAAAATCACCGAACAGTCTGAAAAACGAAAGTCATGGAGAAGAAAAACAACGATATGAGCCGTCGCGAGTTTCTCAAGAGACTCGGACTCGGCGCCGCAGCTTCGACTGTGGCTTTGGCTACGGGTTGCGGGACAAGGAACAACCCCGTATCGGGAGACCGCAGCGCCTCGGGAGAGGTCCCGACAGACAAGATGACATACCGGACAAATCCCAAAACCGGAGAGAAGGTATCGCTGCTCGGCTACGGCTGCATGCGCTGGCCGACGCTCGGCAAGGCCGGCGGCGACCGCAGCGACGACCTCGACCAGGAGACGATCAATTCGCTTGTCGACTATGCCCTCGCCCACGGCATCAACTACTTCGACACATCGCCGGCCTACTGCAAGGGACAGTCCGAACGGGCCACCGGCACAGCGCTCAAGCGCCACCCGCGCGAGAGCTACTACATAGCCACCAAACTGTCGAACTTCTCACCCGAAACATGGAGCCGCGAAGCCTCGATGCAGATGTACCGCAATTCGTTCAGGGAGCTGCAGGTCGACTACATCGACTACATGCTGCTGCACGGCATCGGCATGGGCGGCATGGAGGCGCTGCACGGGCGCTATCTCGACAACGGCATGCTCGATTTTCTCGTGGCCGAACGCGAGGCCGGGCGCATACGCAACCTCGGCTTCTCGTACCACGGCGACATCGAGGTGTTCGACTACCTGCTTTCGCGTCACGACGAGATAAAGTGGGACTTCGTGCAGATACAGCTCAATTACGTCGACTGGAAGCACGCCAAGGAGGTCAACACACGGAACACCGACGCCGAGTACCTTTACGGCGAGCTGACCAAACGCAACATTCCGGCCGTCATCATGGAGCCGCTGCTCGGCGGGCGTCTCGCGAGCCTCAACGGGTTCCTTTCGGGCCGCCTCAAGCAGCACCGTCCCGACGACAGCATCGCTTCATGGGCTTTCCGGTATGCGGGCACGTTCCCTGGCGTGCTGACCGTATTGAGCGGCATGACCTACATGGAGCACCTGCAGGACAACCTGCGGACATATTCCCCGCTCGACCCCTGCACCGAAGAGGAGCTCGAACTGCTTGAAGACACGGCACAGAAGATGCTGCAATACCCGACGATCCCGTGCACCAGCTGCCAATACTGCATGCCGTGTCCGTACGGACTCGACATACCCTCGATATTCGCACACTACAACCGCTGCATCAACGAAGGCAACATACCGTCGTCGTCGCAGGACGAAAACTACCGCAAGGCCCGCCGTGTCTTCCTGATAGGGTACGACAGGTCAGTACCGCGCCTGCGACAGGCAAGCCATTGCATCGGGTGCGACCAATGTGCACCGCACTGTCCGCAAGGTATCGACATACCGGGCAACATGCGCCGTATCGACTCGTTCGTCGAGGTGCTGAAACAGGGAAAGGAGTTCTAAAACACACACGGGAATGGCACACGGAGTAAAATTCATGAACGAGGAGTCGCGCCGTCTTACGATCGACCTGCTTTTTGCGGAGAAGTGCTCGTGCATAATCCGCAACGGTGACGAGATGCGCATATTCCGCGAACGCGGGGTCAAAGACCTCTACGGGCTCCTCGAGAGCGGAGACCGCCTGCTCCGCGGAGCGTTCGTCGCAGACAAGGTAGTGGGCAAGGGAGCCGCGGCACTGATGGTTCTGGGTGGCGTGGGCGAACTTTTTGCCGACGTCATCAGCCAGTCGGCCCTCAGGCTGCTGGAGCACAATAACGTAAAGGTAGATTACACGATAGCCGTTCCCCACATCATCAACCGCACAGGAACGGACTGGTGTCCCATCGAAAAGCTGTGCATGCAGTGTACCACGGCCGAGGAGTGCCTTCCGCTGATACGCGGATTCATCGAAAAACTGCCCAAATGAGAAGAGAGACGCTTCTGTTTTCCGCGCTGGCCTTTTCAGCCATGACGGCATGGGCCCAACAGCCTGCAACGTCAGAGGAGGAGAACGTGGAAAAGAACATCGAGATAACCGAGGTTGTCGTTACCGGCACCCGCAACGAGACCGACATACGCCATCTGCCGATGAGCATATCGGTCGTCGATCGCGACCAGATCGGACGCAGCAACTCGCCGTCACTGCTGCCTGTCATAACCGAACAGGTCCCGGGCCTCTTCACTACGGGCCGCGGGATCATGGGTTACGGCGTATCGGACGGCGCTGCGGGGCAGATGTCGCTGCGCGGCGTCGGAGGACCGGCACAACCGGGGCTGCCCACCACGGGTATGCTTGTGCTGATCGACGGCCACCCGCAATACATGGGGCTGATGGGTCACCCGATAGCCGATGCCTGCCAGTCGTTCATGGCCGAGCGCGTCGAGGTCCTGAGGGGCCCGGCATCGGTACTGTACGGCTCCAATGCCATGGGCGGCGTGATCAACATCGTGACACGCAAAACATCTGAGGACGGCATACGCACCAACGCCAACATCGGCTCCGGCTCGTACGGATCATTCCAGAGCGAAGTCACGAACCGCATACGCTGGAAGGGACTCACAAGCGTGGTGAGCGGATCATACAACCGCACGGACGGCCACAGGGAGAACTCGGCGTTCGAGCAGTACGGCGGGGATGCCAAACTGGGATACGAGTTTTCGAAAGAGTGGGAGATACAGGCCGATGTCAATGTCACCCACTTCAACGCCTCGAACCCGGGCACGGTCGACGACCCGATAACCGACAACGACCAGCGCATCACACGCGGCATGACATCGCTTGCGCTGCACAACGACTACGGCAGGACGTCGGGTGCCTTGAGCTTCTTCTACAACTGGGGACGCCACCGCATAAACGACGGCTACTCCGAAGGCGAGGAGCCGCTCGACTACCGCTTCAACTCACGCGACGTGATGACCGGCGTCTCGCTCTACCAGAGCGCACAGTTGTGGAGAGGCAGCCGACTGACCGCCGGCATGGACTACTACCATTTCGGCGGCAAGGCATGGAACCTGTATGTCGCGGGCGAACAGAAGGGCGAGAGCAGCGAACTGGCCGACAAGTCGCAGGACGAACTGGCCGGCTATGTCGACCTGCGCCAGAACATAGGCAGCTGGCTGACGCTCGATGCGGGCATACGTGTCGACCACCATTGGGAGATCGGCACCGAATGGGTGCCGCAGGCGGGAGCGTCGTTCCACCTGCCGGCCAATGCCGAGATCAAGGTCATGGCGGGCAAGGGGTTCCGCTACCCTACCATACGCGAGATGTACATGTTCCCGCCGCAGAATCCCGACCTTAAGCCGGAGCGCCTGTGGAACTACGAGATCTCATTCTCGCAGCGGCTGCTTGACGGAAGGCTCTCATACGGTGTCAACGTATTCCATATCGACGGCGAGAACCTTATCATGCGCGTACCGGTCGACGGCCGGCAGAAGAACATGAACACCGGACGCATCGACAATACCGGTTTCGAACTGCAGGCGGGTTTCAGCATAAACAGCATGTGGAGGGTTGACGCCAACTACAGCTTCCTGCACATGGAACAGCCTGTGCTGGCATCGCCCGAACACAAGCTCTACGCCGGAGGCTCGTTCACCCGGGGCCGTTGGAACGTCTCGACGGGCATACAATATGTCGCCGGGCTATACACGGCGGTCAAGGTCGCCGGAACCGGCGAATACCGGCAAGAGAGCTTCGTGCTGTGGAACGCACGGTGCTCGTTCAGCGCCACCGAATGGCTCGGTCTGTGGATACGCGGCGAGAATCTACTGGCACAGAGATACGAGATAAACGCAGGCTTCCCGATGCCACGGGCTACGGTCATGGCGGGCATAAGCCTCAACATATAGACAAACACACAAATACCAATATCATGGAAACAACAACGGTAAAACTCTACTCGTTCGAGTACAGACAGGCAAAGACCTACGGCACAGCCGCACTCTTCGTTCTCGGCAACATAGCCCTGCCGCAACTCTTCCACCTCATACCGCAGGGTGGCGTCATGTGGCTGCCGATCTATTTCTTCACCCTTGTCGGGGCATACAAGTACGGTTGGCGCGTGGGCCTGCTCACGGCTCTCGCATCACCGCTGGCCAATTCGCTGCTCTTCGGCATGCCGGCCGTGGCGGCACTTCCCGCCATCATGCTCAAATCGACGCTTCTGGCATTGGCCGCAGGCTTTACGGCCGCACGCTTCAAGCGCGTCACGCTGCCGTTGATGGCTGCGGTAGTGGCCGCATACCAGATCATCGGCACACTCGGCGAATGGGCCATTGTCGGAGAGCTCAATGCCGCATTGCAGGATTTCCGCATAGGCCTGCCGGGCATGCTCCTGCAGATATTCGGCGGCTGGGCCGTAATCAGGTACATAATACGCAAATAGCATGGCTCTCAAACTCGGATTCGGCTGCATGCGTCTGCCGCTGGCCGAAGAGGGCGACTTCTCGAAGGTCGACGAGGGGACGTTCGAACGCATGGTCGACATGTTTATCGAACGCGGCTTCACGTACTTCGACACCGCCTACATGTATCATGATTTCATGAGCGAGCGCTACGTACGCACGGCACTTGTCGGGCGCCACGACCGCAACTCGTTCACCCTGGCCTCGAAACTGCCGACGATGATGCTCTCGAAGGAAGGGGACCAGGAACGCATCTTCGGGGAGCAGCTGCAGAAGTGCGGCGTCGACTACTTCGACTACTATCTGCTCCACAGCCTCAATGCCGCCAACTACCGCACGGCCGAGCGCTTCGACAGTTTCGGCTTCGTCTCGCGCTTGAAGGCCGAAGGACGCATACGGCATATAGGGTTCTCGTTCCACGATACGGCCGAACTGCTCGACCGCATACTCACCGAGCACCCCGAAACGGAGTTCGTACAGTTGCAGATCAACTATCTCGACTGGGACAACGCCAGCATTCAGTCGCATGAATGCTATGATGTGGCCCGTCGCCACGGCAAGCCCGTCGTCGTGATGGAGCCGGTCAAGGGCGGTTCTCTGGCGAAGATCCCCGCCGAAGCCGAGACGCTGTTCCGCAGCATACGTCCCGACATGTCGCCCGCCTCGTGGGCCATACGCTATGCGGCAAGCCTCGACGGAGTGATGATGGTGCTCAGCGGCATGTCAACGCCGGAGCAACTGCTGGACAACACATCGTACATGCAGGATTTCAAGCCGCTCGACGACACGGAACGGCAGGCCATAGGCAAAGCCGTCGAGATAATCAACTCGTCGACAGCCATACCCTGCACCGCCTGCAGATACTGCGTGGCAGGCTGCCCGAAGCATATACCCATACCCGACTATTTCGCGCTCTACAATGCGGACAAGCAGTCGGTCAACCACATATTTTCGATACAGCAGGCCTATTACGAAGCGTACAGCGAAGGTCACGGCAAGGCATCGGAGTGCATTGCATGCCGCAAATGCGAAAGGATATGCCCGCAGCACCTGCCCATCAGCGAACTGATGAAAAAGGTCGCCGCCACACTCGAGACGCTGCAATAAGCATTTGGTGCACAAATACGTACAGCAACCGTCACGTACTTCGTGGCGGTTGCTTTTTCATGTAAAGACACAACGCACGGCAGCGTCTATTAACAAAATTGTTAATATTTTTTGGCAACAAGAGCATATCTTACTATATTTGCATAAACAATTTTGTTAAACAATATTATTGATCAAGAACCACCTATGGCAAAACCAACACAGAATACCGAACAGGCCATACTTGCAGCAGCCAAGCAGGAGTTTTTGCTAAAGGGCTACGATGGGGCGAGAACGACATCGATAGCGGAGAAAGCCGGTGTTACGCATGCCATGCTGCACTACTACTTCCGCACCAAAAAGAACATTTTCGAATGTATCGTCGACAATGAAATGGGACTTCTGGTAGAATCAGTACTGAAGGTTTTCGGGGAATCGACTCTGCCTCTCAAGGAGCGTCTGCGCGACTGCATATCATGTCACTTCGACTTCATAAGGGCCAATCCGGACTTGCCGCGTTTCATTATAAATGAAGTAATAACCCGCCCCGAACACCATGAAATATTACGTAAAAGGATAACGGTCATTATCGCCAAACTTGCAGGAGAGACGCAACGAGAGATAAACGAAGCAGCCGCAAGAGGCGAAATCGAGCAGATGGACATACGTATGATCATGCTCGACATACTGTCGCTGAACATATTTCCCTTTCTGGCCTTTCCACTCATACAACCGCTGTTCGGCGAACTGACGGAGGATCAGGAAAAGTTCTTCGAAATGCGGAAGGCCGAAACCATCGAAACGATTACACGCAGAATCGAAAAACAAACACAAATATGAAACGCCAGATCACACTCCTCGCCGCAATTGCCGCAACTATTGCGTCATATGCCCAGCCGTCGCTCGATGAGTGCCGCCGACTCGCACGGGAGCACTACCCCGCCATCAGGCAATACGACCTGATACGGCAAACCGAACAGTACACACTGTCGAACGCCGGCCGCACATGGCTGCCGCAGGTAGCGTTTTCGGCCCAGGCTACATGGCAGACCGATGCCCCGGCATTTCCCGATGCATTTTCGGGCATATTCGACCAACAGGGGATCTCGATACCGGGCATGCGCAAGGACCAGTACCGAATGCAGATTGAAGTAAGCCAGACACTGTGGGACGGAGGCAAAAGCCGAGCCGACAAACTGATGGCGGAAGCCGAGAGTGCAGAGTCACGGCATACGGTCGACGTCGACCTGTTTGCGCTCGACGGACGCATAGACGAACTCTATTTCGGCATACTGTTGCTCGACGAACGCATCGCACAGGCACGCCTGACAATAGGTCTGCTCGAATCGACTCTCGACAAGATACGTTCGCTGCAACGCAACGGCGTGGCCCTGCAGACCGATGCGGACAGCGTCGAAGCCGAATTGCTGACGGCAGGGCAACAGTTGTCCCAACTTGAATCGATGTGCGACAGCTACCGCCGAATGCTTTCGGTATTCACAGGCACCGACATCGGAGACAAACCGCTGCAACAGCCCGACGCCGAGATACCCGCCAGCATGGAGAACCGCAGGCCTGAACTTAATCTGCTCGACGCGCGCGCCGACCTGCTCACTGCCCGCGAGAAGATGGTCAAATCCTCGACGATGCCGCGCTTCGGCCTGTTCGCCCAGGGCTACTACGGATATCCGGGCCTCGACTATTTCAAGAGCATGCTCAATGCCGACTGGAGTCTCAACGCAGTCGTAGGCATCAGAATGACATGGAATTTCGGTGGCTACTATACACGCCGCAACAATCTCGACCGCATAGCCACAGCCAAACGGCAGCTCGACGTACAGCGCGACATATTCCTGTTCAACACCGAGTTGCAGAGCGTCGAGCAGAACGGCGAAATAGAGCGGCTCCGGCGTGCGCTGGCCGACGATGACAGGATCGTTGCGCTCAGGAGGTCCGTACGCGAGGCCGCCGAGTCGAAACTTCGAAACGGGATAATCGACACCAACGACCTGCTGCGAAAGATCACCGACGAGCAAAGCGCGGCCGTTGCCCGCAGCGCCCGCGAAATCGAACTGCTGAAAACGATATATGAATTAAAACACACGATAAACCAATGAAACGACTGCTGATACCAATTACCATGCTGCTGACGGCAGCGGCATGCAACCGCAACACGGATTTCGACGCAACCGGAACATTCGAAGCGACCGAGGTGGTCGTATCGGCCGAAGCCAACGGGCGGATCACCGCCTTCGATGCAGAAGAGGGAGACACGGTGGAGGCCCTCGAGCAGGTCGGAGCGATCGACACCGTACAACTCTACCTGCAGAAACTGCAGCTGCAACGCAGCGCCGCATCGGTCCGCTCCACGAAGCCCGACATATCGAGACAAGTGTCGTCGCTGCGCGAGCGCATATCCAAGCAGCAGACCGAACGCCGGCGCATCGAGAGTCTCCTCAAGGACGGAGCCGCCACCGAGAAACAGCTCGACGACGTCGACGCACAACTCAAGGTGCTGAACAGCGAATACGACGCCATGCTCTCGACACTCGAAAACAATACGGCCTCGATCGATGCCAACTCGTCGGCGATCGACCTGCAGATAGCGCAGATCGACGACCGCCTCGCCAAAAGCCGCATCATCTCACCCGTCGGCGGCACCGTACTGGCCAAATATGCCGAAGCCGGCGAACTGGCAACAGTCGGGCGCCCTCTGATGAAGGTCGCCGACCTCAACGCCATATATCTGCGCGCCTACTTCACATCGGAGCAGCTGGCCGACCTGAAGATAGGGCAGGAGGTGACTGTAACGGCCGATTTCGGAGGTGACAGTCGGTTCGACTACAAAGGCCACATCACATGGATATCGTCCGAGAGCGAATTCACGCCCAAGACCATTCAGACACGTAATTCCAGGGCAAATCTCGTATATGCCGTAAAGATCGCTGTCAGGAACGACGGACGCCTGAAGATAGGGACATACGGAGAAGTAAGGCTGTAAGATGGCTGCAATCGAGACATACGGATTGAGCAAGACGTTCGGGAGGACGAAGGCTCTCGACGGGGTGACCTTCAACGTTTCCGAAGGCGAGATGTTCGGTATCATCGGGCCGGACGGGGCCGGCAAGACCACTCTTTTCAGGCTGCTGACCACACTGCTGGCGCCCGACAGCGGCTCGGCACGCGTACTCGGATACGATACGGTAGCGGATTACCGCATGATACGCAGCCATGTAGGTTACATGCCGGGGCGCTTCTCGCTCTATCCCGACCTGTCGGTCAGCGAGAATCTCGAATTTTTCGCGGCCCTGTTCGGCGTCAAAGTCAGGGAAAACTACGACCTTATAGCACCGATATACCGCCAGATCGAACCCTTCGGCAAACGCCGCGCCGGCAAGTTGTCGGGCGGCATGAAGCAGAAACTCGCCCTCTGCTGCGCACTCGTCCACCGGCCGTCGGTGCTCTTCCTCGACGAACCGACCACCGGCGTCGACGCAGTTTCACGCAGTGAATTCTGGGACATGCTCGCCTCGCTCAAGGCGGCCGGCATGTCGATACTCGTATCGACCCCATACATGGACGAAGCACGCCGCTGCGACAGCATTGCCTTGTGCGACAAGGGGCGCATTCTGTGCACGGACTCGCCCCGGGGCATAGTCTCACGTTTCGACGGACGGCTTTATGCCCTGTCGGGCAGCGACATGTACGGGCTGCTCAAAGCCGCACGCGATTCACGCGATGTCGTCGAATGTTATCCATTCGGGTCGGCGCACCACCTGACCGTAGACAACGGTTTCGATGCCGGCCGGTTTACCGAATGGCTTGCCGGACGGGGATTCCGCGACATAGAGCTGCACCCTGTCGAAGCCGGCATAGAAGACGTATTCATAAAACTCATGCACCATGAATAAGATGATCATATCGGTAAGCGAACTTACCAAACGCTTCGGGGACTTCACGGCCGTCGACCACATATCGTTCGAAGTCGGGCGCGGCGAGATCTTCGGGTTCCTCGGGGCCAACGGGGCCGGCAAGACCACGGCCATGCGCATGCTGTGCGGATTGAGTTACCCGACCTCCGGCAGCGGCAGCGTAGCCGGTTGCGACATCATGACCCAGGGTGAAGAGATAAAACGGCACATAGGTTACATGAGCCAGCGTTTCTCGCTCTACGACGATCTTACCGTAGCCGAAAACATACGCCTTTACGGAGGCATATACGGACTTTCAGACATGCAGATCAAACGCCGCACGGTATCACTCCTCGGGCGTCTCGACTTCCGTGCCGAGACACGCACCCTCGTGGGTGAACTGCCATTGGGCTGGAAACAGAAACTCGCCTTCTCGGTTGCGACCATACACCGACCCGAGATCGTCTTCCTCGACGAACCGACAGGCGGTGTAGACCCTGTCACTCGCCGTCAGTTCTGGGAACTGATATACGAAACGGCTGCCGGAGGCACCACTGTATTCGTCACCACACACTACATGGACGAGGCCGAATACTGTTCACGTGTCTCGATCATGGTCGACGGGCGGATCAGCGCCCTCGGCACGCCGGCAGAACTGAAACACGGATTCGCCGCCGGGTCAATGGACGAGGTCTTTCGTTCACTGGCCCGTACGGCCCAACGCTCGGAATAGGCAATGGATCGTTTCCTGTCATTCGTAAAAAAGGAGTCGCTGCACATTCTGCGCGACAAACGCACGCTTCTCGTTGTGCTCATAATACCTATTGTGCTGACCCTGCTCTTCGGATTTGCCATGTCGACCGAGGTCAACAACGTCAACGTGGCCGTCGTGGCGCCGCACCGCAGCGATGCCGTACGTTCGGCCGTCGAGCGCATCGCGGCCAATCCCTATTTCACGTTCAAGGGATATGTCGACGGACGCAATATAGACGAAGTACTCAGGCGCGGCGATGCCGATGCCGTCGTGGTCTTTGCCGACAATTACGACCGTATCTCGGTTTCCGGTTCCGGCGGGGCGGCCGTACAACTGGTATTCGACGCATCGGACCCCAATGCCGCAACTGCCGGGGCCGCATACCTCCAGAGCATTCTGACCGGCGGGGAAGCCTCCGGCTTCATGCCCGAAACCCGCCTGCTGTACAATCCCCAGATGAAGAGTTCGTACAACTTCGTCCCGGGTATCATGGGAATGATATTCATGCTGATCTGCGCCATGATGACCTCAGTGTCGATAGTCCGCGAAAAGGAGACCGGATCGATGGAAGTACTGCTCGTTTCGCCCGTAAGGCCGATCAACATAGTGATTGCCAAGATGGTACCATACCTTTTGCTGTCATGCATCAACCTCGCCTCGATACTGCTTCTGGCCCGCTTCGCACTCGGCGTTCCGATGTCCGGCAACATGATGGCAATGGTCGGCGTGTCGCTGCTCTATCTTGTACTCGCACTCGCATTCGGGCTTCTGATCTCGACCGTGACCAACCGCCAGTCCACAGCCATCATCATCTCGGGCATGCTGCTGCTCCTGCCCATAATCATGCTCTCGGGCATGGCATTCCCCGTAGAGAACATGCCGGATATCCTGAGGGCCGTATCGTGCGCAGTGCCAACACGATGGTACATAGCAGCCATGCGCAAACTCATGATCGAAGGGCTGCCGTTCGCGGCCGTCCTCAAAGAGACCGCCATACTCGCCGCAATGACATTGCTGCTTATCGCAGTCTCGCTCAAAAAGTTCAACGACAAACTCGAATGACGATGCATACACTGCGTTTCCTCCTCGAAAAAGAGGTGTTGCAATTCATACGCAACCCGTTCCTGCCGAAAATGACGGTAATGTTCCCGTTGCTGGTAATGCTTATCATTCCGTGGGTAACGACCATGGACGTACGGCACGTCAACATAGCCGTCGTGGACTGCGACCATACGGCGGCTTCACGCCGCCTGACCGAAAAGATCGGAGCATCGGAATACTTTACGCTCCACAGTACGTGCGGGCATTATGCTCCGGCACTCGAGGCGCTCGAACAAGGCGACGTAGACGTGATCATCGAGGTACCCGACGGGTTCGAGCGCTCGATAACCGAGGGCGCACCCTTGAAGACGAGTATCTCGGCCAACGGCGTAAATGCCGTCAAGGGGAGTCTCGGCATGCAATACATCAACCGGCTTTTGGCCATGACTTTGGCCGAACTCGGAGCCGAGCGCGGCGTAGAGATTTCCGACGACAGCATCATCGTCCGCAATCTCTACAACCCCACTCTTGACTACCGGTTCTACATGATACCGGCCCTGATGATCATGCTGGTAGTGATGATGTGCGGATTCCTGCCCGCGCTCAACCTCGTAAGCGAAAAGGAGACCGGCACTATCGAACAGATAAACGTGACCCCGACCAACCGGTTCACGTTCACACTCGCCAAACTGACACCGTACTGGGCAATAGGACTGATTGTCATCACGCTGGCCATGCTGTTGTCGTGGCTGGTATACGGGCTTGTTCCCGCAGGCAGCATTTGGGCTATATACCTCGCGGCAGTGCTATTCATTCTTACAATGTCCGGCGTAGGCGTAATCGCGGCCAACTATTCGCAGACATTGCAGCAGACGATGTTCGTAATGTTCTTCTTCGTAATGATATTCATACTGATGAGCGGTCTTGTCACGCCCGTGGACTCGATGCCGGAATGGGCCAAAGCCATAACATGGGCGCTTCCGCCACGGTATTTCATCGACATCATGCGGTCCGTGTATCTCAAGGGCGCACACCTAACCGACCTGACGTTCAACTATGTCGCACTTGCACTGTTTGCAACGGCCTTCAACCTGTGGGCGGCACTCAGCTACAAAAAACAGGCATAGGGGCCCAGACGAAACATATCAAACAACATAAGGAACAAATATATCATGCTAAACCATAATCCAGTTCCGGCTAAAATCACTATATTTGCCGCATTGAATTGCAAATACGGAATACCGCGGCTGCCCGTCACGACGGACAACCGACGGTGTGAATGATTTTTCTATGAAGATTCTGGTAACGGGCATGGCCGGCTTCATCGGCCACAATCTTGCGGCACACCTTGTGCGCGACGGACACGAAGTGACGGGCATCGACTCCCTGAACGACTACTACGATGTCGCGCTGAAATACGGCCGCCTGGCAGATCTCGGCTTCGACGGGCGCGATTATGCCGAGGGCGAGGAGCACAGCAGTTCCAAATACCCCGCGCTGCATTTCATCAGAATGCACCTCGAATCGCGGGAGATGCTGCCTGCACTCTTCGCGTCGCACCGTTTCGACGCGGCCGTAAACCTCGCGGCGCAGGCGGGCGTACGATATTCGCTCGAGAACCCGTTCGCATATGTCGACAGCAACGTCGTCGGATTCGTCAATCTGCTCGAATGCTGCCGCCACTACCCCGTAAAACACCTGATATACGCCTCGTCGAGTTCGGTCTACGGCGACAATGCCAAGGTCCCGTTCTCCGAGGACGATGCCGTCGAGCAACCCGTCTCGCTCTATGCCGCAACAAAACGCAGCGACGAGCTGATGGCCGAGGTCTATGCACGGCTTTTCGGCGTGGCATCGACCGGGCTGCGCTTTTTCACGGTCTACGGGCCATGGGGACGTCCCGACATGTCGCCCATGCTCTTCTCGGACGCCATAACCGCCGGTCGCCCCATCAAACTCTTCAACAACGGCGACATGCTGCGCGACTTCACATACATCGACGACATAGTCGAGGGTGTGGTGCGGCTGCTTGACAAGGCCCCGCAGGGCGATATACCCACCGACATATTCAACATCGGCCACGGCGATCCCGTACACCTCATGGAGTTCATCTCCACGCTGGAGGAGGCACTCGGCCGCAAGGCCGTATTCGAAAGGCTGCCGATGCAGGCCGGCGACGTGCCCCGCACCTACGCCGACACGTCGAAGCTCCGCGCCAAGACGGGATATACGGCCTCGACGCCCCTGCGCGAGGGCATCGGACGATTCGTCGAATGGTATCTTTCAGATCTCAACCCGCTCGCAAAACGGGCGCAAACAAAATAGGACATGAACAAAACCGCAGAATACGAGTTCACAATCATAGTCCCCGTATACAACGAGGAGGACAACATCTCGGAACTTGAGAGAGCCTTCACGGCATATCTTCCGCGTGCCTCCAAACGCACGTGCGTACTCTTCGTCAACGATGGCTCGAACGACGCAAGCGGCGAACGCATAGAGGAGGTATGCCGCCGCAACAAGGATTTCTACTACATCAGTTTCGCGCGCAACGCAGGCTTGAGCGCCGCCATCAAGGCCGGCATCGACTGTGCTCAGTCGCCTCTGGTGGGCTACATCGACGCCGACCTGCAGACCACGCCCGAAGATTTCGAACTGCTGCTGCCGCACAGCGGCGACAACGCCCTCTGCACGGGTATCCGCGCCGCACGCCGCGACTCGGTATTCAAACTCATACAGTCGAAGATAGCAAACGGGTTCCGCCGCATGATGACAGGCGACGGCGCAACCGATACGGGTTGCCCGCTAAAGGTCATGCACACCGACGCCGCCAAACGCATACCCTTCTTCAAGGGCATGCACCGTTTCCTGCCGGCGCTCATACTGCTGCAGGAGGGTGCCAGATACTATGAAACACCCGTACGCCACTTCCCGCGCATGGCCGGCAAGTCCAAGTTCCATCTGTGGAACCGTCTGGTTTCGCCCTTCATGGACTGCTTCGCCTACCGCTGGATGAAGAAACGTTACATCAACTACAACGTAGCCGAAGGCAACATATGACAGCCGCGTGGATATATGCCATAGGATTCCTGGCACAGGCATTCTTCTCGGCGCGGATTCTCATACAGTGGATCCTCTCCGAGCGGGCCAAGAAGGTCGTATCGCCGGCTGCCTACTGGATATGCAGCATCGTGGGATCGTACCTGCTCTTCATCTACGGCTGGCTGCGCGACGACTTCTCGATAATCCTCGGACAGTTCATCTCGTACTACATATATCTCTGGAACCTCGACAGCAAGGGGCTGTGGCGAAGCGTCCCGCGCATTTTCCGCATAATACTGGTACTAACCCCGATAGCTGCGCTGATAGGGATATGGCACAACGCCGCCCACTTCTTCGAGACGTTCCTGCGCAACGATGACGTGCCGTTGTGGCTGCTCATCTTCGGTTCGGCCGGGCAGATAGTCTTCACGTTGAGGTTCGTCTACCAGTGGATCTACTCCGTACGCCGTCACGAATCGTCGCTGCCGGCCGGATTCTGGCTGCTCAGCCTCACTGGATCGGCCATGATCGTTACATACGGAATCATACGCCACGATCCGGTACTGATACTCGGGCAGTCGGTCGGATTCATAGCCTACGCCCGCAACCTCCTGATCGGCAAAAAATCGAAAAAAGAGACCCCGCATGAAGATAAATAAGGGACTGGTGCTCTCGGCAGCACTTGTGGCGGCACTGCTGCCCGTACTGATACTGCGCGACTTCACTCCGTCGAACGAACTGCGATACCTGAGTATCGCCGACGAGGCCATCGCCAACGGCGATGTCTTCACCTTCACCAACCAGGGCGTACCCTACGCCGACAAACCGCCCTTGTACATCTGGATCGTCATGCTCGGCCGCCTGCTGTTCGGGCAGCATACGATGTGGTTCCTGGGGCTCTTCTCGCTCATTCCGGCACTCGTGATCGTATGGACCATGAACCGCTGGGTGCGCTCCGTAACGAGCGAAGGCGAACGGCGGACGGCATCGCTCATGCTCATGAGCAGCGGGCTGTTCCTCGGCCTGGCCGTGGTGCTGCGAATGGATATGCTCATGAACATGTTCATCACGCTGGCCCTCTACACATTCTACCGCATCTACGACGGCAGCGGAGACACGCGCCGCAACCGAATACTCTTCCCCGTCTACGTATTCCTGGCGCTCTTCTCGAAAGGGCCCGTAGGCATACTCGTACCGCTGGTAGCCACGGTGGCATTCCTTGCCGTCAGCCGGAAACTCAGGAGCATCGGCCGCTACTGGGGCTGGCTCACGTGGGGGATACTGCTCGCAGGCTGTGCCGTATGGTTCGGCGGCGTCTACATCGAGGGCGGACGCGAATATCTCGACAACCTGCTCTTCCACCAGACCATCGACCGCGCCGTGGACGCCTTCCACCACAAGGAGCCGTTCTACTACTACCTCATATCGGTATGGTACTCGATAGCTCCGTGGTCGCTCCTGGCCATTGCCGCCATCGTCGGAGGCTGCGCCGCCCGCAAACTCAATACGGACCTCGAGCGCTTCTTCCTGACAATAATCATCACCACGTTCGTGATGCTGTCGGCCTTCAGTTCGAAGATAGCCGTCTACCTGGCACCGACATTCCCGTTCTTCATATACCTCGGCATGCTGATGTACCTCAAACTCGGCCGCCGCTGGTGGCTGACCCTTACGGTGGCACTGCCGACGGCAATATGGATAATCGTACTGCCGGGACTCTTCATCGCAGCAAAAACAGCCCCGGAAATGGGTTACCTGCTCAACGGCTGGTGCGTGGCTGCAGGCGCAATTCTCTGCATCGCGGGCATTGCAGCTGCCGTATTGCTCATACGGCGCCGTGATACGCTCAACCCCGCAATCGAAACGCTGGCAGCCGGACTTTTCGCGGCGGTATTCGTGGGAGGCTTCGCCCTGCCGGCCATAAACTGCGAAATCGGATACGGCGATTTGTGCCGCAAGGCAGCCGAGGTGTCGGCAGCCGAAGGCAGACCCAACTACTATGTATGGAGAGTACACCGCCCCGAGAACATGGATGTCTATCTGCACGAAGATGTGGTCGAGGTGACCACCGACGAAGTTCTTGCAGGTCGCTGCGCCGACGGCGTGCTGATTCTGCCCGCGTCGAAACTTGAGGGCGACGTGGCACTGTCGGACTACACGGCCGGCAAGCCGACTCATACGGTAGGCCGCTACAAGGTTATAGAACCCTGACGCAAAGGGGCATCCGACCGACAAAAAGAGGACGAAAATTTTGCGTGCGGAGTTTTTTTAGTATATTTGCACTCCCGTATCAACCTCTTATATAGGGCGCAGCGACGGACGAAGACAGCAACACGCTGGTTTACAGCGACATTGAATCTTCAGGATTACGGAGCAATGATCTCCGTATGGTAGGAGCGGCGCAGCGATAATGTTGAGCGGTTAACGAAAAAATTTGTTGCAACACAATGAACAAAGATTCAATCATCAAGATGGTGAACGATCAGCTCTGGCCGAAGACCGATGCCGACGTTCCTTCATTCAAGGCTGGTGACACGATCACCGTAACCTACCGCATCATCGAGGGTAACAAGGAGCGTCTGCAGAGCTTCCGCGGCGTAGTTATCCAGATCAAGGGTTCGGGCAAGACCAAGATGTTCACTATCCGCAAAATCTCCAACGGCGTAGGCGTTGAGCGTATCTTCCCGCTCTATTCGCCCCACATCGACAAGATCGAGGTTAACAAGGTCGGTGTCGTTCGTCGCGCACGCATCTACTACCTGCGTGACCTTACGGGTAAGAAAGCCCGCATCAAGGAGAAGCGAATGGTCGCCAACAAAGAGGAGTAAGTTGAAAAAGCCGTGTAACCGATACACGGCTTTTTCATTATATCCGACAGAAAGGCTCGCTACGACATTCCAAAAGGGCACTATCCAACCAAAAAAGAAGATCGAAATTCCCAATTTCGATTTTTTTTGTTATTTTTACTCAATACGAATAACATAATTTCAAAAACATGAAACGTCAATTGTGCTCTACCGTTCCCTGCAGAATAAAAACGTTTCTGCTATTCATAGCCTGTCTGACAGGCATTTACACGTCACAGGCCTCATCTGAAATACCCGAACGCGAGATCAACCGTCTGCTGAAGGAACTCGACGCCACACTCGACAACAGCGCTATCTTCGTCGAGGCACGGAAATCACGCATAACATTGCTCGAAGAGATGCTCTCGAACAAGTCGATGAGCGACGAGCAGAGGTATCAGATAAATTTGTCATTGTATCACGAATATTCGTCGTTTCGTTTCGATGAATCGCTCGCCTGCCTGCAGGCCAACATCGACGTTGCCCGGCGTCTCGGCTCACGCGAGAAGCTCGATGAGACAAACATAATGCTTGCATGGCTCTATACCATGGCAGGCATGTATTTCGAGGCCGGTGAGATATTCGAAAAGTCCATAGATCTGGCCACACTGTCACCCTCGTTGCGCACGAAATACTATCTGGCCCGTCAGAACCTGTACCACGAATTGTCGCACTACTCCAAGCAGGAGCAGACAATTGTCGAGGCGAAAAAGATGTATGACTATTACGCTGAACTTCTGTTCGCCGGGGGGGGGTCGGCCGCAGACGGAGAGGATTTCGAAGTGGCTAACAGCCGAGGCATATATCTCATCGAACACGGCAAATACGATCAGGCCGAAAAGTTATACAAACGCCTGCTCGAAAAGACAGAGCCGCAGACACATGAATACGCAATTGTCACATACCGCCTCGGCGAGATATGCGACCAGACAAAGCGCCCGGACGAAATGGTATGCTGGTATGCCCGTTCGGCCATCGCCGACATTCACACTGCGACCAAGGACAACGCCTCGCTATGCTCGCTGGCCAACCAGCTCTTCGGCCGCAACGATATCATGCGCGCGTTCAGGTACATACGCTGTTCGATGGACGACGCCATATTCTACAATGCCAAACTTCGCCCGTGGCAGGGTGCAGCCTCGATGCCATATATCGAATCGGCTGCACAGGAGATGGTCGCACAACGGGAGAAACAGATGCGGACATTCACCCTCATAATCTCGATACTTGTCATCTGTCTGTTTGTGGCATGCGTATACCTGTGGAGGCTCTACCGCCAGACACGCGAGAACCAGGAGATACTGCGCGAACGCCACCGCCAGGTCGATGCCTACAACCATGAACTCTCCGAACTCAACAAGGCCATCAGCGAAGCCAACCACGTCAAGGAGGAGTACATCGGTCTTTTCCTGTCGATATGCTCGAGCTACATCGACCGGCTGGCAGACTACCAACGCAACGTAAGGCGCAAACTGACTGCAGGCAAGATCGCCGAACTGCAGAAAGAGGCCTCGTCATCGGCCTTGGTCGACGAGGAGACAAAAAAATTCTATGAGATGTTCGACACGGCCTTCCTGCGGCTCTATCCGACATTTGTCGAAGACTTCAACTCGCTGCTCGAGGATTCGGAGCATATCGTACTTCACAAGGGCGAACTGCTCAATACGGAGTTGCGCATATTCGCTCTGATACGTCTCGGCATCACCGACTCGTCGAAAATAGCCTCGCTGTTGCGTTACTCGGTCAACACGATCTACAACTACAGGGCCAAGGTCAAGAACAAATCGAAGTACCAACGCGATGATTTCGAGGAGCGCGTAAAACACATCAGCTCGTTCAAAATAGCCGAATAAAGGCCCATGAAAGGCTCTGCCGGGACTATATAACGTCCACTTTTTTGCGGAGGGGATCGAACACATCGCGCTGTCCGACAATATGTTACATCGACAATATCGTTTTAGCGTCCACAATCGGGGCACCGGAACTTCCGGGGGCCCCGATTTCTTCATACCTTTATACTAAACGGAAATCAAACTCCGCAAAGTAATTTCTAACAAATACTATCTAATTATGAATCTGAAAAAGTATCTGCTGCTGCCGGTTGCAGCCATTGCGTTCGCCGCATGCTCACAAACCGATGACACCGAGCGCCGGATAGACGACCTTTTGTCGCAAATGACCCTCGGCGAGAAGCTCGGACAAATGAACCAGTTGACCTACGGCGAGGAGGAGTGGCTCGCCGGCCAGATCCGGTCGGGTGTTTCCGGAAGTATTCTCAACGTACCGGATCCCGCCACCGTCAACAGGCTTCAGAAGATAGCCGTCGAGGAGACGCGCCTGGGCATTCCCCTTATCATTTCACGTGACGTAATACACGGTTTCCACACGATATTTCCCATTCCGCTGGGGCAGGCTGCATCGTTCGACCCGGAAATTGTCGAACAGGGTGCACGCGTTGCAGCCATCGAGGCCGCAGCCTGCGGCATACGCTGGACCTTTTCACCGATGCTCGACATCTCGCGCGACCCGCGTTGGGGACGCATAGCCGAGAGTTTCGGCGAGGACCCGTACCTCACATCGCAGCTCGGTGTGGCCATGGTGAAGGGTTACCAGGGCGATGACCCGACCGACCCGTCGACAATGGCCGCGTGCGCAAAGCACTTCATAGGTTACGGAGCAGCCGAAGGCGGCCGCGACTACAACGGTACCACCATAACAGAACGCCTCATGCACAACGTCTACATGCCGCCGTTCAAGGCATGCGTAGATGCCGGTGCAATGACCATAATGACATCGTTCAACGAGATAGACGGCGTACCGTCGACCGGCAACCGCCATCTGCTGCGCGACATTCTGCGCCAGGAGTGGGGATTCGACGGCATGGTTGTCTCCGACTGGAACTCCACGGGCGAGATGATAGCCCACGGATTCGCCGCCGACATGAAGGAGGCGGCTGCCGCTGCCGTGAATGCAGGTGTCGACATGGACATGATGTCCCATGCCTTCATCAGCCAGCTCGAGACGCTCATCGACGAAGGCAAGGTCGACATGGAGCTGGTGGACAACGCCGTACGCAACATTCTGCGCCTCAAGTTCCGCCTCGGGCTCTTCGACAACCCCTACGTTGACGAGACACATGCAGCCGAAGTACAATATGCTCCCGAGCACCTCGCCGCTGCGAAAAAGGCCGCAGAAGAGTCGGCCATACTGCTCAAGAATGACGGCACGCTGCCTCTCAAGGGCATACGCACGATACTCGTAACGGGCCCCATGGCCGATGCGCAGCATGACCAGCTGGGCACATGGTGCTTCGACGGCGAACCGGAACATACGGTAACTCCGCTTGCGGCACTGCGCAAACTCTACGGCGACAAGGTCCGCATCATATATGAACCCGGGCTCGGATACAGCCGCGACAACGACAAGTCGAAACTCGCGCGCGTAACCGCACTCGCGCGCACGGCCGATGCCGTAGTGGCATTCGTCGGAGAGGAGGCCATTCTGTCGGGCGAGGCCCACTCGCTGTCGAACCTCGACCTGCAGGGAGCGCAAAGCGACCTGCTGCGTGCAGCCAAGGCAAGCGGCAAGCCGGTCGTTGCCGTCGTCATGTCAGGACGCCCGCTGACCATAGGCCGCGATCTCGACGCCTGCAACTCGATGCTCTACTCGTTCCACCCTGGAACCATGGGAGGCGAAGCCCTGGCCGAACTGCTTATGGGCGATGCCGTTCCGAGCGGCAAATGCCCCTCGACATTCCCCAAGGAGGTCGGTCAGATACCCTACTACTATAACCGCAACAATACGGGACGTCCCGCCTCGGGCAACGAAATGCTCATCGACCAGATTCCGCTCCGCGCAGGACAGACGTCGCTCGGCTGCTCTTCGTACTATCTCGACAGCGGTTTCGGCCCCCTGTTCCCGTTCGGATACGGACTGTCGTACACGACTTTCGAATATGGCGACGTAAAGCTCGACCGCAACGAATACACCCCCGACCAGACCATCAACGTGACATTCACGCTGACCAATACGGGCAAATACGACGCCGTTGAGGTCGCCCAGCTCTACATACGCGACATCGCCGGATCGATAGCCCGCCCCATACGCGAACTGAAACGCTTCAACCGAATTGCCCTCAAGGCCGGCGAAAGCCGCACATGCACCTTCGAACTGCCCGTTTCGGAGCTGGCATTCATGGGTCTCGACAAGAAGGTCAAGGTCGAGCCTGGAGAGTTCCTTCTGTGGGTAGCCGGCGACAGCGTGTCTGGTGAGGCCGTACGGTTCAACGTGTTCTAAACGAACATTATACCCTGACAATAAAGCAGGTGCCATCGCAACGATGGCACCTGCTTTATTGTTTCATAGGCGCACGTTATCTCCATTCCGTGAATCGGCAGACAACGTTACAGGCTCTCCGCACACGGATCACATATGCACCGGCATATACGACCCCCTCAGTACGACATTGCAGCCATAAAAAAGGACGGCCCCCGTTTCACGGGAGCCGCCGCCAATAAATAAACAACCTATCCATAGACAGCCGTCGGATCGCTATTCCCTACGACTAAACTATTCTTTTGTCGGGCCGGGCCGGAATATCGGCCTCGTTTACGGCAACGGATCGGAGGGATAACCTATTCCGCTACCGAGTGTAAAGATAACTATTTTTTCGAAAACTCACGAAAAAACTCTGTATCAATCAATACTTGCATGCAACATTTTACTGCATGTACTCATGCCGTGTCCGAAATCCGGAGGCTGGAGTGTCCAGTCCCCTTGTTTCAGCGTACGACGCTCACGGCAGCGGCACCCTCGGCACTCTGCGTAACCTTTAGCTGAGCTATAACGTTGCCGCCGTCGACATTCACACCCTCGGTCTCGGCAAACCGCATGGTGATCGTTCCTACGCGGGTCTGGCCCGTCGTGTTCTCCGAGCAGCGGGCATACAACTGCGAACCCCATGCCATAAGGCCCTCAAGCCAGCCGGCGTCCTCACCGCAATCGAAAACGATATTCTTGTAGTACACCGAGTTGGTATCGGTATTCTGCACGCCGTCTACGTATGCGTTAATCGTACCGAAGCGCAGGCCCCATTCGGTCTCGGCCGAAGCATCGTGTTCGAGTTCATAGAGGAATCCGTCGGCAAAGCTGTAGCTTACGGTCTTGGGAAGTCCCGAAGCCTGGGTTACCGTGAAGGTGAAGGCCACATTGTCCGCTCCGCCGTCACGCAATACCACACTCGTATCGCTGGCCGGATATTTTGCGGTAATGGTTGCCGTAGATTATCCGTTTTATTGCCAGATCACCCACGTATACAACGGCGTACCGTCGCTGTCGTTGGTTATGATCTTGACATATCGCTGTTCACCGCCCTCGCGTGCCGCAAATACGACATCGACATAGACACTGTCGCCCTGCTGGAATGCCGAGAAGCTTACGAACGAATGGTCGTCGGTCTGTCCGGCTCCGGCCTTCATGTCCTCCTCCTCGATCTCACCGAAAGTGAATACCTGCGCAAAGAGCATTTCGAGAGTATCGTCATCGAGAGGTATTGCCAATGCCTCACCTTCAGCGTTCTTTATATTATAAAGGCGGAACCATCGAGGACTTCCGCCGCTGGCAGGCATACCGAAATATGCCGTCTCGCCATATCCGGGCAAATTCTCGATACTGTACGAGAACTGCGGAACCTCGCCGGTACCTTCACCCGCAGCCTGCGTGAACTTGACACTCGACTCGCCGTCGTCGGTCGAAGCCTTCAGCGTATATGTCTTTTCCGAAGCCAGCGTGTTCTCGGGGAATACGATCTTGACGGTCGAACCATCGATCGCAGCCTCAGCCGCGCCGCACGAAAGCGTCACATACTGAACATAAGGAGCAATGTCAGATACGACCTCGCCATCAACCTCGAGCGAGAGGGTCGCAGCCTCGGCGACGGTCTCACCCGCAGCCAGAATATCGGTCTGGTAAACCTTGGTCAGTGTCGGAACGATGAATGGCACGCCGTTGCCCGGATCCTGGTTGACCTGCAGGCATGTCGTCGAGCGTACGCCCATATACTCAACATATATGCGACCGCTGCGGCCTTCGGTTGCGGCATTGCGCTCATAATCGATCTGAAGGTTGTAGTTGTTGGTATTCTCCCACGAAGCCTTGAGCCACGTTACGGGATTATCCTCGAGGTCTACGACCGCAAACGAAACGTTCTCCATGTCCGAAACCGTAACACCGTCGTAGCTGACTGTCGTCGGGCCGTAATAGCCGAGACCCTTGGCGGCACCGACGTTGATCTCCTGATCCTTGTCCCAGGTGAGCGTATGCGTTATCTCGCCGCTGTTCTCTGCACGTTCGGTAGCCTTGGAGAGGTTGAGCGCAACGTTGTGAATCGTGTTGTCGGCAAAAGTCTTGGTCTTCTCCGATGCAAACGTATAGGTAGCCTTGTCCGTCACGACGACATATGTGCAACTCTCCGCCTCGACGGGAGCCACGCAAAGATATACACCCTTGGCGGCGCTGTTGTCGGCAATATCTGTCAGCAGATAGTCCGTCTGGAGCGTCACACGCGAGACGTTTCCGCCTTCTGTCGGGGTTTCGACCGTGACGGGAGTATCCCAACCGCCCGACAAGAGGCATGTTCCGTTCAGAATATTACCCTCAGGCAGGCGCAGCTCTACCGATTTCACAGCCTCCGACTGATAGGCAACCTCATCGGAATAGATGAGGAAACGCACAAGCGAGCCGACAAGCACCATCGGGTTGTTCACCTCGGAGTATCCTTCGGGCACGGTCACTATATCGGCCGAAGCCATGGGAACATCGGCCATCGAGAACTCTCCGGCCGCAGCCTGCAACTGCGCAGCCTCGATATCGTAAGAGATCGTGAATGATCCTTCATCGGGCTGATAAGCCAAAGCACCTTCACGGTAAGGATAATAGGCAAAGATCCTGTCGGCCGAAGCTCCAACGGCAATACCGAACTGGGCGGTTCCGTCGTCCTCGTTTATAGTGAGGGCTGTCGAGCGCGAAACATCTCCGATACTCGAAACGAAACCGAGTTTGTCAGCATCGCTCTGCTCCCAGGCGATACCCTCGCCGTCGACCCACGAAGCCCGGGACTCGTCAATGGAGCCGAAAGAAGACAATGTAATATTGCGCATGTCGCCCGTCGATACGGATTCTCCTACTTCGGGCTGCGAGCATGCAACCGCAAACATGGCCACGGAGGCCAATACCAATGTTTTATTAATAAGATTCATAGGATTGCTCTTTTTAAGGGGTTATTCGAACTCGTTGTCATAATCGGAATCGACATTGAAGTCGCCGCTGCCGTTGCCGGCATCATTCCATTGTCCGGGAGAAGAGAGAGCAAACCCGAATTCCATAAAGAGTGGCTCGACGTTACAATCGGGAGCCATGTACAGTTTCTTGATGTTCATGGTCAGTTAGATTATATTTTTAAGTCAGTTGGTTTGGTCGATCCGATGCAAGGTAACCGTAATTGACTCCGGGAACCTTCGGCAAATGATCAAAAATCGGGTCGGCACACGCTTATTCGCCACGAAATTAACCATTTCCGTTCTTAAAATTAGGGGTTTGCGCACAAACAGCAAACCCAAACAAGGCATAAAGTGGACACCAAACAGATTTCTGCAAAATCAATATACTGATATAAAAACAGTTACATCATATAATGCAAGATCAAAAAGTGGACTCTACAAATACACTTTTTTAAATATTTTTCAAAATAACAAGCCTGTTTGGCAAAAAATCACTTATAACATATCCACTTTTACAATTCATTCGACACCGCCGGTTTCATCTGCGAATCAAACAGTTACAAAAACGCTCCCAAAAACGCCGTCCACATTGTAAATTGTCCGTGTTGTCAACAAATTCCGATTTTACAAATTTTGCAATAGCAAAACGAGAGGGTGCGCACAAGGTCGTGCGACCATATCGTAACAGGATTTTAACAGGACACTAACATAGAAAACCTTTATGAAAAAACTTCTGCTATTGATTTGCGGAGTACTGGGTACATGCCTCGCAGTATCGGCCCAGGAAGTCACAATCAAAGGAACCGTCACGGTTGCAGGCACCAAAGAGCCGCTGCCGTACGTAACTGTATCGGAAAAGGAGAATGACACCAACGGCGTCACATCTGACGGCGAAGGCAACTACTCGATCACCGTTCCGGTAAACTCGACACTCGTATTTTCATTCGTGGGTTACGTAACCAAAGAGATGAAGGTAACCTCCTCGAGCAGCCGCATCGACGTACAACTCGCCGAAGATGCGCAGATGCTCGACGCCGTGGTAGCCGTCGGTTACGGTACGATGAGGCGCAGCGACGTTACGGGCGCCGTATCGTCCGTAAGTTCCGAGATGCTGCAGAAAGCGCCGGTTGCAACCATTGACCAGGCATTGCAGGGCCGCGTGGCCGGTGTTACCATCAACTCGAGTTCGGGGCAGCCCGGACAGGCGGCCGAAGTACGCGTGCGCGGTATCGGAACCATAGGTGACAGTTCGCCTATCTATGTGGTCGACGGAGTCATCACCGACAACATATCGTTCGTCAACGCCAACGACATCGAGAGCATGGAGGTCCTCAAGGACGCCTCCTCGACGGCCATCTACGGTTCGCGAGGTGCCAACGGCGTAATCATCATCACCACCAAGAGCGGTGGCAAGGAGAAGGTCAACGTTTCGTTCGACGCCTATGTCGGCATACAGAACCGCTGGCGCAAGCTCGACCTGATGGGTCCCGAGGAGCTTGCACGCACGCAGGTCTATATCGGCAACACCCAGTCCGAGATAAACATATTCGAGCAGCAGGGATTCAATACGTGGCTCAAGACATACAAGCTTGGAAATGCATCGTTCTATCCCAGCAACCTCGACTACTCCACCATCAACACCGACTGGCAGGACGAGGTTTTCGTCAAGAATGCCATCATACAGAATTACCACGTATCGGTGGACGGAGGAACCGAGAAGGCACAGTATTCGGTCAGCGCAGGTTACTTCGGACAGGAGGGTACGATCATGGCATCGTTCTACAACCGCGTTACGCTGCGTGCCGTCGGCTCGTACCAGATAACCAAATGGCTGAAGATCGGCACCAACATCAACTACATCGCGTCGAAACAGCGCGGCACGACCAACAATTCGGAGTATTCCGGAGTTCTGTCGTCGGCAATACGCATGGCGCCGTGGGATCCGGTATACTATCCCGAAGGCTCGGTCAACAGCAACGGTGAAGACCTTGGCGGACGCCCGGCAGCATCGTCGAACTACCGCAACCTCTACAACCCGATAGGCATGGCCATCTATTCGCACCCGCGCAACCGCGAGAACCGCTGGATAGGCAACATCTATCTCGAACTGGAGCCCATCGAAGGCCTCACGTTCCGTTCGCAGGTCAGCGCCAATCTTCTGACCACAACCAACCGCAATTTCTACGACGAATACTATATCTCCGACTACGACAAGCGCGACAAGAACTTCCTTTCGAGCGAAATGGGGCGCTACAACGACGTATTCTACGAGAACACCCTGACGTATGCACGCCGCATAGGCAAGCACAACTTCTCGGTGATGGTTGGCCAGACGACCGAAGAGTATGACTACTATACGATCGGAGGATCCGGCTCGTCGATCATCAACCCGTCGTCGAACAACTGGTACCTGTCGCAGACCACGACCGACAAAAACTATGCAAGCGACGGCGTAGGACGCACACGCCGCCTCTCGTTCCTCGGACGTCTGTTCTACAGCTACGACGACCGCTACCTGCTTACGGTCAACTTCCGCGCCGACGGTTCGTCGAAGTTCCCCGAGAACACGTGGGGCTACTTCCCCTCGGCCGCATTGGCATGGCGTATTTCGGAGGAGAGCTTCCTGCGTGACAATGCCGTTCTGGACAACCTCAAGCTCCGTCTGGGCTGGGGTCAGATCGGTAACGACAAGATCGACGAGAGCAGTTTCTCGCAGGTGATGGACACGAACAACCCCTACAACGTCGGTTACGTATTCGGTTCCAGCGAGACTCCGGCCATCGGAGCCACGGTCCTCACATACGTCAACAACGGCGGCAAATGGGAGTTCACCGAACAGTGGAACCTCGGCGTGGACTTCGGACTGTGGGGCAACAAGCTCTACGGTACGGCCGACGCATACATTCGCGACACCAAGGACATGCTGCTCAGCGTTACGACACCGGCACACGTCGGCAACCGCTACTACCCCAAGGCCAATGTGGGAACCGTCCGCAACCAGGGTATCGAGCTGATGCTCGGACACGCCAACACCGTAGGTGAATTCTCCTACGACATCAGCGGTAACGTATCGTTCGTCAAGAACCGCCTTACGCACCTCAACGGAGGTTCGCGCTACCTCGACACCTATACCAACCAGCTCTACGACGAGGGTTATGCACTCTTCTCGTTCTGGGGCTACAAATACGAGGGCGTATACCGGAGCGACGAGGAGGTTGAGGCTCACCAGTGGGGAGTCGTCGAGAAGGGCGAGACACTCACCGAGCACGCCGGCGATGCACGATATGCCGACCTCAACGGCGACGGTATCATCGACGACAACGACAAGACCGATCTGGGCAACCCGTTCCCGTGGCTGACTTACGGACTCAACCTCTCGTTCAACTACAAGGGATTCGACCTGTCGATGTTCTTCCAGGGAGTCTACGGCAACAAGATATACAACGCTTTGCGCAACGTGACCGAGGGAGACGGAACGACCGCAACCCTTTCGACAACCATGCGCGACGTCTGGACCAAGAACAATCCCGACGGCACGATTCCCAACCCGTCGGCCTCGGGTTCGACCCGCAACAAGAACTTCTCGAGCCGTCTGGTCGAGGACGGAGCATATTTCCGCATGAAGAACATTCAGTTCGGTTATACGCTTCCCAAACACATCACCGAAAAGGCGCACATGAGCCGTGTACGCTTCTACATCTCGGCAAGCAACCTCTTCACCATCACCGGATATACGGGTTACGACCCCGAAGTCGGTACAGGTGTCGACTGGGGCAACTACCCGCAGGCACGCACCATACTTTTCGGCACAAACATCAACTTCTAACAAACGAACACGAAGATGAAAAGGACAATATATACAGCAATATTGCTTGCGGCCTCCATGGGTATGGCGTCGTGTCAGGACTGGCTCACGGAACAGGCCCCCGCAAAAACCGACATCAAGGATTTCTTCACGAGCACCGAAGCGGCCGAACAGACGGTTAACGCCGCATACGTTCCCCTGCAGTGGGAGTACAGCAACGACTTCTTCCCTGAATGGTTCATCGGCGACATATGCTCGGACGATGCGATAAAGGGAGGCGAGAACCTCACCGACGAGGCCACGCTCTACGACATGTGCAACTTCAAGACGACGTCGAACAACCAGTCTCTGCTGGACTACTACCGGTCACAGTGGCAGGGCATAGCCCGTGCGAACCTCGCCATCGAACAGGTCGGTGCCATGGAGACAGGCACGGACGAGAATTTCACCGAGTCGATGAAGAACCGTCTGATAGGCGAGGCCAAATTCCTGAGGGCATACTACTATTTCCGTCTTGTGCGCGTATTCGGCGGTGTTCCCCGCATTGAGGAGCCCATATATTCGTCGAATGACTGGAAACAGCCCCGTGCCACGGCCGAGAGCATCTACGAACTGATACTTTCCGACCTGGCAGATGCCGAAGCCGACCTGTGGATCAAGGAGGACTATGACGACGAAGACCTCGGCCGCGCAACTAAAGGGGCCGCAATGGCCATGCTCATGAAGGTGAACCTCTACCTCGGGGAGTACGACACGGCCCGCCAGTGGGGAGAGAAACTCATCTACGACAACGAAGGCGGATACTATGACCTTTGTCCGAACTACATGGACAACTTCTACGTCGAGGGAGACAATGGTATCGAATCGGTATTCGAGATACAGTATTACAAGGAGGGAACGTCCGACTGGGGCGGTGACCTGCCCAACGGCGGTCATGGAGCCTCTCGCGGGACATTCACCCCGACAATGACACGTCCGCGTTCATCGCACATCTGCGGCGCCGGCAACACCGGCTACGGCTTCAACAAGCCTTCGATAGACCTCTACAACGAATTTGAAGAAGGCGACCCGCGCCGTGAGTACACGATCGTGACGCAGGACAAGGTCGACACTCCCGAACAGGAGATACACTACGGCAACCGTTTCATCAGCCGCAAATATCTGTGCGAGAACAAGGCCGGCGGCTTCGAGACTATCGACAACGCTATGCGCTGTCCGCTGAACCGCAAGGAGATCCGCTATGCAGACGTTCTGCTGATGTATGCCGAAGCCTGCATCGAGAGCAACACCGACCTCGGCCGCGCCAAGGAGGCGATCAACCGCGTACGTGCCCGCGTGGGCCTCGGCGAGGTTGAGGCCACGAGGGAGAATCTCCGCCATGAGCGTCGTGTAGAGCTCGGAATGGAGGGCCACCGCTGGTTCGACCTCTGCCGCTGGGGCATTGTCGGTGAGACCATGCGCGCCTACAAGGCAAAGTACAGCGGCGAGATAGAATACAGCGACCAGGTCGATGAGGACGGCATAGGCTACGCCACGAAGACCAACGAAGGCAACGACATGTTCGATTTCGTCGACGGCAAGCACGAACTTTTCCCGATTCCGTGGGAGGAGATAAGCCTCGGCGGTCTGGAGCAGAACCCGGGATACTGATGAACAGAAAGGAAACCAACAAATACAAAAAACATCACCAATCTAACAAAACATCTATGAAAAAGTTAAGTATGTTGTTATTCGCCTTTGCAGCATTGGCGATAACTTCCTGCAGCGACAAAAACGACGACAACAGCCAGAACAGCGGTGCTACGGCTCTTGCGACTCCCGTATTGAGCATCGACGAGGCGTCGGTCAGCGACACCGGCTTTACGGTAACGTGGGAAGCCATTGAGAACGCGGGTTCATACACCTATGTTGTCGACAACGGCAGCGAGGAAAGCACGTCCAACACCCAGGTCGTTCTCACGGGCCTTTCGAGCGGCTCGCACACCGTAAAGGTTAAGGCCGTACCGAGCGACACCCAGAACTACAAGGATTCGGCATGGGCAACCATCAACCAGACTCTCGGCGGTGGCGGCTCCACCTCCGGCGAGACACCCGAATCGCTCCAGGGTGACAACTACTACGTAATCCTGCTTGACGACACGTCGTTGAACGACATCGCCGGCAAGGTCGTAGCCGATCTCCGCGGTCCGATCTACTGGTGGAACCAGGTAGCCTTCACCGAAGGCACGTCGACCGGTCCCAACTGGCGCGGCGAACTCGTAAGCTGGCAGAGCGTGGGCATCGTTGCCGGTTCGGGTTGGTTCGGTCTCGGTTTCCACTCGAACTCCCTGTCAAACGATCCCGATGTTGCAAACAAGCTCTATGAGCTGATCAACCTCAACAGCAACTACGAGAACTACTATCTCCACATGTGCTTCAAGGCCCAGAACAACGGCATGTACAATGTCAAGCTGTATGACGCCCAGCTCGAGCCCGGAGTAGACGTCGGTGACGCCACGTCGACCTACGGCTTTGCCCGTGACGGCGAATGGTACGAGGTCGAGATTCCGCTGAGCGAGTACTTCAACCAGGGTCTCAGCTACACGAAGGAGAAGATCGACAACAACCTGGCTGCCAACGGCAACACCGGTGAGTACACCGTATTCGCCGTAACGCAGTCCGGCAACGGCACGTATCCCACGAGCCTTGACGTCGACGCCGTTTTCATCTACGAGAAGACGAAATAAGCTCTCTTAAACCAATTCAGGCATGGCGGGCCTGACCGTCCGCCATGCCACAAAAAATTCCGGGCAACAATGAATCTACTGAAAAAACTTTTCGCGGCAACAGGCATGTTGCTTCTCTCGTTCAGCCTCGTCCTCTCGTCATGCGACGAACAGTCGTCCGACGATGAACGCATAATCCCCGCGCTCGACGCCCCGAGCCTCGACATCGACACGACATCTGTCACCGAAGACTCATTCACCCTTACATGGGCGGCGATCGACAATGCAGACTACTACGAATGCCGCATAAACGGCGGTGCAAGCACTTCCACGGAGAACTGCTACTACACGTTCACGGGACTCCAGGGGGAGACCACATACAAGGCCGAAATCCGTGCCTGCAGTACTATTGCGGACAAATATGCCTCCTCGTCATGGAGTTCGGCGACGGTGACTACCATGCCGTCGACAGGCACAGACCCCGAACCCGATCCGGGCACAGACCCCGACGAAACACCCGAAGGATATACGCTCGTATGGTCTGACGAATTCAACGGCACGACGCTCGACACCGACAGCTGGAATATCGAGGTCAACGGAGACGGGGGCGGGAACAACGAACTGCAATACTACCGGGCCGAAAACGTCTCGATATCCGACGAACCGACAACCGGACGCCGCTGCCTGACCCTCACGGCCCGCAAGGAGTCGTACGGAGGCAAGCAGGCCACTTCGGGACGCGTAAACTCGCTCGGCAAACGATATTTCAGATACGGACGTTTCGACGCATACATCAAGATGCCGCAAACGGCAAACGGACTGTGGCCCGCATACTGGATGATGGGCAATGACCACTCCGAGGTGGGCTGGCCACGATGCTGTGAGATCGACATCGTCGAGATGGGCCACGCCAACGGCATATCGGCCGGTACACAGGACCGTTACCTCAACGGTGCATGCCACTGGGGATACTACAAGGACGGCGCCTACCCCAACTACGCAAAACACACGACAGCACCCTACTCCCTGCAGGACGGGTTCCACCTCTTCACGCTCATCTGGGACGAAACGTCTATAAAGACCTATTACGATCTCGACAAGAACCCGAACGCCGAGCCCTATTTCGAAATGGGGATAACCGACACGAGCGACGACTGGGGCACCGGCAACTATTTCCACAAGGAGTGCTTCATACTGTTCAACCTTGCAGTCGGCGGCAACTTCCCCGCCATATGGAACATCAGCAGCGTAACGGCGCTCAACAACGGCGACGCAAGCATGTACATAGACTACGTTAGAGTATATCAGAAAAAATAGACCGCAAAATGAAATCGACCTTAACTGCACTGATAACCATTCTGGCTTTGGCGGCAACTACCGGCTGCACCAAAGACGACAGCGACAACCTCGGAGACGGACTGGGTTCCCACAGCGAAGATTTCAACGTAAACTATACGATCAAGCAGTCACGCAGCAGCAAGCGGGGAATATGCGGAGACCTTGCACTGCCTCAGTTCGACATACCGACCATTGCGGAGGGTGTGGGCTGGTATTACAACTGGTCTTCCAACTGCCCGTCGGCAACCATGCTCGCCCTGCTTCCGAAGTATGACATGACCTTCCTGCCGATGGCCTGGAACAACAACTACAACGCCGCAGCCATACGTTCCTACAAGGAGGCACAGCCCGAGGCGCAGTTCCTGCTGGCATACAACGAGCCCAACCTCACCGACCAGGCAAACATGACTCCGGCACAGGCCGCCGAGAAATGGGGCGACCTGGTGGCGCTGGCCGAAGAGACCGGGCTGAAGCTCATCTCCCCGGCGCTGAACTACGGCACATTGGAGAACTATCACGACCCCGTCCAGTGGTTCGACGAGTTCCTTGCGTGCGAAGGCGTATCGCTCGACGACATGTACGGCATCGCGCTGCACTGCTACATGCCCAACGTCGCCGCACTGCGCAGTTACATACACCTCTTCGAGAAGTACAACAAGCCGATATTCCTCACCGAGTTCTGCCATGCGAACAACACTATCACGAACAACGCGACCAGTCAGCTCAACTACATGTGCGAGACGGTGAACTACCTCGAAGCCGAGCCCATGGTCGAGGGATACTCATGGTTCATGGACCGCGCATCGGGTGACTGGGGAGCGATAGCCGTATTCAACAACAACGCATCGTCGCCCGCACTTACGGATCTTGGCAAGGCATACATATACGCATCGTCGCTCGACACCGACGTCTACTACGGCGTACGCGAGGCCATTCCGGCGGAACACTACTGCAACAACAGCCTCTCGGAGTCGGCCGCCAACGGCGAGACTTCGCTGGCAGCAGCTCCGCACGTTGGGCCCTCGACCGATTCGACTGGCGTGCTCGAACTCCGCGACTTCTACACCGTGGGTTCGTGGGTCGAATACAACGTACAACTCGACGAGAGCCGCACCTATGCCCTTGCCCTGCGCTACAATTCGCCGCTGCGAGACAGCACCTTCGAGATTTCGATCGACGGCGAGGTCGTGGGAGAAGTAACGCTCCCGGTAGGCGAAGGCTGGAAAACGCACTGGCTCGAAGGCCTCAACCTTACGGCCGGCAAACACACGATGCGCATCACGCTGACGCTCGGAAGGGCCAACTTCAACTGGTTCTATTTCGACTGACGGCAGCCACTCGGCCATGCACGGCGGGAGCGTTCTCGAAGGTGAACACTCCCGCCGTGTTGCATTTTCTCGAAATATGCGTATCTTTGCACAAATATAATATGGATACCGAAGCGATATGGCAGACAATTCAATACTCAACCGACTCGACGGACTGAAGATCAAATACGAGGAACTCGGACAGAAGCTGACCGACCCCGAAGTCATCGCCGATGTCAAGACATTCGTACAGTACAACAAGGAGTACAAGGAGCTCGAACCGATTATCGAGACATCGGAACGTTATCGCACGGCCCTTGCCAACCTTGCCGAGGCCAAGGACGTACTGGTCAACGACAAGGACGAGGAGATGCGTGAAATGGCCCGCATGGAGATCGGCGAACTCGAACCGGCGATAGCCAAGATGGAGGAGGATATAAAATTGCTGCTCATACCGAAGGACCCGCAGGACGCCAAGAATGCCATCATGGAGATCCGCGGCGGTACGGGCGGAGACGAGGCCGCCATCTTTGCCGGCGACCTTCTGCGCATGTACACCAAGTACATCGAGTCGAAGGGCTGGCGCTACGAGATCACCTCTTTCTCGGAGGGAGCCGCCGGAGGTTACAAGGAGGTAGTGATGAAGGTTACGGGCCAGAACGTCTACGGAACGCTCAAATACGAGTCGGGCGTACACCGCGTGCAGCGCGTGCCGCAGACCGAGACGCAGGGCCGCGTACACACGTCGGCGGCATCGGTTGCCGTACTGCCAGAAGCTGAGGAGTTCGACGTCGAGATCTCGATGAACGACATACGCAAGGATATTTTCTGTGCGTCGGGACCTGGCGGACAGTCGGTCAACACGACATATTCGGCCATTCGACTGACCCACATACCCACGGGCATAGTCGTACAGTGCCAGGACCAGAAATCGCAGCTCAAGAACTTCGACAAGGCATTCGAGGAGTTGCGTACGCGAGTATTCAACCTCGAATACTCGAAATATCTCGACGAGATAGCTTCCAAGCGCAAGACCATGGTATCGACAGGTGACCGTTCGGCCAAGATCCGCACCTACAACTACCCGCAGGGGCGTATCACCGACCACCGCATAAACTATACGATCTACAACCTGTCGGCCTTCATGGACGGGGACATTCAGGACTGCATCGACCACCTCATCGTGGCTGAAAACGCCGAGCGTCTCAAGGAGAGCGAACTGTAATCCCGCGCATCGGGCAATAGAGGCCCGGCAGGACACAATTCCGGAGCGGGTCGATACGTTATCCGTAAAAACGGAGATGATGCTACTGCGAACCATAACATACGCTACAGCCATATTCCTGGGTATTCCGGCATTGGCTCAATCACCCCTCTACATCGTGAACGGGCGTGAGATGGACGACATACGGGCCATTCCGCCTTCGGACATCGAGAAGATCGAGACTGTGGAGATAAACGAGGAGAGCATAGCCAAATACGGCACGGAGGCCAACCACGGCGTTATAATCGTCACGCTAAAGTATGACGAGCCCGCCCGTTTCCAGGACGACAGCATCTCGTACAACGACTACATAGCCGACCGCGTCAAATGGGGCGACAACGAGCCCGTAGCCCGCGTTGCCATACGCTATACCATCGGCACCGACGGGAAGGTGACCCTCGGCGACGTACTCGAATCGACCGACAACCGGCTGCGCCGCAAGGTAGTCGCAGCCGTCGAGGAGGCTCCGGCCTGGATCCCTGCAAAGAAGGAGGGCAAGCCCGTTGAAAGCGAGCGCGTGCTACAGATACAGCTGCCGCGTGGCAGGCGAATGCCGCGCGAACCATATGTCGTAATAAGATAGACAGGCCTGTTTGAAGCCTGAATGGCAAGGCCAACCGCACCTTTATCCGAACATTGGAGACATCGAACCACATATCGCTCGTCGAACTGCAATCGTCGATACGCAAGGTCATATCGGAGCGTTTTGCCGCTCCGATATGGGTCAGCGCCGAGGTTGCCGACATCAAAGTCAACGGTTCCGGGCACTGTTATCTCGAACTTGTGGACAAGGGCGATACGGACGGAGGCAACGGAGTTCCGAAGGCACAGGCTCGCGCCGTCATATGGCGATCGAACGTCGGGCGCGTAATCGGCCGTTTCGAGGCCGAAAGCGGCCAGCGTATCGAAGCGGGGATCAAGGTCCTGCTATGCGTTGTGGTCAACTACCATGAACTGTACGGTCTTTCGCTGCAGATCATCGACATCGACCCGACATACACGCTCGGCGAAATGGAGCGCCGCAAGCAGGAGGCCATTGCCCGTCTCAAGAGCGAAGGCGTCTGGGACATGAACCGCGAGGTCGGATTGCCGGCACTCGTACAGCGCGTGGCCGTCATATCGAGCAGCAACGCCGCCGGTTACCGGGACTTCCGCAACGAACTCGCCAAAAGCGACTACGCATTCTCGCTTACGCTCTTCGATTCGGTGATGCAGGGCGCGGCCAGCGAAGAGTCGGTCATCGCATCGCTCGAACAGATAGCCTGCCGGCAGGAGGATTTCGACGCCGTGGTGATAATACGCGGCGGAGGATCGGTGAGCGATCTCAACTGTTTCAATTCATACCGTCTGGCCAACCATGTGGCGCAGTTCCCGCTGCCGGTAATCACGGGTATAGGCCACGACAAGGATACGAGCGTCACGGACATGGTGGCCTGCCTTGCACTCAAGACCCCGACGGCCGTGGCCGTATGGCTCAACGACCGTATGCTTCAGCTGGACGGCGCCCTCGACTACGCGGCGCTGCAACTGCACGAATTGCTTACGGCCACGATGCGCAGGCATGAGATCGAACTCGAAAGGGCGTCGAACCGTCTGGCCGCATTGTCGCAATCCATCATCGCCGAACAGGGCATACGCCTGCGGACCCTCGCCTCAACGCTCTGGGATTCTGCCGTGAGGGCACTGGAGAGCGAGCGCAGGAGGATCGATGCTCTCGGCGAACTCACCGAAAGCCGTTCGCCGGTACACATCATGCGGCTCGGGTTTGCAATCGCGCGAATCGGAAGCCGGACCGTAACCTCCACGACACAGGCCCATGCCGGCGAAACCATGAGCGTCGAGGTGGCCGACGGAACCATAACAACGACAATAAAGAATTGACAATATGGCAGAAAAGAAGATCTCGTACGCCGAAGCGACGGCAGAAATCGAAAAGATCATGGCGGAACTGCGCAGCGACAACATCGACGTCGACACATTGGCACAGAAGGTAAAACGCGCGTCCGAACTCATCGAACTGTGCAAAGCCAAGCTGCACAAGGCCGAAAACGACGTCAAAAAACTCATCGGCGAAGAATGAGACGGCTGATACGCTGGATACTGAACAGCATACCGCGACCCATACTGCAGCGCATGGCTTCGTGGGCCGTACCGGTCATGGGACTGATATATGTCGGTCGCGGGCGCGAATGCCCCGTATGCGGGTGCCGCCGCCGGAAATTCCTGCCATACGGCTATGTAACGGTGCGTGACAACGCGCTGTGCCCGCGCTGCCTGTCACTCGAAAGGCACAGGCTGCTGTGGCTCTGGCTCGAACGCGAGACGGGCATTGCCAAAGGCGACCGCAAACTCCTGCACATCGCCCCCGAAGTTTCGCTCATGCGAAAGTTCAGGGAGATATATGCCGCCCACCCGGAAAACTATGTCACGGCCGATCTGGAGAGCCCACTCGCCGACATGCATTTCGACGTACAGCAAATTCCTATGGAGGACGAGTCCGTCGACATCATAATCTGCAACCACATAATGGAGCATGTCGCCGACGACAGGCGCGCCATGCGCGAATTGCAGCGCATAATGCGCCGCGGAGGCTGGGGCATAATCCTCTCACCCGTCGACGAGTCCCGCGCCGCAACTTTCGAGGACGACAGCATAACCGACCCGGCGGAACGCACCCGCATATTCGGGCAGTACGACCACCGTCGCATCTATGGGCGCGACTATGCCGACCGCCTGCGCGGAGCCGGGTTCGAAGTCGAGGCCGTCGACTACGCGTCGGCATTCACACCGGAGCAGCGAAAACAGTACGCCCTGTGCGACGACAGGATATACGTGGTCCGCAAGCCCTGACGCCGGAAATCAATAGAGGAAGAAGACTATCGCCACATAGTGCGCGACTGCTGCGAGGTTTATCAGCAGGTGCCACACCAGATGGTGGTACTTGAATCCCTTGCGGGCATAGAACCATGCGCCGAGCGTGTAGAACAGGCCGCCCACCCCGATCAGGACGATCATCGGGATCGAAGCCTTGCGCAGGAAGAGTGGGAAGAAGAAGACGATGGTCCACCCCATTATCAGATATATCGAGAGACTCAGCGCCGGTATAGACCTGCGCGACAACGACTTGTAAAGTATCCCGAAAAGCACCATGGCCCACTGCACCGCCACGATGACCCACCCCTGCCAGCCGCCTATGACCGAAACGGCTACGGGCGTATATGTACCGGCAATGGCCACGAATATGAATATGTGGTCGAGGATATGGAAGACGGCCTTGTGTTTCGAATTCGGGGCCATGCTGTGGTAAAGGGTCGACCCGAGGAACATGAAGAGCAGCGAGATGACAAACACGCTCGCGCAGACGGCACCCTCAACCCCCTGGCTCAAATATCCCCGCACGGCTGCAAACGGCAGTCCGCACAATGCCGCTATGGTCATCACCCCGTGAGAAACGGAATTTCCGACTTCTTCCCCGAAGCTTTGAACATACGCTTTACGCTCCGATCTACGTTTCATATGCAAGAGTTTTGGTTCTGCCGCAAAGATAGCGTTTTATTTCTCTGGACGTAACGATACGGCCGAAACATTGCGGAATGCGACATTTACAGGACCGGCTGCGGCATCGGTTGCACGGTAGTTGAAGCAATCTGCACGTTAAAAATTGCAGATGGCGCCCAAAATTAGTATATTTGCAACATCGGTTATGTTAGAAAGATACGTCAAATTAAGAACTTTCGTCAAGGAGACTTTCTCCGAGACGACACAACATGCGGTCGACACGGCCCTTGAATACGCCTCCGAGAAACTCGGGGACGCGACCCGTTATGACGGCAGCCCGATGCTCGACCACGGTGTGGCTGTGGCACACATCGTCGTATCCGAAATCGGACTGGGACGCAATTCGGCCGTGGCATCGATCATTCACGACGTGGTACGCATAGCCGACAAGAGCAAGGACGGCTCACTTGTCGACCTGCTCGAAGAGATCCGACGTCTCTTCGGCGAGGAGGTCGTGGGCATAGTCGTGGGCCTGGCCAACATATCGGCCATTAAGCTCAAGGCCTCGAAAGAGCAGGCCTCGAACTTCCGCGATCTGATAGTTTCATACTCCGAGGACCCGCGCGTCATACTCATCAAGCTGGCCGACCGTCTCGAGGTGATGCGCTCGCTGAACATCTTCCCGCGCGAGAAGTGGCGCAAGAAGAGTTGGGAGAGCATGAACCTCTATGCCCAGATAGCACACAAGCTCGGTCTCTACAACATCAAGAGCGAACTCGAGGACATAGCGCTGAGCTACCTCGAACCCGACGACTTCAACGACATAAAGACCAAACTCGAAAACACCGAGTCGGAACGACAGACATTCATCGCCCGGTTCATCGAGCCAATAACGGCCCAGCTCGACGCCCATGGCATAAAATACCATATCAAGAGCAGGACCAAGTCGATATACTCGATCTGGAGCAAGATGCGCAAGCAGCATGTCCCGTTCGAGGGGGTTTACGACATCTTTGCCATACGCATCATCATAGACTGCCCGCGCGAAGCCGAGAAGCAGCAGTGCTGGACCGTCTACTCGATCGTGAGCGATATCTATACGCCAAATCCCGAGCGCATGCGCGACTGGATCACCATTCCGAAATCCAACGGATACGAGTCGCTGCACACCACCGTCGCGGCGGGCGGAGGCCGCTGGGTCGAGATACAGATACGCACCGAGCGCATGAACGACGTCGCCGAGCGCGGCATCGCGGCGCACTGGCGATACAAGGGTGTCAACCAGGGCGGACAGACCAGCGAGCAGTGGCTGTCACACCTTCGCGAACTCATCGAGGACACGACCCACTCGCTGGCACAACGGTTCGATGCCGAACCGGCCTCGGGCGAGATATTCGTATTCACGCCCAACGGCGACATACGCAAGCTGCCCGAAGGGGCCACACTGCTCGACTTCGCCTTCGACATACACACGTCGCTGGGTTCGACATGTTCGGGCGGCAAGGTGAACGGACGTGCCGTACCAATACGGGAGGAGCTGCACAACGGCGACATAGCCGAAATCTTCTCGCAGAAGAACCAGACCCCCAAGGCCGACTGGCTCAACTTCGTGGTCACGGCCAAGGCTCGCAACAAGATCAAGTCGTACCTGCGCGAGGAGCAGGCCAAGAATGCCAAGATCGGGCGCGAGGAACTCGAACGCAAACTCAAGAACTGGAAGCTGAACGTCACCATAGACGAGGCCGTCGCATATCTTGTCAAGTATTACAAGCTGCGCACGGGAACCATCTTCTACGAGATGGTGGCTACCGGCAAGATCGAACTCGCCGAGATAAAGGAGATCGTCGCCCACTGGCTGTCGGGAGCAGCCGACGAGGAGCGCCGTGCGTCGGTAGCCGAAGCCGAGGCCGAGCGCAACCGCAAGGCCGCCGAGCGCAAGCTGCCGTCATCGGGCGACGCGCTGGTCATAGACGAAAAGATCAACAAGATAGAGTACAAGCTCGCCAAGTGCTGCAACCCCATCAAGGGCGACGACATCTTCGGATTCGTGACCGTAAACTCGGGCATCACGATACACCGCTGCGACTGTCCAAATGCGCAGCGCCTGCGCGAAAACTACCCATACCGCGTCATGGAGGCACGGTGGAGGGAGCGTGTGGACGGTTCGTTCCGCGCCACCATCTCGATCATCGCACAGGACTCGGCAGGCCTTGCCAACAGCATCACCGAGGTCATAAGCCGCGACCTGAAGCTCAACATGCGCTCGATAAGTTTCGTTTCGCGCGGCGACGGCTCGGTCATCGGCACCGTCAGCGTCGAGGTTGCAGGTGCAGGCGTCGTCGACATGCTCGTACACTCGCTGATGCGCATCAAGGGCGTACAACGCGCATACAGGGCAAAATAAAAGAGCGGTTGCCTTTGCAACCGCTCTTTTCATATCAATCCCGAAGCTTCGAACATCTCCCGATATATCGCGGCCTTGCGCTCCAGCGGCAGCGGATAGGCCCGCGACGACGAAGGCATACGCCACAACTTCATCTCCCGCCCGTCGAAACCGAATGCGGTTGACTGTCCGACAGCCGGCACATCACACCCGAGCACACTTGCGGCCGTTTCCGCCGCCTTGCCGCCGGTGGCAACCACGGCCCGGCACGCAGGGAGACTTCTCAGAAGCGCAGCTATGTCGGTCGTCTCGACGATCTCGAGAAACTGGTCCGAGGCATTGTCCTTAAGCCTGTTCACGGCCGAAGCCGTATCGTACAGCGCTATGCCCCTGTCAGTCAGGAACCCGACAATCCGCTCGCGGTCGAACGCCTTGCCGTCGGCCGTAAGGAAATGCGCACGGTCGCCGAAAAATATGTGGCCGAAGATACGCCACATGTCATTCTGCAGATTGGGATAGTAGAACTCCATCGACCAGCGCCTGCGCTGCGGCGGGAAACTGCCCAACATCAGCAGCCTCGCCCCCGAAGGTAAAAACGGGTCGAGCGGATGGTTCTCCGTTCGACCCGAAAATTCCGGTTTATCCACTGTCATCTATTTGTTGTATCTCTCCTTGAGTTTCTCGTTCTGACGCTTCAGCGCGTCGATGGCGAGGTCGATAGCCTCCTCAAAGGTCTTGGCCCGCTGTTCGGACACCAGGTCCGAGCCCGGCATGTGAATGGTGACGGTTGCCACCTTGTTACCCTTGTCAAAGTCCTTATCGAGTTTCAGAACGACATCTGCTCCCGTCGAGCGGTCAGCAAAACGGTCCATTTTCGCCATCTTGTGCTCCACGAATTCGACCAACCTCTTGTCGGCATCGAATTTCACTGTCTGAATGTTTACGTTCATAGTAGTGTTGTTTTTAGCGGCATAGCCGCAGTTAATAATATACGGGCATCGTCATGCCCCGGCTTCCAATATGCACCTCTTGCACCGGCGGGTCTCAATCGCCGCCATGCCCGCGGGGGGGCGCCCGCAAATATGCCTGTTTCAGTTTCGCAATGCTGTTGTGGGTGTACACCTGCGTCGTCTTCAGCGACGAGTGGCCCATCAACTCCTGTATCTCGCGCATGTCGGCGCCCCTGTCCATCAGATGCGTCGCAAAGGTATGCCTCAGAACGTGCGGGCTGTTCTTGCCCTGCACCCCGGCACCGGCCAATGCGCTCTTGACGATACGGTAGACCGTAATCCGCGAGATACGCCGTCCCTTCTCGGTTAAAAATAACGCTTTTTCTCCATTTCTGCAAATATTCTGCCCTTCAACCGCTGCCGAATATTCGCCGAGCATCCGGCGCACCGAACGTGTGATCGGCACCATACGCTCCTTGTCACCCTTGCCGTGCACCTTCAGCGCCGTAAAATCCGATGAAAAATCATCGACATCGATACCCACGAGCTCAGCCAGACGCAAACCGCACATGTAGAACATTGCAACGATCAACGCATCGCGCACCTTGCGGAAGTCTCCGCTCGACGCCTCGTCATGCAGTTCGTCCCAAAGGCGCGGCATGCGCGTTTCGGGCACGAACGACGGCAGACGTTTCGCCGTTTTCAGATTGCGTATTCCGGTGAAAATGTCCTTGTCGACAATTCCCTTGCGCCTCAGATAACGGAAATAGCTCCTCAGCGACGACATCTCGCGGTTCATCGACGACGAGGATATGCCGTCGGCCTCTACCCTGCGGACAACCCATTCGCGCACATCTTCCGAAGTGACACACACCGGGTCGAACGTCCGTCCCGAACTCTCGAACCACGCTACGAAACCTTCCACGTCACGACGGTAATTGCGCACTGTAAGTGGAGAATATCGCCTTTCGGCCTCGAGATATGCCAGAAAATCATCGATCATGGACAATCATCAACCTTCTTGAACAAAGTTACGAAATTTTTTCCGCACGAGACTTTCATTTAGGGCTCTTTTTTTATCGCATTTAACGAATAGACGGCACAAAATTGGATTTTTGGCGAATAAATCCTACCTTTACGTAGCCAATCGAAAACAACCTGTATGAAAAAGATCTTCATGGCCATGTTGCTTCTCGCGACGACGGCCTGCACCGAACAACGGAGCGGAATCGAGCTGCTCGACCCCGCCGATTTCACCACCACGGTAAACAACTCACCTGTTACACTCTACACCCTCAAGGCCGGCGACATAACCATGCAGGTCACCAACTACGGCGGCCGCGTCGTCTCCCTGTGGGTTCCCGACCGTGACGGCAACTTCGCCGACATCGAAATAGGCTATCAGAATATCGGCAGGTACATCGACAATAAGGGCGAGCGCTATCTCGGTGCAGTCGTAGGGCCGTATGCCAACCGTATAGCCGGCGGACGGTTCACTCTCGACGGCAAGGAGTACACGCTGCCGCAGAACGACAACGGACAGACCCTGCACGGCGGGACACTCGGTCTCGACCGCATTGTCTGGAATGTCGACGAAGTGACCGGAAACTCGCTGCTCATGAGTTGCACGCTTCCTGACGGACAGGACGGATTCCCGGGTAACCGCACCGTGAAGATGCGTTACGAACTGACGCCCGAAAACGAGTTCGCGGTGACATACGAGGGCACGACCGACGCCCCGACCGTCATGAACATCTCCCACCACTCGTTCTTCAACCTCAAGGGTGAAGGCAACGGCACCGTACTCGACAACATTCTCACCATCAACGCCTCGCACACCACTCCCGTCGACAGCCACCTGATACCCACGGGCGAAATAGCCGATGTCGAAGGCACACCGTTCGACTTCCGGACACCGACGGCCATAGGCAGCCGCATCGGAGAGGAGAACGAGCAGCTCCGCAACGGCAAGGGATACGACCACAACTGGGTAATCGACCGCGAGGACGACGGCACCGTAATTCGTGTAGCCGACCTTTACGAACCGCAAAGCGGCCGCGGCATCGAGGTATGGAGCGACCAGATTGCGCTGCAGTTCTACAGCGGCAACTTCTTCGACGGCTCATACGACGGCAAGTACGGACGCCCCATAGGCCACCGCGAAGCCGTAGCGCTCGAAACGCAACGCTACCCCGACTCACCGAACCATGCCGATTTCCCGTCATGCACGCTGCGGCCGGGCGAAGTGTACAAACACACATGCATATATAAATTCTATACCAAATAAACGACTTAACCATGAAACACACCATTCTTACTGCCGTACTCGCGCTTGCAGCACTTACGGCGACGGCACAGACACAGATCGTGGCCCATCGCGGCTATCATGCAAAGGAGGGATCGGCCCGCAATACCATTTCGAGCCTGCGCAATGCACAGGAACTCGGCGTATACGGATCTGAGTGCGACGTCAACATGACGGCAGACGACTCGCTGCTGGTGATCCACGGCATGTGGCATACCGACAAGAAAGACCCAACCCGCGTACACGTTCAGAAAGACACATACAAGGACATTCGCAGCAAGTCGTGCGAGGGAGGCAACATCGTGCCGACATTCCGTGAATATCTTGCACAGCTCAAGAAAAACCCGAAGACCCGTCTCGTAATCGAGATTAAGAACCACGCCACACCGGAACGTGAGATACAGGTGACACGCGAGATAGTAAAACAGGTCGCAGAGGCCGGACTTGAGAAACAGGTAGACTACATAGCCTTCAGCTCGGTCGTTTGCGACGAGTTGGTGAAGATCGTCCCCAAAGGCACGGAGATAGCCTACCTCAACGGCGACTGGGAGCCGGCCAAGGTCAAGGAACACGGATATACAGGCATCGACTACTCACAGAAGGTCCTCAAGGAGCACCCCGAGTGGATCAAGCAGGCACACAAACTGGGTCTGAAGGTCAATGTATGGACAGTCGACGACCCCGAGGCCATGCGCTGGTTCATCGACCGCAAGGTTGATTTCCTCACCACGGACGACCCCGCAACCGCGCTTGAAATACTTAAAGGCAAAAAATAACACTCGCCAGGACAAAACCGAAAACAGATAAAACCTGACAAACCAATGGAAATGAAAGAAAAAGTTGCGTCGAAATTCGAAGAGCTTTTCGGCGCCGGGGCGACACTCTATGCATCGCCCGGACGTATCAACCTTATAGGTGAACATACCGACTACAACGGCGGATTCGTATTCCCGGGTGCAGTCGACAAGGGCATTATCGCCGCAATAAAACCCAACGGCAGCGACAAGGTGCGCGCCTTCTCGATCGACATGAACGAAATGGCTGAATTCGGCCTGCGCGAGGAAGACGCTCCCGCACAGAGCTGGGCACGCTACATCTTCGGCGTATGCCGCGAGATGCAGAAGCGTGGAGTCAAGGTCGGAGGTTTCGACACGACATTCGCAGGTGACGTACCCCTCGGGGCCGGCATGTCGTCCTCGGCTGCATTGGAGAGCACCTATGCATTCGCTCTCAACGAGTTGTTCGACGGCAATATCGACAAGTTCGAACTGGCCCGCGTAGGCCAGGCCACCGAGCACAACTACTGCGGCGTGAAGTGCGGCATCATGGACCAGTTCGCATCGGTCTTCGGCAAGAAGGGCAACCTCATGCGTCTGGACTGCCGCTCGATGGAGTTCGAATATTTCCCGTTCGACCCGAAAGGCTACAAACTCGTACTGCTCGACTCTGTTGTCAAACATGAACTCGTGGGCTCACCCTACAACAAGCGCCGCGAATCATGCGAGCGTGTAGCCAAGGCTTTGGGAATCGAAACGCTGCGTGACGCCGAGATAAAGGATCTCGAAGCCATCAAGGACAAGATTTTGGACGAGGACTACAAACGTGCCCGCTATGTCATAGGCGAGAAACAGCGCGTACTCGACGTATGCGACGCCCTGGAGCGCGGCGACTACGAGACCGTAGGCAAACGCATGTACGAGACCCACTGGGGCATGTCGAAGGATTACGAGGTCAGCTGCGAGGAGCTCGACTTCCTGGCAACCGTAGCCGAGGAGTGCGGCGTGACCGGATCGCGCATCATGGGCGGCGGTTTCGGCGGCTGCACGATCAACCTCGTAAAAGACGAGGTGTACGACCATTTCATCGCCGAGGCGAAAAAACGCTTCAACGAGAAATACGGCCACGAGCCCAAGGTCTACCCGGTAGTCATATCCGACGGCTCACGCAGACTGTAACGGTCTTTGTTGCCGATTGGCTTTAGGTCTATTACCCCGTCTCATGGAGACGGGGATTTTTTTACTATTAAATACAGTAAGCGCATATGACATGTTTTCAGCAGCGCCCGATTTTGATTTTATGGCAAAAAAGGGTACCTTTGTCAAATCAATAGATTTGCAACCGAAACTTAAAATACTTAAATGTTCAAGAAAATCGCCAATTTCTATCGGACCAGCGCACCGGCTGCACCGTTAGACATCAATGAAAAGGAACAAAACCGCCTCTATCGTAAATTGAGTCTGCAGTCGTTCATCGCCGGAACCCTTGGATACAGTCTCTACTACGTATGCCGCACGAGTATCAACGTAATGAAAAAACCTATACTCGACAGCGGAATGCTCGATGCCAAACAACTCGGTATCATCGGCTCGGCACTTCTCTTCGCCTATGCCATCGGCAAATTCGTAAACGGTTTTATCTGCGACTACTGCAATATCAAGAAATTCATGGCCACCGGACTCATCATCTCGGCCGCAGCCAATCTGATGATGGGTATTCTCGGTCTCGGCGGATTGAGTTTCATTCCTACGGCGGCAATTTTCATAGCATTCGCCATAATGTGGGGTGTCAACGGCTGGGCACAGTCCATGGGTGCACCCCCGGCAATCATCGCCCTGTCACGTTGGTTCCCGCTCAACCGGCGCGGAACTTTCTACGGGTTCTTCAGCGCAAGCCATAACCTCGGAGAGTTCTTCTCGTTCCTCTTCGTCGGTCTGATCGTGTCGGCCGCAGGCTGGCAATGGGGATTCTTCGGTTCGGCAATGGCCGGATTCGTCGGCGTCATCATCATAATATTCATGATGCATGATACTCCCGAAAGCAAAGGATTGCCGCCTATCGAGGTCCTGGCCCATGAGCAGAAATCAAAAAGCGACGGCGCTTCGACCCGAGAAATCCAACGACAGGTTCTCCGCACGCCGGCGGTATGGGTTCTTGCTGCAGCTTCGGCCTTCATGTATATCAGCCGCTACTCGCTCAACAGCTGGGGCGTACTCTTCCTTCAGGAAGAGAAAGGATTCGACATAGCCACGGCTTCGTCCATAATATCGATCAACGCACTGCTCGGAATCTTCGGAACCGTACTTTCGGGCTGGCTGTCCGACACGCTGTTCCATGGCAACCGCAATATTCCGGCATTCTTCTCGGGCGTACTGCTGTCGATCTCCTATGTACTGTTCATCTACGGAGGCGACTCCTACACCGTAAACGTCATAAGCATGGTTCTCTTCGGCATAGCGATCGGCGTGCTGATCTGCTTCCTCGGAGGGCTTATGGCCATCGACGTCGTACCGCGCCGTGCAACAGGCGCCGCCCTCGGCATCGTCGGCATGGCAAGCTATATCGCCGCCGGCATACAGGACGTTGTCAGCGGCTGGCTCATCGATGCGAACAGCGCCGAGATAGTCAACGAACTCGGCGAAACCGTCATTAAATACGACTTCCACGAAGCCGCGATCTTCTGGATCGGAGCTTCGGTCATATCGTTCCTGCTCCCGATACTGAACTGGGGCAAGAAAGTCAAGGAAGAGTAATCCGACCAACCGGAATCCACGCCCCGACAGGAGCGTGGATTCCTCATATAAAACAACAACCTTTCATAACCATGGACATTAAAGCCCACCCCCAACGGATCGTCTTTCTGGATTATCTGCGAGCCTTCGCATGTCTGACGGTCATCATCGTACATTCGTCCGAATTTTTCTACATCGGCAGCGAACACCCACTGACAATTGCCCCGGGCGACAACCTGTGGGTATCGATTTTCGACAGCATGTTCCGTGCGGCCGTACCCCTTTTCGTAATGGCATCGAGCTATCTGCTCGTCCCGCTGCAGTACGACACCACCACGTTCTTCCGCCGGCGTTTCAAGCGGGTGGTGATCCCGTTCATCATATGGCTCATACTCTATGCCTTCGTCCCGCAATACGGGACATCGTGGAGCGACACCGCCGCATGCAACAACCCGTTCGGCATCTGCTTCAACTTCCCGCCGGTAGCCGGGCATCTCTGGTTCGTCTACATGCTGTTGGGCGTATATCTGCTCATGCCCATCATTTCACCGTGGATAAAGACCCTCACCAAACGCGGCGAGGAGACTTTCATAGCCGTATGGGCGCTCACAACGCTGGTTCCCTACCTGCGGTTGCTCACAATAGACGGCTACCTCTACGGAGAGGCTATCTGGAATGAGTTTTCGCTCTTCTGGTACATCAGCGGCTACATCGGATATGTCGTACTCGCACACTACATACGCACATACATCGACTGGTCATGGCGCAAGACGCTCGCAGTAGCCGTACCCGTTTTCCTTGCCGGATATGCCATAACGGCCGGCTGGTTCTACGGATATGCCGAAACAATCGGAGCATCGGAGAACGGTGCGATACTGGGCGACATGCAGCAGCTCGGCGAAATAGAGATAGGCTGGCGTTTCTGCACCATCAATGTAGCCATGATGGCATTTGCCATATTCATCGTGTTCAAGAAGTTCACATGCGACAAAGGCGCGGTCTGGAAGGTTGTAAGCGACATCTCCCGCGTAAGTTACGGCATGTACCTCATGCACATATTCATTCTGACGGCCGTATTCAGGCTCACGAGCGGATATTTCCCGTCGACCCCCGCCTGCATTTTCGGGGTTGCAATCATCACATATGTGATTACATATCTTGCAGCCAAGGCACTGTCATATCTACCTGGCGGGAAATACATCGTAGGATAACAACCAACAATCAAGGGGAGGCAAGCCTCCCCCCCCCTTGATTATTTATCAGACTCCATGAATCGGCGGTAACGGCCGAACGCTTCCGTCAGATCGCATCGCGCCTCGTCCCGGAAGAAGGTCGCTTCACGGCGGGGGGGCCAGTTGCCGACCACAATCCCGTCGTCAAGAATCACGGGATAGAACAGTCCGTTGTTGCTGAAGGCACGGTGGCGGAATGCGTCGTCAAGCACGTGATGCCGGCTTTTGTAACCTATCAGGAACTCATCGTACGAAGGCAGCAATATGGTCCGCGAACGGTATCCCCTCGTGCGGCAGCCGCGATGCACATAATAGACATCTCCCGCATACCGTTCTTCGACCAGCTCGCCACGTATGGCCCCGACAGCATTCCGGCACTCACCAACGCCGAGATTTGTCCACCATACGAAATCACCGAGTGTTGCCGGAGAGTGGCTGCGGAAATATTTATCCGCCAGCAGAGCCACCGCCTCCTCACGTGACGGCTCCGCAGAGCGGGGAATCCGCTCCTCAACCAGCGCATACGTACTTTGGCTGTCATCAAGTTCGCCGCTGCAGATCAGCCCGTCAAGTTCGGCCCTGCGAAGATATATGGACATGGTATGTGCATCGTCGGCAAGTCCGCGTTCGGCCAGCATTGACAGGAGCGAGTCCTTACGCACGGATCCCTTGCCGGCAAGCGACCGGCATATCAGGTCATTGGCATGCCCGTACTCCCGCTCGCCTATATGCCGCCCGCAATATGCCAGGTATCCGCGTATCGCGGTCTTGTTTTTCCCGGCACACAGCCGCAGCATATAGCGCAGGTCCTCGGCCGCCACAAGTTGCCACGTACAACGGAACAGATGCACCCTCACGATACGCCCGGTGTCGTACGCTTCGCGAAAGGCCTTCATCGATGGTTTTCTGAGCCTCATGCCCACAGCCCATCGCATCATTCTGTACTCCTGGGCCTGCATCATACCCATAGACGAGACCAGATCATGGACATCGGAGTATTCCGGTGCGACAAGCTGTTGGTTAAGCAATCTGATATGCGGGATATTCATGGCTGACAGTTTTCAGTTGCCGTACGTATACTGCAAAACAGGCCTTGCTTTTATCGCAAGGCCTGCAATCATTTTTCGGGTTCGATGTGGAGCGACACTATCGTATTGTCACCGAATCGCGCCTTGAGAGCCTTTTCAATCTCGACCGTAAGCTCATGCGCGTCATGTACGGTCATGTTGCCGTCGACACGTATATGGGCGTCTATGGCTACGCCCGAACCTATGCGGCGCGTACGCAGGTTATGGGGTTTGGTAACTGCCGGGTTAGCCGTAAGGATCCCCAATATATCGTTCTCGACATCGGGAGGCAGCGATTTTTCGAGCAGCTCCTCCAGTCCCGAACGCACAAGACCGTATGCCACATTGACAATGAGGGCGGCAACCACCATGGCCGCTATCGGGTCGGCTATGCGCCACTTGCCTCCGAGGAAATAGGCGCAGCCTATGCCGACAAGGGTTCCGATCGACGAGAAGGCATCACTGCGGTGGTGCCACGCATTGGCAATCACCGACGAGGACTGCACGCGCCGGCCTACGGCAACAGTATATCGGTAAAGCCACTCTTTGGCCACGATAGATACCACGGCGGCTATGAGCGCTATCGGCTCCGGGCTCGGTATGGTCCCGCCGTTCATCACCATGGCAATGGAACGTGCTGCGTTCACGAGAATTCCTATGCCGACGGCTGCCAGAGCGAGGCCTATGATCAGCGTTGCGAGCGTCTCATACTTTCCGTGTCCGTAATCGTGGTCTTCGTCCTTGGGTTTGGCCGATATACGCACGAATACCAGCACCACGAGGTCGGTGGCGAAATCCGAAGCCGAATGTACGGCATCGGCAACCATGGCGCTGCTTCGGCCGAAAATGCCGGCCAGAAGTTTGGCAATGGTCAAAACGACATTTACCGCGGTTCCCACAAGGGTCACGCGGTAAATTGCCTTTACTCTCTGATCAGATGTTGTCTCCATACACCAATGTTTTTACGGCCGGACCGCCGTCACGCATCAATAGCTGCGTGCGAAAAGCACACGGCGGTGCGACGGTTTGCCCGTGAACACACATTTGCCCTCCTCCTCGACGGAATCCAGAGGGATACAGCGTATCGTAGCCTTGGTGGCCTCCTTGATGGCAACCTCGGTCTCGACAGTACCGTCCCAGTGGGCCGATATGAATCCGCCCTTGTTGTTGAGAACGTCGACGAACTCGTCCCACGTATCCACGCGGGTAATCATCGAATTGCGGAAGTCGAGAGCCTTGCGGAATATGTTGGCCTGTATCTCGTCGAGCAGAGCCACAATGCGGTCGGTCAGGCCCTCCTGCGGAACAGTCTCCTTGGTCAGCGTATCACGGCGCGCAAGCTCGATCGTACCGTTCTCCATGTCGCGGGGACCGAGAGCCAGACGGACGGGCACGCCCTTGAGTTCGTATTCGGCAAACTTGAAGCCCGAACGCACGTTGTCGCGCAGATCGACCTTCACGCTGATGCCCTTGGCCTTCAGTTCGTCGGCTATGGCATTCATACGCTCGGCCATCATCTTGAGCTGCTCCTCGCCCTTGTAGATCGGAACCAGCACCACCTGGATCGGCGCAAGTTTCGGAGGCAGCACCAGACCGTTGTTGTCCGAATGGGCCATGATGAGCGCACCCATCAAACGGGTCGACACGCCCCACGACGTTGCCCATACATATTCGAGCTTGCCCTCCTTGTTGACATACTGCACGTCGAAAGCCTTGGCGAAGTTCTGGCCCAGGAAGTGCGACGTACCGCTCTGCAGAGCCTTGCCGTCCTGCATGAGCGCCTCGATTGTCAGCGTATCCTCCGCACCGGCGAAACGCTCGTTCGGGGACTTGTGGCCGACAATCACCGGCAGGCTCATGTAATCCTCGGCGAAGGTCTTGTATACATTTATCATCTTTTCAGCCTCAGCGATGGCCTCCTCGCGCGTTGCGTGTGCCGTATGGCCCTCCTGCCACAGGAACTCGGCCGTACGCAGGAACAGGCGGGTACGCATCTCCCAACGTACGACATTTGCCCACTGGTTGCACAGTATCGGCAGGTCACGGTAAGACTGTATCCAGTTCTTGTATGTATTCCATATGATCGTCTCCGAAGTCGGGCGCACGATCAGTTCCTCCTCGAGCCTGGCATCGGGATCAACTACGACACCCTTGCCCTCGGGGTCGTTCTTGAGGCGGTAGTGCGTAACCACGGCGCACTCCTTGGCGAAGCCTTCGACATGATGGGCCTCCTTCGAGAAGAACGACTTGGGTATGAACAGCGGGAAATATGCGTTCTGGTGTCCCGTATCCTTGAACATCTTGTCCAGCGCCGCCTGCATCTTCTCCCAGATGGCGTATCCATAGGGTTTGATAACCATACAACCCCTGACTGCGGAATTTTCCGCGAGACCGGCCTTAACGACCAGCTCATTGTACCACTGCGAATAGTTGTCGTCCGCCTTGGTCAGATCCTTCAACTCTACTGCCATATAAAAATTACCTTTGCATTTTGCATGCAAAGGTAATTTTTTAATCTGTAATTAGCAATTAATCGCCCGACAATCAGAACCTGAATCCCACCGTAAGCACTATATTATGGCGGTCGTACTTCGTCGAATAGGTCCCGCTGTAATCGTCGTTGTAGGAACCGTCGCCATTGCCGACCGTATCGAGCGAGTAGAAAAGCTTGTACGGGGTCTGTTTCTGCATCACGTACTGATAAGCCAGATCGACATACATGAAAGGTGTTATGGCGAAGCCCAGACCTCCCGACGCATACTGCGTATTATAGGTTACGGGTGACGAGAATATCGTCTTGTTGTCACGCACCATCGAGCCGTTGTAACCGTAACCGGCACGTACCGACAGGAACGGAACGGGCTTGATTTCGGCACCGACACGTATCGTGTTCGACCCCTTGAAGTTCTCCTTGAAGAAGTCGTCGTATACGCCATCGCCCACAGGCGTCGACCCGGTCCGTATGCCGTTGTACCAGTCGCGCTCGTAGTCGACCGATATTATGGCCATCTGGCCGAAGGTGTACGACGCACCCAACAGCAACCGCGTAGGTGTCCGGAAATTCCAGCTGTATGCGCCGTCGTCGTCCCAGCGCTCGGTCACACCGTCGGGGTCGGGCGAAATGTACTGTCCGGTCGAGTTGTCCAGCACGCGCGAAACCATGGCTGCCTGATACGAGAAATCGACCTGATACCACGTGGGAGTATGGACCGCAACGCCGATACGCAACCCTTCGATCGGACGGTACGTAATACCGAACTTGAGATTCACGCCCGTACCGTTTGCTATGGCCGTCTGGTTATAGTTGAAATACTGCACCTCACGTCCGGCCGCATGGTCACCCTCGGCATAGGCGTAATCCTCGCCGTAATACATCTTGCGGCGCTGATAGAGGTCCTGTATTCCGAGTGTCAGACCGATGTAGAGCTTGTTGTCGATGTTCATACCGGCCGAAAGCGCATATTCGCCTATGGCACCACGGCTTTCGAGCGACGTGTACTGCCCTACCGACGGGTTGTTGCCGAAATAGTCCGGCGCCCACGAACCCTTGTCATCGTTTATGAGCCCGACCTTGTAACCGAGAGCCGCACCCCAGTATGCGGGGTCGATACGGTACCAGTCGAAACGGTCGCTGCTGTCATAGAAGTCGGCGGAGCCCATGCCGCTGTTCTGCAGCTGGCGGGCAAACACTCCGGCAATGGTCGACTGGTTGCCGGTACGGTAGAACGACGAGTTGTAGTTGAAATCGGCAATGCGGTTGTAGCCGAACCCGATGTTCACGGCCAACACCTTGCCGGTGCCCTCATAGGCCTTGAACATGAAGCCGAAATTGGGCACCGAGAAACGCGTCGACGAGTTACTGTCATACGACGCCGCATCGGTCGAGGCCTTTGCCACGCCAACCATCGGCGTAAAGGTTATCTCATTCGTACGGTACATGCCCAGTCCGGCAGGGTTTATCGACATCGATGCCATGTCGCCGCCGAGCGAAGTCAGCGCCCCGCCCATGGCCATCGAACGGGCCGTACCGAAGTTGTGCGATGTCTGCGAATAGTTGAACATGTCCAGGGCCGTTATTCCGTTCATGTCGATAACGGAACCTCCCACGTCATAGCGCTGTGCCGACAAAGGAGCGGCTACCGATAAAGCCAGCAAAAATATTCCTATCCTTTTCATAATCCGTTTCTATTTTATGTTAACGACCCAACGAGTTGCCGCTGCGGTGACCGCCGCCACTGCTGCCACCCGAAAAACTGCCGCCCGAGAACCCCGAACTGCGGCTCGGCGAGCTGAACGAATTGTTGTCATACGACGAGCGGTTGTTGTTGAAGGACGAACGATTGCTGTTGCGCGAGGAGTTGTCGTCATAGTTGAAGAACGACGATGACCCGCCGCGGTTGCGGTTATACGTCGATGTTCCGCCCGATTCGCTGCGCGTACCTGACGAATTGCTGCGTATCGAGCTGCCGCTGTTGAACCTGCCGCTCGAATTGGTGCGCGAACCTGACGTGCTGCCCCTGAATATACCGGAACCGTTCACCGATCCGCGTCCCGAGCCATATGTCTTGCCCGAAGACGGAGAGGTATACGAAGGCGCACCTACGATGCTCTGACGGCGCGGCTGCGGACGCCAGTGGTGGTCATGTCCGTAAACGGGACCATGTCCCCAGCCCGGTCGCCACGGGTAATAACCGCCCCACCACCATGAATAGTAGGGATAATAGCACAATCCCCAGTTCCAGTCGAACCACGAATATCGCGGATAGCCCCACCATATACTGTAATAATAGGGGTAGTCCCAGCCCCAGTACCAGCTGCCGGCAACGAGTGCCGTCACATTCGTGGCGCCCCACGTACCGAACATCGAAGAGATGTATTTGGGTTCCACCCACACCTGGTCGCCCGACACCATTACGTTGTAGAATGCCGGGTCGTATGCCGAGACGTAGTTGAAAGCGCTGCCGTATCGGAAATCGTAATAACTCGACGGCATGCGGTATGTCGGCGAACTGAAGCCCATCAGACGGCGCGCATAGGCACTCTCATACGTATCGGCCAGCACCGACGAATAGCTGTCCGGCGCATTGTAGTAATCCGCAAGGCTTGCCACATCGACATTATCGGCACCGGCCAGCAACGCCTCAAGCTGAGCACGGCGTGCTTCGGCCTCGGCGCGCTCCTGTTCCGCCTTACGCTGCTGTTTGTCTGCTATATATGTTCTGTCATGCACACCGTACATACCATCGCCGGCACTGATACTCGTATAGAGTGCCGACGAACACCCCGACATCAATATCGATGCCAGGATCGCTCCAAAAACACTACTCAATCTTTTCATATCATCATGTCATTTAGAGGTTCTATATACTTTTGTCCATCAATATAACGAAAACCGTACCTTAATTTGTATATGGTCTCCGATACAAATATAGGCATTTACGGCAGCATTCTTTCAATATTAACCACAAATCGAAAAAAAATCGCGCCAAATTTGTCGGAATAATGAAAAACTTTATATCTTTGCACCTTCGGAAGGGATTAGGTAACAATCCTGACTGACAAGGAGAGATGCCGGAGTGGTCGATCGGGCCGCACTCGAAATGCGGTGTACGGGTAACTGTACCGGGGGTTCGAATCCCTCTCTCTCCGCAATAAACATTGAAAATCAATGTTTTATAAAATAAACACCCGATTTTACACCCAAGAATGTAAAGTCGGGTGTTTTCTTATTTAAAGGGTTATGGGCTAATCCCCCTGCTTTTATACATTTCGTCTATTTTGTCTAATAATGAAGTGTTTGCCTTTCGTTGCTCCATTTTGCTTCTCAACGATTTTGCCTTTTTCGCTTTTCCTGTCGCAAGGCACAACATATACAAGCCGATAGGGGTAGCCCAAAAGACTTTTTGTTTAGACCTGACATGAAACAGTTTAATTAGGAAAGTGTGTATTGAGTGATTGTCCTCTATTAAATCCCATAAATCATTCAAGCATTGATGTTGTTTTAATAAGGGCAAGACTCTATTCTGTAGTATAGAGCAAATCAAATCTTTTATTGGTGAGCAATCTTGATTTGGGTGCAAAATGAACCAATAATCCTCTTTTCCAATAAAATTCCCTATACGAGTTCTTATCGGACAGGAATTTTCCAAAGGAAAATCACAGACCTCATTAAACAAACACATTGCATAATCACCCCAAGTTACACCAATGTTGATTGTGAATTGCCATGTGTTTGAAGAATCATCAAATCCCCATCTGTCTTTTTTGCATATTGATACACCAATCTAATTCTCCTACATGAGCATAAAAGTTATTGCCGTTTTTCTTAAACTCAGCGGATTTTAAAATAGGTGCTATACCTTCTTTGATAATATCGCAGAATTGTTTCTTAATATTTAGTTTTTCTTCTTCTGTCATATTAACCTAGACTTTATTCATTGGAGAAATATCTGTTTATGATTGATTTCTTAATACTCTTTCTTCTTTTTATCGAACGGATATTCATCGTTCCATGAATTTTCTTTTATAGTATAGATGTAGTTTCTATCTTCAAAGACTTCATCGCTAATTTGATGAAAAGTAGCGGCGTTAATGTCATTTAGTTGCTTCCTGTCAAAGAATACATACTGTTTGTCGGTTGCAATACGCCCGTAAAAATAGAACGTGGCATTTTCTACATCTAATGAGTCTTTGAGGAAAGGTTCTCCATTCAAGAAGAGCATATCATTAACTAAATATTTGCCGACACCGATTTCCTCAAAACGTTTAATATCTATATTCCGAACGATTACAGAATCACCATAAATAACATTTCTGCCATTGCGGAAATATTGATACCCCGGCTCAACAGGATGTTGCAAGGAATCTATACGCTGTAGTTCCCACTGTCCTGTTTTAGAATTAGGTACAGTCTGATAGACATAGTTCTTGTCTATAAACCAATCCTCGCCTATAATCCTAAAACTGTTTCTATCGACATCAGTTCTCTTATCATTGTAGTAAACGTAATTTTTGTCTCGTATCCACTCATCCGACCTGCGGCCAAGACGATACACGAAATATTCGGCAGTTTCAGCATCTATGCTGCTATGGGAAGGTCTTATGAATGAACTGCTGCTGGAGAAATCGCGGATATAGACATTGTTTTTATCACACGCAACTCCGTTGGCATTGATATGGAATGTTTTGGCATCTACGTTTTCTATCAACTTGCTTCCAAACCAGACATGTGTTGCATCCTTTGCCAAGTTGTCATCTAATACCATAAATGTTGCCTTGTCCACGTCTTTGAGGTATCCCCAATTACCGTAATTGATCAGGTTTAGCGAATGTTCAACAGAGATATAGTATATGCCTCTGATATTTTGATAGTAGGTATAATAATCACTGTTAACTTTATGACCTCTGGGTATAGGGAAGCCAAAAGACAACAATGCAAAAACATATAGGCCAATTATAGAAGCTGTGATAATTGCTATTTTGGAATACCTTTTCATTATATATTTCCTATTTTGAAATCCGATAACAAAATTACAAAAAAAGTACCGTTTATCAGTCATTTATGGACGGTACTTTTTTGTTTCTCAATGCAATATCCGATTACAGTTTCATCCCCCTGCTTTTCCTTTGCGGCTGTATGGGACAGCGAATGTTCTGCCTTAATTTGTTGAACTGTTCCTTGAACCATTCGCCAATCGGTTGCCTGTTTATGGTCAGCATCAGTTTGTTGTCATCAGTCGGATTCTTTTCCACCTTGAAAACATCGTTCTTGATGTCAAACTTCCGTCTGTGTTCTTCGGAATAAATCCTGCCATTGCACCTAATAGCCTCTTTCTTTGTCAGTAGGCTCTCTATCATTTCTTTGGTGAAGCCGATAGCTGCGCACAGCTTTTCCATTCTCAGCATCTCCCTAAGCATCGGGAACCATTTGAATGCCTTTTCAAGAATAGTATTCAGCCGTGATATTTCCTTGTCTTTGGCTTCAAGTTCCTGCTTGTGTATTCCTTGCAGATTACGTATATGCCTGCCGTGCTGTTCCTGCATGTGCTGCATTTGGGCTTACAAGTCATCAATTCCCTTGTCCCGTTTGGCAATTTCCTGACGCAATTCGTCATTGGACTGCTCCAGTTTCTTCATTTTTCCACTACCGAAAAGAGAACCCACTCCGCTTGCTATAACCGTGGCAGCATCGGTAGCCGCGCTTTTGAGCTTGTCCGTGCGTATCTCCGATTTTACCTGTCTGAGTTCCTGTTCGGCAAGGTTTACCTGCTGTTCCTTATGCCGCTTTATGGCTTCTATACGTTGCAGTTCGGCTTTCTGTTTCTCAATGATGAAGTCGTTCCGTTCCAGATGTTCTTTGCCTGTTACGGCTTTTGACTTACCACGCTCCATCAGAAGGATGTCGGATGCCAAGGTCTGCATCTGCATCATGTCATCGTCATTGAGTTTGCGGCTCTTGCCTGTATCGTGGTTCATCCAGTCGAATACGATATGCGCATGGTAATTCGGCTTAAACCACCTTTTACCTACCTTGAAACTCTCCCTGTCCTCCGGGTCAGGCTGTCCGTTCAGCCAATGTCCTTCATCTTTGTGCAGGAAGATTTGGAGCGGAGTGATGCCCCAGCGTTTTTGGCATTCTTCGCCAAATCTACGCACATCCGCCAGTGTCGTGTCCGGTCTGACGAGCAACACGCCCTCACGTATGGGTGAACATCCCGCCACTTTGATAATCTTGCCGTTCTTCCCTTTGCGCTCACGCTCTTTTTCCTGCATGGCACGACCAGTCTTTTCCTTGACCATCCGTTTGATGTCCTCATAGTGCGCCTGCAATTCGGGATTGCCGAAGTCCGGGTTTATCCACTGCTCGTTATTCGCAGAGAGTTCGGATACCACATATACCTTGGATTTTCCGATGTTGCGCATATACTCGGCAGTTCTCCGGTTATGAGCCTCGCTCGATGCTACATTGCAAGGCTTGATATGTATGCTTGATTTTGTTGCCAT
>CDYM01002799.1_pt1 | contig 71944 bp, 51 predicted proteins | sample 554981 | NCBI WGS metagenome assembly CDYM01 (sample SAMEA3182081, study PRJEB8094) | gut metagenome | biome: human; feature: gut; material: Stool; isolation source: human stools | place: Canada | collected 2012-12-04 | reverse complement strand
CGGGCGTTGCCTTCCTGTGCTTCGGACTGCTGCCTCCCGTGCTTTGTTCCGCTGTCTCCTATGCCTCGCCCGCACCTCCTTGTACACGGGCGTTGCCTTCCTGTGCTTCGGACTGCTGCCTCCCGTGCTTTGTTCCGCTGTCTCCTATGCCTCGCCCGCACCTCCTTGTACACGGGCGTTGCCTTCCTGTGCTTCGGACTGCTGCCTCCCGTGCTTTGTTCCGCTGTCTCCTATGCCTCGCCCGCACCTCCTTGTACACGGGCGTTGCCTTCCTGTGCTTCGGACTGCTGCCTTCCGTGCTTTGTTTCGCTGTCTCCTATGCCTCGCCCGTTCCTCCTTGCACCCAGGTCGTTGCCTCCTGTAGCCCACGGCCCGCTTCTCTCAGTCCACGGCCCCGCTCTTTCCTGTTCTTCGGCCCGCTCTTTCCTGCCCTTCGGCCTGCACTCTCTTACACCTTCCTGCACTCTACACCCTCCTGCACCCTCCTGCTCCTTTGCCCACGCTTTTCTGCGCTTCGGCCCGCTTCCTCTTGCTCTCCTCACTCTGCCCGCGCTCCTCCCCGTGCAAAAGAAAACCCCCGAAGGCCTGGCCTTCGGGGGTTTCCGGTTATTGTCGGTCGCGAATTACTTCGCAAGAGCCTTCAGGTTGACATCCTTGGCTGCCTTGTCGGCCAGCTTCGGGTTCTTCGAGATGGCGCTCTTGAGCTGTGCCTCGGCTGCGGTGAGGTCACCCTCCTTGACAGCGATGACGGCACGCAGGTAGTCTGCCTCGGCCGAGTTGTCCTTGGCAATCGACTTCTTGGCACCTGCCAGGTCGTTGTTCATCACCTGAGCGATGGCAGCGTTGTAGCCCTCAAGACCGTTGGCAGCGCTCTTGTAGTCGCCCTGAGCGGCGGCCAGAGCAGCCTTCGACTGTGCGTCGGCAGCCTGAGCGTACTTCTTGGCCTCGGCCGTGTTGCCGTTCGACAGGTTGGCCAGCACGAGGTTCTTGTTCAGCTCGGGAGTGGTGTTACCCAGCTCGGCAGCCTTCTCGAAAGACTTCAGAGCGGCAGCCTTCTCACCGGCCTTCTCCTGAGCGATACCCAGGTTGTTGTAGGCGCGGGCGTCGTTGTAGGTCTTGGCGGTGTACTCCAGAACGGCAATCTGTACGTTTACATCGTCGGTCAGCGACTCGGCGGCGTAGAGCAGCTCCTCGTTGGTGAGCTGGTCGTACTGCTTATTGTTGACGAAGGCCATAATCTCGGCATCGGTCTTGCCCTGGATGTCCGACGTGTTGATAATCTGCGAGCGGCGCAGCTCGGGCAGAACCTCGGTCTTCAGCTCGTTGAATACCGACGAGAGGTTCTTAATCTGAGCCTCACGCTCGGCGGGCGAGTTGTACATCTTCAGCACCTGGAGAATGAGGTCCTTGTCCTTGATGTCCGACTTCTCGACCAGCTCCTTGAAGCCGTCCCAGTCCTCACCGTAGGCAGCGGCGTCCACATCCAGACCCGAGTCCTTCAGCAGCTTGGCCACAACCTTCTTACCCGACTCGCTGCGGGCCTGCGAGAGCTTGTCGTTGAACTTCACCGGACCATCGGGCGAAGCATAACCCTTGACGGCGATGCTCTGCGAGATGCGGTCGTTGCCCAGCTGCTCGTCCACGTTGGCCTTGAATGCCTCCAGGTCGGCCTTCTCCTCGTTCTTCTTCGTTACCTTCGACGAGTTGATGGCGTAGAGCAGGTCGGTCTTGTCGACAACGGTGGTCACCTTCTTGTAGTTGTTGGCCATCGGAGCCATCAGGTCCGAGTACTTGAGGTCCTGCTGCAGGGTGTTGACACCGTAGGCAACCGTCAGACCGAACTCCTTGGCAAGAGCGGCCTTGGCAGCCTCGTCGTCACCGGCCAGCACGGCAGCCTGCTCCTTGGTGGGCAGCGCGCCGTTGTTCAGGTTCACGAGCGTGAACTCCTTGCACTTGCCCTTCGGGCACTTAATCTCGGCACGCAGCTGGAGCATGCTCTGGGCCATGCGTGCGTCGTAGGGGAACTCCACGTGCAGCGTGTAGTTGCCGCCGTTGTTCTTGTCAACGACCGTGTAGTTGTCGTCAACCTTCGAACCCTGGAAGTATTTGGTCGTACCGGCAACCTCGCCGCCCTCGAATACGAGTACGGGCGTTACCTTCAGCACGGCTTTGGCGTTGAAGTACTCTACGGGGAAAGTAACCGTGACGTCGGCGGCAACGACGCCGTTGTTGAGGGCCAGAATCTCGGGTGCGCAGGTCACGTTGACCTCGTCCTGATGCTTGGCCATCTTCTTGAAGCAGTTACAGCTCGAGAACGCCAGCGAGGCGGCTACGAGCACAACGCTCAACTTAAAAAGATTTTTCATAGCGAACTAAAGATTAATGTTTAATGTTTTTTCGTCCTTGCTTGCCGGTCGTTTCCGGCCGGAGGATGAACCGTTTGGCTCTTCTTCGTCCGGGAACAACGCAAATATAGAAAACTCCCGCTAAATGTGCAACATTTCGAAGAAATTTTCACCGAATGCCGCTACGCCCTGCCGGGCCTCCGGAGAGGCCCCGCAGAGTGTTCTGCGGGGGTCGGGGCTCAATCTTACTTCTCCTCGGGACGGCGCTCGCGGTGGCCGCGGCGCTCGCCGCGCTCCTCGCGCGGGCGGCGTTCACGCTCGACCCAGCCCTCGGGCTTGGGAAGCAGCGCCTTGCGCGAGAGCTTCAGCTTGCCCGTCTTGGGGTCGACGCCGATGAGCTTCACGTCGATTTCGTCGCCCTCCTTCAGGCCCGTCTCCTCCATCGTCTCGAAGCGCTTGTAGTCGATTTCCGAGATGTGGAGCAGCGCATCCTTGCCCGGCATAATCTCGACGAAGGCGCCGAAGGCGACAATCGAGCGAATCTTGCCGTGGTAGGTCTCGCCCACCTCCGGAACGGCCACGATGGCCTTGATGCGGGAGAGAGCGCCGTCGAGCGCAGCCTTGTCCTGGCCGAAGATGTCGACAATGCCCTTGTTCTCGACCTCGGTGATGGTGATGGTCGTGCCGGTGGTCTTCTGGATGTCCTGGATGACCTTGCCGCCGGGGCCGATGACGGCACCAATCATATCCTGCGGGATGGTAATCTGGACGATGCGCGGTACGAAGGGACGGTACTCGGCGCGCGGCTCGGCGATGCACTCCGTCAGCTTGTCGAGGATGTACATGCGGCCTACGCGGGCCTGCTCAAGCGCCTTGGCCAGCACCTCGTACGAGAGGCCGTCAACCTTGATATCCATCTGCGTGGCGGTGATGCCGTCGCGCGTACCCGTTACCTTGAAGTCCATGTCGCCCAGGTGGTCCTCATCGCCCAGGATGTCCGACAGCACGGCCCAGCGGCCCGTTGCCGAGTCGGAAATCAGACCCATGGCAATGCCCGAAACCGGCTTCTTGAGCTTCACGCCGGCATCCATCAGCGCCAGCGTGCCGGCGCAGACCGTAGCCATCGACGACGAGCCGTTCGACTCGAGGATGTCCGATACGACGCGCACGGCGTAGGGGTTCTCGTCGCCGACGGGAACCATCGGCTTCAGGGCGCGCCATGCCAGGTGGCCGTGGCCGATTTCGCGGCGGCTCAGACCGCGTGCTGCCTTCGCCTCACCCGTCGAGAAGGGCGGGAAGTTGTAGTGGAGCACGAACTGCTCGGTACCCTGTACGAGCACCTCGTCCTTGACCTTCTCGTCGAGCTTCGTGCCGAGCGTCACCGATGCGAGCGCCTGCGTCTCGCCGCGGGTGAAGATGGCCGAGCCGTGGGCGGCGGGCAGGTAGCCCACCTCGCACCAGATGGGGCGGATTTCGTCCGTGCGGCGGCCGTCGAGACGCTTGCCCTCGTCGAGAATCATGTTGCGCATGGCCTTCTTCTGGACGTCGTCGTGGAAGTACTTGTGGATGAGGGGGGCCTTCTCGACGAGCTCCTCCTCCGTATAGCGCGATGCGAACTCGGCCTCCAGGGCGTTGAAGGCATCCTCGCGCTCGTGCTTCATCGTGCCGCTGGTGGCGATGGCGTAGGCCTTGTCGTAGAGCTCGCGGATGATGGTCTGGCGCAGCTCTTCGTCGTTGACCTCGTGGCAGTAGGTGCGCTTGACATCCTTGCCCAGCTCCTTCGAGAGCTCAATCTGTACGGCGCAGTGCTTCTTGATTTCCTCGTGCGCGAACTTGATGGCGCCGAGCATCACCTCCTCGGAGACCTCCTTCATCTCACCCTCGACCATGAGGATGTTGTCAATCGTACCGCCGACCATGATGTCGAGGTCGGCCTCGGGCATCTGCGAGAAGGTGGGGTTGATGACGTACTGGCCGCCGATGCGGGCCACGCGCACCTCCGAGATGGGGCCGCCGAAGGGGATGTCCGATACGGCGAGGGCGGCCGAAGCGGCCAGACCCGCCAGTGCGTCGGGCTGAATATCCTTGTCTGCCGAGATGAGGTTGACCGTCACGTATACCTCGGCGTGGAAATCCGCGGGGAAGAGCGGGCGCAGGGCGCGGTCAATCAGACGTGCAACGAGAATCTCGCTGTCGTTGGCCTTGCCTTCGCGCTTCATGAAGCCTCCGGGGTAGCGGCCCGCGGCGGCATATTTCTCCTTGTACTCCACCTGAAGCGGCATGAAGTCGGTGTCGGGTTTTGCATCCTTGGCGGCAACGACCGTGGCCAGGAGCATCGTGTCTCCCTGCTTCACCACGACGGAGCCGTCGGCCTGTTTGGCCAGTTTGCCCGTTTCAATCTCAATCTGGCGACCGTCGGCCAGCGTGATGATTTTGCGGACTGCGTTGTACAGCTTCTTTTCTTCCATAAAAATATCCTAAATGTGTTCGAATTGTCCTAAGCAAATGAAGGCAATCCCTCGGTGGGGAATTGCCCTCATTCGGTTCCTCGCGACTACTTGCGGAGGTTGAGCGTCTTGACGATGGCGCGGTAGCGCTCGATGTCCACCTCCTTGAGGTACTCCAGCAGCTGGCGGCGCTTACCTACCAGACGCAGCAGTGCGCGCTGCGTGCCGAAGTCGTGCTTGTTGTTCTTGAGGTGCTCAGTAAGGTGGCTGATACGGTACGAAAACAGGGCGATTTGGCTCTCGGGAGACCCCGTGTCCTTGTTAGACTTGCCGTACTGACCGAAAAGCTCTTGCTTTTTCTCAGCTGTTAAATAAGCCATTTTGATAAAAGTTTATTTAGTTCCACTCTACGACGCATCCCCCTTACCGTGGATAACGCCAGAGCGTCCGACAAAGGTACGAATATAATTGAGAATTAAGAACTAAAAATGAAAAATTATTGTTCGCCCGACGCTTTTCTCCGGCAAAAGGGCCGAGATATGCCGGAAAATATTATTTTTGCCATTAGAATGAGGAACTTTATGCTCAAACCGTTCATGCGCGCGGCGGCGGCCGCGCTTCCGCTCCTTGCGCTCCTTGCGGGGAGCTGCAACTCCCCGGCGCGCTACGTGACCGTCGACGGGACGATGCTCGGAACGACGATGCACGTGGTGGCCGACGTCGGCCCCTCGGCCCGCCAGGAGCTCTACCGCGCCGCCATGCGGCTCGACGCCGAGGCCAAGGCCTCGATGTCGATTTTCGATTCGACCTCGCTGCTGAGCCGCCTGAACCGCAACCTCACCGACTCGGTCGACCGCCACATCGCCTTCAACCTGGCGCTGGCCGACAGCATCGGCCGTCTGAGCGGCGGCCGCTACGACGTGACGGTCAAGCCGCTGGTCGAGGCGTGGGGCTTCGCCGGGCGCGAACGCACGCTCCATCCCAACCTCGACTCGCTGCTCGCCTTCGTCGGCCGCGACAAGGTGCGCATCGTTGACGGGCGGCTCGTCAAGAGCGACCCGCGCGTGCAGTTCGACTTCAACTCGGTGGCCAAGGGCTACACGGTCGACCTGCTGGCGCAGCTGGTCGAGCAGCTCGGCGGGCGGAACTACATCGTCGACATCGGCGGCGAGGTGCGCTGCCGGGGCGTCAACCGCGAGGGCAACCCCTGGCGCATCGGCATCGAGACCCCCTTCGACGGCAACATGTCCGACGGGGCCTACCTCCAGAAGCGGCTCTGCATGAGCTCGGGCGGCCTGGCCACCTCGGGCAACTACCGCCGCTTCTACCGGACCGACGACGGCCGGAAGGTGGCCCATACGATTGACCCCCGCACGGGACGCAGCGTCATCTCGCGGCTGCTCTCGGCGACGGTCGCCGCCCCGACCTGCGCCGAGGCCGACGCGCTGGGGACGATGTTCATGGCCCTGGGGGCCGACGACGCGCTGCGGATGGCCGACTCGCTGCCCGGGCTGAAGGCCTACTTCATTCTTGCGGGGCAGGGCGACGCATACGAGGAGTATGTCACCCCGGCCATGCGCGCACTCATCATGGAATAGCGACTTACCGATGAAGAAAGCGATTTTTCTATACAACCCGCAGTCCGGCAAGGGACGCACTGACCGCAAGGTCGAGGATATCTGCGAGGTATTCTCCTCCTACGGATACGACATCGAACCGCTTCAAATCGATTTCGACGCCAACCCCTTCGACGGGCACGAGCAGGTCGAGCTGGTGGTGGTCGCCGGCGGTGACGGCACGATTAACTTCGCCGTCAACGCCATGAAACGCAAGGGGCTCGACGTGGCGCTGGGGGTTATTCCCGCCGGTACGGCCAACGACTTCGCGGGGGCGCTCGGCATGTCGAAGAACCCGCTCGAGGCGGCGCGGCAGATAGCCACGGGCGTCGAGGAGCGGGTCGACTGCGGACGGGTCAACGGGCTCTACTTCGTCAACGTCTTCAGCTTCGGCATCTTCACGACCACCTCGCAGCGTACGCCCGACGAGCGGAAGCACCGCATCGGCAAGCTGGCCTACCTCATCGAGGGCATCAAGGAGTTCCGCTCGATGCACGCCGTGCCGCTGCGCGTGACGGCCGACGGCGAGGAGTTCGACTTCAACTCGCTCATGGTGCTGGTCTTCAACGGCGAGACGGCCGGCGGATTTCCGCTGGCGCGCCGTGCCTCCATCAAGGACGGCATGTTCGACTGCGTGCTGCTCGAGAAGCGCAACCCGCTGCTGTCGACCCTCTCGATGGGGCGCTACCTGCTGGGGGGCAACCCCCGCGAGGTGCGGCTGGTTCGGGCGCGCTGCATCGAGATAACCTCGCCGGTCAACGAACCGACCGACGTCGACGGGCAGCCCGGAGCCGACTTCCCGCTCCACATCGAGTGCCTTCCGGGCGAGCTGCGGGTCCTCTGCCAGCCCTGACGGGGCGGCGGAGCGTGCGGGGACCGCGGGTGAATGAAGGTGCCCCCGTCGAGCGCAGCGCGCGGGTACGCGGGTACGCGGGGAGTATTAGGGTAGAGAAGTGTTAGACGGATAAGGAGAAGAGCATGAAGCCGGCGGAGGGGAGTTGTGACCCGCTCGGCCGGCGGAAGCGAGATAACGAAAGCGGAGGGCTCCGCCGTGCGGGGCCATCCATCCGGGCGACCGGAGGCTGCGGGCGACCCCGCCGGCCGAGGGGCGCTCCGGTGGGACAGGTTAGGATACGGAAGCAGGGATGAGAGCCCGCCCCGGTTTGCGGGACGGGGTACCGACCGCGTTGTGAAACGGAAACGTGTACCAACCCTAAAAAAGCTATTATGGCGGAGCGTGTCAAAACGACGAAAACCGCACCGGGTGCGGGGCGTGAGAATCTCCACAAGGTTTCGATTTCACGCATCAAGAAGGAGATGAGCGACGTATTCTATCTGTCGGACGATTTGGTCATCACGGCGCTCGACCCCCAAAGCAATACGACGAGCAACTATCCGGCCTCCATCGACGGCTTCTCGGCCGTCATCATGATGAGCGGCGAGGCGACCGTCTCCATCGACATGCAGACCTATCAGGTGCGGCCCAACATGGTGGTGCTCTTCAATCCGGGGAGCATCATCCGCACGGTGAAGTGCTCGGCCAATGCGGCGGCCTACTTCCTGGCCTGCTCCAAGTCGTTCGTCAACGAAATCCAGATAGACCTTTCGACCTCGCTGCCGGTCTACATGCGCTTCGGCAAGGCTCCCGTGCTGGAGGTCTCGCCGCAGGATGTCGACGAGATTCGCCAGCTCTTCCAGCTCATCAAGACGATGCTGCGCAGTGACAAGGAGCGCTACCGGCATGAAATCATCCGGACGCTCTTCACCACGGCCTTCTACATCATCACGGAAATCAACCTGCGCGAGCAGACCGACCCGATGAAGCAGGGGCGGTGCGAGGTGCTCTTCAACCAGTTCATGGCGCTGCTGCAGCAGTACAACAAGCGGGAGCGCAACGTGAGCTTCTATGCGCGGCAGCTCAACATCACGCCCAAGTACCTCTCGTCGGTGGTCAAGGAGGTGAGCGGCAAGACGGCTGCGCGGTGGATTGACGAGTCGGTGATTCTCGAGGCGAAGGCGCTGCTCAAGTACTCGGGGCTGAGCATCCAGGAGATAGCCTACCAGCTCAACTTCTCGACGCAGTCCTTCTTCGGCAAGTACTTCAAGCAGCATACCGGCACCTCGCCCTCGCGCTACAAGCGCAAGGGGTGACGCGCGGCGGCCCCCGGCGACTTTAGGCCCTTTCCCATCTTGGGCCCGTCGGCTTCCGTCGACGGTTTCTGGCCCGTACTCCATCGTCGGCCCGTCGGCTTCCGTCGGCAGTTCCCGGTCCGTCCACCTTCAACGGCCCGTCGGCCCCGTCGGCGGTTTCTGGCCCGTCTCCATTTTCGGCCTGGTGCCCCACTGGCGACGGTTTCTGGCCCGCCCTCCATTTTCGGCTTGGCGGCAGACAAGAACAGACCCGAAGCGGTTTTCCGCTCCGGGTCTGTTCTGTTTTGGAAGGCGCCGGGTAGCCGTGTCAAAGGAGCTGGGTCAGAACCCGTCGCTGAAGGAGGAGACCAGCCAGAGCAGCAGTCCGGCGGCGATGAGCCCTGCCAGCAGCGTGAAGAGCACGAAGACCCACACCGTCTTGAAGAGGGTCCGCCACCATCCCAGTCCGTAGACCCGGCGTGACGAGAGGAGCATGTAGAGGAAGACCAGCGCGAAGAAGCCCTTCACCACGCCGCTCGGGAACGACAGGGTGCTCTCGGGTGCGAGCGCGTAAATCAGCAGGAAGGCCGGCACCGAGAGCAGAATGAGGAAGAAGCAGTTGATGTGGATGGCGTGGACGAAGTGCTGCATGTAGTTCATCCGGCAGCGACGGTAGGCCCGGGCGAGCAGCAGCGCGAAGAGCGGCAGCAGGAACATCATGTAGAGGGGCGTCCACTTCGAGAGCTGCGCCAGCAGGTTGTTGAGCAGCGTCTGCTGGCTCATCTGCTCCAGCCGTTCGCTCTGGCTTTGGGGCGGCTGCCAGGCGTAGACGGTTGTCCGCTCGGGGTCGAAGGCGAGCAGCGCTCCGATGACGGCGAGCTCCTCCTCGTCGACATCCACCCCCTTTATCGAGGCCATCGCCTTGTCCAGTGCGGCCTCCTCCGTGTCGGCCTTTATGCCGGCTTCGGACCCGGGCACGCCTCCGGCTGAGGCCGCAGTCTTGGCTCCGGCTGTAATCCCGACCCCGTGCCCGCTCTCGGCTCCGTCTCCGCTTCCGGCCTCGGGTACGGCGTCGGCTCCGGCCTTGGCCCCCGCTTCACCCCCGTCTCCGTTTTCGGCCCCGGATTCACTCCCGGCCGTCTCTTCGGCCGCCTTTCCGAGCGCTTCGCGGGCCCCTTCGAGGTTGATGCGGTCCTGCTCGGCGAGCGTCGTGACGCGGAGGCACGAGTCGAAGAGCATGCGCGGCAGCTCGACGCGCGCGACGCCGTGACGCGAGCCAAGCGGCGTGATACGGAGCAGCGAATCGCTCCTAAGGTCGTTGAAGTCGAGCATCTCGGCCAGTCCGGCGCCGTCGTAGAGGTAGACGCAGGTGTCGGCCCCGCCCCGTCCCGTGCGGAGCGCCTCGACCACCCCCTTCGGAAGGCGGCTCGTGCGGTAACGCTCACGGCGCAGCTGCTGCTCGGCGGTGCTCGACGCCACCATGAAGAAGAGGGTGAAGAAGACCACCGAGATGAACATGTAGAGGCGGAAGGGGTGGACGTAGGAGTTGATTTTTCCGGCGTTGAACTCCGTGGTCAGGAAGCCCGGGCGGCGGAAGAGCAGCCAAAGCGTCTGCCACACCTTGCTGTCGAACTGGTAGACGTTTTCGAAATACTGTTTGATGTACTTCCAGAAGGGTTGCTCGATGTCGAGGGCATACTGTCCGCAGCGGTGGCAGTACATTCCCTGCAGCCGCTCGCCGCAGTTCTTGCAGTGGGTGTAGGCCGGTACGGTGAGCTTGCGCAGCCGGCGCAGGCGGCGGTATTCGAGCCGTCGGCTCAGAGCGCGGCGCCGGCGTTGCAGCCGCTCACGCAGCCGTTCGCGCAGGCTCCGCGGCCGTGCAGTACCGGCCTCGGTTGCGGGTTCGGTTGCGGTTGCAGGTTCGGTTCCAGCCTCCTCTCCGGCTGTTTCGGCTGCTTCGGCTTCGGTTGCGGTCCCGGGTTCTGTTGAGGTTTTGGCCTCGGGTTCTGTTGAGGGTTTGGCCTCGCTCCCGGCCTCGGTTGCGGCCTCGGCTCCGCCCCTGCCGGCGGGCTTGGTTCCGTCCATGCTCCCGGTCTCGGGTGCAGCTTCGGACGCGGGAGCGGCTTGGGTCTCCGGGTTGCCCGCTTCGTGCCGGGTGCAGTCGCCGGAGGCCGGTTCCATGGGTTTGTTGCTCTTCATCGGGCAAAAGGGTTCGAATGTCGTTTTTTGAACGAATTTTCCACAAAGATAACATTTTTCTACCAGCGCGCCTCCTCTCTGCCTCCGGAATCGCTTTCTGCGGCGAAGCCCTTCGCGGCCACTGCGGCGGCCCCTTCTGCGCCTCCTTCTGCGGGCAGCGGAAAACACAGCGGCGGGATGCCTCCCCGATGGGGGACATCCCGTCGTTGTTTGTCGTCTGGCCCGTTTCCGGCACCCGTTTCCGGTTCCCGTCTCAGGCCCTGTTTCCGGTTCCCGTTTCAGGTCCCCGATTCAGGTCCCGTCTCAGGCACCCGTCTCAGGCTCCGCCTTAGGCGCGCTTGCGCGCAGCCTTGGCGGCGACGGCCTTGTCCAGCTCGATGATGAAGTCCGAGAGGACGTTCATGTAGTTGATGAAGGCGTCGTAAGCCGAGTCGTAGGGGTTGAAGTAGGAGTGAACGTCGCCGTCCGAGAGCCACTTGGTCGCCATGTAGTAGAAGTGGTCCGAGGTCTGCATGAAGCTCCAGACGTAGTCGAAGTCGGGGTTCTTCAGCGCCTTGACCTTCTCCTTCTGGGCGTAGAGCTTCGAGAAGGCCTCGTTCTGCAGTTCGTTGCCCAGCCATGCCGTCACGTCACGCTCCTCGTCGGCCCACGACATCACGTGCGGGCAGTGGAGCACCGAAACGGGCTGGTACTTCTTGGCCGTCTCGCTCACGGTGGCGAACTCCAGCTCGCCCTTCTTCTCGATGATGGCCTTGGGCAGCGCCTTCATGAACTCGAAGATGCCTGTATCGGCGCTCTGGTGCTCGCCGAAGGTCTCGTAGTCCATGAAGAGGTTGATGACCTCGCCCGGCGTATTCTCCGACGTGAGCCAGCCGACATACTTGTCGACCGTCAGCGGGTACTGGTCCCAGTTGCGGTCCGAGAAGCGGAAGGCGATGTCGTCCGAGAGTTTGTAGTTGCGCAGCAGCAGGCGCAGCTTCTGGTCGATGGCGTTGGCATAGACGTAGTTGGGCGACTTCCAGCCCAGCACGTGCTTGGCACCCTCGGCCAGCATCGTCTTGAAGCCCATCTCGGCCACCATCGCGCCGATGTCGTCCGAGTAGATGAGCTCCGTGTTGCGGAAGGCGGTGGGCTTTACGCCGAACTCCTTCTTGAGCATGGCGGTGTGGAGCTTGACCTGCTCGCGGAAGTCCTCCTTCGAGGCCAGCGAGGCGAGCGAGTGCGAATAGGTCTCGGCCAGGAACTCGACGCAGCCCGTCTCGGCCAGCGCCTTGAACGAATCGAGCACCTCGGGGGCAAAGGCGCGGAACTGCTCGACGGCCGTGCCGGTGATGGAGAACGAGCAGCGGAACTTGCCCTTGTTCTCCTTGATGAGCTTCAGCAGCAGGGCGTTCATCGGCAGGTAGCACTGCCGTGCGACCTTCTGCATGATGGAGCGGTTGAGCAGGTCGTCCAGATAGTTGTGGTCCTTGCCCATGTTGAAGAAGCGGTATTTCTTCAGACGCCACGGCTGGTGCACCTGGAAGTATAAGCAAACGGTTTTCATAGAGGTTGTTTTTGGTTATTTCTTGTCGTTAATCGCGGCCTCGTAGACGGCCTTGATTTTGGCCGCTGCGTCGTTCCACTTGAGGTTGGTGACCTCCTCGAGGCCCTTCGAGGCGAACATGTTCGCCAGTGCCGGGTACTTGATGAGGGCGTAGATGGCGTCGGCCATGGCGTCGACGTCCCAGTAGTCCACCTTGATGGCGTAGTCGAGCACCTCGGCCACACCGCTCTGCTTGGAGATGATGACCGGGACGTTCGAGCGCATCGCCTCCAGGGGCGAGATGCCGAAGGGCTCCGAGACCGAAGGCATGATGTAGACGTCCGAGAGCTGGAACATCTTGTGGACATCCTCGCCGCGCAGGAAGCCCGTGAAGTGGAAGCGGTCGGCGATGCCGAGCCGTGCCACGCGGCGGATGACGTGGTTCATCATGTCGCCCGAGCCTGCCATCACGAAGCGCACGTCGGGCACCCGCTTGAGCACCTTGGCCGCAGCCTCGACGAAGTAGTCGGGACCCTTCTGGTAGGTGATGCGGCCCAGGAAGGTGACAATCTTGTCCTTCACGCCGCGTTCGGGCGCCTCGGTGTTGTTCTCGGCGAAGCGCACGGCGTTGTGCACCGTGACCACCTTGTCGGCCGGGATGCCGTAGCGCGTGATGACGATGTTGCGCGTGAGGTTCGAGACGGCAATCACCCGGTCGGCGGCCATCATGCCGGCGCGCTCGATGGCGTAGACCTGCGTGTTGATGTGCTCGCCGCTGCGATCGAACTCCGTGGCGTGCATGTGGACCACCAGCGGCTTGCCCGAGACGCGCTTGGCGGCGATGCCGGCGTAGTAGGTCAGCCAGTCGTGGGCGTGGATGACGTCGAACTGACCCTCGAGGTCGCGGGCCACCTGCGCCGCAACCACGGCGTAGCGGGCCACCTCCTCCATGAGGTTGGCGCCGTACTTGCCCGAGAAGGTGTAGCGCTGCTTCCAGGCGTCGGTGCTCTCCCACACCTTCTTGCCGCTCTTGACATACTCCTCGTGGTACTCGTCGTACTCTTCGGGCGAGATGTAGGGGACCATGTTCGAGTCGATGTGGATGAACGACATGCGGCTCAGGATGTCGTCCTCGCCGCTCGCCGTCGAGCCGTAGAGGGCCTCCACGTCGCTTGCGTTGACGATGTGCAGAAAGCGCTGGTCCTCATCACCGTAGGCGTGCGGCACCACGAAGGTGACGTCCACGCCGTTGTGCGCAAGACCGCGTGTCATGCCGTAGCATGCTGTTCCGAGACCTCCGGCGATATGGGGCGGAAACTCCCATCCGAACATTAAAACTCTCATAGCTTATTCTTTTTTTGTTTTCTTCGTAGCTTGGGCCGCGGGTCTCTTCGCAGCGGCTTTCGCCGTTTTCGCCGTGGTCTTGGTGGCCGGTTTCCCGGAGACCGTCTCCGCGGTTTCGGCCTTGGCTGCCGTTGCAGCCTTGCGGGTTGCGGGGCTCTTCGCCGCCTTGGGTTCGGCGGCCGTCTTGCGGCTCCGCGTCCTGGGTGCGGGCTCCGCGGGGCGGTGCGCTTCAATCATGCGGTAGATGTCCAGCACGGCTGCAACGCTCCATGCCTGCGATACGGCGCCGCGCGGCGTGTAGGGCGGGTCGGCATCGAACATCTCGTTGATGGAGCCGATGCAGTAGCTCTGAATCTCCTCGTTGAACGAGGCGAGCATCTCCTCGGCCTCGTGCAGAAAGCGGCCGCCGTCGATGTCGAAGCAGGCCTTGACGTAGAAGGCCAGGGGCCATACCCACACCGTGCCGTTCATGGCGGCCAGGTTGCGCTCGTCGGGCGTACCCTCGAGCATGCCCTTGTAGAGCGGGTTGCGCGGCGAAAGGGTGCGCAGGCCGCGCGGGGTGAGCAGGTGCTGGCGCACGACGCGCAGCACGCTCAGCTGCTGCTCCTCGTCGAGCATCTTGTAGTCCAGACTGCAGGCGATGACCATGTTCGGACGGATGAACTTGTTGCACTCCATCTGGTTGACGTAGTCGGCCAGATAGCCCTCCGGCAGCATGAAGTGCTCGATGAACGAGACCTTCGTGCGGGCGGGAAGCTCCTCCCACTCGCGGACGAAGGGGGTGTCGCCGAACCGGCGGGCCAGCGACAGCGCGTAGCATACGGCATTGTACCACAGTGCGTTGACCTCCACCTGGTAGCCGTTGCGCGGGGTGACGGCGCGGCCGTTGACCATCGCGTCCATCCAGGTGAGGGGCTCCGCGTCGGACCAGGCCCAGATGAGGCCGTTGTCGTGGAGCCGTACGCGGCCGTCGATGCCGCGGCGGTAGGCCTCGAGCAGCTGCTTCATCACCTCGCCGTAGCGCTTCCAGATTTCATCGGCGCCCACCTGCTTCTCGAGCTGCTGCAGCGTCCAGAAGAACCACAGCGGGGCGTCGGCCTCGGCCGCTGCGGAGTAGGAGCCGGTGAACATGCCGTCGCGCATCTCGCGCACGAGCGTGTCGAGCACATCCATGCAGTCCTCCTTGTGGTCCTGCTCGAGCGTGATGCCCGGCAGCGCGATGAAGGTCTCACGGCCGATGACGCCGAGCCACGGATAGCCGGCCAGCACCTCGGTGCGGCCGCCCGGACGGCGGATGACGAACTGGCGCGCCGAGTGGCGCAGGCAGCTGATGAAGTCAATCTTGTGGGTGCGGCGGGCAATCGAGGCTTCGAAGACCTCGCGGATGGTCTTCGTCGAGCCCATCTCGTCGAGCGAAGCCGAGAAGATGACGCTTTCGCCCTTCTTGAGCTCCATCTCGAAGTAGCCCGTGGTGAGCAGGTCCTCGTGGCCCTCGTAGCCGCGGGCCAGCTCCTGCTGGTACTCGAAGTTGTAGTACCAGTCGGGTGCCGGTACGAATTCGGCATCCTCCTTGTCGGTCTGCAGGTAGAGCCAGGGGAAGGAGCCGTAGAGGCGGCACTTCACGCCGTTGACGGCCGGATAGGAGTGGCCGTCGGCCTCCATGTTGGCCTTCGAGAGGGCGTGCTTGTCGCGGAAGGCGAGGAACGGACGCAGCCGCAGCCGGGTCTGGGAGTGCGCGTCGACGAGCGTGTAGCGTATCATGAGCTGCGTGCGCTTGTGAATCCAGAGCATCTCCTTGCGGAGTATGACGCCGCCCACACGGTAGGTAATCGTGGGGGTCGGCGTGTACTCGAAGTCGGTGATGTACTTGTGGCCGCGCGGCTCATAGACGCCGGGGTAGCGGTGCAGGGCCAGGTTGAAGGACTGGTCGTGCTGGATGACTGTCTCGTCGAGCGAGGATAGCAGCACGTAGGTACGGTCGCTGTCGTCGATGGGCGAGACCATCAGACCGTGGTACTTGCGGGTGTTGCAGCAGACTATCGTCGTGCTCATGTAGCCGCCCAACCGGTCTGTCGAAAGCATTTCGCGCTGGAGCGAGTACTCCAGGTTGCCTAATTCGCTTTTGTCGAAGGTTAATGCTGACATATAGTAGTATTAAGTATATTCGGTCTCTAAAATTAATCAAAAAAGCTCAAACGAGCAACGGTTTTGTCGAAAAATTGCTTCGACGCCCGGCCCCTGCTCCGTCGCCTCAGGCCCACTTCACCAGCGCGAAGTCCATGCGGTGGGGCAGGTGCGGATTCTGCGGGAAGACGCGCAGCGCGAAGTCGTACGTACCGGTCTCGCTGGGGGTGTAGTCGAGCGTGTAGGTGACCAGTCCGTTCTCGACGGCCGTCTGCGTGAAGGGAATCGTCCGCAGCACGTTGACGCTCTGTCCGCCGACAATCTGCCGTGCGATGACCAGCTCGGCGCCGATGTCGCCCGGGTTGAGGCCCGCCACGTCGACCTTCAGCTCGAAGTGGTACTTCTCGCCCACGAAGACCGCCTCCTTGTCCATCTTCAGACGCTGCGACTCGACGACGCGCACGCGGTCCCATGCGGCCGAAACCTTGCGCTTCCAGGCGGCGATTTCACGCGCCAGGCGGTAGCCGTCGGCCACAATCTCATGCTTGCGGGCGGCCAGCTTGTTGTAGAAGCGCTCCTCGTAGTCCTTGAGCATGCGGTTGGTGGTGAAGTTCGAGGCGATGTCGGCCACGCACTTCTTGATGGAGGCGACCCACTCGTAGGGGATGCCCTCGCTGTTGCGCTTGTAGTACTTCGGGGCAATCTGCTCCTCGATGGTGTTGTAAATCATCTCGGCGTCGAGCTCGTCCTGATAGTGCTGGTCGGCGAAGGTGCGCTCCATGGGCAGAGCCCATCCGGCATCCTCGCGGTAGCCCTCGACCCACCAGCCGTCGAGCACCGAGAACTGCATCACGCCGTTCATCACGCACTTTTCGCCCGACGTACCCGAGGCCTCGAGCGGACGCGTCGGGGTGTTGAGCCATACGTCGACGCCCTGGACCATGCGGCGGGCGAGCTCCATGTCGTAGTTCTGCAGGAAGATAATCTTGCCCACGAACTGAGGCATGGCAGCCACCTCGACGATGCGCTTGATGAGGTCCTGACCCGGCTTGTCGTTGGGGTGGGCCTTGCCGGCGAAGATGAACTGCACGGGGCGCTCCTTGTTGTTGACGATGGCCGACAGACGGTCGAGGTTCGTGAAGAGCAGGTAGGCGCGCTTGTAGGTGGCGAAGCGGCGTGCGAAGCCGATGGTCAGCACCTCGGGCTTGATGCCCTCGATGACCTGAAGCATCTGGCGCGGCGATTCAAGCCGCACCTGCGAGGGGTCGCTGTAGCGCTTGCGGATGTGGGTGATGAGCTTGTTCTTGAGGAACATGCGCTCCTCCCACAGCTCACGGTCGGGAATCTCGTGGACCTTCTGCCAGGCCGGGATGTCGTAGTCGTGGTTCTCGAAGCCCTCGGGGAAGTAGCGGGCGTAGAGGCGGCGCAGGCTCGAGGCAATCCACGTCGGGAAGTGCACGCCGTTGGTGACGTAGCCGATGTGGAGCTCGTTCTTGAAGTAGCCGGGCCACATGCTGCCCAGAATCTCCTTCGAGACCTCGCCGTGGAGCCACGATACGCCGTTGACCTCCTGCGAGAGGTTGCAGGCCAGCACCGACATCGAGAACTTCTCGTTGGGGTCGTTGGGGTTGGTCTTGCCCAGGTTGATGTACTGCTCCCACGTAATGCCCAGCACGTCGGGGTAGTGGGCCATGTACTGGCGAATCATCGACTCGGGGAAGGCGTCGTGGCCGGCCGGCACGGGGGTGTGGGTGGTGAAGAGCGACGAGGAGCGGATGACCTCGAGGGCCTCCGAGAAGCTGAGCTTCTTGTGGTTCACCAGGTCGCGGATGCGCTCGATGCCGATGAAGGCGGCGTGGCCCTCGTTGCAGTGGTAGACGTCGTTCTTGATGCCCAGCTTGCGCAGGGCGCGGATACCGCCGATGCCGAGCAGAATCTCCTGCTTGAGGCGGTTCTCCCAGTCGCCGCCGTAGAGGTAGTAGGTAATCTGACGGTCCTCCTCGAGGTTGGCCTCATAGTCCGTATCGAGCAGGTAGAGGTCCGTGCGGCCCACCTGGCACTTCCAGACGCGGGCCGAGAGCGTACGGCCCGGGAAGGCGATGGTCACCGTGACCCAGCCGCCGCTCTCGTCACGCACGGGCGAGATGGGCAGCTTGTAGAAGTTCTGGGCCTCGTAGGTGGCCTCCTGCGCACCCTGGGCCGAGAGGCGCTGCGTGAAGTATCCGTAGCGGTAGAGCAGGCCCACGGCCGTCATCGGGACATTCTTGTCCGAGGCCTCCTTCAGGTAGTCGCCGGCCAGGATGCCCAGACCGCCCGAGTAGATTTTCAGCGACGAGTGGAGTCCGTACTCCATCGAGAAGTAGGAGATGCTCGTGGCGCCCGGAGCGGGCTTCTCGGCCATGTAGGCCTGGAACTGGGCGTATACCGTATCGAGGTGAGCGAGGAATTCGGGGTCCTTCTCCAGCTTGTTGAGCCGCTCGACGCTCAGCTTGTCGAGGAAGGCGATGGGGTTGCGCTGGCACTCGTTCCAGAGCACGGGGTCAATCTCCTCGAAGAGGTCGCGGGCGCCGGGATTCCAGCACCACCAGAGGTTGCGCGAGAGCTCCTCGAGGGCGCGCAGTCGTTTGGGCAGCGTCTTGTCGACCATCATGCGGTTCCAGTTGGGCTTCTCGACGAAGAGCTGCTGGCGGACGAAGTTGATTTGCTCGGTCTTGCTGCCGCCGTCGGTGGGCACGGTGCGGTTGGTGCGCTCCACGGAGCTCTCCACCGCCTCGGCATAGGCGCGCTCATAGGCTGCGTAGAGGTGCTCCCAGAGCGCCGTCTTGGCCGTTTCGCCGGCCGAGGCGCGCACCTCCCTGACGCGCTCCTCCGGGAGCTCGCTGAAGCGGATGAGGGCGTCGGCGATTTTGCCCTCGACCTCGCGGGCGTTGAAGTCGTCGCGGCGGATAATCTCCACGCCGTCGTGCTCCTTGTGCGAGGCGACCCACAGTCCGAAGCCGGCCAGCGTCGTGGTGATGGTCGGCACGGAGAAGGCCACCGACTCGAGCGGCGTGTAGCCCCACGGCTCGTAGTAGGAGGGGAATACCGTGACATCCATGCCCACGAGCAGCTCGTAGTAGTTCTTGTTGAAGATGCCGTCGTTCTGGTTGAGGTACGTGGGGACGAATATGACCTTGACCTTCGAGCCGGCCGTGGTCAGCACGCTGCCGTTGATGGCGTTGACGATGGGGTCCCACGTCTGGTTCTCGAGGTAGTGGGTCGAGTACTTGTACTGGCTGCCGTCGATGGGTTTCGAGGGGTCGGCCAGATGGGCCTGCAGGTCACGGCGCGGGCCGCGGTTGCCGGCCGGCACGGTGATGTAGGCGAGCACCTCGCGCTGGAGACGGTCCGACGAGGCCAGCTGCTTGAGCGACTCGATGAAGACGTCGAGCCCCTTGTTGCGGAACTCGTAGCGGCCGCTGGTGCCGACGATGAGCGGGTCCGAGGCGAACTTCTCGCCCAGGCAGGCCTCCGCTACCGTAATCATCGCCTTGCGAGCCTCGGCGCGCTTGGTGTCGTACTCGGCGCCGCTCCATACGAAGTCGTTCTCGAAACCGTTGGGCGTCACGCCGTCGACCTCGCGGCCCAGCAGGTACTTGCACTCGTTGGCCGTGATGTCGCTCACGGTCAGGAAGACGTCGTGGTACGTGGCGGCCATCTTCTCAATCGAGTGTTTGGCCACGACGTTGAACTGGCGGGCCAGGCTGTCGGCGTTGAACTTCGTCAGCTCGCTGTAGAGCGAGAGTCCGTTGCCGGCGATGCAGCGGCCGGTGACCGTGGCGTGGGTGGTGAAGACGGTGGCGATGTAGGGGGTGGCCTGACGCAGGTAGAGGCCGCCGGCGGCGGTCATCCACTCGTGGAAGTGGGTCACGACCTTCTCGGTGGCCGTGCAGAAGTTCTTGGTGTAGGAGGCGATGACGATGCCCGCGGCGTAGCCGAAGAGCACCGGCTCGATGTAGTCCCACTGACCCGAGATGGAGTCGACGTGGTAGGTCTCCCAGAGGTGCTTGAGGATGTCGTCCTTCTTGGGGATGAGCGAGGTGAAGTCGACGAGGATGACCAGCGGACTGCCCTGGACCTTCCAGCGGCCGACGCGGATGCGCAGTCCCTCGCTGTAGACGCTCTGGCGCCACGACTTCAGCAGCTCGAGGTCCTCCTCGAATTCGGGGTTCGTTCCCTCGTGCTGGAAATCGGGACCGATGAGGATATAGTGGTCACCGAACTTGCGGGTTGCGGTCAAGGCTTTGGTGGAGATGACGGTGTGGATGCCGCCCACCTTGTTGCATACCTCCCAGCTTACCTCGAACAGGTAGTCGGGAGTTGTTTTCGCGTTGCTCATGGTATGATTCGTTAGTCTGAAATTTTGGTTTCAAGCAGGGATGGAAAAATCCCGACCGCAAAGGTAACACTTATATTTATATAAAACAACTAAAAAAATAACTTAAAGTCATGTGCCCTGCGTGGCCTTATGCTTTAAGTTACATTTGGTTGCGATGCGGAGTTACGTTTCGAAGAAATGCTCGATGACATCGTCCGAGACGAGGAACCGTTCGGGGGGTATTGCGAGCCTTCCCCTCTGCTCGGCGAGCTCTCCGGCGCGGATGAACCGTTCGGCCGTGCGCCGCACGCTTTCGAGGCGGTGCGGACCGAAACGTGCGGCGAGCCGTTCGAGGTCGATGCCCTCGGCCGTGCGCAGCGCCGTCATCACATATTCGTTGTAACGGTCGCGCTCGGTGAGCCGCTCGCTGCCGCCCTCCTCGCCGGCCAGGTAGCCCTCGACCGAGGATGGGTTCCAGCGGCGCACGGCGCCGTCGTAGGAGTGGGCCGCGGGGCCGATGCCCAGATAGGGGTCGCCGCTCCAGTAGGCGCTGTTGTGGCGGGCGCGGAAGCCAGGGCGGGCGAAGTTCGAGACCTCGTAGTGCTCGAATCCGGCCCGGGTCAGCGTTTCGTGGACCAGTTGGAATTCCCGCACGCTCTGCTCCTCGTCGACGGCGTGCAGCGCGCCGCGCGCCTCGCGGCGGCCGAAGGCCGTGCCGGGCTCGATGGTGAGGTGGTAGGCCGAGACGTGCTCGACGCCCGCCTCGAGCAGCTGCGCGAGGCTGCGGCGGAGCGGCTCCTCGCCGAAGCCCGGGATGCCGAAGATGAGGTCGGCTGTCAGATTGCGGAACCCCGCGCGGCGCGCCTCGTGCAGCGCCTCCAGCGCCTGGCGGGCCGTGTGGCGGCGGTTCATCATCCGCAGGCAGTCGTCGTCGAAGGACTGGATGCCGATGGAGAGGCGGTTGACGCGCGTGCGGCTCAGTCGGGCGAGGTAGTCGGGCGTCAGGTCGTCGGGGTTGGCCTCGACGGTCACCTCCTCGAGGATGGCGTCGGGGCGCCGCTCGAGGATGCGGTCGATGAAGCGCTGCAGCGTCTCGGGCGGGCAGAGCGAGGGGGTCCCGCCGCCGAAGTAGAGGGTGCGGAGCGGTTCGCCGTCGAGCTCGCCCAGACGGGCGTCGAGCTCGCGGAGCATCGCCTCGACCACCGGCTGCAGGAGCTCGAGGCGGGCGCTCTTGTAGAAGTCGCAGTAGGCGCAGAAGCGCTTGCAGAAGGGGATGTGGAGGTAGATGCCGGCCATAATGCTCCAAAGATACGAAAAAGGTGGCGAAAAGGGAGCCTCGGTGCGGGCCCTCGCGCCCGATTTTTTCCGGCATTGGTCCCGTTTTTCATCCTTGCCCCGTTTCCCGGCCTTTGCCGGTTTTTCAGTCGCAGCGCTCTTCTCGGACTTTGTCCGTTTCCCGCCACCCGCTCCGCCACCCGCTCCGCCGCCCGTCTTGCCGCTTATCCCGCCGCTCGTTCCGCCGTTCGTTTTGCGCTCGCCTTGGCTGTTTTTTTCGCTTCGGTCAATTCTTCTGCCGCCTGTCCGGCACCGCCTCGCCCGTTGCGTCCGGCCTTGTTGTCCCATCAGCTCTTCCGCGGCCTGCTGCCCCGCACCTTCCGGGCCCTTCCTAATCTGCTCTGTCCCCACCTGCTCCGCCGCCCGTCCTCTCTTCCCTCTTCGCTACGTCCCGTCCCGTTCCCTCTTCCGCCTCCGCTGCGTCCGTCCCTTTCTCTCTGCTTGCCGCCGCCCGTCCGGCCCGCCTCTTTCCCGCGCCCGACGACGTTCCTCCCGTGTTGCTGCGCAAACCTCTGCGCACTCCCCGGTGTCCCCCTTTTACGCGTTCCGGCACCCCTTCCCCGCCCCGTTGTGCGCGCTCCGTTCGGCCGCGGCGCCCCGTAACGTCTTTTCGGCCGAAAAATTGCCCGATAGTCTGGGAAAAAATGTAAAAAATCACACTTCCCGCTTTGTCACGATTTTTGATTGTTATTTTTTTCACATTCCTAAAAGTTTTTATACCTTTGTGCCGTCGAACTCCGTGCTGCGGGCCGCTGCCCGCCGGGGCGCGGGGCGACGACCGGGCCCGGCGCCGCAATGCGCTGACGACCACCGGACAAAGGATTTGAGGTTTTATTAAATAAGTTTAGTTATGGACAAAATGGATTTGAAGAAGTACGGGATTACCGGTGTGACGGAAATCGTGTACAATCCCTCCTACGACGAGCTGTTCCGTGAGGAGACGAAGAAGGGCCTTCGCGGCTACGAGAAGGGTCAGCTGACCGACATGGGCGCCGTGAACGTGATGACGGGTGTCTATACCGGCCGTTCGCCCAAGGACAAGTTCTTCGTAATGGACGAGACCACCAAGGATACCATCTGGTGGACTTCCGACGAGTATAAGAACGACAACAAGCCCGTAACGAAGGCTGCCTGGAAGGAGCTCAAGAAGATTGCCTCGAAGGAGCTCTCGGGCAAGAAGCTCTACGTGGTTGATACCTTCTGCGGTGCCAACGAGAACACGCGCCTGAAGATTCGCTTCATCATGGAGGTTGCCTGGCAGGCACACTTCGTGAAGAACATGTTCATCCGTCCGACGGACGCCGAGCTGGAGAAGTACGGCGAGCCCGACTTCGTGGTACTCAACGCCTCGAAGGCCAAGGTGAAGAACTTCAAGAAGCTGGGTCTGAACTCGGAGACGGCCGTTGTCTTCAACCTCACCGAGAAGATGCAGGTGATTATCAACACCTGGTACGGCGGCGAGATGAAGAAGGGTATGTTCTCCTACATGAACTACCTGCTGCCGCTCAAGGGCATCGCTTCGATGCACTGCTCGGCCAACACCAACGAGAAGGGCGAGACGGCCATCTTCTTCGGTCTGTCGGGTACCGGCAAGACCACGCTTTCGACCGACCCGAAGCGTCAGCTCATCGGTGACGACGAGCACGGATGGGACGACGACGGCGTATTCAACTTCGAGGGCGGCTGCTATGCCAAGGTCATCAACCTCTCGAAGGAGAACGAGCCCGACATCTGGAACGCCATCCGCCGCAACGCCCTGCTGGAGAACGTTACGGTTGACAAGAAGGGCGCCATCGACTTCGCCGACAAGTCGGTAACGGAGAACACCCGCGTATCGTACCCGATTTTCCACATCGAGAACATCGTAAAGCCGGTATCGAAGGCTCCCGCCGCCAAGAAGGTCATCTTCCTCTCGGCCGACGCCTTCGGCGTACTGCCCCCGGTTTCGATTCTGACCCCCGAACAGACGAAGTACTACTTCCTGTCGGGCTTCACGGCCAAGCTGGCCGGTACGGAGCGCGGCATCACCGAGCCGACGCCGACCTTCTCGGCATGCTTCGGTGCCGCATTCCTCTCGCTGCACCCCACCAAGTACGGTCAGGAGCTGGTAAAGCGCATGCAGCAGTCGGGTGCCACGGCATACCTCGTGAACACGGGCTGGAACGGTACGGGCAAGCGTATCTCGATTAAGGATACGCGTGGCATTATCGACGCCATCCTCGACGGCTCGATTGACAAGGCTCCGACCAAGCAGCTGCCGATTTTCAACTTCACGATTCCGACCGAGCTGCCGGGTGTTGATTCGGCTATTCTCGACCCGCGCGACACCTACAAGGATGCTGCCGAGTGGAATACGAAGGCCGTTGACCTGGCCAACCGCTTCGTGAAGAACTTCACCAAGTTCACCGGCAACGAAGAGGGCAAGTCGCTGGTTGCAGCCGGCCCGAAGGTTGACTAAGCAGAGCGGTTGCATCCCGCAAGGGGTGTGATTCGATAGAGAGATTCCCGGAGCGATATGCTCCGGGAATTTTTTTGTCCCCGTGTACGGCGGAGAGAGGGGTGAGAGGGGGGGAGAGGACGGCCGCGGGCTCCGGAGGGGGCGGGGACGAAGGCCTCTGGAAGGGGCAACTGCGGTCCCGGAAGGTGGCGGGACGGAGGCCTCTGGAAGGGGCGGCGGCGGTTCCCGGATGGGGCGGCTGCGGTTCCGGATGGGGCGGGGACGGAGGCCGTGGAAGGAACGGCGGCGTCTCTTGGAGGGTGCGGGGTGAGGCTTACGGATGTAGAGAAACGACGGTGCGTGTCGGAAAGGCCGGGTGTGGCTGCGGAGGCGTCCGGACCCTGGCGGCAGCGAAAACGGGGCGGCCCGCCGCAGGCGGCTACTCCCGTCCCGTGTGGCGGAAGTAGTCGCTGCGGATGATTCGGTCGGAGAGGCTCCAGGCCTGCCTCAGGTGTTGTTCCGTCGTGCTGTCAACGGCCGCCCCCACCCGTTCGAGACGCGGGTCGACGGCCGCCCGCGGCGCATCGGCGCGCAGCAGGCTGCGTCCCAGCCCGTGCCAGTGGTAGTCGTCGAGCCCCAGCAGGTCGAGCAGCGTGGGGTAGATGTCGATTTGCCCCACCGTGTCGGTGCAGCGCATCGCTGCGGGGGCGTTGACCACGATGAGCGGCGTGAAGCGCCCCTCGCTGACCAGTCCCCGTCCCGCCGCACTGGAGGCCAGGGCCGGGCGCTCCGAGGCGAGCCCCTCGTGGTCTCCCGTGATGACAATCATCGCATCGGAGAGACGCGGATTGCGCCGCAGCGCCGCGATGAACTCCCCGAGGGCGTGGTCGACGTAGTTGACCGCCGTGAGGTAGTCGCGCAGCCGCCGGGGCATCTCCTGCCGCAGGCGGATGCGGTGCAGCTCCTCGGGGATGACGAAGGGGTGGTGGCTCGAGTAGGTGACGAACTGCAGGTAGCAGGCCCCCGCCGTGTCGGGCAGCATCTGCGGCTCGGCGAGCTTCTCGAGGCACTGGTCGAAGAAGGCCCCGTCGCAGAGCCTCCGCCGGGAGCCCGTTCCGGTGGTCCGGTCGTTGCGGAAGTGCTTGTGCGAGAGGAGCGAATCGAAGCCGAACTCGCGGGCGACAATCATCTGATTCCAGACAATCTCCTTGTCGGGGGTGAAGAGCAGGGCGCGGGCGCCGGGGTGGCGCTGCCGGAAGGCCTTGACCAGCGAGGGGTAGGCCGTATGGGGGCACCGGGCGCTCCAGCAGCCGTTCTCGAGGGGAAGCAGGCCGGCCGTGACGAGCAGCTGTGCGTCGATGGAGCGGCCCCCCCTTGACCTGCGTCACCACCTGCGGGGCGTAGAGCGTCCGCTCCTCGTGCAGCAGCCGGTTGAGGCAGGGGGTGAGCTCCTGCCCCTCGACGCTCCGCTCGAGCACCCAGCTCTCGAGCGACTCGACAAAGATGACCACCACCCGGCGCCGGTCGCCCGGGAGTGTTTTCGGCTGAGTGGCGGGGTGTGCGCTGGAGCGTGCGGCGAGAGATGCGGGGGAATGGGCATCGGGGCCTATGCTGGAGTCTGTGCCGGGCTGCGCGGCGGAATGGGGTTTGAGGCCTGTGCCGGGCTGCGCGGCGTGCGGTGCGTCAGCGAGCGCACCGGTGCGCAGCGCATCGGCCTCTTCGCCATCGCTGCCGGTCGACAGCGCGTCGGCCGTGCTGTGTCCTCTGCCGGTCGCCTCTTCGCCTGCCGCGCTGCCTCCGCCTGCCGACAGTTCCTCTGCGGCCTCTTCAGCATCGGCCGCCGGGCGCCCGGCGGCGAGCCAGCGTTCGACCTCCCCGGCCAGCTCGGGGGTGAACTCCACCCGCTCGCGCAGCGCCTCGTAGAGCAGCGTGCCGAAGAGCGAGTAGGTGGTCGTCGCGCTCAGCTGCCTGTGGACGAGCATCGCCTCGTAGCTGCGGCGGAAGCCCCCCTTGCCGACCAGGAGCGCCGCCGTGAGCAGCGAGCTCAGCAGCAGGGCGTTGGCGTAGCGCACAAGCCCCCGCCGCGGGAGCCGCGGCTGCGGCATCCGGCGCGCGGCGAGGAGCGCCGCGGCGGTCGAGAGCGGGAAGAGCAGGTCGGGCCACCGCAGCGACTCGGTGACGCTCGCGGTGAAGTCCCGGAGGTTGCCCGCCAGCGCGTAGGATTCGAGCGGAATGGCGGTGTAGTAGGTGCGGAAATAGAGCAGATTGGCCACCAGAAAGAGGTCCGTGGCCAGCGCGACGACCGCCTCGACCCAGCGGGGCGCCCGCAGCACGAGCGGCAGGGTGAGCAGCAGCGCAAGGATGCTCTTGCTCAGGTAGGCAATCGGATAGGAGAACGACGAGAAGGTGGTGTCGAGACACCACAGCAGGTCGAACAGAAGGAACTTGAGGAAGAAGAGCAGGCAGAAGAGCTGGATGAGCCGGTTGCGGCTCATCTCCTGCGCGGTCTTCGCTTCGGCCCTTTTGCGGCGGGCGGTTTCCTGCGGAGAGAATCGGTTGTTCTTCATGGGGACAACGATGCTTTCCGGGCAGGGGGTGGTACTCCGGAGTTTTGTTAGGTGTGGTTAAGGGTGAATCGGGGTTCCGGGGACGGTCAGAACTCCGACGTAAAGTGGAAACGGATATCCTTGAAGTTCTCCTGGGCGAGCGCCAGCGCATAGCTCGTGTCGGCCAGGAAGACGTCGCGGCCGTGCTTGTCGACAGCCATGTTGGTATGCTTGCGGCGCTTGAAGTCGGCCAGCTGCTCGGCGTTGTCGCTCTCAATCCAGCACGCCTTGTAGATGGAAATCGGCTCCCAGCGGCACGAGGCGTTGTATTCGTGCTCGAGGCGGTACTGAATCACCTCGAACTGCAGGGCGCCCACCGTGCCGATGATTTTGCGGCCGTTGAGCGACGAGGTGAAGAGCTGCGCCACGCCCTCGTCCATCAGCTGGTCGATGCCCTTGGCCAGCTGCTTGAACTTCATCGGGTCGGCATTCTCGATGTAGCGGAACTGCTCGGGAGCGAAGGAGGGGATGCCCGTGAACTTGAGCTTCTCGCCCTCGGTGAAGGTGTCGCCGATTTTGAAGTTGCCCGTATCGTGCAGACCCACGATGTCGCCCGGGTAGGCGACGTCGATGACCGACTTCTTCTCGGCCATGAAGGCCGTCGGCGACGAGAACTTGAGCTGCTTGCCGCTGCGCACGTGGAGGTAGTTCTTGTTGCGCTCGAAGATGCCCGAACAGATTTTCAGGAAGGCGATTCGGTCGCGGTGGTTGGGGTCCATGTTGGCGTGAATCTTGAAGACGAAGCCCGTCATCCGCGGCTCCGAGGGCTCGACCATGCGCGTCTGGGTCGGGGCCGGACGGGGCGAGGGGGCGATGCGGATGAAGCACTCGAGCAGCTCGCGCACGCCGAAGTTGTTGACCGCCGAGCCGAAGAAGACGGGCGCCAGCTCGCCGCGCAGGTAGGCATCGCGGTCGAACGGGTCGTAGACCCCCTCGACGAGCTCGACATCCGAGCGCAGCTGGTCGGCATACTGCTTCCCCACGCGGGCGTCGAGCTCCGCGGAGTTCAGGTCCGAGATTTCGACCGTCGAGGCGTCGGCCGTCAGCTTCTCGTCGGAGGTGAAGAGCGAGAGGTGCTTCTCGTAGAGGTTGTAGACCCCCTTGAAGGTGGGGCCGTTGGAGATGGGGAAGGCCAGCGGCCGGACGCGGATGTGGAGCTCCTTCTCCACCTCGTCGAGCAGGTCGAAGGGCTCCTTCGAGGGGCGGTCGAGCTTGTTGACGAAGACGATGACCGGCGTCGAGCGCATGCGGCAGACCTCCATCAGCTTGCGCGTCTGGGCCTCGACGCCCTTGGCGCCGTCGATGACGATGATGACCGAGTCGACGGCCGTCAGCGTGCGGTAGGTATCCTCGGCGAAGTCCTCGTGGCCCGGCGTGTCGAGGATGTTGATTTTGCACCCCTCGTACTCGAAGCCCATCACCGAGGTGGCCACCGAGATGCCGCGCTGGCGCTCGATTTCCATGAAGTCCGAGGTGGCTCCCTTCTTGATTTTGTTGCTCTTGACGGCTCCCGCCACATGGATGGCGCCGCCGAAGAGGAGCAGTTTCTCCGTAAGGGTCGTTTTACCCGCGTCGGGGTGTGCGATGACGGCGAAGGTGCGCCGGCGTGTAATCTCTTCCTGTAAGGTCATGCGTTCGTTGTCGTGTCGTTGTTGTGGCGGCGCTGTCGTCTCTCGCCGCACCGTTGTTGCCGCTTTCCGGGTCTCCCGATTCTCTCCCGGTCGTCTTCCGGTCCGGTTTTCCGGCTCTCTTTCCGGCCATTTCCCGGCCGTCTTGGGGGCAAACCTCCCGGCCGTCTCCGGCTATCTTTTCCGGTTCCTCCGGTTTCTCTGGTCCTTCTCAGTCCTTCCCGGTCTTCCCGGTTCTCCTTCCTCCGGTCCGATTTCCCGGCCGGATGCTCGCCCCTCCCTCTCCTCACGGATGGTCCGGGCGGGGAGGCTCCGGGTCCGCAACGTATTGCCCGGGAAGCGGCTCCCGGGCAATGCGCTCACCGCCCCCGAGGGGCGGTGAGAAGGGCTCTTCATACCGCCGCTGCCGCGCCTGCGGAGCGTACAGCCCCCGGGCCTCAGGCCTTCGGGTAGTCCATGTTGTAGTGGCAGCCCACCGACTCCTTGATTTCGCGGCCCTGCTTGATGACCAGGTAGGCCACGGCAATCATGTTGCGCAGCTCGCACAGCTCGCGGTTGGGCTTCGTCTTGTTGTAGAGCTCCTCGGTCTCCTCGTAGAGAATCTCGAGCCGGCGCATGGCGCGCTTGAGCGAGAGGTTCGAGCGTACGATGCCCACGTAGTTGGACATAATCTGCTGCACCTCGCGCTTCGACTGGATGAGCATGAGCATCTCCTCGGTGTGCTGCGTCCCCTCGAAGTCCCAGTCGGGAATTCCCTCCTGAAAGTCGGTGTGCTCGAGCTGCTCCGAGGCGTGGCGGGCGGCCTGGTCGGCGTAGACCAGCGCCTCGATGAGCGAGTTGGAGGCCAGACGGTTCGCACCGTGCAGCCCCGTGCATGAGGTCTCGCCCAGCGCGTAGAGCCGCTTGATGGAGGTCTCGCCGTTGGTGTCGACCTTCACGCCGCCGCAGCAGTAGTGCGCCGCCGGGGTGACGGGAATCCACTGGCGCGTGATATCGATGCCAATCGAAAGGCACTTCTCGTAGATGTTGGGGAAGTGGCTCTTGACCGATTCGGGGTCCTTGTGCGTCACGTCGAGGTAGACGAAGTCCTCGCCCCGCTTGGTCATCTCGCGGTAGATGGCGCGGGCCGTCACGTCACGCGGCGCGAGCGACTTCATGGGGTGGTACTTGTCCATGAACTCCTCGCCGTTCTGCAGCCGCAGGATGGCGCCGAAGCCGCGCATGGCCTCCGTGATGAGGAAGTTGGGCTTCTCGCCGGGGTGGTAGAGCGTCGTGGGGTGGAACTGGATGAACTCCATGTTCTCGGTGATGGCCTTGGCGCGGTGGCACATGGCGATGCCGTCGCCCGTCGCCACGACGGGGTTCGAGGTCGAGGAGTAGATGTTGCCGCAGCCGCCCGTCGCCACGACGGTCACCTTGGCAAGCATGGTTTCGATTTCGTTCGTGTCGAGGTTGAGCACGTAGGCGCCGAAGCAGGCCAGGCCGCGCGTGTGGCGGGTGACGAACTCGCCCAGATGGTGCTGCGTCAGCAGGTCGATGGCGAAGTGGTGCTCCAGTACGGTGATGTTGGGGTGGCGGCGCACCTCCTCGATGAGGGCGCGCTCGATTTCGGCACCCGTGAGGTCCTCGTGGTGGAGGATGCGGTGCTCGGAGTGTCCGCCCTCGCGGTTGAGTTCAAAGCGGCCGTCGGGGGTCTTGTCGAAGCGCGTGCCCCAGGCGATGAGGTCGGCGATGAGCTCGGGGGCGCGGCGAACGACCAGCTCGACCGCTTTCCGGTCGCATTTGCCGGCGCCGCAGACGAGCGTGTCCTCGATGTGCTTCTCGAAGGTGTCGGGAGCGTAGGTCACCGAGCAGATACCGCCCTGTGCGTAGTTGGTGTTGCACTCGTTCATTTCGCCCTTGGTCACGAGGGTCACGTGTCCGTGGGAGGCGGCCTTCAGCGCAAAGCAGAGACCTGCCGCGCCGGAACCGATAACCAGAAAGTCGGTTTTCATAAGTTTTCAGAGCATTAAAGCGCTGCAAAGTTAGTAATTTTGATGGAAAAATAAAGGTGCCGGTTGGATAAAAGGGGCGGTGATTCTCCGAAAAGGGAAAATATATTTGTTGCTGCGATAAAAAAGGTTTATCTTTGTTTTGAATTACAAAAACTGTCGGGATGAAATAAATTCGAATTGATTCGACATATTTCCTGAAAAAAGCGTTAGCTTGATTCTTGTTTTCTGAAAATCTGGAAAATTTTAAGAAGCAACCAAGAGTAAAGCGTAAACGCTCACGTTCCACGTGGGCTTTACTTTAATTTGGTTGCACGGTTTTCCAGAGCCTCAGAAAACAAATTAAGTTGGGTCCCACGTTTTTTTGTGCGTGTTTGTCTTGTTTCCGGGGCCGAAACACAATAAATCCAATTGCTATGTTTTGTTCATTTTGCGGAAAGGAAAATGTGGATGGCGCCCGTTTTTGCTCGCATTGCGGTCGGCCGTTGAATTTTGAGGAGGATTCGGAATCGGTGCAGGTTCAGGTTCCTCCTGTGCGGAGACAGGCGGTATCTGCCTCGGCAGGCGGAACGAAGAGCAAGGTAACGGCAGTCTTGCTGTGTCTCTTTTTGGGAGAGGTAGGCGCTCATAAATTTTATTTGGGCGAGCAGACGGGGCTGGCTGTTTTGATGCTTGTGCTGACGCTTCTGGGCTTTGTCTTTCTTTTACCCCTGATAGCAACATGCATCTGGGCGTTGGTGGATTTGATTCGGCTGCTGGTGATGTCCGATGCCGAGTTTGATGCAAAGTACAATAATCGTTGATGAACCTATGAAGAAGTGGATAATTTTTCTGGTGCTGATTGCGGTTGGCGTCGGATGGTGGATATACAGGTGTGTTGATTTTTCGAAACCTGTTGATTTGGAGTCGTATACGCCGTCAGAGGAGTGCGCCCCGGCCTATGGTTGTTTGGAACAGGCCATTGTGCAGAGTGCCGATACGACGGGGTACGATATCGAGCAGACCGTTCGTATTATGAACTCGTTCGAGGTGGCTCAGTCTCAATCCGAATCTTTCGATGATTTTCTGGAGTATATGGCCCGGCAGGATTATCGGGGTGTTGCCCGGGATGTGCTGGAGGCGAAGAGAACACTGTTCCCTTTGCTGGATGAGATGAACACGCTGCGGCGAACGCAGAAGGAGCTCTCCTCCGTATGGGCTTGCCTGAAGATGGCGACCCGGAAGGAGCTGGACAAGGCTTCGGGAAGTTACATGCTCTCCTTGTGTTCGGGAAACCCGGCGACGCTCTCGTCTTGCGTAAATTCGGCATTCGATGCCTATAAGGAGCAGGCGGACCTCAAGAGAAAAACGGAACGAAGGCTGAACCGCCTGCGGCGGCAGTATATCGAATATCTGGAAGCATATGCACCGGTGTATTACAAATACATGGATGAATGGAATGCTCTCTGTCTGGACAAGGACCGGGCATATATCAATCTCTATGCAGGAAAACTTTCCGATGCGCTGGATTCCTCGGAACGGGTTCTGCAGAAGCATCCGGTCAATCGCGAAGGCCTGTTGCTGAAGGCAATCGCATTAATCCGGTTGGGTGAGGCCCGTTCGTTCAAGGTAGTGCAGCCGAGCGACGTAGCGTTGAATCAGCAATGGTTGAGAGCGGGAAAGGTTTCCCAATACGATGGGAGAACTCTTGCGAATCCGTGTTATTTTACCGCTCAGCGATTGCTCGATGAATATATTGCATTGTATCCCGACAAGGCGGCTCCGGCGCTGTTGCTGCATGGCGTGCTTGAAGAGCAGTTGGGACATGATACCCGGGCGGTTGCCTATTATGAACAGGCAGCCGTCGAATACCCGCGTCAGGCCGAGGCTTTGACAGACCTGCTTGATTCCTATGTTAATCGCACATATCTTACGCAGTCGGTCGAAGGTCATTATCTGATTAACTACTATCGTTCCACGATGGAAGGAGCCGGTATCTTCAGTCCCAATTTCCGGAAGGCGGCCCTCTTCGCCCGTCAGGGCAACTTGGCGGCCAGCCAGGAGGAAATCTACAAGCATTTTTTCAGACGGGGCAGTCAGTCGGTGCAGGATTGCCTGCTTTCCGACATGCAGTATTGCGAAGAGTATCTGGCAGGCAGTTTTCTGCCCATGCTCCTTGAGCAGTCGTACGTCGATTTGAAATACGAGCCCTCGGCCAAATTTATGAAAATGGGCAAGAAGAAGGGGCGTATTGACGTGTCGTTGACCAACCGTTCCGATATGCGTATCGAGAATGTGCGTGTCTTCCTGTGTATTCATGCGACAGGCATGTACAAGGATGATTATGACGTGGTGAAAATACCGGAATCCAAGAGCGTTGTCGGACCTTATGCCACTGCCGTTTTCGAAAATGTTGATATTGCGCCACGACAGTTCGATGATATTACCCGTATCCGCGCAATCGTCATGACGGACAATCGCATCTGTTGGCTTGATGATGCGGCTGTGAAAAAGCAAAATGCAATTGCCGGACTTCGTGCTCAGAGTGATATTTCGGACAATCAGCGTCTGGCAATGAAGCGGCGGCAGTTTATGCGGGATTTGTCCATCTCATCGGATGGCCTGTGTCGGATAATAAGGGAACGGAGCAAGGTTTCGACGGAGAGCGGATGGTTCAGCGGCAGCATGCACGTGCGTATTCCCCGTTTGTTGGCTTTATTGGCGCCCTATTGCACAATCAATCCGATTGAGGATACGGACAGGGCTCTGATACCGGTTGACAACAAGATTGTCGGAGACTATATCGAATTGACGTTTGATTCGGTTCCGGATGACACCTGTGATTTATATATCTACAGCGAGTTGATATCCTTCCGTCTTAACTTGGTTAAGGCGAACAACGGGGCGTTTTCCATAGGCGCGGTGCGTGAAATCTGAGATTGAATGTCCGGTGTCGTTTCGTTCGGGCTCTTTTTGTTGGCGGATACGGGATTATCCTCTATCTTTGCACAAATTTACGCATCAACGAATGGAACGACATATCGATATCAACCGCTACGACTACGACCTGCCCGAGGAGCGCATCGCCAAGTTCCCGCTTGCCGAGCGCAGCGCCTCGAAGCTGCTGGTCTACCGTCACGGCGAGATTTCCGAGCGCCATTTCGCCGACATCGGCGAGGAGCTCCCCGCCGGGCAGCTGCTGGTCTTCAACAACACGAAGGTCATCCGCGCCCGCATCATCATGCACAAACCCTCGGGAGCTCGCATTGAGGTCTTCTGCCTGGAGCCCTGCGAGCCGGCCGACTACGAGCGCGCCTTCGCCGTGAAGGGGAGTTGCGAGTGGTCGTGCATCGTGGGCAACCTCAAGAAGTGGAAGGAGGGGTACGTCGAAATCAACTTCGACCACGAGGGCCGCGCCGAGTACCTGCGCGCCTGGCGCGTGGGAGAGGGGGGCCGCGAGCAGCGGGTGCGCTTCGAGTGGTCGGCCGACATGACCTTCGGACAGCTGCTCGAGACGCTGGGCCGCATCCCCATACCGCCCTACCTGAACCGCGAGAGCGAGGAGATTGACAACACGCGCTACCAGACCGTCTACTCGAAGTTCGAGGGGTCGGTGGCCGCCCCCACCGCCGGGCTGCACTTTACGGAGGAGCTCATCGGGCGGATGAAGGCCCGGGGCTTCGAGTTCGAGGAGGTGACGCTCCACGTCGGGGCGGGGACCTTTCTGCCGGTCAAGGACGACGATGCGGCGCGTCACCCGATGCATACCGAGCACTTCGAGGTGCGGCGGACGACCGTCGCCCGGCTGCTCGACCGCTGGGGCGACATCACCGCCGTGGGGACCACCTCGGTGCGGACGCTCGAGTCGCTGCCGGCCCTGGCGTGGCGCATCCGCTGCGGAGGGGAGCCCGATGCCGACCGGGTCATCGGGCAGTGGGAGCTCTACGACATCCCCGCCTCCTTCACGGGGCGCGAGGCGCTCGAGACGCTGCTCGGGTGGATGGATGCCCGGGGCGTCGACCGCATCAAGGCGGCCACCCGGATTATGATTACGCCGCTCGACTACCACTTCCGGATTGTGAGCCGCATGGTCACCAACTTCCACCAGCCCAAGTCGACGCTGCTGCTGCTCGTCTCGGCCTTCGTGGGCGACGACTGGCGGCGGATTTACGACTACGCCCTGAAGCACGACTTCCGCTTCCTGAGCTACGGCGACTCGTCGCTGCTCATGCCGTAGGGCGCGGCGACCCCTTCCCGAAGCCGACGCAGCCGGCAGCATCTTCCCGAAGCCGGCGCAACCGGTGCGATGTCTCCGGGGCGGTGCATTCCGGCGGGTGCAGCCGGTGCGGTGTGGCGAAAAAACGTATCTTTGCACGGAGGGCCGCCTCTCTGGCAGGCGGCGCCACGAAACGATGGACGAAACGCATATCCTTCCTATCAAGAACATGGTCTGCGACCGCTGCGTGATGGTGGTCACCCGGCTGCTCGAGCGGCTGGGGCTGCACCCCGTGCGCGTGGAGCTGGGCGAGGCCGAGCTGGCCGAACCGCTGCCCGCCGCCCGGCGCGACGAGGTGCGCAGGGCGCTGGAGGAGTGCGGCTTCGAACTGCTCGACGACCCGCGCGAGCGGCTGGTCGAGCAAATCCGCACGGCCGTCATCGAACTGGTCCACTACGACGCCTCGGCCGCCCGCGTCAATCTCTCGGACTACCTCGCCCGCCGCTGCCATGCCGACTACAGCCTGCTGAGCAAGCTCTTCACCGAGGCGTGCGGCACCACCATCGAGCGTTACTGCATTGCCCAGAAAATCGAACGGGTCAAGGAGCTGCTCTCCGAGGGGGAGCTCACCGTGGGTGAAATCGCCGACCTGCTCCACTACTCGAGCGTAGCCCATCTGAGCGCGCAGTTCCGCCGCGAAACGGGCCTCACGCCAAGCGCCTTCCGCCGCCTCGGCACCCACCCCCGCCTGCCGCTCGACAAGGTGAAGTGACGCCCGTCCGCTCCTGCCTGCCTCGTGCCCGCCCGTTCTCCTTGGGCGCCACCGCATCCCGTCTCCGCCCCTCCGGTTTCCGTCTGACCCCTTCGGCCCTCTTCCCGATTTTCCCCGGCCTCACCGCCCCTCTTCCCCGCTCTTCCCGTCCTGTCCCGCCCGGCGCCCTTTTCCGGCCGGATATAAATCTTATCCATGATTCTGTAACGAGTCAACGCCGCCAGTTACCTATCTTTGCCGGCGTATGAAACAACGTGCATCCATGAATTCGTCAAAAAACCGCACCGTCGATGCGGTCTTCCCCGTTTCGGGCATGAGCTGTGCGGCCTGCGCCGCACGGGTGGGGCAGGTGCTCCGCCGTCAGGAGGGGGTCGCCGAGGCCTCGGTCAACTATGCCGCCTCGACGGCCGGCGTCCGCTACGACCCGGCGCTCTGCACCCCCGAGACCTTGCGCCGCGTGGTGCAGGAGGCGGGCTACGACCTGCTTCTCTCCAGCGAGGGCGAGGCGTTCGACGCCGCCGAGCGCGAACGCGAAGCCGAATACCGTGCGCTGCGCCGCCGTGCCGTGTGGGCCCTCTCTCTGGCGGTGCCCGTGGCGGTCGTCGGAATGGTCTGGGGAGGACAGCCGTGGGCCGGTTACCTGCTGTGGCTGCTCTCGACACCGGTGGTCTTCGTGCTGGGCGGCGGCTTCTTCCGCCGCGCCTGGCGCCAGCTCCGCCACGGCGCCGCCAACATGGACACGCTCGTGGCGGCCAGCACCGGAGTGGCCTACCTCTTCAGCATCTTCAACCTTCTCTTCCCCCGCTTCTGGCTCGAACGGGGGGTCCAGCCGCACCTCTATTTCGAGTCCGCGAGCGTCGTGGTGGCCTTCATCCTGCTGGGGCGGATGCTCGAGATGAGGGCCCGCCGGAGCGCCTCGGATGCCGTGCGCAAGCTGAGCGGACTGCAACCCGCAACGGTGCGCGTCGAGCGGCCGGGCGGGGTGGAGCTCATCCCCCTGGCGGCGCTGCAGCCGGGCGACGTGGTCGAGGTGCGTGCGGGCGAGCGGCTGGCGGCCGACGGCCGGGTCATCTCCGGCGGGTCGCACGTCGACGAGAGCCTGCTCACGGGCGAACCGCTTCCCAGTGCCAAACATCCGGGCGACCGCGTCTTTGCCGGCACGGTCAACGGCAGCGGCAGCTTCCGCTTCGAGGTGACGCGGCGCGGCGATGCGACGCTGCTGGCCCACATCGTCCGTGCGGTGCGCGAGGCGCAGGGGAGCCGCTCGCCGGTCGAGCAACTGGTCGACCGCGTCGCCCGCGTCTTCGTGCCGGTCATCTTCGCCGTGGCGCTCCTCTCCTTTGCCGCATGGTGGCTCCTGGCCCCCGAGGAGGGCTTCTCGCACGGGGTGCTGGCGGCGGTGACGGTGCTGGTGATTGCCTGCCCCTGCGCCCTGGGGCTGGCCACGCCGACGGCCGTGATGGTGGGTGTCGGCAAGGGGGCCGAGGCGGGCATTCTGGTGCGCGACGCCGAGAGCCTCGAGACGGCCGGACGCATTGACACGGTGGTGCTTGACAAGACGGGAACCCTCACCGAGGGGCATCCCGAGGTGAGCGACGCCCTTTGGGCCGAACTGCCGGCCGCCGAGGAGGAGCGCCTGCGCGACGTGCTCAGCGCCCTCACGCTCCGCTCGGAGCATCCGCTCTCGGAGGCGGTGGCCCGTTCGCTGGGCGAGCGGCAGCGCCTCGAGGTGGAGCACTTCGAGACGCAGGCCGGCCGCGGCGTTGCGGGAAGCGTTGCGGGGAGCCGCTATCGGGTCGGCAGCGAGGCGATGCTGCGCGAGGCGGGTATCGAGCCCGACGGGGCGATGCTCCGCCGGGCCGGGTCGTGGAGCCGCGAGGCGAAGAGTCTGGTGTGGTTCGCCGACGAGCGGCGTGCGCTGGCGCTGCTGGCCGTCACCGACCGCGTGCGGCCCGGTTCGCACCGGGCGGTGGAGCGGCTGCGGCGGCGGGGCGTCGAGGTGTGGATGCTCACGGGCGACCGTCCGGATGCCGCCCGTGCCGTGGCCCGCGCCGTCGGCATCGAGCGGGTCGAGGCGGGGGTGCTGCCCGACCGCAAGTGCGACTTCGTGCGGCAGCTGCAGGCCGCCGGGCACCGCGTGGCGATGGTCGGCGACGGCATCAACGACAGCGCCGCACTGGCGGCCGCCGACCTCAGCGTGGCGATGGGCAGCGGCAGCGACATTGCGATGGATGCGGCGATGGTGACCGTGCTGACCCCCGACCTGGGCAAGGTCGACGAGCTGATGACCCTCTCGCAGCGGACGCGGCGCACCATCCGCGAGAACCTCTTCTGGGCCTTCATCTACAACCTGACGGCGGTCCCCATTGCGGCCGGCGTGCTCTACCCCTGCTGCGGATTCCTGCTCGACCCGATGATTGGCGGCGCGGCGATGGCGCTGAGCAGCGTCAGCGTGGTGACCAACAGCCTCCGGCTGCGCCGCGGCTCGCTCTCCCCGGCGGATGAGCCGGCCGAAGAGGCCGCCGACGAGGAGCGCCCGACTGCGGAGATGTCTGCGGAGAGGGAATGTCCGGTTCAGGCCGGGAAGGAGCGTCCGGCGGAGCCTGCTGCGGCAGTCTGCCCGGTGGAGCCCTCTACGGCCCGGGCGCAGGAGTGCACAGCGCGTAAAACCTCCGGACAGGCCCCGGCCGAGGGTGCCGCCTCGGAGCGGACGATTGAAACGGAATCAACAAACAATCAAAACAGGAATACTATGGAAAAAGAGATGAAATTTAAGGTCGAAGGGATGATGTGCAACCACTGCCGGACGCATGTCGAGCAGGCGCTCAACTCCATCGAGGGCGTTCAGGCCAGCGTGACGCTGGAGCCGCCCGTAGCGACGGTCCGCTGTGCCGAGGGCATCACCGTCGAGCAGCTGCAGCGCGTGGTTGCGGAGCGTGCCGGCGACTACCGCCTTACGGCGCTCTGAGAACGGCGCCCCGGCTTCGGCGCGTCGCTCCGAGCAGGTTGCGCCGGGGCGGTGCTCTGAACAGGTTGCGCCGGCTGCGGCATTCCGACGAAAAGCCCCGGGCGTGCCGCATGCCGCATCTTGGCGGCCGTGCGCATCCCGCACTCCGAGGGAAAAGCCCCGGACTTCGACGAAAAAGCCCCGGACCCGCAGCAGGGTTCGGGGCTTTTTATGCCTTTTTGGGGGGAGTCGGTCGGGAACGTTGCCCTGTCCGAGGCGGGGGCGGCGAGGCCGCATCGATGAAGGTCGGTTGTACCGGTCGGCAAGTCCGTACCGGCAGGTCGGTCGGGCGCGGGCGGTAGAGCTGGGCTCAGGCGGCCGTTTCGGAGCCCGCTGCGGGGCCTTCCTCGGGTGCGGCCGAGCGCAGCGCCAGCCGCTTGACCCAGACGACGAATCCGCCCGTGAGGATGAGGTTCAGCACGAGCGTCAGCGCCGAGATAATCAGCGCCGGGCCGCCCAGATTGTAGCCCAGGGCGATGAAGATGACGCCGGCTCCCACCTCGCCGCGGGTGAACATGCCAATCGAGAGGGCCAGACGCTCGCTCTTGCGTCGGTCGCGGTAGAAGAACATCGGCACGAGCTTGCCCAGGTTCGAGAGCGCCGAGACGGCCACCACGTGGAGCAGCATGATGCCCCACGGCATGACGGGCTGCGAACCGGTGACCGAGTGGCCTCCGGCGAGGCTCTCGACCGGATGGGGCGCCCCGGTGACCAACGGCATGCTCAGCCCCACGAGGAACATGAAGAGGAACGAGACGCCGGTCGAGGCGCGCTGCTCGGCGGGGGTGTCGATGTGGCGGTGGCGCATGACCATGCCCGTCACGAAGGCCGGCAGCAGCACCTCGATGTGGATGCTGTGCTCGGGACCGTAGAGGTGCTTGGTCACCAGATAGACCGCCTGCGTGGCGGCGAAGACCACCACGGCGTAGCCTAGCACGGCCTTCCAGTCCTGCCGCACGTCGTAGTGCCCGAGCCGCCGCCAGCCGAAGGTGAGCAGCACGATGACCACCAGCAGCACGGCGAAGAGCTGCCAGCGCATCCCTATCATCATAATCTGCAGCGGTATCATCAGCAGAATGGTGTCCAGGTCGTCGAAGATGGCCAGCACCTGAATCTTGCGGTAAATCCAGCTCGACTTGAGGCTCAGCGCCGCCAGCATCGTGAAGAGAATGCCGGCCGAGGTGGGGGCCGCAAAGCGGCTCAGCAGCAGGTTCTCCTTCCACGCCTCGGGCGAGCTCCAGAGGTCGGAGGGGAGCAGCACGAAGACGTAGTAGAGGGCGATGAGCAGCCACGGCAGCGCGGCGGTGGCCATGGCGATGAAGTAGTCGGCCGTATAGCTCTTCCAGCGCGACTTGTCGATTTCGAACTCACGTCCGACGTTTATCATGATGAAGGCCAGACAGATGTAGAGCAGCGTGTCGGAGCCGGTCTTGAAGGCGGCGTAGCCCTCGCCGAGCACTCCGGGGAGCAGCTGCGAGGCGACGAGTCCCAGCATCAGAAGCAGGGAAAAGGAGAGAACTTTGCGCATGGGCGGGATGCCTGAGGCGTTTTTTTAAGGGTTTGCGGGTTGATGTTGGGGAACAAAGATAGAAATTTGCGGCGAATTGCCAAATTTGCGGCCCGCTTTGTGTGAAAAAATAACGGAGAGGAAATACTCTTTTCCCGATAATTTTGTACCTTTGCGGTACAAATCGCACGAAACCGATTGGAAATTAAGTTATTCAAACCATAATCAAATTATTACGACTATGCAGATTGTAGAGATTCACGCAAGGGAAATCCTCGACTCGCGAGGCAATCCGACCGTTGAGGTCGAAGTTCGTACCGTATCCGGCGCCTTCGGTCGCGCAGCTGTTCCGAGCGGCGCATCGACGGGTGAGAACGAGGCCCTCGAGCTCCGTGACGGCGACAAGAGCCGCTATCTGGGCAAGGGCGTACAGAAGGCCGTGCAGAATGTCAACGACGTAATCGCCCCCGCCATCATCGGCATGAACGTTTCCGACCAGGTCGGCATCGACAAGGCGATGATTGCCCTCGACGGCACGAAGACCAAGTCGAACCTCGGCGCCAACGCCATCCTGGGCGTTTCGCTGGCCGTGGCCCGCGCTGCTGCCGACTACTTCGGCATGCCCCTCTACCGCTATATCGGTGGTGCCAATGCCAAGACGCTGCCCGTTCCGATGATGAACATCATCAACGGCGGTTCGCACTCGGATGCCCCCATCGCATTCCAGGAGTTCATGATTCGCCCCGTGGGCGCTCCCTCGCTCAAGGAGGGTCTGCGCATGGGCGCCGAGGTCTTCCACAACCTCAAGAAGGTGCTCCACGAGCGCGGTCTTTCGACGGCTGTAGGTGACGAGGGCGGCTTCGCTCCCACACTGAACGGTACGGAGGATGCTCTGGATTCGATTATCAAGGCCATCGAGAAGGCCGGCTATGTTCCGGGCAAGGATGTCATGATTGGCATGGACTGCGCTTCGTCGGAGTTCTACAAGGACGGCATCTACGACTACACGGTATTCGAGGGCGAGAAGGGTGCAAAGCGCACTTCGAAGGAGCAGGTAGGGTACCTCAAGGGTCTGATTGCCAAGTACCCCATCGACTCGATTGAGGACGGTATGTCGGAGAACGACTGGGAAGGCTGGCAGCTGCTGACGGCCGAAATCGGCGACAAGTGCCAGCTGGTGGGCGACGACCTCTTCGTAACGAACGTCGACTTCCTGAAGAAGGGTATCGAGATGGGCTGCGCCAACTCGATTCTCATCAAGGTAAACCAGATTGGTACGCTGACCGAGACGCTCGACGCCATCGAGATGGCACACCGCGCCGGCTACACGTCGGTAACCTCGCACCGTTCGGGTGAGACCGAGGACTCGACGATTGCCGACATCGCCGTGGCTACCAACTCGGGCCAGATTAAGACCGGCTCGATGTCGCGTTCGGACCGTATGGCCAAGTACAACCAGCTGCTCCGTATCGAGGAGGAGCTCGGTGACGAGGCTATCTACGGCTACAAGAAGATTTACCGCAACAAGTAATTCCGATACGCAAGGCTCCGCTGAGAGCCGCAAGCGGAGGTGCACCCGACGGTGCGCCTCCGTTTTTTTTATGCCTTTTTGTGCCTCCGCCCGCTTCCCGGCTTCCCCGCTTCCCGGCTTCCCCGCTTTCCGGCTTCCTGCTTCCCAGCTTTTCTGCTTTCTGGCTTCCTTCCCCCTTTTCTCTTTCCCTTCCTCCTTCCTCCTTCCCCTCCTTCCCCTCCGTCCCTCCTTCTCCTCTGTTTGCGGCCTTTGCCGGAGCCTCCGGTTTTCTGTCCGCTTTGGATGGAATGGCGTGGGAGAGGTCCATGCCCGGATGCCGTTTGGCCTCTGCCTGCCGTTTTTTGGGGGGTGGCTTCGCGGATACCCCGGGTTCCGCCCGCTTTCGGATGGAGGGTGCGGGAAGGGAAGCTCCGCCGGGCCCTTGATGTGGGCTGCGGCGCGGGTCCGCTTGTCGGCCGGTCCGGGCCTTTGGTGCGAGCCGCGGCGTGGTGCCTATTGGCGGGTGGGGCCCAGACACGGAGACGGGACCGCCGGACATGAAAAAAGCACCGTCCCCATTGTGAGGGGCGGTGCTTTCATTTTGCGTTTTGTTGGCTGGGACGGGCGGTCTTTCGACAACGAGTCGAAGCCTTTCCGGCAGCAGTCGGCTGCCACCGGCTCTCTTCGGCTGCGGCGACCTTATGCCCGATACCCCGTCGGGAGCTTGCCTCGGGAAGGGCCTGACTCAGACGGTCATAATTTCCTTCTCCTTGCGCTCCAGAACGCCGTCGAGCTGCTTGGTGAACTTCTCGAGCAGCTTCTGCGTCTGCGTCTCGCCATCCTTCGACTCATCCTCGGGCATGCCCTCCTTCTGAGCCTTCTTGAAGGCCTCCACCGCGTCGCGGCGGGCGTTGCGCAGGCTGATGCGGGCCGTCTCGGCCTCACCGCGCACCTGCTTGACCAGCTCCTTGCGCCGGTCCTCGGTCAGCGGCGGAATCGTCAGGCGAATCTGCTCGCCGTTGTTCGAGGGGGTGAGTCCGATGTTCGAGTCGAGAATCGCCTTCTCAATCACGCGCAGCATCTTCTTGTCCCACGGCTGGATGAGAATCGTCTTCGCGTCGGGAACCGTGACGCTCGCGGCGCCCGATACGGGTACCTGCGAACCGAAGTAGTCCACCATCACTCCGTTGAGCACCGTGGGCGACGCCTTGCCGGCGCGTACGTTGATGAGCTCCTCCTCCAGATGGTCGATGGCCTTCTGCATGCGTGCGGAGGCTTCGTTGAGAATCGTTTTGGTATCCATGTTCTTATGCGTTTGTTGTATTGTTGTTCGTAGTGCGTTGCGCCGTCAGTTGCCGAGCGTCTGTTCAATCTTGGCCAGCAGGGCATCGAACTCCTGCTCCTCGTAGCCCACGCTCAGGGCGACAATCCGGCCGTCGCGGTCGATGAGGAAGTTGCGCGGGATGTAGTTCTCGGCGTAGAGGTCGTAGACCTGCTGGTCGGGGTCGAGCCCCATGGCGAAGGTGTAGCCCGTCTTGCGGCGGAAGGCCTCGACGGCCGAGCGCTCCTCGCCCCGCGATACGGGCAGGAAGACGAAGTCGCGGCCGGCGAAGCGGTCGATGACGTCGTGCTGTACCCGCTTCAGCTCCTTGCGGCAGGGCGGGCACCACGTGGCCCAGAAGTTGAGCAGCACGACCTTGCCGCGCAGCGACGAGAGGGTGGTGCGGCTGCCGTCGAACATCTCGACGGTGAAGTCGGGAGCCATGTCGCCCACCTGGACGCGCGTCGCCTCGACGGGCATCTCCTCCTCCGTCGCGGCGGCCGTTTCGGTGGTCACCCCCTCGGCGGCCGTACTCTTTTCGCCGCCATCGGGCAGCAGATAGACCAGGGCGCCCACGACGACGAGCAGTACGAGCAGGAGCCACAGCGTGTTGTTGCTTCTCTTTTTGGTTTTTGTTGCCATATTCGTTTCTTGTCTGGTTGTCTGGTTCATTTTGGGCTCGGTTTCCGGCGGGTCGAGTGCCTTCCCTGCGGTTGGTCCATCCTCCGCTCCCTTCCGACGGGTCGGCTGTTCCTTTCCTCCCCGGTGTCACGTGCCGGTTCGGCATCCCTTATCCCCGGCGTCCCTTATTATTTCCGGCTCCTCTTATTCGCCGCCCTTTATTCCCGGCGGCGGAGTGCACCGTAGAGAAGCTCGCCAGCGCCCCAGAGGGCCAGCAGCGCAAAGAGCAGCGGCACCTCGCCGCGCAGCGTTCCGAGTACCGCCAGCGCCCCCGCGCCGCACAGCAGCCGGCCGACGGCCCATGCGTGGCGGCGCAGATAGCATACCTCCCGGCGGCCTCTGCCTCCTCTGCCCTCTTCGGCCTGCTCCCGGATGGCCCCGGGTTGCGCCTCCGCGTACCTTGCCCCGGGTTGTGCCTCCGCGTCCCTTGCAGCTGGTTCCGGCGTCATCGCATCGGGTCGTACCTCCGGCTCCCTTGCCCCGGGTTGCGTCTTCGCGTCCCTTACCTCGGGTTTCGGCTCCGGGCCCCTTGCGGCGGGGGCGGTATCGCTCCGCTTCCGCATGGCAGCAGCGCGGCGTTATCGTCCGACGACGGTGCCGATGGGCTCTCCGGCAAGCACCTTGCCCAGATTGCCCGGCGTGTCCATGTCGAAGACGACGATGCCCAGCCCGTTCTCGCGGCAGAGCGTGAAGGCCGTCAGGTCCATCACCTTCAGCCGGCGGTCGAGCACCTCCTCGAACGAGATGCGGTCGAACTTCGTGGCCGTGGGGTCCTTCTCGGGGTCGGCCGTGTAGATGCCGTCCACGCGCGTCCCCTTGAGCAGCACGTCGGCCTCGATTTCGATGCCGCGCAGCGCCGCCGCCGAGTCGGTCGTAAAGTAGGGGTTCGACGTGCCGCCGCCGATGATGACCACCTCGCCCGCCTCGAGATACTCGATGGCCTTCGCCTTGGAGTAGTATTCGCCGATGGGCTCCATGCGAATCGAGGTGAGCACGCGCGCCTTGACGCCGTTGTCCTCGAGCGCCGACTGGAGTGCCAGCGAGTTGATGATGGTGGCCAGCATCCCCATCTGGTCGCCCTTGACGCGGTCGAAGCCGCGCTTGGCGCCGCTCAGCCCGCGGAAGATGTTGCCGCCGCCGATGACGATGCCGATTTGGAAGCCTTCGGCCGCAGCCGCCTTGATTTGCTCGGCGTAGGACTGGAGCTGTGCCGGGTCGAGCCCGTATTTCTGGGAACCCTGGAGCGATTCACCGCTCAGTTTCAGAAGAATTCGTCTGTATTTCATGCAAGATGACAGTTATCGTTTTGCGAAGATAGGAAATTTTTTCGGAAAAAATCGAGCGCCATTTCATTCATTTGAGGGGCCCGGACGGCTCCTGCGGCGGAGCCTGCGCCGCTCGACCCGGTGCAAGATGCTGAGCGGCAGAGCCATGAAGCCTCTGATGAGCCACAGCAGCAGAGCCGATATGGCGTAGATGAGCATTGCGGCGAGGGCCGAGAGTGCGAAGAAGAGCAGCGGAATGGCGATGAAGAATTCGGCCATGAGCAGCAGCCATCGTCCGAGGGTCCGTATGACGGGGACGTCGTGCCGTTCGTCGATAGCGGCCGCCAGCTGCGTCTCGAGGCTGCGGTACCAGAGCGCGTGGCTGTAGAAGCGGATGCGGCGGCGGATGTCGACCGAGAGGGCGACCTGTCCGAGGTTGTCACTGAACCAGACCTCGCGGTTGTGGCGGAAGTAGTCGCGGAAGCGCCACCCTGCGAAGAGGAGCGTGTCCCGATGGGGGCGGTGGTAGAGCTCGATTCCGCTCTCGGCGAGGAAGGCGTCGATGAGCTTCGGGTCGCCGGCCAGGGGCTTTTCGAGGAGGGTCGTGTCGCCGTCGTGCGCCATTGCGTGCCGCTCGAAGAAGCGCTGTGCGGCCAGGCGGTTGGCCCGTTCGTGCCGTTCGATGATTGAGTCGTTGAGGTAGATGTCGTTGACGGCCAGATAGAGGGTCCCGCTTCGGGTCACGGGGCGGAATTCGCGTCCCTGGTCGGGGCTCAGCACCTGGACGCGCTCCGCAAAACCGGCGGCGGTGTGGTCCGAGCTGCAGGGCTCCGCGTCGGGGACAATCTGGTAGAGAATTGCGCCGAAGCGGGCTTCGGGGACGATGCACTCCTCGCTTCCGGCCACGACGGAGGGCTGCCGGCCCGTTCCGGCGCCTCCGCCCGGCTCCTCCCGCAGCGAGTCGGTGTCGACGAAGCGCTGCTCGTCCGCGGCGGAGGCGTCCAGCCAGGCGTAGGGCGGGCGTCGGTTTTCGCGTGCGGCCCGCACGAGCTGGGGCAGCGAGCTGTGGAAGGCGCCCGAGACCGAAATCTTGACGCGGTCGCCCTCGTTGAGGGTGATGCCGGTGTCGGCCCAGAGCTGCGAGGTGTTGAACAGATAGAGCGCCTGTTCGCACTGGCAGGCCTTGCGGGGCATGAGGGCCCCCGTGCGGCTTACCGCGATGTCGTTGCGGTAGAGCACCACGTCGTGGATGAGGAAGATGGCCAGCGAGACGAGGAAGATGAGGCAGCCGACGGCCAGTGCCAGCAGCGTGCAGAGACGGAGCTGCTCCCGGCGGCTCCGCTCGATGACGGCGTTGAGCAGGTCCTCCTCCTCGATGGAGAGGTCGCGCAGCCGTTTCCGCGGGGAAACCGCCTGCAATACTTCGCGCAGATGTTTCATGGCCCGCTATTTTTTGCGTTCGACGACGATGAGGAACGACCCCACGTTGTCGTCGTACCACGCGTTGTAGTACCGTTGTTCGTTGTAGTAGCTCATCTCGTTGCGCGAAAGCGTGTTGCAGGGCTCCTGCCCGTCGAGGGCGGGATAGGGGCCGAAGTTGTAGCACGCGCCGTTGCGCGCCCGGTAGAGCGCACAGAGAGCAGGCTCCTTGCCGAGCGCCTCGAAGAGGCGGAAGTTCCGCTCGCGCGACTTGTCGAAGTTCCACCCCTGCCCGGCGGGATGCTGCGCGCGGAACTCCCGGATGAAGCGGTCGACGGCCGGCTCGGCGCCTCCGATGCAGTGGAGGTTGTCGAGCACCATTTCGTAGATGATGTCGGGGGTCAGCACGATGTCGTTGACGGCGAAATGGAGGATGCCGTCCTGGTTGATGTGGAGCTCCGTACGCTCCTTGCCAATCAGGTAGAGGTCGTTGGTCTCGTGCGCACCGTCCTCCGTGAGCGAGAAGGCGGTCAGATGGCGCACGTCGACCGTGCCGCTGTTGGCGATGCCGCCCGGGATGACCTGCATGAGCAGCGCATCCTGCTTCTGCTGGGGAATGATGCGCCACCTGGCCCGCAGCGGGTCGCGCTGCGCCGAGGCGTGGAACCCTTCGGTGTCGCTCCACGGGTCGCGCAGACGGCTGTTGTTCTCGGTGTCCTCCTGCAGGTGGTGGATGGCCGAGTGCGAGAGGCCCGAGGCGCGGATGGTCAGCACGTCGCCCCGCTTGACGGCGATGCCCGAGTTGGCCCAGAGCTCGGCGGTGTTGAAGAGCCAGTAGGTCACCTCCTTGTCCTCATCCTTGATGGTCATGGCTCCCAGTGCGTTGGTCTGGATGTCGTTGTAGGGGTAGATGCGCTTGACGGTGAGGACGATGGCCAGCAGTGCCATGAAAATCAGGCAGGTGACGAGCGTGATGAGCAGCGCTGCGTTGACAATCTTGCGGCGGTCGGAGACGATGTCGATGAAGGGCTGGTAGCGGGTGATGCGGACGATGAGCCGTTCGGGCTGCTCCGCGTCCCTGCGCGGGGGCTGTTTGTCGGCGGAAGCGGGATGCTCGGTTCCGCTGCCGGAGGCGTTTCGGGTCATGGGCGGATGGTTTGGGGTTCTGTTCTGAAGCGGCTGCTGTTGCAGACGTGCGGCGTGTTGCGCCACACCGTCGGAGGCTGCTGCGGCACACCGCATGCGCTCTTTTCCAAAGATACGAAAAAATCCGCTTCCCGCGACAAAAACGTCCACGAAAAGGGAGGAATGAAATTCGGCGGTGCGCCTCCGCCGGGCGAAAATGGGGCCGGCATGCACGCGTTTCGCAAAAATCACTATCTTTGTACAGCTTTTGTACAGACATGCCTTCCGATTACTACAAACTGCTTGACAAAGTCGACTCGCCGCGCGACCTGAAGCGCCTCTCCGAGGAGGAGCTGCGCCGCTATTGCGACGAGCTGCGCCACTATATCATCGAACAGTGCTCGGTCAACCCCGGCCACCTGGCCTCGAGCCTCGGTGCCGTGGAGCTTGCCGCGGCGCTCCACTATGTCTACGACACGCCCGACGACAAGATTGTCTGGGACGTGGGACACCAGACCTATCCCCACAAAATCATCACCGGCCGCCGCGAGGCCTTCCGCCACAAGCGGCAGCTGGGGGGCATCAGCGGCTTCCCGCGCATGGCCGAGAGCGAGTACGACGCCTTCGGCGGGGGCCACGCCTCGGTCTCGATTTCGGCCGCCTTCGGCATGGCCAAGGCCGCCGAGCTGCGGGGCGAGCGGCGCAAGGTGGTGGCCGTCATCGGCGACGGCGCCATGACGGGCGGTCTGGCCTTCGAGGGGCTCAACAACGCCGGGGCGAGCAAGGGCACCGACCTGCTGGTGATTCTCAACGACAACAACATGGCCATCGACCAGGCCACCGGCGCGCTGAAGAACTACCTGCTCAAGATTTCGACCTCGGTCCATTACAACCGCCTCAAGCAGCGGCTCTGGGGCGTGCTGTCGCATACGCCGCGGCTGCTGCGCCTCTGCCAGAAGACGGGCAACGCCATCAAGCAGGGGCTGCTCAACAAGAGCAACCTCTTCGAGAGCCTCAACTTCCGCTACTTCGGCCCGGTCGACGGCCACAACCTCAAGGAGCTGGTGCGCACGCTGCGCGGCCTGCACGACATCGGCGGCCCGAAGCTGCTCCACGTCATGACGGTCAAGGGCAAGGGCTACCTGCCGGCCGAGCACGACCAGCCCGTATGGCACGCCCCGGGGCGCTTCAACCTCGATACGGGCGAGCGCATCGTCTCACCGTCGGGCACGGCGCGCTACCAGGATGTCTTCGGCGAGACGCTCCTCGACCTGGCGCGGCTCGACCGGCGCGTGGTGGGCATCACGCCGGCCATGCCCTCGGGCTGCTCGATGAACATCCTCATGCGCGAGATGCCCGAGCGCTGCTTCGACGTGGGCATCGCCGAGGGCCACGCCGTCACCTTCTCGGCCGGTCTGGCCGCCGCGGGGATGGTCCCCTTCTGCAACATCTACTCGACCTTCATGCAGCGCGCCTACGACAATGTGATTCACGACGTGGCCATACAGCATCTGCCCGTGGTGCTGTGCCTCGACCGGGGCGGCATCGTGGGCGAGGACGGCGTGACGCACCACGGTCTGTTCGACATGGTCGCCTTCGCCACCGTTCCCGGGCTGGTCATCGCCGCGCCGATGAACGAGACGGAGCTGCGCAACATGATGTACACGGCGCTGCAGTGGGGCGGACCCTTCATGCTCCGCTATCCGCGCGGCAACGGAGTCGGCGCCCCGTGGCGTGGCTGCCCCTTCGAGACGCTTCCCGTGGGGCGCGGCCGGCGGCTGCGCGAGGGGCGCGACGTGGCGCTGCTCACGGTCGGGCCGGTGGGCAACTTCGCGGCCCGCGCCGCCGAACGGGCCGCCCGCGAGGGGGTCGAGGCGGCGCACTACGACCTGCGCTTCGTCAAGCCGCTCGACGAGGAACTGCTCGACGAGGTGGGACGCACCTTCAAGCGGGTGGTGACCGTCGAGGACGGCTCGCTGCGCGGCGGTGTGGGCGAGGCCGTTGCGGCCTTCTTCAACCGGCGCGGCTATCAGGTCGAGGTGCATGCGCTCGGTGTGGGCGACGCATGGGTCGAGCACGGCACGCCGGCCCAGCTCTACGCCCTCTGCGGCTACGACGAGGAGGCGATTCTGCGCGCGCTGCTCGGACGGTAGCGGCGGCGCGGACCATACGACAAAACAGGGCGGCATCGCTCCTTCCCATCGGGGAAGAGTCGATGCCGCCCTTGTTCGTATCTGCGGCTGAGGAAGGTGTGCGTGCGCCGGGTTGCTGCCGCGCTATTCCCGGACTGTTTTCGCGCCGCCGGGATGCCGTCTGGGCGGGAGGTCCCAGCCACCGCAATGCCGCCGCGCCTTTGTCGGCTCGCTGCCGGACCGCTATCCGAGCGTGAAGCACCAGCTGTCGCCGCGGCTTGCCGCCGGGTCGAAGCGGAACCCCTCCCAGTCGAAGGTCTTCAGCTCGTCGGGTTCGCGCAGCCGGCCGCAGAGCAGCCGACGGGTCATCTCGCCGCGGCACATCTTCGTATAGACGACCACGGTGCGCAGCCGCTCCCCTTCGCGGATGCGGAATTCGGGGGTCACCACCCGCACCTCGCGGCTGAGGCGCTTCCAGTCGAAGAGACGCTTCATCTCGGCGCTGGCCAGATTGACCAGCACGCCGTCGTCGGCCCGCACCTGCTCGATGAGGGGGTCGGTCAGCCGCGTGCGCCAGAAGTCGAAGAGCGGCTCGTCGAGCCCCGGCAGCCGCACGTCGCCCTCGAGCCGGTAGGGGCGGATGGCGTCGAGCGGCCGCAGCAGTCCGTAGAGGAACGAGGTGATGTGGAGGTGCTGCTGGGCATAGTGCAGGTCGTCGGCCGTGAAGCGCTCGGGGGCGATGTGGCGGAAGACAATGCCCGTGTAGGCGGCCAGCGCGGCTACGGCCTCGCCGTCGGGGTCGTGGAAGCGGAGGTAGCGCTGCCGGTTCTCGGCCGCCAGGGTGCCGTTCACGCGCAGCAGGCGGGCCAGCTCGTCGGTCGTCAGGGCGGCCATGCGGGCAGCCAGCTCTTCGGCCTCGCGGAGAAAGCGCGGGGCGGTTGTGCGGGGCGCCGCAAAGGAACCCTCGGAGGACATCGTCTTGGCGCAGGAGAGGAGTATCTGCATGGTGTGTCTTCTTTTTCGGGTGCGTCAGGCTACCGAGCAGGCGATGCCGAGCGCCTCGACCCGTGCGGCAATGGCACGGAGCTCCTCGCGTGGAACCTTTTCGAGCGTCGGGCAGGGGGTGTCGCGGTCGAGCGAGTAGACCATCACCTGCCGCGGCCGAATCTCGCCGATGAGGCGCAGCCAGGCCGAGACCTCCTCCTCGGTGGTGTTGTCGACCCGCCGTCCGTTGCACTCGCCGCGCAGGAACATCGTCTGGACGATGAGCTGCCCCTCGAAGAGCTTCATCTGCTCCACGATGCGTGCCACACGGTAGTCGGGGCTCTGCGGGTTGTTGATTAACCGTACGGTGGCGTCGAAGGCCGAGTCAAGCTTCAGAATGTTGTTGTCCACGCGGCGCAGGGCGCGGCGCACTTCCTCACGGTGGAGCTGCGTGGCGTTCGAGAGGACCGAGACCCGTGCCGTGGGGCACAGCTCGTCGCGCAGACGGAGCGTATCGTCGATAATCTGCTCGAAGTGGGGGTGGAGCGTCGGCTCGCCGTTTCCGGCGAAGGTGATGACGTCGGGCGGCGTGCCGTCGGCCACCATGCGGCGGAGCGTCGCTGCGAGGTGCTCATGCACCGCCTCCCGGGGGTTGAAGCGCCGGGCTCCGGGGTGCTCGGCATTCCAGCCGCATTCGCAGTAGATGCAGTCGAAGCTGCAGAGTTTCGATTCGACGGGGAGCAGGTTGACTCCCAGCGAGAGGCCGAGCCGCCGCGAGTGGACGGGGCCGAAGATGATGTCGTGATAGAGTGCAGTCATGCGGCAAATTTATCGATTTTTCGGGGAATCGTACCCCGCCGGGTCACTTTTTCGCCGCGTCGAGCCGTTTGCCGCAGGCGAAGGCTTTGGCCAGCGGGGCGCCCAGCGCGCGGTATTCGAGGCGGACGGGGTCGTAGGTGACGGGGTGCAGCAGCGCCGGGTCAATCTGCCCGTCGGTGAGGATGCGCTCGTCGGCCGATATGTTGACGATGCGCCCCGTCAGGTGGCAGCTCTCGGGGTCGAACGCGAGCAGCTCGCACTCGAGCGTCATCGGCAGCTCGTCGATGAGCGGGGCGTTGACGTGCGGCGACCGGGTGGCGTGGAACCCCGCCCGGGTGAACTTGTCGGCCACGCGGTTGCCCGAGACGATGCCCACGTAGTCGCACGCCTCGATGGTCTCGACGGTGGCCATGCTGACGGTGAAGGCGCGCGTGGCAAGGATGTTTTTTGTGGTCTTGTGCCCGGCCGAGAGACAGAGGCCGACGGTCTCGTCGGTGAACATCCCGCCCCAGGCGGCATTCATGGCGTTGGGCACACCATGCTCGTCGTAGGCCGCCACAATCAGTACCGGCATGGGATAGAGCCAGCTCTTAGCTCCGAAATCCTTTCTCATAATGCAGTGTCGTTTGAAAAAAAGTGAATCGCATTCGAAAATTACGGCAAATCGGCGACACATCAAAGCCGCCGCCCCGTTTTTTCTCCGTCAGCCGTCTGTCGCCCGTTGCCCGTCTGCCGTCCGTCCGCATGCTGTCCGCAGTCCGCCGTTTGTATGCCGGCCCGGCCCTCGGCCTCTTCCTCCGACCGCACACACCACAAAAAAGGAGCCTCGACGAAGGCTCCCCGGAGTGCGGATAAAGGGACTCGAACCCCCACGCCGTAAGGCATCAGATCCTAAGTCTGACGTGGCTACCAATTACACCATATCCGCGTTCGAAAGACAAAGGTAGCGAAAAATTCACAAATCCCAATCCGGGGCGGCCGTTTCTGCTTTTTTTTCGCTATTTTTGTGACCCCCAACCGAGTCATTATGCCTCAGATTGTTACCCTTGTCCTTTCGCCCAAACAGGCGGCGGATACCCGCTTGTGCGATACGCTCGCCGCGCGTCGTCTCGGCCTTGCCGCCGACGAGGTGGCCCTCGTGCGTGTCGTCAAGCGTTCGATTGACGCCCGCCAGCGGCAGCCCAAAGTCAACCTGACGCTCGAGGTCTACGTCGACCGCGAGCCGCTGCCCGCACCCGTACACTTCGACTACCCCTCGGTGGCCGGCCGTACGGAGGTGCTTGTCATAGGCTCGGGCCCGGCCGGCCTCTTCGCCGCGCTGCGCCTCATCGAGCTGGGGCTGCGGCCGGTGATTCTCGAACGCGGGCGCGACGTCTCGGCCCGCAAGCGCGACATCGCACAGATTAACCGCAACGGAGCGGTCGACCCCGATTCGAACTACGCCTTCGGCGAGGGCGGCGCGGGAACCTTCTCCGACGGCAAGCTCTTCACGCGCAGCAAGAAGCGCGGCGACTACCACAAGGCGCTCGAGACGCTGGTCTTCCACGGCGCCGACCCCTCGATACTCTACGAGGCGCATCCCCACATCGGCACCGACCGCCTGCCCTACATCATGCGGGCCATCCGCCGGACGATTCTCGATGCCGGGGGAGAGTTCCTCTTCGAGCGGCGGGTGACCGACCTCGAGCTGCGCGACGGCCGCGTGACGGGCGTGCGCTGCGGCGACGAACGCATCGATGCGGCGGCCGTCATCCTCGCCACGGGCCACTCGGCGCGCGACATCTACGAGCTGCTGGCGCGCCGCGGTGTGCGGCTCGAGGCGAAGCCCTTCGCCATGGGGGTACGCATCGAGCATCCCCAGGCGCTCATCGATTCGATTCAGTACCACTGCGAGCGGCGCGGCGAGTACCTCCCGGCGGCGGCCTACTCGCTTGTCAGCCAGGAGGGCGGACGCGGCGTCTACTCCTTCTGCATGTGTCCCGGCGGATTCATCGTCCCGGCGATGACCGATGCGGCGCAGTCGGTGGTCAACGGCATGTCACCCAGCGGCCGCACGTCGCCCTTCGCCAACTCGGGACTGGTGACCGAAATCCGCCTCGAGGACTTCGCCCACCTGCGCGACGAGTGGGGCGAGCTGGCCGGTCTGAAGTTCCAGCAGCAGTTCGAGGAGCTGGCCCGCGAGCGGGGCGGCGACCACCAGGTGGCCCCCGCACAGCGTGTGGCCGACTTCGTGGCGGGACGCCCCAGCACGACGCTGCCGGCGACCTCCTACCTGCCGGGCATCACCCCCTCGCGTCTCGACGAGTGGATGCCCCGCTTCATCGCCGAGCGGCTGCGGGCGGGCATCGCCACCTTCGGGCGGCGCATGCGCGGCTTCTTGACCAACGAGGCGGTGGTCGTCGGCGTCGAGTCGCGCACCTCGTCGCCCGTGCGCATCCCGCGCGACGAGGCGACGCTCATGCACCCCGAAGCTGCCGGGCTCTTCCCGGCGGGCGAGGGTGCCGGCTATGCCGGAGGCATCATCTCGGCGGCCATGGATGGCGAACGAATTGCCGAGGCCGTCCGCAACTACGTCAAATAACTCGATTCAATGGATACCCCCTCCCTTTCAAACGACCGACTTGCCGCCCCCGCGGTGTCGGTCGTCATCCCGGTTTACAACCTTGAGGGCTACCTTGCCCCCTGCATCGAATCGGTCCGGCGCCAGAGCTACCCCGATTTCGAGGCCATCGTCGTCGACGACGGCTCGAAGGACGGCTCGCTGGCCGAAATCCGGCGCCTGACCGCCGGCGACGACCGCTTCGTGGTGCTCTCGACCGAGAACCGCGGCGTGGCCCGCGCCCGTGAGACGGCGCTGTCGCGCTCGCGCGGACGGTATGTCTGCTTTCTCGACGGCGACGACTGGTGGGAGCCCGACATGCTCGAGCGGATGGTTGCGGCCATCGAGGAGCGTGCGGACTGCGACATCGTCTGCGGCAACTACACGCGCGTCTGCGCCTCCTACCGGACGGTCGTCCGCGAGGGACGCACGGCCGACCTCGAGGGGCTGGGCTACCTGCGCGAGGTGATGACCTTCGGCGTCGCCCCCTCGCTGTGGGGCAAGCTCTTCAGACGCTCGCTCTTCGACGGCACGCTGCTCCACTATCCCATGCGCCGGGGGCAGGATACGCTGGTCAACATCCAGATTGCCTGCCGCGCGCCGCACGTGCGCTTCATCGACTACGCCGGGTACAACTACCTGCAGCGCCCCGGTTCGGAGATTCACCGCCGCATCAGCTTCGACTACTGCCGCAGCTACGCCGAGGTGGTTGACGACATCTTCCGCCGCAACGCCGTGCGGCTTGCCGACAGCGGCGCCGACCTCTACCGGCTGGTCAACGAGCTCTGGTGGTACATCCGCTACATCGACCGCAGCAGCAGCCCCTGGCGGGGCGACGACCCCTACGTATGCCGGCTGCGCGACCAGACGCGGGGGCTGCACCGCATTCTGAGCGGCTTCTTCTCGCGGAGCGAGCTGCTGATGTTCGCCCTCGACCGCTGGCATGCGTTGCGGCCGGCAGTCGTGCTCCTGCTCACGGCGCGCCGCTGGGGCACGAGTCTCCGCCGCCGTATGGCGCATTGAAAATTTTCACTATATTTGTCCTTATGGAGCACTCCGGAACCATCATCCAGATATTCGCGACCCCCGCGTGGGGCGGTGGCGAGCAGTTCGTCTACGACCTCACGCGCCGCCTGCTGGCCGACGGCCGGCGCGTGGAGCTGGTTTCGCGCCGGAGCCGCATCATCGGCGAGCGCACGGCGGGCCTCGGGACCGGGTGCCGCACGATGCCCCTGAAGGGGGCCGTCGACCTCTGGTCGGCACTGCTGCTGGCGCTGCTGATTCTGCGGACGCGGGCCTCGGTGGTCCATGTCCACCACTTCAAGGATGCCTTCACGGCGGCCTATGCCTGCCTGCTGAGCCGCCTCTTCGGCGTGCAGCCCCGCATCGTGCTGACGCGCCATCTGGTGCGGCGCGGCAAGCGGGGATGGCTCTACGGCTGGCTCTACGGCCGCATCGACCGCATCGCCTTCGTCTCGGAGCTGGCCCGACGCGAGTTCCTCGCGGGCGAGCCGCCGGTCGACCCGGCCAGGCTCTGCGTCATCCACAACAGCGTTCCGGAGCCCGTTGCGGCGTCGGACGGGGAGCCTGCCGCCGACCTGCGCCGTCGTTTCGGCATTGCGCCCGCTACGCCGCTGCTGCTCTTCTGCGGTCGCTTGGTCCCCGAAAAGGGGTGCGACGTGCTGCTGCGCGCCTGCGCGCGGCTGGCCGAGCACGACTTCGCGCTGGTGCTGGTCGGCACGGGCGAGGAGCGCTTCGTCGCCGCACTCCGTGAAACGGCCTCCGAAGAGGCGCTGCGCGGCAAGGTCTTCTTTGCGGGCTTCGTCCGCGGGGCCAACCGGCTGCTGCCGCAGGCCGACCTCTGCGTCTCGCCCTCGGTGGTCAGCGAGGCGGGCAGTCTGACGGTGCTCGAGGCGATGCAGGCGGGGCGCGCCCAGGTCTGCTCCGACAACGGCTCGCAGCCCGAATTCATCGACGACGGGCGTACGGGGTTGCTTGTGCACCCGGGCGACGAAGAGGCGTTGGCGCAGGCGCTGCGGCGGCTGCTCGACGATGCCCCTCTGCGTGAACGCATGGGGCGCGAGGCCCGCGCCGATTTCGAGCGCAGCTTCTCCTACGACCACCTCTACGCACGATACCTCAATCTTTACGCATAAGATGCTTATTCCGTCATGAATCTGGATTTCCGAAGCCTCCGCATCGCATTCGACGCCAAGCGCATCACCCACAACGCTACGGGTCTGGGCAACTACGGCCGGACGATGGTCGCCATGCTGGCCCGCTTTGCGCCGCAGAACCGCTACGACCTCTATACGCCCGACCCGGGACGCGATGAGCTGCGCCGGCGGCTCGACGGTATCCCGCAGCTCACCTTCCGCTATCCGCGCAAGCCGCTGCACGGCCCCTTCAAGGCGTTGTGGCGCTCGTTCGGCCTGAGCCGCGAACTGGCGCCCGACACGGCGCTCTTCCACGGCCTGAGCGGCGAACTGCCCTCGGGCCTCCGCAAGCGGGGCGTTCGGTCGGTGGTGACGATTCACGACCTGATATTCCTGCGCTTCCCGGCCTATTACAAGCCCGTCGACCGCTGGATTTATACGCTCAAGTTCCGCAGCGCCTGCCGCCGTGCCGACCGCATCATCGCCATCAGCGAAGCGACCAAGCGCGACGTGATGCACTTCTTCGGTATTCCGGAGCAGAAAATCGACGTGATTTACCAGGGGTGTGACGAGCGTTTCAAACATCCGGTCGATGCGGCGCTGCTCGACGACGTGCGCCGGCGCCATGCGCTGCCCGACCATTACATCCTCTCGGTGGGGAGCATCGAGGAGCGCAAGAATCTGCTGTTGCTGCTGCAGGCCGTCGCCCAGCTTCCCGCACCGCGCCACGTCGTGGCCGTCGGCAAACGCACGCCCTATACGCAGCAGGTCGAGGAGTTCGCCGCGGCGCATGGACTGACACCCTATCTGCATGTGCTCGAGGGCGTTTCGTTTGACGACCTGCCGGCGCTCTACCAGGGTGCCGACCTCTTCGTCTATCCGTCGCGCTACGAGGGGTTCGGCATCCCGATGATTGAAGCGGCCAACTGCGGCGTCCCCTCCATCGGCGCTACGGGTTCGTGCCTCGAGGAGGCCGGAGGCCCCGGCGCCCTCTACGTCGACCCCGACGACCCGCAGGAACTGGCCCGGCGGATTGAGGAGGTGCTCGGCGACGAGGCGCTGCGCCGGCGGATGGTTGCCGATGGACGCGCCTGGGTCGCCCGCTTCGAGCCCGAGGTCATCGCCTCGGAGCTGCTCTCGACCTACCGCAAGGTACTTGCCCTGTAGAACCGTTCGGGAAGGCATTTCCCCGTGTCGCGGTGGGAACAATGTTACGGGATTGTTAAATTTATTTAGAATATTCCTAAAATATTTGCATAATTCACCGAACAGCCTTATCTTTGCAACGAAGTTTTAAGGTTCATTTTAGGTTAGTAGTTTTAGGTTGGTGAGGAAACTGTGGAGTTCGGGCTCAGCCCGATTCCGGGTTTCCTTTTTTTGTGCCCCTTTTTGCGCTTCGGTTCTGCCCGGACCCAGTTTCCGGCGGCTCCGACTTTTTTTATTTTCAGCCCCTCCTCTTCCGGGGTGTCTGCTGCCCTGCTGTTTTTCTTCCGAACTGCTCTTTTTCCTTCCGAGTTGTTCTTTTTTCTTCCGAGCTGCTGTCTTCCTTCTGAGGTGTCCGGTGCCCTGCTGCCTTTTTCCTTTGCCTCCTTTCCTCGCCTCCTTTCCCGTGCGCCCTCTTCCTGCACGCCCTCTTCCTGCACGCCCTCTTTCCTCACGCCCTCTTCCCCGCACGCCTTTTTTTCGCGCCTCCTTTCCCGTGCGCTCTCTTTCCCGTGCGCTCTCTTTCCCGCGCGCCCTCTTCCCCGCGTGCCCTCTTTCCCGTGCGCTCTCTTTCCCGCGCGCTCTCTTTCCCGTGCGCTCTCTTTCCCGCGCGCTCTCTTTCCCGCGCGCCTCTTCCCCGCGCGCCTCTTCCCGCGCGCCTCTTTCTGCACGCCCTCTTTTCGCGCGTCTCGCACCTTCCTTCCCCGCCTACACTCTTCCCGGCTTGAACCCTCTCCCCAGCTTGAGCATTCTCCAACCGGCACCTCGGCTGAACGGAACGGCAGCGGATGGAACGGTTCTAAATGGGGTTCTAATGTCTGCGCAATCGTTTTCGGTGCCTCTACAGGCCCATCCAGGGCGGTTTATGTTACCAAATTGTTAAATATATTTAGAATATTACTAAAATATTTGCATAATTCAAAACGGCCCCGTATCTTTGCAGTGAAGTTTTAAGGTTCATTTAGGTTAGTAGTTTTAGGTTGGTGAGGAAACTGTGGAGTTCGGGCTCAGCCCGATTCCGGGTTTCCTTTTTTTGTGCCTTGTTTTGCGCTTCGGTTCTGTCGGGACCCTCTTCCCGGTGGCTCCGATTTTTTTTGCCCGCAGGCGTAGGTTTTGCCGCCGCTTCACTCGGTCGGACCGAATGGCCTTTGCCTCGGACGGAACCGTTTGTCGGAGACGCATCATCCTGCTTTCCAACGGTTTCAAGCGGCCGTGGAAATCAGTAGAAGGCTGTTTATGTTATCAAATTGTTAAATATATTTAAGATATTACTAAAATATTTGCATAATTCAAAACAGCCCCTTACCTTTGCAGTGAAGTTTTAAGGTTCATTTAGGTTAGTAGTTTTAGGTTGGTTGAGGAAATCGGCAGGTTGCAGCGGTCCGACTGCTGCTAAGACCGACGGGGCGGTGCTCGTTCCGGGGTCGAATACCTCCGATTGAACCTCGTTTTCGATGGGGGTGGTGCCCTGTCGAAAAAAACGGTTCGAGCTCTCTTCGTGAGAGTCCGGACCGTTTTTTTGTTGTCTGGAGTTGTGCGGCGGGGATGCCGCGGCGGGCTGCGAAGTGCGCGTATGGTTGTGGTTTGCAGCGGATTGCCGCCGAAGGAGGCGGGCGGCGGGGATTTTGCGACGGGCGGCTGGTGCCGTCTGCCGGTCACAAGACTTTGGGGGCCGGCGGCTGGTGGGGGCTGTCGGTCACAGGGCGTCGGGCTTTGGGAACCGGCGGCTGGTGGGGGGCTGTCGGTTGTCTGTGGTAGGGTGCCGTGTGCCGGACTTCAGCAGATGCCGGAGTTCGGGCGCTGGGCCTCGGCGGCTGCTTGTCGGAGCCCGTCGGGTCAGAGCTGTTCGAGCTCGGCGCGGCTGACCAGCACCTCGATGTCGCCCAGCGCATTGTCGCCGATTTCGTAGGGGGCGTAGCGGAAGAGGATGCCCTCGTCGGTGGGCTGGAAGTTCTCGCACGGGAGGATGTAGTCGGGGAAGAAGCCCAGCGCGGCGAGCCCCTCGTCGTCGGAGACGTGGTACTGCGCCCGCAGCCGAGAGCGGATGAGGCCGGCGAGGCGCTCCTGCTGCTGTGGGGTGAAGAGGTCGCCCAGCGTCAGTTCGTAGCCCCCTTCGAGCGAATAGGTGTGCGTCGTGGTGTCGTAGAGGTCGTGGGGGCCGCCCAGATAGCCCGAGCGGGTGATGGTGTATACGAGCAGCGTGTCGACCCGTGCGGCGGTCGCCTCGACCGAGTAGCTGTAGCGGGCCGCCTCGTCGCCCGGAAGCATCGAGCCGTCGGCGAGCTGCGCAACGGCCGTGCGCATCGCCTCGCGGGCCGTGCCGGTGAAGCCCTCCAGCTCGAAGAAGTAGGCGATGTCGGCCTCCTCGATGGCCTGCAGCGCCGGCGAGCGGTCGGCCTTCTCCAGCGAGAGGAAGCGGTACTGGATGTCGTATTGCGTGGCGCCCGCGTGCACGAGCGTGTCGAGCGCCAGCGTCTCGAAGCGGGGTTCGCTCTTCTTCGGGGTGCAGGCCCCCAGCATGAGCGCCAGGAGCAGCAGGGGGAGGATGCCGGTTCGTTTCATCGTGAAAAGGTGTTTTCTCGGGAAGCGCCGTTTTGCAGCTTCCTGAAATCAAAGATAAGACAACTCGGTCGATAATGCAAGCGCCGGCCGCGGAATCGCCGCCCCGGCGGGAGGGTGTCGGGGGCGTTGCAGGGGCGATGGGGCCGTGGAAGGTGGTGCGCCGCGGCGCCCGGTGGAGGCAGCGGGGGAGTCTGTGGCGTGCTTCGGCGCCCCGAAAGCCCCCTGGCGGGCGGTTTTTGCAGAAAAATGCACTTTTTTTACCGAAAAATTTGCAGATTCGATTTTAGTCGCTATCTTTGCACCACAATTCAACGGTGGATTCATCTAAGGGTTAGGATACATGCCTCTCACGCATGACATAGGGGTTCGAATCCCCTATCCACTACCAATAAGGCGACCGAACTTCCGGTCGCTTTTTTTGTCTCCGCACCCCACCCCGAAATCCCTGTACCCATGCAGCGCTACACGAACCGCAACATACTGAAAATCACCCTTCCGGTGCTGGTAAGCCTCCTCATGGAGCAGCTCGTGGGGCTGACCGACACCATCTACCTGGGCCACTACGGCGACGGGCGCACCGAGCTGGCCGCCTCGGCGCTGGCCGGTGTCTTCTATCTGGTGGTCTTCATGCTGGGCTTCGGCTTCAGCGTCGGGGCGCAGGTGCTCATCGCCCGCCGCAACGGCGAGGGGCGGCTGCACGAAATCGGCCCCGTCTTCATGCAGGGGTCACTCTTCCTGCTGCTGCTCGCCGCCCTGCTCTTCGCCCTCTCGCGCCTCTGCGCCGAGGGGCTCTTCTCGCTGCTCGTCGAGCAGCAGGCGGTACGCCGCGCCGCCGTCGACTACCTCGACTGGCGCGTCTGGGGCTTCTTCTTCTCCTTCGCCGCGGCGATGTTCCGCGCCCTCTACGTGGGGACGACCCGCACGCGGATTCTTACGGCCAACTCGGTGGTGATGGTGCTGACGAACGTCGTGCTCAACTACCTGCTGATTTTCGGCCGCTGCGGTCTCCCCGAGCTGGGCATCGCCGGTGCCGCCATCGCTTCGGTGGCCGCCGAGGCGGTCTCGGTCCTCTTCTTCCTCCTCTACACGCGGCTGCGCTTCGACTGGCGCCGCTACCGCCTCTTCCGCTTCGGCGGTGTGGACCTCCGCCTGCTGGGCCACATCCTGAGCATCTCGGTCTGGGTGATGCTCCAGGAGGGGATGGCCTTCCTCAGCTGGTTCCTCTTCTTCGTCTGCATCGAGCGGCTGGGGACCGACCAGCTGGCCGTGACGAACATGGTCCGCAGCATCGGCTCGGTGGTCTTCCTCTTCGTCAACGCCTTCGCCTCGACGGCCAGCTCGCTGGTGAGCAACCTCATCGGCGCGGGTCATGCGGAGGAGGTGCGCCCGCTCTGCCGCCGCATGACGCGCCTCTGCTTCTCGTTCGTCGTGCCGCTGGCGCTCCTCATCGCCCTCTTCCCCGAACGGGTGCTGGGCTTCTATTCGGACGATGCGCGGCTGGTCGCCTACGGCGTCCCCTCGCTCTGGGTGATGCTCTCGACCTACGTGCTCTGCGTGCCGGCCTTCATCGGGCAGTTCGCCGTCTCGGGAACGGGCCACACGCGCGTGACGCTGGGCATCGTCCTGGCGGCCATCCTCTTCTATATGGCCTATACGCTCTGGCTCACGCTCGTGCTGCGCGCCGACGTGGCGCTCTGCTGGACCACCGACCACCTCTACTATCTGGTCACGCTGCTGCTCTCGGTGCTCTACCTGCGCAGCGGCCGTTGGCAGCGGGGGACCGTGTAGCGCTCCGTGCTGCGGCAAAAGTGGGGCGGGCGGCGGAGCGAAGCTGCGGCCCGAAGGAGGCGGGTGGACGGTCGGGTGAGCGACAAGGGGTCGGATAGAAGAGAGCCGGCCGGGCCGAAGCGGGTGAAACGCGCCGCCGGAAAGGATATAAAAAAGGGTGTCGGTCGGGAAGGAGGGTGCCGGAAAGGCCAACGTGTCGCTCTCCGCACCGCACGCCGCCCATTGCGGGTTGCGCGGTGCATTCCGTCCGGCTGCGGGTTGCGCGGTGCGCCCCTTCCGGCGGGCACAAAAAAACGGCGGTCCGAAGGCCGCCGTTGCTGCATGGGGGTATGTCGTGCGCCGTTCTATTTGTCGAACTTGCCCTTGAACTTCTCCAGCTGGCGCTTCAGCGCGTCGATGGCTTCGTCGACCGACTCTTCGAAGCTCTTCGAGCGGTGGTCGGCCACCAGGTCCTCGCCCGGCATGTGGAGCGTGATGGTGGCTACCTTGTTACCCCTGTCGTGGTCCTTATCGAGTTTCATGACTACTTCTGCGCCTGTCGAGCGGTCGGCAAAACGGTCGAGCTTGGCCATTTTGTTCTCAACGAATTCGAGCAGCTTCTTGTCTGCGTCGAACTTCACGGATTGAATCTGTACGTTCATAGCACAAAGATTTAAGAGGTGTTATCACTTCCCACCCTTTTCGCGGGGATGGGCCTTGTTGTAGACCTCCCGCAGCCGTGCGATGCTGTTGTGGGTGTAGACCTGAGTGGCCTGCAGCGAGGCGTGGCCGAGGAGCTCCTGGATTTCACGCATGTCCGCTCCGCCGTTGAGCAGATGGGTGGCGAAGGTGTGCCGCAGCACGTGGGGGCTTCGCTTGCCCTGAACCCCGCCCCGTGCCAGCTCTTCGCGGACCACCCGGTAGACGACGCTGCGCGAGATGCGTTTTCCTTTCTGAGTTAAAATTAACGCTTTTTCCGAAGAATTGCAAATATTTTGCCGCTCGATTAGCTCCAGGTAGTGCAAAATCTTCTCGCGGAGGAACTCCATGACCGGAACGATGCGCTCCTTGTCCCCCTTGCCGCGCACGCGCAGCGAGGTGTAGTCCTCCGAGAAGTCCGTGCGGTCGATGCCCACCAGCTCGGCCAGCCGCAGCCCGCAGGCGTAGAGCAGCAGCACGATGAGCGAGTTGCGCTCGGTGGTGAACCGCTCGCTGTCGAACTCGCACTCGCCGACGATGCCCGTCATGCGGCTCTCGGGGACGAAGGCCGGCAGCCGCCGCGAGGTCTTGAGCGCGTGGATGCGCTGGAAGACATTCTGCTCGACGATGCCGCGGCGCAGCATCCACTTGAAGTAGGAGCGCAGCGACGAGACCTCGCGGTTGATGGAGGCCGCCCCGAGCCGCCCCTGCTCCGAGAGGTGGAGAATCCACTCGCGGGCCCGTTCGGCGGTCACCCCGCGGGGGTCGAAGTGTTCGTCGTCGGTGCCGAGCCAGGCGTAGAACTGCTCGATGTCGTGGCTGTAGTTGCGCACGGTGAGCGGCGAGTAGCGCCGTTCGGCGGCCAGATATTGAATGAAATCGGGGAGCATGAAGCAAAGATAGCGTTTTTTCCTATTTTTGCGTATCGAAAAAAACAGCTTGACATGATGAAACGAAGAGTTCTGTTTGCACTTTTGCTCGCCCTGCTCTGCGGCTCCCGCGCCGCGGCGGCCCGCATCGATACCCTTTCGCTCGACAGCCGGGTGCTGAACCGCCCGGTGACGGTGGTGGCCGTGCTGCCCGACGGTGCTTCGGAGCACCACCCCGCGCCGCTGCTTCTGCTGCTGCACGGCTACGGCGGTGACGCCTTCTCGTGGCTGAAAATCAAAACCGGGCTCCCCGCGCTGGTCGACCGCACGGGAATCGCCCTGCTCTGCCCCGACGGTGGGCAGAGCTGGTACATGGACAGCCCCGTCGATACGACCAGCCGCTACGAGAGCTTTCTGGTCGGGGAGCTGATACCCTATGCCGACGCCCACCTTCCCGTGGCGCGCGACGCCCGCCACCGGGCCGTTGCCGGACTGAGCATGGGGGGCTTCGGCGCCATGCGGCTGGGGCTGCTCCACCCCGACCTCTTCGGTGCGGCGGGGAGCATGAGCGGCGGGCTCGACATCCGCCCCTTCCCCGGACGGTGGGAGCTCGACCGGCTGCTGGGACGGCAGTCCGAGTCGCCCGAAAACTGGGAGCGGATGACCCCCATCAACCTCATCGCGCAGCTCGACCCGGCCCGCACGCCGGCGCTCATCATCGACTGCGGCTACGACGACTTCATCTTCGAGGTCAACCGCGCCTTCCACCGCGAGCTGCGCCGGCGGGGCATCCCCCACGACTTCTGCGTCCGCCCGGGGGGGCACGAGCTCTCCTACTGGGCCAACGCCATCGACTACCAGATGCTCTTCTTCAGCAAGTTCTTCGCCGCTGCCGACGCCGAGGAAGAGAGGGCCTTCGACGGCGGCTCCTCTGCGGCTGCCTCCTCCGACGACGGCGCCGCGGCTCCGGCTGCCGCATCCGACGCCCGACCGGAGGCACAGACCGGCCGTTGACCAACCTCTGAAATCTCCGCCTCTGATGGAAAAACGCAAAACCTCCGCCCGCCGGAATGCAACCCCGGCCCGTCCCGCACGCCGGCCCTCCTCTGCCGGACGCCCTTCGACCGCCTCCGCCCGCCGCTCCTCCGACGGTGAGGACCGCTCCGCTGCTCCGTCACCCTCTGAGCCTTCGACCGCTCCGGTTCCGGCTTCGACCGCTCCGGTTCCGGCTTTGACCGCCCCGGCTCCGGCTTTGACCGCTCCGGCAGCGGCGGCCCGTGAGCGCTGGAAGCCCGGCACGCTGATTTACCCGCTGCCGGCCGTGCTGGTGAGCTGCGGCGCCACCCCCGAGGAGTACAACCTGCTGACCGTCGCCTGGACGGGCACCGTCTGCACCAATCCGCCGATGTGCTCCATCTCGCTCCGCCCCGAGCGCCACTCCTACGAGATTATCCGCCGCACGGGGGCCTTCGTCATCAACCTCACCACGCAGGCGCTGGCCCGCGCCACCGACTGGTGCGGCGTCCGCTCGGGTCGTGACTGCGACAAGTTCCGCGAGGCGGGGCTCACGCCGCTCCCCTCCGACCGGGTCGAGGCACCCCTGGTGGCCGAGTCGCCCGTCAACATAGAGTGCCGCGTGCGTCAGCGGCTGCCGCTCGGTTCGCACGACCTCTTTCTGGCCGAGGTGGTCGGCGTGCAGGTCGACCCCGCCTACATGGACCCCGCAACGGGGCGCTTCGACCTGGAGCGGGCCGGGCTGATTGCCTACTCGCACGGCGAATACTTCGCTCTGGGGCGCAGCCTGGGCCGTTTCGGATGGTCGGTGCGTAAAAAATCCCGCCCGACGGCCGAAAGCCGTCCGGCGGGAAAGCCGAAGTCGAAATCGAAGAGCCGGTAGCGCGCCGTCCGGCCGTAGGAGGCGGCACGAGCTGTACGGAGCAGGCGCTGCCGGAGCCCGGACGTTGCGCCGTGGGGCGGTAGGCAGATGTTTGCGCTGCGGTGCTGTGCCTCGGTGTCCCGGTAAGGCGACGTGGGGGTGCTGCGGTGCCCGCCCGTTGCGCCGCGCCTCTCAGCTCTGCTGCGAGCGGTACTCGTTGGGGGTCTGGCCGGTAACCTTCTTGAAGAGGCGCGTGAAGTGCTGCGGATATTGGAATCCCAGCGCATAGGCCACCTCGCCGATGCTGCGCCCCGGGGCGAGCATCAGCTCCTTGGCCGCCTCGACCAGCTTGAGCTGGATGTACTCCTGGGCCGTCTTGCCCGTCTCGCGCTTGACCAGGTCGCCGAAGTAGTTGGGCGAGAGGCAGAGCTCTCCGGCGAAGTACTTCACCGTGGGGAGCCCCTCGCGGCGGGCGCGGTCGCCGGTGAAGTAGTCGTCGAGCAGCCGCTCGAAGCGGCTCAGCACGTCGTGATTCACATGCTGGCGCGTGATGAACTGCCGCTCGTAGAAGCGCAGGCAGTAGTCCAGCAGCATCTCGATGTTGATGGCTATCAGCCGCCGGCTGTGGCGGTCGATGGCGTGCTCGAGCTCGTTGCGGATTTTCCGCAGCGAGTCGATGACCAGCTCGCGTTCGCGTTCCGAAAGGTGCAGCGCCTCGTTCACCTCGTACGAGAAGAAGGAGTACTCCTTCATGTTGCGGGCCAGCGACGTGCCGCGGATGAGGTCGGGGTGGAAGACCAGCGCCCACCCCTTGGGCTGGAACTTTTCGCCGTTGTCCTCCACGCCGATGACCTGTCCCGGTGCCAGACAGACGAGCGTCCCCTCCTGATAGTCGTAGTGGTGGCGGCCGTAGAGCAGGTCGCCGCACTTCACCTCCTTGAGAAAGATGGCGTAGAAGCCGAAGGTCTGCCGCTGGTGGCGGATGGGTGAGACCTCCGACATGTCAATGACGCTCACCAGCGGGTGGAGTGTCTCGATGCCGAGCTGGGCGTTGTACTCGCCGACCGATTCGATGTGGAGGATTTGCTCCCTTTCTCTCTCTGCCATGGATGCCGTGGAATTGGTTTCAGGACAAAGATAGCTCTTTTTTGCGGGAACGGAGCGCCGGCGGCCGCAAAACCGGAATCGGGGTAGCGCAATCCGGAATCGGGATAGATGCCCGCGCCGTCGGTGCGGATTCCATGCCCCGGTACGGGCCGGATGCTGTCCCGGCCGGACAAAGCGCCGGGCGGAAGAGCCCCCGACCGGACGCGCCCGGGCGGATGAAGCTGCGGGCGGAAGAGCCCCCCGACCGGGCGGAAGGCCCCCGCTGCCCCGCGCGGAGCGGGCGGCGCAGGCAGAAACCGGAATCGGGGTAGGTTTTCCCGGAATAGGGTTGGGCGGAGCTGCGGCGCGATGCGCTACCTTTGCATCGGACGGAAAGGAGCACCGCCGGTGCGGGAGGCCGACGCGCAACTTCTGCACACATCACACACCGCATCGCCCGACCGGTATTCGCTGCCGGTCCGCTGCCGGCCTCCTCACGGCGGGGCTTTCCTCCACCGTCCGACCAACGCACGAAAAAAACGAACAGCCATGAGTGCAAGACTCCGTATGCGAACCGCCCTGCTGGCGGCTGCGGCGACGCTTCTGCTCGCGCCCGCACTCCATGCCCAGCAAAATGCCCGGCAAAACACAACACCGACAACCATGGATAAACAGACCTCTTTCCGGCAGATTTTCCCGCAGGGTGCGGAGAATCCGCCCGTCAATGCACAGTATTTCACCGGGCGCTCCTACCTGGCGCCCCTGACCGCCAACAAGGCGCTCAACGTCCCGCTCTACAACGTCACCTTCGAGCCCGGCTGCCGCAACAACTGGCACAGCCATACCGGCGGCCAGATTCTGATTGTGACCGCCGGCCGCGGCTACTACCAGGAGCGCGGCAGCGCGGCCCGCGAGCTGCTGCCGGGCGACGTGGTGGAGATTGCCCCCGACGTCGAGCACTGGCACGGGGCCGCCCCCGACAGCTGGTTCTCGCACCTGGCCGTCGAGTGCAACCCCGCCACCAACCGCAACACGTGGCTCGAACCGGTCGACGACGAGTCCTATGCCGCCGCCGTGGCCGGTGCGCAGCCTTCACCCGTGCGGCAGTCGCAGGAGAGGCTGCCGCTGACCGACGAGGCGGCCCGCAACCTGGCCGCCTGGCAGTCGGACGAGACGGCACAGCTCGCCCTCACGGACCCCGAGCTGGCCGCCGCGGTCGGCAACTTCGCCTTCGACGAGGTGTGGCGCGTCGGCGGGCTGAGCCCCGAGGAGCGTATCCTCGTGACGATGGCGTCGGCCATTGCGCTGGGGAGCGAACCCCTCTACCGGCAGACGGTCGGGGCGGCGCTCGATGCGGGTCTTTCACCCGAGATGGTCGAGGAGGTGCTCTACCACGCCACCCCCTACGTCGGCTTCGCACGGGTCGAGGGGCTGCTCGGCCTCAAGAACCGGCTGCTGGCCCGGCGGGGCGTCGCGCTCCCGCTCAAGGGCCGTGCGACCGTCACCCGTGACGAGCGGCTCGAAAAGGGGCTCGCCCTCCAGAAGTCGCTCTTCGGCGAGGCCATCGACCGCATGTATGAAACCTCGCCCGCCGACCTGCTCCCCCTGCAGCGCGCCCTCTCGGCCAACTGCTTCGGCGACTACCAGACCCGCAGGGGGCTCGATGCGCGGCAGCGCGAGCTGCTGACCTTCGCGATGCTCGTCTCGCTGGGCGGCTGCGAGTCGCAGGTCAAGGGCCACATCCGGGGCAATGTCGCGGCGGGCAACGACCGCAGGGTGCTGCTGGGTGCCGTCATGCAGTTGCTGCCCTACATCGGCTATCCGCGGACGCTCAACGCCGTGGCCTGCCTCGAGGAGGAGCTCCCAGCCGACGCGCGGTAGCCCCCCCCGATGCAGCCGCCCTCCGCAACGGGCCGGAAGCGCACATGCGCCTCCAGCCCGTTCTCTTTTCCGGCGGTGCGTTCCGCGCAGCCTTTTCCGGCAGGACCTTTCCAGTACGGTCTTCCCGTCCGGCCCTTTCTGGTGCGGTCTTTTCCGGCGGCCCTTTCCAGCTCCGGTCTTTTTCATCGATGCGTCCTTGCTCGGTCTTTCCCGGCGACTCGTTTTTGCGCAGCCTTTCCCGGCGGTTTTTCCATCGGGGCGCCCCGCCCGACGGACAAAAAAGGTGAAAACGGCGCCGAAACGGGCGGAAAAGGCGCCTGACGGAGGGTCGAGCGGATTTATTTCCTATCTTTACGAAAAGTTCCCCTCCGACATGAAGTTCAAATTCGGTCTTCTGCCGCGCGTACTGGCGGCCATCGCCGCGGGCATCCTCTGCGGCCTCTTCTTCCCCGAGTGGCTGACGCGCGTTGCGGCCACCTTCAACGCCCTCTTCGGGCAGTTCCTCGAATTCATCATCCCGCTGCTCATTCTGGGGCTCGTCGCCCCCGGCATCGCCGACCTGGGACGCAACGCCGGGCGGCTGCTGCTCCTCACGGCGGCGCTGGCCTACGGCTTCACGCTCATCTCGGGATTCGGCACCTACGCCGCCGGGCGGCTGCTCTTCCCCCTGATGCTGCGCGGCGCTGCGGCCGGCACGGCGGCCGAGGCGGTCAGCTTCGTCCCCTACTTCACCGTTCCCATGCCGCCGGTCATGGGGGTGATGTCGGCGCTGCTGCTCGCCTTCGTCCTCGGACTGGGGATGGCCTATGCGCAGAGCGTGCGGCTGAAGGAGGTGATGGGCGAGTTCCGGAGCATCATCGAGCGGACCATCTCCGGGGTGCTCATCCCGCTGCTGCCCCTCTATATTTTCGGCATCTTCCTCATGATGACGCAGTCGGGACAGGTGGCCTCCGTGCTGGAGGTCTTCGTCAAGCTCATCGTCGTGATTTTCGTGCTGACGCTCCTGCTGCTCGCCTTCCAGTTCCTCACGGCGGGGGCCGTTGCCCGGCGCAACCCCTTCGTGATGCTCCGCACGATGCTGCCGGCCTATGTCACGGCCCTCGGCACGCAGTCCTCGGCGGCAACCATTCCCGTGACGCTCGAGCGGACGCTCCGCCTCGGCGTGCGCCCCGAGCTGGCCTCGTTCGTCATCCCCCTCTGCGCAACCATCCACCTCTCGGGGTCGATGATGAAGATTGTCGCCTGTGCGCTGGCCGTCTCGATGCTCGCCGGGCTGCAGCTCCCCACGGCGACCTTCGTCGGCTTCATCCTGCTGCTGGCGGTGACGATGGTGGCGGCCCCGGGCGTTCCGGGCGGCGCCATCATGGCGGCCGTCGGCCTGCTGGAGTCGATGCTGGGCTTCGACGAGACGCTCGTCGGGCTGATGATTGCCACCTACATCGCCATGGACAGCTTCGGTACGGCGACCAACGTCACGGGCGACGGCGCCGTGGCGGTCATCGTCGACAGCATCGACCGTCGGAGCAGACGGTCATAGCAGACGGTCGTAAGCGGACGCGGGGCGCCCCTTTTCCCGAAAAATAAGTATTTAAGCGTACGCGCAAGGGTCGAAAAATGGCTAACTTTGGCCGTCAAATGCGATTTTGCGTACTCAGGTACGCCCCCCGAACCGAACTGAACATCAAAATTAGGATAGAAATGGTTGATATTTTTTCCCGTCTTGAGAAGAATGCCGGCGGCCCGATTGGCCAGTACATGGCCTATGCCCACGGTTATTTCGCATTCCCCAAACTCGAGGGCGAAATCGGTCCTCACATGCGTTTCCGCGGCAAGGAGATGCTCAACTGGAGCCTGAACAACTACCTCGGTCTGGCCAACCACCCCGAGGTGCGCAAGGCCGATGCCGAGGGCGCTGCCCAGTTCGGCATGGCGGCTCCGATGGGCGCCCGCATGATGAGCGGCCAGACGAAGTACCACGAGCAGCTCGAGCGCGAGCTGGCCGAGTTCGTCGGCAAGGAGGATGCCTTTCTGCTCAACTTCGGCTACCAGGGCATGCTCTCGATTATCGACTGCCTGCTCACGCCGCGTGACGTGGTGGTCTACGATGCCGAGGCCCACGCCTGCATCATCGACGGCCTGCGCCTGCACAAGGGCAAGCGCTTCGTCTACGGCCACAACGACATGGAGTCGCTCCGCCTGCAGCTCAAGCATGCCACCGAGCTGGCCGAGGAGCAGAACGGCGGCGTGCTGGTCATCACCGAGGGCGTCTTCGGCATGAAGGGTGACCTGGGCAAGCTCGACGAGATTGTCGCCATGAAGAAGGACTTCCAGTTCCGTCTGCTGGTCGACGACGCCCACGGCTTCGGTACGATGGGCAAGGGCGGCCGCGGTACGGCTTCGCACTTCGGTGTGGTCGACGGCGTCGACGTGCTCTTCAACACCTTCGCCAAGTCGATGGCCGGTATCGGCGCCTTCGTGAGCGGTCCCCGCTGGCTCATCAACCTGCTGCGCTACAACATGCGTTCGCAGCTCTACGCCAAGTCGCTCCCCATGCCGATGGTCATCGGCGCGCTGAAGCGTCTGGAGCTGATTCGCAACCACCCCGAGTATCAGGAGAAGCTGTGGGTGATTGTCCGCGCGCTGCAGAACGGTCTGCGCGAGAACGGGTTCAACATCGGCGTTACGAACTCGCCCGTGACCCCCGTCTTCATGAAGGGCGGCATTCCCGAGGCGACGAACCTGATTGTCGACCTGCGCGAGAACCACGGCGTCTTCTGCTCGATTGTCGTCTACCCGGTTATCCCGAAGGGCGAAATTATCCTGCGCGTGATTCCTACGGCAGCCCATACGCTCGACGACGTGAACTTCACGCTCGAGGCCTTCAAGTCGGTGCGCGACAAGCTCGAAAGCGGCTACTACGCTTCGCTGCCGATTCCGATGCGTGCGGACGAGGGCTTCAAGGTCCGTTAATTCGACCAATCGAAAGGGTCGACCCCGCAAAGGTCCGGAACGGTTCGGTTCCGGACCTTTTTTTATGGGGAGGTACGGCTGTTGGGATGAAAAAAACGTGCTTTTTTGCGGGAAAATTTTGCGGAATCGAAAAAAGCGCTTATATTTGCAATCCCAAAACACGGGTAACAGGCCTCTCGGGAGGCGCCCGGCGGCGGGAACCATGCGGAAATAGCTCAGTTGGTAGAGCGCAACCTTGCCAAGGTTGAGGTCGCGGGTCCGAGTCCCGTTTTCCGCTCCAGAGGGGGCCAGAAAGAAATCCCGATAGAAAGCAAAAAGCCTTGTATATCAGCGATATACAAGGCTTTTTCTTGTATTCCCCCACTCCTGTTGAGGCAAAAGGCAGCAAGTATTTCAGGCCTTAATCGTGACCTTTTTTGCTCGGACTCAAAATAGGTCACGATTTAGCTTTATTTCGCTGATTTGCATCATTTTACTTTGCAACATTCCGGTGCTGAAGACGTTTAATTTATCCAAAAAACAAGCAGCCATGTTGCCACGAACCACCTTCAGCGTTGTCTTCTTCTGCAAGAAGACCAAAGTCACGAAAAAGGGCAAGGCCCCGATCTATGCCCGTATCACTACGACCGGTCAGTCGACTGAAATCTACACACAGTGCCAGATCGAGCCGGAACGCTGGAATCAGCGCCTCGAACGCTCTCTCTACAAGGATGAGGTCGACCAGCAGATCAACTGCATCGTAGCCAGCTACCGGGCCTCAATCCTTGCCGCCTACGACCGCCTGATCCAGGAGAACAGGACGCCGACCTGCTTTGCCGTCAAACAGCTGCTGGGCTCCGCCTCTTCGAGCCGGATGATGCTGGCGGAGTTCGGCAAATACTGCGAGAAACGGCAGCAGGAGGTCGGCACTCGCATCACACAGCTCACGGCCAACAAGTACCACCGCCTGCTGCGCTACATGACCGAATATATCCGGGATACCTACCACAAAGAGGATCTTCCGCTGGAGACGGTCGACTACGCCTACGTCGACGGATTGAATACCTACATGCAGACGGCCTACAACTGCCATAACAATGGAGCAGTCAATCTGCTCTGCTGTTTGAAAAACTTCCTGCTTTATGCCGTCCGCAACGAATGGATCGAGAAAAATCCCTTCCGTTACTACAAGATGAAGATCGACAAGACGAACGTCAAGGTACCGCTGACGAAAGCGGAACTGGATCTGCTGCTGAAGCGGCCGATGCCCAACGAGCGTCTGGACCGCATCCGGGATGTCTTCTGCTTTTGTGCACTGACGGGACTGGCCTTCACGGATGTCGACCACCTGCGGCGGGAACACTTCACGACGGACGAGGAGGGACAGCTGTGGATCCATAAACCGCGGGAGAAGACTGCGGTGATGAGCCGTGTTCCGGTGCTTCCGCAGGCGGCGGCCCTGCTGGAGAAGTACCG
>CDYM01003116.1_pt1 | contig 80456 bp, 60 predicted proteins | sample 554981 | NCBI WGS metagenome assembly CDYM01 (sample SAMEA3182081, study PRJEB8094) | gut metagenome | biome: human; feature: gut; material: Stool; isolation source: human stools | place: Canada | collected 2012-12-04 | reverse complement strand
AAAAAAGGTCAGATCTTTCGATCTGACCTTGAAGAGGCGGCTACCTACTCTCCCACGGGAAAACCGCAGTACCATCGGCGCAAGTGAGCTTAACTTCTCTGTTCGGAATGGGAAGAGGTGGAACCTCACCGCTATAACCACCTAAAAGAACTTGGCGCTTCTTTCGAAGCCGTGCGAGTATCGTCGCCGATACAACCCGTCGCACCCGGTATGGCTTGACATTTATTTTGGAGATGAGATAAGTGCTTGCAGAAAGCCGTTCGGGTAATTAGTACTGCTCGACTTTGACATTGCTGTCTTTACATCTGCAGCCTATCAACGTAGTCGTCTCCTACGCCCCTCAAGGGAAGACTCATCTTGGGGCTGGCTTCGCGCTTAGATGCTTTCAGCGCTTATCCAATCCGAACGCGGCTACTCGGCGGTACACTTGGCAGCATAACCGATACACCGGAGGTTCGTCCAACTCGGTCCTCTCGTACTAAAGTCAGGACCCCTCAATCTTCCTACGCCCGCAACAGATAGAGACCGAACTGTCTCACGACGTTCTGAACCCAGCTCGCGTGCCACTTTAATCGGCGAACAGCCGAACCCTTGGGACCTTCTCCAGCCCCAGGATGTGACGAGCCGACATCGAGGTGCCAAACCGCCGCGTCGATATGAGCTCTTGGCGGCGATCAGCCTGTTATCCCCGGAGTACCTTTTATCCTTTGAGCGATGGCCAGTCCACACAGAACCACCGGATCACTATACCCTGATTTCTCACCTGGTCGACTTGTATGTCTCACAGTCAAGCGCCCTTATGCTATTGCACTCTACGCACGGTTACCATTCGTGCTGAGGGCACCTTGGGAAGCCTCCGTTACGCTTTTGGAGGCGACCACCCCAGTCAAACTACCCACCAAACGGTGTCCCCTTCGCAGGGTTAGAACTCAAATACACAAAGGGCAGTATTTCAACGTCGACTCCACAAACACTGGCGTGCCTGCTTCTCAGTCTCCTGCCTATCCTACACATCATGTACCCAAATTCAGCGTTAAGCTGCAGTAAAGGTTCACGGGGTCTTTTCGTCCCGTTGCGGGTACCCGGCATCTTCACCGGGACTACAATTTCACCGAGCTCACGGTTGAGACAGTGTCCAGATCGTTACACCATTCGTGCAGGTCGGAACTTACCCGACAAGGAATTTCGCTACCTTAGGACCGTTATAGTTACGGCCGCCGTTTACTGGGGCTTCGATTCAATGCTTCTCTTGCGATGACATCCCCTCTTAACCTTCCAGCACCGGGCAGGTGTCAGGCCCTATACTTCTTCTTTCGAATTTGCAGAGCCCTGTGTTTTTGATAAACAGTCGCCTGGACCTCTTCGCTGCGCCCTCCTCGCGGAGGGACCCCTTTTCCCGAAGTTACGGGGTTAATTTGCCTAGTTCCTTAACCGTGATTCACTCGAGCACCTTAGGATACTCTCCTCGACCACCTGTGTCGGTTTACGGTACGGGTGACATACACTATAACTTAGAAGATTTTCTCGGAAGTTGACTTGGGCAGACTATCGGATTGTCCGTAGACGCTCCGTACTGTCAGGTTTCAGCATCTGCTAACTCTTAATCTGCAGATTTACCTACGCCCTTTAACGAACTATTCCGTCAGTTCGCGCTGCTTACGTTCCTTCGTCTCTCCATCGAGGTGTATGTCAGTATCGGAATATTAACCGATTGTCCATCGAGATCGCCGTTCGGCTTACCCTTAGGACCCGACTAACCCTGATCCGATTAGCGTTGATCAGGAAACCTTGGTCTTGCGGTGTGCGGGTTACTCTCCCGCATTATCGTTACTTATGCCTACATTTGCTTTTCCATACGCTCCACCAAACCTGACGGTTCGACTTCAACGCAGAATGGAATGCTCCCCTACCACACTTTCGTGTCCAGAACTTCGGTGATATGCTTGATGCCCGGTTATTATCCACGCTCTGTCGCTCGACTAGTGAGCTGTTACGCACTCTTTGAATGAATAGCTGCTTCCAAGCTAACATCCTAGCTGTCTCTGCAACAAAACATCGTTAGTTCAACTTAGCATATTCTTGGGGACCTTAGTTGCTGGTCTGAGTTGTTCCTCTTTTGTCAATGGACATTAGCACCCACTGGCTCACTGCTGTAAATCATTTTACTGCCATTCGGAGTTTGTCAGGATTTGGTAGGCGGTGAAGCCCCCGCATCCAATCAGTAGCTCTACCTGCAGTAAACTCTTTATTACAACGCTGCCCCTAAAGGCATTTCGGGGAGTACGAGCTATTTCCCAGCTTGATTAGCCTTTCACCCCTACCCTCAAGTCATCGAGAAGCTTTTCAACGCTTATTCGTGCGGACCTCCAGTTGGTGTTACCCAACCTTCATCCTGCTCAAGGGTAGATCGCAAGGTTTCGCGTCTACAACCACTAACTTGCCGCCCTGTTCAGACTCGCTTTCGCTTCGGCTCCGTGCTTCCCAGCACTTAACCTCGCTAGTGATTAGTAACTCGTAGGCTCATTATTCAATAGGCACGCCGTCACCACACGAAGTGGCTCCGACCGGTCGTAAGCGTATGGTTTCAGGTTCTTTTTCACTCCCCTGTTCGGGGTTCTTTTCACCTTTCCTTCACAGTACTGGTTCACTATCGGTCTCTTGGGAGTATTTAGCCTTACCGGGTGGTCCCGGCTGATTCTGACTGGATTCCTCGTGTCCCGCCATACTCAGGATCCTGCTATCTCGTATTTTCGTTACCTGTACGGGACTTTCACCCTCTTTGGTGTCACTTTCCAGTAACTTCCAGTTCCTTAATACTCAAATCTCGCAGTCCTACTACCCCGTAAATGCCGTAACATTCACGGTTTGGGCTCCTGCCATTTCGCTCGCCGCTACTTTGGCAATCGATGTTTCTTTCTTTTCCTCCTCCTACTTAGATGTTTCAGTTCAGAGGGTTGGCTCCCGTTTCCGGGTGACAGGCCTTCTACCTGCCGGGTTGTCCCATTCGGATATTCGCGGATCACGTCTCGTTTGCAAATCCCCGCGACTTTTCGCAGCTTACCACGTCCTTCTTCGCCTCCAAGAGCCTAGGCATCCCCCATACGCCCTTTATTACTTTCTTTCCCGTACATGATCGCCTATTACAATCATGCACGCTTATCTCATCTCCTTAATAATGTCAATGAACGATTGTCGATTTCTCGACTGATGTGGAGGATAAGGGAGTCGAACCCTTGACCCCCTGCTTGCAAAGCAGGTGCTCTAGCCAACTGAGCTAATCCCCCGGTTTCGTCGGAGTAGTCCCGTGCGGACTTGAACCGCAGACCCCTACATTATCAGTGTAGTGCTCTAACCAACTGAGCTACGGGACTGTTATATCCTCTGGGAAACCCCACATATCGTAAAAAAACCGGTTCCTCGAGAGAAAATTGCAGATTTAACTGTCTCAAGCAGTCACACTCTCCAGAAAGGAGGTGTTCCAGCCGCACCTTCCGGTACGGCTACCTTGTTACGACTTAGCCCCAGTCACCGGTTTTGCCCTAGGTCGCTCCTTGCGGTCACGAACTTCAGGCACCCCCAGCTTCCATGGCTTGACGGGCGGTGTGTACAAGGCCCGGGAACGTATTCACCGCGCCATGGCTGATGCGCGATTACTAGCGAATCCAACTTCATGGAGGCGAGTTTCAGCCTCCAATCCGAACTGAGACAGGCTTTCGAGATTTGCTCCCCATCACTGGGTGGCTGCCCTCTGTACCTGCCATTGTAACACGTGTGTCGCCCCGGACGTAAGGGCCGTGCTGATTTGACGTCATCCCCACCTTCCTCCGGCTTACACCGGCAGTCCCGCTAGAGTGCCCAGCTTGACCTGATGGCAACTAACAGTAAGGGTTGCGCTCGTTATGGGACTTAACCCGACACCTCACGGCACGAGCTGACGACAACCATGCAGCACCTAGTTTCTTGCCCCGAAGGGAAAATCTGTTTCCAGATTCGTCAATAACTTTCAAGCCCGGGTAAGGTTCCTCGCGTATCATCGAATTAAACCACATGTTCCTCCGCTTGTGCGGGCCCCCGTCAATTCCTTTGAGTTTCATTCTTGCGAACGTACTCCCCAGGTGGATAGCTTATCGATTTCTCTAAGTCACCGACTGTGTATCGCCGACAACGAGCTATCATCGTTTACTGCGTGGACTACCAGGGTATCTAATCCTGTTTGCTCCCCACGCTTTCGTGCCTCAACGTCAGATATAGTTTGGTAAGCTGCCTTCGCAATCGGTGTTCTGTATGATCTCTAAGCATTTCACCGCTACACCATACATTCCGCCTACCGCAACTACTCTCTAGTCCAACAGTATCAGAGGCAATTTCGTGGTTGAGCCACGAGATTTCACCTCTAACTTACCGAACCGCCTACGCACCCTTTAAACCCAATAAATCCGGATAACGCTTGGATCCTCCGTATTACCGCGGCTGCTGGCACGGAGTTAGCCGATCCTTATTCATACGATACTTTCAGCAGAATAACTCGTATCCTGTTTTACCCTCGTACAAAAGCAGTTTACAACTCATAGAGCCGTCATCCTGCACGCGGCATGGCTGGTTCAGACTTGCGTCCATTGACCAATATTCCTCACTGCTGCCTCCCGTAGGAGTTTGGTCCGTGTCTCAGTACCAATGTGGGGGGTTAACCTCTCAGTCCCCCTATGTATCGTCGCCTTGGTGAGCCGTTACCTCACCAACTAACTAATACAACGCATGCCCATCTGTAACCGCCGGAACTTTCAACCATAAAAGATGCCTCTCATGATGTTACGGGGTATTAGTACCAATTTCTCAGTGTTATCCCCCTGTTACAGGTAGGTTGCATACGCGTTACGCACCCGTGCGCCGGTCGCCGACTATCTGTGCAAGCACAAATATCGCTGCCCCTCGACTTGCATGTGTTAAGCCTGCCGCTAGCGTTCATCCTGAGCCAGGATCAAACTCTCCATTGTATAAAATGTATAAGTAAATCTTAGCTCTAATCTCAAAGGTATTGTTTGAAATTCACTCCGAAGAGTGGACAAACTTAGCTGCTCAATATCCTCAAAGAACCTATATAACTTTCGGCTTGCGCCTCTAATTATCTTTTCTGTTGCACTATCACTCGTTTTTGAACGAAAGTGGTGCAAAGGTAAGTTGTTTTTTTGAAACCTCCAAATTTTTGAAGAACTTTTTTCAAAAAACTTTTTTAAGAACCTTTTCTGTTTGCCTGCCGACCTGTTTTCTATCGGAAAGCGGGTGCAAAGTAACGGCTTCTTTTCGACATATGCAAATAATCCGTGGACTTTTTTTCAACTTTTTTCATGGCGATTAAACAATACCCTAATTATTAGGATTTTGCCTTTCAGACAATATTGCGACAACTTTCACGATATCGCATACCGCAACCATTTCATATGGTATTTAACGCAATTATTTCTATATTTACAACATACAATAAACAACCTTACAAACCATGAAAACACTTGCCAAAGTCTGTATCATTGCAGTTGCTGCATGCATTTTGCCAGCACCGGGTACGGCCCAAACCGAACGAAGGAACTTCGGATCCGAGAATTCAAGACGCGAAATCATCTTTCCACAGGTTAACGGCATGAACGTCTACAAGACCGACCTGCACACCCACACCATCTGTTCCGACGGTGACATAACGCCGGCGTTACGCGTAATCGAAGCCTGGCGTGACGGGCTCGATGCCATAGCGATCACCGACCACATCGAATACAGGCGCATCGAACGCGACATGTACCGGTTCATGCAACCTTATATAAAGGAGGAGTACCGTGGAGAGAAATTCGCCATCAACACCAACGTAATGACAACCCCGCCCGACGAACGGGGGTTGCTCGTCGACTTCAACGTATCGTACGACTGGGCCCGCAAAAAAGGGGACGAGCTTGGCATACTTGTGATACGCGGCGTAGAGATAACTCGCAAACACCTGGGCGACTACAATGCACTCTTCACAAAGGACAACAATGCGATATTCGATCTCGATGCCGAGAAGACAATACGCAACGCTCGGGCACAGGGAGCATTCATCATTCACAACCACCCGCAGTTCAACGCCAAAAATGCAAACAAGTTGACTGACTTCTGCACATCGCTCTATGAAAAGGGACTTATCGATGGTGTAGAGGTCGGCAACAGCAACTGTTTTTACCGTTGGATCATCGACCATACGCTCGATAACTCTTACACTCCGACCTCCAACACCGATGTACACGGCCTGACCGATTTCGACTACAGGTCCGACAGCCGCGACGCCTCCATACGCTACCGGAACATGACACTCATAATCGCACCTTCATGCGACGAGGAGTCGCTGCACGAGGCTTTACGGGCCGGCCGTACGATAGCCTATCACGACAACATGCTCATCGGCAAGGAGGATCTGTTGAAGGCGTTGTTTACCGCAAGCGTCAAATTCGACGTAATCGGCAAATCGGGCAAAAACAAGAGCGTACGAATCACAAACAACAGTTCGATGCCGTACACCATACGGACAGGCAACAATACGATACGCATTGCCCCGCTCGGTGCAACCGTCGTAAAGATGGCCGGCGACAACGGCAGCGCCTCGGTAATCGTAGAGAACATGTGGTGCGGAACCGAGCGGCACCCGCAGATAACGGTTGAACTCGATTAGTTCTCTATAATATATATAGGTATAATAAGAGAGGAGGCTTCGGGCCTCCTCTCTTCATATTCTTGTCGAGCCGACAGTTACTCCATCGGACGCACGCGGACTTCGGTAACGCTGTCCAGTTCGCGTACAAGGCGGTCGATATCGGTAACGGTCTCCACCTCGCCATAGTGGTACGGATAGAAAACCTTGGGCCTTATTGCCTTGACGGCATCGACAGCCTGGTCTACGGTCATCGTATACGGCTGGTTGACCGGCAGGAAGGCGATATCTATATCGGTCAGGGCCTTTATATCATCATTATTCTCGGTATCGCCCGATATGTATATGCGCGTACCGCCCATGGTAAGGATATATCCGCAGTCTTCGCGTTCGCGCGGGTGGAACTGCAGGTGCTCGGCCGTGATATTGTATGCCGGCACGGCCGTTATGTCTACCCCATCAACGGGAGCCGACACGCTGCCAGGTGTCATGGTAACGCAATCGAATTCGAGTGCCTCGGCCGAAGTCTTGTCGCAAACCACGACAGTACCATCTTTCATAAGGCGGTCAATGGCCTCCATGTCGAAATGGTCGTAATGCGAATGGGTTATCAGTATAACATCGGCCTTGGGCAACTTCGCATAATCGGCATATGTACTTACGGGGTCAACATAAATATAATGTCCTTCGAACTCGAGCGACAGCGAAGCGTGCTTGAAGAACGTAATGGTCAACTCCTGGCCCGAACGGGTCTGGACAACGTCCTGCGGATATGAGGCGGTCTTCTCCTTGCAACCGAACAACGAAAGAATTGACATGACGGCGATAAGTTTAGTTTTCATCACAATACACATTTTATTTGTTTACACATTACTCTGCAACTTCTGCGGCAATATTTTGCAATATACTAAACATTTCCGGATAAACAAAGGATTGCTACTCCATATCGTTCTGGTCGATCATGTTGTTGAGCAGAGCATACACCGTCAGGCCGGCGACCGATTTTATGCCTGTCTTGCGCGTTATGTTCTTGCGATGGGATATGACCGTATGAATCGATATGTTGTGTTCGTCGGCAATCTCCTTGTTCGTACGTCCGCGTGCAACGGAGATGAGAATCTCCCGCTCACGGTCCGTAAGTTCATAACCGCCGTCCGACAGATGCTCGCTGTCCGTTTCGGTCAGCCTGCGCAACCGGCCGACTATCGATGATGGAGCGTCCACAATCTTGATTACGGCATCGTACTGCCGCAGGGATTCGTCGTCGAAAACCCCGTACACCAGAGCCACCACACGCATCTCCTGCAACGACGGAACCGAGAGCCGCAGGTTACGCGACGATCTGAAATCCAGAATCGACGGGTTGATTATCGCAATGTCTGCATCGAGAATACGCAAACGTTCGTCGAGCATCGACGGCTCGGTCACCACTCCAGCCGTAACGAACCCTCCGGCCTCGTCGAGAATTGCCCGCAAGCCGGCACATACCATTGCCGAAGGTTCGGCTATCACCACACGCACCGGTCTGTTCATAGCTGCTTCTCGATTTTAGCCACAAGAGGTATCAGCATGCGGTTCTCGATCAACGTGTGACACTTGAGATCCTCCTCGAAACGGTATATCTCGAACAGCACATCATTGCGTTGCCCGGCCAGGCTGTTCTCGGGCAGATATTTCATGATGATACTCTTCATGTCGCTGAGTTTTTCGTCTATATCGGAGTGGTTGTCCTCAAACGATTCGATCGAATATCCGGCCGGCCGTTCTCCGTTCAGAAGGGCCTCGACATACGGGAAGACCGTCTTCTCCTCGTAATCGAAATGGTTTGCCACCTCTCCGCGGTAGTCATCGAAGAACCGTTTCAGCACCTCGCCGTGCAGAACGTCGCACGAAGCTACCGTATCGTCTATCTCGTTGCACAGACGCGGTATGACATACTCGGAGTAGTAGCGGTGCGACATCTTCAGATAGTCGATGATGTGCCGCAACTCCTCCCTTCCGAAATCGGCACACGAGGGCACATAATCGTCGAAGGTATATACACGGCAGATCATCAGGAAGAGTTCGGGCGACATGTTGCGGCGTCGGCACATCTCCTCGACGCTCATCTCGCCGAACCCGAGACGCACGTCCAGGCGCGACAGTATCGAAAGCAGCCTGTAATTGACATCTATCATCTCGCCGAGTTTCATCTCGGGCGAAAATACGGATTCGTTTATGTCGGTTCTGTTTTGCATGTTGTTCCCGTTTGTGTTCAATGCAAAGGTATGAATAAAATTCATACCTGAGCATGGCGTTTAACCATTAATGGTTACGGCAACGTGCAATATCCCAACTAATAATGATTGCCAGCACGGTGTAAAACCGCGACCTTTGCACTGAACAAACAAAACAAACGATGAAAAAGACAATAATCATGTTGATCGCGGCAACCGTATCGTTGCCATTCACACTCTTGGCACAGCAGGGCAAAGTCGGAGTCGACGAGCTGCTCGCATCACCCGAAAGCTATCTCGGCAAGAATATCACGGTGGAGGGTTATTGCAGCCACACATGCCCGCACGGCAGCAGCAAGATGTTCGTGCGTGGCGAAGGCAGACCGCTGCGTGTCGAGACCGGAGCGCTCGGCAAGTTGGAGAAGCCGGTGGCAAAACACAACGTCAGCATCGAGGGCGTACTCAAGGAGCAGCGTATCGACGAGGCCTATCTCAGCAACTGGGAAAAACGTCTCAGCGCCAAGAAGGAGTCGTGCGACAGCCGCGAGAACCTGTGCGCCGCTGACCGCAAGGCCCATGGCGGGGAATCGACTGCCGAGAAGACCATAGCAGCCTACCGCAAGAAGATCGAGGAACGCAAGGCTGCCGAAGGGAAAGATTACGTATCGATATACTACTTCGAAGCCAGCAACTGTGAAGTAAAAGAGTAAAAACCATAAGCCATTGCCTGTTTTGAAGGAAGGCCGCCCGACGGAGACGTCGAGGCGGTTTTCTGTTTCCGCACGGCCGAAACGGAAAGCAGGCGCCCGATGCATCGGACGCCTGCTTCACTTTCATACGGGCTCACCTCCCCGACAACTCACGGTAGAGATAGTCCGACGGTGCATAACGTTCGATCAGCGTCATGACGTAACGTATGTCGACACATACCGTACGTGCATGGTCGCCGTTGAACCAAACGTCACCGGCCATCGATTCGCGGTTGCCGTCAAAAGCAAGGCCGACGATACGCCCGCGGCCGTCGAGTACCGGACTGCCGGAGTTGCCGCCGGTAATGTCGTTGTCGGTAATGAAATTTACGACCATGCCGTCACCCTCATCTGCTATTATTGCCCGCAACGTGTCGTCGACACGATAGTCGTAGTCGTCCGAAGCCTTTTCGAGTATTCCTGCCGCCGTCGAAAACCAGTTGCACGACACTCCGTCGCGAGGTTCGAGCGCACGCACATGTCCGTAGCTAAGACGCATGGTGGAGTTCGCGTCGGGATATTGGCATACACCTTCCGCCTGACGGAAATCATGCAGCAACCGTGCATAGACCCTCTCAAGCGAATCGGCATCGAGCCCCTCGGCACGGCCAGCAGCACGCACACCCTGCACGAACCTCATCACCGAAACCGATGCAGCAAGAGAGACCATCGGATCGGCTGCGGTTTCGTCGACCGTGCGGCGCTGCGAGAAATAGTCGGCATAACGCCCGGCATCCGAGCAGAACGACGCGTCGAAAGCGGCTGCCGCCATGGCTTCGGCATCGCCGCCGAAACGGTCATACTCCGCATTGAGATACTCGCCCCACATTCGGCGCGGCACATTCTCCGTAAACATGCCGACAAGTTTCACGAAGAGCCGGCGGTCTGTCCCTCGATCGTAATTGTCGCCGAGTTTCGACCTGTTGAAGGCAAGTTTACGCACTTCCGGACACGACGGATCCAGCACCGAGACGTTTTCACGGCGCAGGCGTGCAAGCATCGAGGATACGCGGTTGGCCACGAGCAGCGCCTCGCTCGGCGAGATCCACGCCTCCTGAAACCATGAACGCTCGCGCACAGCCTCGGCTCTTATGGCATAAGCCTTCCCGAGCAACTCCAGAAGATCCCCATACTTCGCACGACGCACGGAATCGGAGCATATCCATTCATGCATGCGCGTCTCCTCGCCGGCCCTGATGCCGGCGACGCCGAACCGGCGGAAACAGTTGTTCTCCCACTGCGCATAGTCGGCATAGTTGCTCAAATTGAAATAGCGGTCGGAATAGGCCCTGCGTACGGCCGAGTCGGCCCGCATGGCCCCGTCTATGATCTCCATGCGGGCATGGCGGGCTTCGACGATCACGGGATTGCGTACATTCTGTTTCTCGCCGACGGCAAACGACGACATGTAGCGGTGCGTACGGCCGGGATAGCCCACGACCATCGTAAAATCGCCTTCACGCACACCCCGGTCCGAAATCTCGAGCCAACGTCGCGGGTGCAGTGGCACATTGTCGGCAGAGTATTCTGCCGGCCGGCCATCACGTGAGCAGTAGACCCTGTATATGGCAAAATCACCCTTGTGCTGCGGCCAGTTCCAGTTGTCGGCGTTGCCACCGAAGGCCCCGATACGCACAGGAGGTGCCGCCACCAGCCTCACGTCACGGTAGACATCATACAGATAGACGTAATATGCGAGACCGTTCCACATCGAGACGCACGAAGCCTCATAACCGCTCTGTTCGGAGTAGCGTTTCTCGATCATGGCGAAGAGGCGTCTGTTTCCCATCACACCGGTCTTGCCATTCTGCCGCATACGCTCTCTCTCGGCCGCAATCTCATCGGTCACATCGACCACCCCGCGCAGGAACCAGACGCTTTTGCCCTTGACCGGCAGTTCCCCGGCACGCGAAGATGCCCAGAAACCATCTTCGAGATAGTCGTGTTTGTCATCCCCCAAAGCACAGATGTCGCCATAGGCGACATGGTGGTTCGTTATCATCAGCCCGTCGGCCGAGACCATACTGCCGGTCCCCATGCCCCCGTCAACAGCCACCACGGCATCGGCTATGCTCGCCTCGCCGCCATAAAGGGCCTCGGGACGCAGTCGCAGACCTTCACGGCGCATACGGCCGTAGAGTTGGCGGTCGATGCCGTTGACAAGCCACATGCCCTCATCGGCCGAAGCCGTGAGGGCAATGAACATGGCTGAAAGAAAAATCGAAATGCTCTTAGCCTTCATCATCATGCGTTATCTGTTTTTTACGCACCGCACGGCACTGCCATTATAATGGTTGATGAACATCACGGTAAGTCTGCCTTCGGGATATCTGGCCGTAACGGTCGATGCAAGCGAGAAGAACTGGAACGTGGAGACGGGCCTGTAACCGGTCGAAGCCCAAATATAGGTCATCGGGTTGGCAGCATATCCCGATACAGGTTTCATGTATGATCCGGACGAATTGCCGTTGCGGGTTCCCGAGAATACAAAATTGAAACCGGCCTCGTTCATCTCCGAGACTTTTGCACCGTCGTAATCGGCATTGTAGAAGAAAGCATTTGTATCGGTAGGCACATCGCCGACCTCGTAACCGGCAGCCGCATAGCTGAGCTTGGAACATTTGCCGACCAGAGCAAATACCTCGTCAAACGTGGGGACGTGCCACCCTTCGGGACAGAGTCCCTGCGCACCCTCGAACGAATAGATATTCTCCTCGGTAATGGCCGCGCCGAACAGTGTTTCGGCATTGTAGAGCAGGCCCATGGCCGCAACGCCCTCGTCATCTGTCACGGCCGTCAGTGTCGTGCCGTCGGAAGTGTACGGGTACCATATGCCGGAATTGACCGTCGGATCCGACGATACGGTCTTGCCTTCGGGCACGTAACGCAGGTTGTCGATTGTCCAGACATTGCCGTCGGCCAGCGTTGCCGTACGGTAGGTGTCGCCATAATAGACAATATGGTCATCGTACTCTATCAGGTTGTCGTTGATTACGGTGCCGCCGTCGGTCTGCGTGATGACAAGAGTAGCCGTCTGCTCCTCAAGCGTGCCGTTGTTGTATCCCCGTGCGCGGAACACCAGTTCGATCTCGCGTTTCACGCCGTCATAGGCCGGGACGGTTACAGTCACCATCTGGGCGCCATTGCCCTCAAGCACATCGGCCGTAACATCGGCAAGGGTCTCGGGTATTTCGAGAGCCCACGGAGCCTCGGTCTCGACCGAAACCACAACATCGTCGCCTTCAATGCCTACGGTAGCCTCCGCCGGTGTTACCGAGATGGTCGGCACACCGACCCACCCGTCGAAATCGTCGTTTCCGTTACCATTGTCGCAACCGGCGAGAACCGCCGCTGCAAACGCTGCAAACATAAAAATCCTTTTCATAATACTATCGTTTATTTAAATTAAAAACTGTATCCAACCTTCAGTATGGCCATATATGCTTCACTGCCGCCTATATACCGCAACCTGAAGCCATGTCGCCACATGCCGCTTGCCTCGACATAAATTCCCTTGGCAACATTGCACCTCACGCCAGCGCCGGTCTCGATACGGCCCGCCGTAAAGTACTCCGTCGCATATTCATAATACTGCGTCAGGCGTTCGGGATAATCACCGGCATCGGCCGCGGACGTTGTGGAAGCATCGTATTGCGAACTACCGCCCCACGAGAAACGCACCGACGCAAGTATCTCGAACCGCCCGGCCGTCAATCGGTTGTCGGCATACAGCACCGTGCGGTACATCTTGCGCCCGTATGCATAAGGGTACATCAACGACGACAACCCGTCTGTCAGTAGCACCTCTGCGCCGGCTCGCAGGTCCGTACGCGCACAGGCATACTCATATTCCGCCTTAACCCGGACCGTACGCTCGGTATATATCGTATTGGAACCATATATATATGTCTCTGTAACGCCATTGACAGTCTGCTTGCCGAGGACATTCTCGCGGTTGCGGCGTTCCGTCCACGAGGCGGCAAGCCGTACGAAGTGCACGTCAGTCTCCGGACCGAACCATGCCGATACACGCAACTCTACCCCACGGCTGTCGAAATCGTGCCACTCGACGCCGCGCTCGCCCGTATGCCCGTGACCGTAACGGAACTTCGCTTCGGCATAGAGCCTGTGCCACTGCGACTGGAGCGAGGCCCCGTGTATGATCTCGCTTACGGGGAAACCGCTCACGCCCGATTCGTCGAGATGTATCCCGCTGCCGGTCCACAGCTCCCCCACGCCGAATGCCAGCCCCTTGTCGAAGAAGGCCTCATAGGAGTCCGGCGTGGAGCCGATTTCGTCGGCCGTAACCCGCTCGGCGTCCTTGCGGAAGAGGTACGCGGCCCCGATTGCGAAATCGCCGCGTGCATAGAGCAGCGACGGCGCGACGCCGAAGTCGAGACGGCGGTTCGAATGGCGCAGGTCCTTGCGTTTGGCATAATTCGAAGCCTCGAAATCGGCAGCGAGACCGCCTGTCCAGCCGCGGCCGAAGGATATGGCCGCACGTCCGTCGAGGTCATACGTCTCACGAATCTTGCGTCCGGGTGTAAATTCAAGGATATCGAAGGGATAGAATCCCGGTTTCGTAAACATCGACCCGCACATGTCGCGGCCGTCGAAATAGTCGTAGCCGAATCCGCCGGCAAACGATACCCTGCCGAAGTGGAGTATCGACTTCGTGCGTGCTCCGGCGTTCCAGCTGTCGGACGACGACGAGAAATCGACGAACTCCCCGCCGCTCTTGACAGCATAAACCTCGGCGTATGACAACGATATGCTGTCGCGGCGAAGGCCGGCGGCATTCGCACCTCCGTTCCAGCCGTTGCGACGCTCAACATAATCAAATCTTTGAGCCCACAGCGTCGCAACCGCCGCAGATAGCACTATCGTCATCACAAGCCTTTTCATCTTACGCTATTCATGGAGCGACTGCACGTCGCGTTCGTAAAAATCGGCCGACGAGTTGTTCGTATCGGCATAAATCTCATACCCGGCCTCGGCCGACGCGGCCTCGTTCAGACGACGGTGCAGCGTATGCCCCCGGTATATGGCCGAAAGCGTGACATATCCGGCATCGAGCTGCGGCTGCAGGCGCTTGAGGTTCGACGAGGAGGAGCCGTTGAACACCTCGACGGCATCTACGACCCAGTCGAGCGGTATCTTCACCACGGTATCGACCGAACTCCCCGGTTTGGCCATAAGGTTGTCGGGATCGGCCACAAACTCCTGTATGGTGGTATCTTCGGCCCGGAATATCACCGCCGCAGGCGAATTTATGGAGAACGGATAGGCATTGGCCACGCCGGTCTTTATAACCACGTCGAGATAGTGGTCCGCAGCTATCCTGTCGCCCGGCACGGGGTGATATGACGTGTTGGTAAAATAGGTATTGTTGTAGCATACGAAGTACCCCTCCTTGTTGAGATTCACCGACAGGGGATATTGCGACGCGTGGTCTATGGCCCCGCATACCACCAGCACGGCATCTTCACCCGGGGCAAGCGGGAACGACGTGCCGCTGCCTCCGAACTGCCATACGCACTGTATGACCGGCACGAAATCGGGGAAGACCGTGGCACCCGTTTCCGGATCCGTCGAGATCCAGACATTGTTGCTCGAACTCGAATTGTAAGGGTCGGCGCAGCCGAAACACAAACCGTCGAGATACTGTGTCCGGTCCGAATTGTTGTGCAGGATCACATATTTGTCGAACTGGTAACTGCCCTCCTCCGGAGCCTTCGAACAGCCTCCGCAGTAGATCTCCTTGAAGATGATGGCTCCGGTCTCGGACGAAGCAAGGCGGACCGAGCACTCCATGTCACCCGTAAGTCTCACCCCTTCGGTCGTCCCGTTGAATATGCGGTACCCCGACATGTCGGAAACCGACACGCGATATATTCCTCCCGTGAGCCGGCATACGGCCACACCTTCGGAATCTGTCATGGCCGTATAACTGTTGCCTGTGTTGACCTCCTCGATACTGACGGCCACACCTTCGCGCCTGTACTCCGCGAACTCGTCCGGATATACGGTCCGCACCGAGAGCGTATGGAGCGTTCCGGCGCCATATGGGTCGACATGCTGCAACGACGTGCATGACACCGCCGCAAGTGCTGTAACAAATATGAACATCAATCTTTTCATCTCGCTAAAAACTTATCCTCAACGTCATACCGTAATAGAAATCCGGAGTAAATATCGCCTTCACCCCCGTCGCATACGATGCGACATACCGTCGGGAGTTTGTAAAGTTGTTGGCATAGAACGACAACGACACATGGTCGCCTATCTCCTTGGTAATACTGATATTGGCCGAGAAATATGGGTCATACCCGTCAAGGTTGTACTGGTATGCATTGTTCGACCGCAGTATGAGGTTCGAAAAATCGGGATTCGCAGCCTCGGCCGACGTAAAACGGTGAATGACACCGTCGAGGTCCATGTAATATATCGGATAGATGGCCGTATAGCTGTTGCCGTCATAGATGCTCCCGCCTGTGGGGGTATTGCTCTTCTCCGAGACATTGAATGCATACTCGCGGCCTTCATACTCGGAGAGATTCCGCGAGAGCTTCACCAGCGATGCCTCCAGACGCACCGTTATGACCATACGCACGGAGGGTATGCGCGTTATCGCCGTCAGGTTCATGTCGAGCGAGTGCGTTGAACGCCCGTTGTAGGTGACCGACGACGACCCGCCGTTGTTGGCGTATATGCCGACATACTGGTATGACCTGTCGGGCAGCGACGTATGCGACCAGCCGTCGAGATAGTACCACGTAAGGTTGTCGTTGATATATTTCGTGTGGCAATATGCCCCGTCAAGCCTTAAACGGGTACGTATCGGAGTGATCTCCGGGAAATCGACCACCAGTTCCGCGCCGTAACGGTCGATGTCGGCGCCGTTCGACTGTACGTCCGAGCGTATGAATGTCGAGTTGACCACCCGGGTCTTCATGGCCGTCCATTTGCCCGACGGGTCGTCGGCATCGCGCACGTAGACAACACCCTGGCTGTCCGTTCTGAAGGCCGGATTCGAGGGCATGACATACCCGTCGGCTATCTGCGAAATTGTATATGAGAACGGCTCGTAGGCATTGGTCATCATATAGGGGTTTTTCGTACGGTTGGCATACCCGACCAACGATATGTGCGTGTCGCCAAGTTCGAGATCGAGGCCCGCCTCGGCATTACGGTTGCGCTGCCAGCGGAGGTCTGGATTATACTGAATGGTATTTGGACGCGTATAATATATATAGGTACTGCGGTTGTCGCCGTACGACACGCCGAATGTCTGAATGTCGCGGTACGACGGAGACGGGTAGAGTATGTTGAACGACGGCAGCTTGTCGGCAAAACCCCAACCGGCACGCACCGATACGCGGCGGCCGAGCCTCCAGCGCATGTTGAGTCTGGGCGAAAGCGTTGCCGTATTGTCGTACTGCGCGTCTCTGATGAAGGTCTTCTCGCCGCGCACGCCAGCCACTACCTGCAACGATGTCCGGCCGATGGCAACCGTCAGTTTCTCCTCGACATAGAGGGCAATGTTATGCATATAAGGAATATCGGTGTAGGGGCGCGGACGGTAACCGTTCGGAGCGAGCGACGGATCTCCGTAATACTCGCCGCGGCCGACATTGCCGTCGGCCCGCCATGCCAGTCCGGCCTTGAGACTGCTGTTCACGCGGCCGAAACGGCGCGACCATGTGGCCTTGACGTCGGCAGCGTAATCGAGAGCCTTCGAATCGACATACTGTGTGGCGAAGTAGGTATAAGGCAGCATGGTTGCGACGAAATAGCCCTCCTCCTCGGCATGCACGGCCGGCTGTTGCGACGCGCTGGAGTTGTAGGAGCGGTATTTGCTGAGATTGTCCTGATAGTTGACCGAGGCGTTGAACGACAGGTCAGTTATCCACGTCCTATTGAGCAGCCATACAAGCGATGCGTTGGCGCGCAGTGCATTGTCGTGCTCACGTTCGTACTCGCCCGTATAGGCATCGGGATCGTCCTTGGTGTTCATGCCGCCGATATTGCCGGTCACCCCGACATTGAAGCGCAGCAGGTCGCGGAACGTGTTATTGTAGTTCAACGACAGGCCGCCACGCGTGTACGACGAATAAGGCGATACGGGATTTTTCGTTGCCCGGGCATATTCGGCCGACACGTTGAAAACTCCGCGCCGTCCGCCCAGATCGAATCCCTTGGCCGCCGAGGCCTGTTTGGTGCGAGGATTGGTCGTAAGCTGCACGGTCCACGGCGTGCGGCCCTTGCGCGTATTGATCTTCACGATGCCGCTCGTCATGTCGCCGTACTCAGCCGACGGCACCCCCGTGATGACCTCGACAGACTCGACATTCGACGATGCGATGTTGCGCGTACTGGCGCCGGTCATGTCACCGAAAGATGAGTTGGTCGAAAGCCTTACGCCGTCGATCTCGACGGCCGTGCCGAACGAGGCATTGCCGACATCGGTCCCGCCGCCGCGCAGCGAAAAGACATTGTCCGTCATAAGGTCGGGATTTACGGTCTTGCCACCCGGCAGCAGCGCCGCCACGTCCGAGGCGTTGAGCATCTGCAGGTGTTCGAGCGCCGTGGAGCCTATGGTACGGACGGTAGTCGCGGCACCGTGAGCCTCACGGGCCGTGACCACCACCTCGTCTATCTCGAGGTTGTCGGGTGTGAGGTCTATTTTCAAACCCATAACTTCATTCGCGACCTCGATATCCCCGATATATGTGACGTAACCGAGCGATGCAACGGAGATCGCATATCGCCCGCGCTGCACTCCCCCGATGACAAACTCCCCGTTACGGTCGGCCACGGCCCACAGGCCGCTGCCCTCGACCGTGACGACGGCCCCGGCAACAGGCTCGCGGCTGTCCGCCGCAACGACGGCCCCAGACACGGAAAAACGTGCGGGTGCCGCGGCGTTCACCCGGAACACACTCACGGACAACAGAATCACAAGCCATTTCAGTCTATTGGACATAACCGATTGATTTCGGCACAAAAATACCGTACCTCCGAAAGTCGGGCAATCGCCACAAGTTGGTATTTTCACCCGCGCAATGGCCATTATTTATGGGGAGGCGACCGGCTTTGACGTAAATTTTGTACATTTGTAGAGTCATACGCACAAACGCGCATGACAACAGGAACATGTACACAGACGACAAACGCATAGTCATCACCCTCGATGCCGGAGGAACCAACCTCGTTTTCGGAGCGATGCAGTCCGGCGAGTTCATCGTCGAACCGGTAACGCTGCCGTCACAGGCACAGAATCTCGACCTCTGCATGCAGACCATGGTCGAAGGTTTCAGCCGCATCATCGCGGCACTCGGCGAGCGCAAGCCCGCAGCCATAAGTTTCGCTTTCCCCGGTCCGGCCGACTACCCGCACGGCATAATAGGCGGCGGATATCTGCCCAACTTCCCGTCGTTCCGCGACGGCGTGGCGCTGGGGCCATTCCTCGAAGAGCATTTCGGCATACCGGTATTCATCAACAATGACGGAGATCTTTTCGCCTATGGAGAGGCCCTGTGCGGTGTACTGCCCGAGATAAACGCACGGCTCGAAGCCGCCGGCAGCAGCAAACGTTATAAAAACCTGATCGGATATACGTTCGGTACCGGATTCGGGATAGGCATGGTAGTAGACAACCGCCTCAACCGCGGCGACAACTCGTGCGTCGAGACATTCTGTCTGCCACACCGCAACATGCCCGGCATCATAGTCGAGGAGGGAGTATCGGTCCGTGCCGTAAAACGCGTGTACGGCGAGAAATCAGCCGACAAAGGCCATTCGTTCGAACCCAGGGAGATATTCGAGATCGCCGAGGGCAAACGCGAAGGCGACGCGGAGGCAGCCCGTGCGGCCTTTGCCGAGATGGGCGAAGTCGCAGGACGTGCCATGGCCGAGGCCGTAACGCTTGTCGACGGGCTGATAGTAATCGGCGGCGGAATCACCGCAGCCCGCAAATACATCATGCCTTCGCTGCTGAAAGAGTTGCGCAGCACGATCCATACGCTCGGCGGAGATGAGATCGGACGTGTACAGATGCGTGTGTTCGACCTCGACGACGAACAGGAGTTTGCGGAGTTCGCACGAGGCGAACAGCGCGAACTGAAGATTTACGGCACGGACAAGACCGTGGCGTTCGACCCAATGAAACGCACCGGTGTAACCGTCTCGAAGATGGGTGCCAGCAAGGCCATATCCGTCGGTGCCTACGCATTCGCCCTTTCGCAACTCGACACGAAACAGTGACAAGGCCTTAGTGCCGGTAAAATACCGCAGCCCGACAGCAGCCATTGCCGTCGGGCTGTATCATTAATTCGGCAGAGGCTACTTTGCCGTCTTCTCGAAGGGATTTTGGACCATCTTGAGTACAAGGTCCTTGCGCTGGCGGAATGCCTTGCCTCCGGAAAGATGCCGCAGGTTGTAGACAAACCGCACCAGGAAGTGCCGGCCGAGCACCGAATTGTAACGGACCTGCGAATATCCGGCCCATACGCTGCGACCGAACGACATGTTGTCGTTGAAGAGGTCGTTTACGCCTACCTGCACCTCACCCAGACCGCTGCGGAACAACTTCTTGCCGAGCCACATGTTCAACAGTACGAAACTGTCGTTGAAACCGTTCGTCATACCTATGTACTGGGTAAAAAGGCAGTTGGCCGTAAAGGTAAAACCGTACCTGAACACCAGCTTGACCTGTCCCGATACCTTATGCATGAAATAGTTGTTGTCGAATGCCGACAGCGATCCGGAAACAGTATTGTATGCTCCGTTCCACGATACGGTAAAGTCCACCTTGTCGGATATGTTGCTGCCCAGCACCATGTTGAGCGAATAGCTCATATTCTCGATAAGGTTGCGTTCTCCGTTCACGCGGGTCGGAGTGGTCGAATAGTCGACGCCACCCGTAAGGTTGAGATTCGACCTCAACGGGTTTATCGGCAACCCGACGCTCATGCGCCCCGTCAGCCGCCAATACCCGTCCATGTTTACCGGCTGCGTGAACTGTATCGGGTAATAGGTCTTGTCCCCTACCTGAATTCCGCCCTCCGGCGAGAAATCTATGCTCGACGCGATGTAGTCCATGATATTGCGCGCCTGGAACATCACCATGAACGTACGTCCCTTGCTCGCGACCGAACGTGTGTAACGTGCAAAAAAGGTCTGCTCGTAATAGGGTTTCAGTCCCGAATTACCGCGTGAGATGTACTGCGAATTGGAAACGTTGTAGAAATCCTGCAACTGCCCCATGCCCGGAGGCCGCACGTCCGAATTGAGACTTATGCGCATCGAGTTGCTGCGGTCGAAACTCCACTGCAACGTGGCATTGTATATCAGGTGATGATAGCCGTGCAGACTGCGTGTCGTATTGGTATGGTCACGGTTCGAGAGCTCGGTGTACTGGTACAGCGCGCTGACCGTAGCCCAGTTGCGCTTGCGGGCATAACGGAAAGCCACGCCCCCGCGCTGATACATGAACGAACTGCGCGAATCGTTCGACGTGTACTTGTTGCGGCTCTCTTCGTCGATCTCATAGGTACGGTCCGTCGAATACTGGTTGTAGTCACGTTGCCGTACATTGACATACGGCCGGTATATGAAGCTCACCTGCGCATGCTTCGCTATCGGCTCGCGGTAGGTAAGCGTCGTATAGACACCCGTGGAGGCTGTCCTTCCAGCCGAGCGTGTATATGTGGTATCAACCGTCGTCAGCATCGGGTCGTTCATGTCGCTACGTCCCTTGCCGTTGGAGTAATATTTGCGGCCGTTGCGGTTGCGGTTGCGCCATACACTGAAATCGACGACCAGCATGCGCGCCGGCTTTGCGAACAACGCCCGGTATTGGCCGTACAGGCTCATGTTAAGGCTGCGCGACCAACCGTTATTCCCGCTCGGCATGCGCCGGTATCCCGATTCGCCCCACCGCATGGCATTCGTCATATTGATGGAGGAGTTGTCGGCAAACGTAATATTTGGTATGAATATAAGCCTGTGTTTCGGCACGATGTCCCACTCCATGCGCGAGCGGAAACGGGCCGTATAGTTGTCTGGGTTCGAGAACACCAGCATGGCCATCGTATCCTTCCTGGCCGGATCCTCGTACCAACGGTCTATCGTATGGCGGTTGCGCGCATCGGTATGGTTGAAGAAGAGCGTGCCGTCGAAGCGGAAATTCTTGCGGCGCCCCCACTTGTCCGTAAGGTTGAACGCCCCGATCTGGGAAGTGCCCACACCGCTCTGGGTATTGACCGAATAGTTGCGCGAAGCGTTGTTGCGGTTGCTGCTGCTCGATATGCTTATGTCGTCCGACGAGAAGTTCTGCTTGTTGAGATTGTTGACCAGGGCCATGACGGACATGCGCCGGTCCCCGTCGAAGATATTCACGGCGCCGCCACCCGTATATTTTGCCTTGGCCGTAATGACAGGATCGGCCGTCGGCTCATATCCGGCTCCGACATGCAGTTTTCCGAACTGGCTGTGCTTCAACGATCCACGCGTAATGATATTTATCACCTTGCCTCCGCCGCCATCGGCTATACCCGTAGCCTGGCCGGTCTCGCTCAAACGGTCGTAGACCTCGATGCGCTCAACGGCCTGCGCCGGCAGGGTCTGCAGAGCCTGTTCGACACTGCCCCCGAAAAACTCGTTGCCGTCGACATAGACGCTTTTGATCTGCTCGCCCTGCGCCTCGATGGTATTGCCCGATACCGATATTCCGGGCATCTTGTTGAGCAGCGTGGCCATGTCGGCATCGAGGGCGCTTTTGAATGCGTCGGCATTATACGACAACGTATCTCCCATTTGCGTCGTACGTGTCGACACCGACTCCTTGACAACGGCATCTATCTTCACGGCCGACTCCTGAAGGAGTACCGTGCCTATATTATGCGTGGCTGATGACAATGAAAAATACAGGGTCGCATTGTCGTAGCCGAGAAACGACACAACAACCTTGTAATCACCGTATTCAAGTCCGTTTATCTGAATTATGCCATTGTAACCCGAGGTAAAGTATTTTACATTTTCGGGATCGGATTTTGGTGTGACTTCAATAACGGCTCCGGGAATACCGGTATTGGCCGAGGCATCGACAACAACTCCCGTAATCGCCCCTTTTTCGGCAAAAACCGGAGCGAAGACAATGAGCGACAAAACGAAAAGAAATATTTTCTTTTTCGCGTTTTGCATCAGGCCAAGAGAGAGAATAGGTTGTTCTTTGGCAAATATAACACTTAAAATCGATATTACAACCTATCCGAAGCCATAAATCGGCAAATTGCCGGATTACGCCTCGTAGATCTCTATCGGCAGATTGTCGGGATCGCTGAAGAAGAAAAATCTACGGCCCGTATATTCGTCAACGCGAACAGGCTCATGTCCGATGCCTGCAGCCTCAAGGTCGGCGACGGCCGCTGCGACATCGTCCACGGCGAATGCGATATGGCGCAACCCGGCAGCTTCGGGATATGACAGGCGGGCAGGCGGGTCGGGAAACGAAAAGAGTTCGACGGTACATACGCCGTCCAGTACAAGATCCGTCTTGTAGGAGCGGCGGTCCGCACGGTAGTGTTCGGCAGCCACACGGAAGCCCAACACCCCGGTATAGAAGCGTTTCGAACGTTCGTAGTCCGAACAGATGACGGCTATATGATGCAATGATTTAAGTTTCATATGTCAAAATTACAAAAAGCCGGGCGCAGAAACAAACCTCAGGCCGAAGTATCTGTCCATGCGGGCAAATACGGACATTCACTACACGCAGACATGCACATCAGCGTTCACACATACGCCAGCCATGTTTGCGGCCGATGAAATGTATAAGTATTGCCGCTGCAGTCATGATCTCCGACATCGGCAAAGCGAGCCATATGCCCTCCACACCCACAAGTTCGGGCAAAAACACAAAACATGGAACGAGGAACAGGAATCCGCGCATCATGGCAAAGACCGTAGCCGGCACGACACGCTGACCATTCCGACGAGTGTCGGGAAAAACAGTTTGCCAAACAACGAGGATATCTTACCCTCTCCGAAATCAATGGTCTCCTTTTTCATAACTTCATCTTAAATCATGACTCTGCGATATCGTCAAACGAGCAAATAAAAAATACCGGACAAGCCGATTGGTTTTACCCAGTCATCTTATCCGGCATCTCCTATCTTGCCCTCCGATGAGGATTACAAAACACCATTTGCGTATGACGCGGCAAAGGTGGTTCAAATATTCCGGACTGCCAAATATCTGCCCGAGTTTTTTCGGGGCAGACACTCACTCCGGAATACATATTGCAAAAAAACCGGACGTCCGACTCAATGTTAGAGTCAGACGTCCGGTTATAACCTTATCTTCAGACGAAGATTATTTCGACAGGTCGGCAACCGATTTTGCAGCAGCCTCGACATTCGAACCTGCAACCACCTTCTTCAGTGCCTCGACGGCCTTGTCCTTCAAAGCAAGATCCTTGTTGCCGCTGGCATTGTACTTGGCATTGTATGCAGCACCCACAAGGAAGTATACATCGCTCTTGTCCTCATCGGAAGTCTGAGCCATAGCGGTCTCCTCGCCGAGTTCGATAACCTTGTCGTAATCCTTCTTGCCGCTGTATGCCTGAATGCGGATCTTGTAAGCAAGCGCATCTGCCGGATTGTCGGCAAGCATCTTCTCCGACATTGCGATGATACCGTCATAATCGTTTGCAGCCTGCATCTTGGCTACACGGTTGTTGGTGTAAAGAGCCACCATCTCGGTTGCCTGGGCAATGGCATCGGCATAACGGTCGGGATTCATCGCCATGATGTTGCGGTAGATATCCATACCCTCATCGTAACGCTCAAGCTCGCAATAGCTCATCGCAAGATTCAACGCCATCTCGGTATTACGCGGGTTGGCTGCGTAACCCTTCGCAAACACCTCGGCGGCAGTAGCGTAATCCTTGTTGTTGAATGCGGTACCGCCCTGCACCTGATATACCTTGGCGAGGATCATGTTGGCCTTAGCCTGAGTCTGGGTCTCACCATAGAGTTCAGCTCTCTCGGCAGCCGTGGAGAGAAGTTCGGCAGCCTTGTCGAAATTACCCTCGGCAGCAGCTTTGGCTCCCATATTCTGATAACAGATAGGAATATACTTCTTCGCGGTTGCAACACAGTTGAGTACCGTAGGATCCTCCGAATCAATGCCCTGGTCTATAACCTCGTCAAACAACTTGGCAGCCGTCTCATAATCCTTCTGCGAGATGGCTGCGGCACCATCGTTGTACTTGGTAACCAATTCATTCTGTGCCGACACAGCACATACGGTCATCAATGCGACCGCCAGCGAAAGTAACTTTTTCATATCTGCTTTTTATTTTGAATTACATATATTGTGTTCTATAAGTCGGTACTTGCAACAGTTACGACTTGCAAAAATATATTTTTTTACAATAAAATCAAAAACCTAAGACCTCAACCCGGCAAAAAAACTGCTTACAATTTCTTCGCACTCTCCGGCAAGCACGCCGCCCGCAACCTGTGTTTTCGGGTGAAGTATCGGGCCGCCGACGGTGGTATATCCCCGCTTGGGGTCGGCAGCGCCATACACGATGCGGCCTATCTGGCTCCAAGCCAACGCCCCAGCGCACATGACACACGGTTCGACCGTAACATACAGCGTACAATCGTTGAGATACTTGCCGCCAAGAGTCGAGGAGGCTGCCGTAATGGCCTGCATCTCGGCATGGGCCGTGGCGTCGCACAATGATTCGACCAGATTGTGTCCGCGTCCGACAATCCGCTCCCCCGATACCACAACCGCCCCAATGGGAACTTCTCCTTCCTTTAACGCTTTATGCGCCTCGTTTAGTGCGAGGCGCATGTATTTTTCATCTTTTTGTCTGTTGTTCTCCTGATTTTCAGCCATCTTTACCACGGTTTGAAATTTATCGGCATCGCATAGCGTACATTCACATTCCGTCCGTCCTGTACAGCCGGGATCCATTTCGGAGACATGTACATAACACGTTCAATCTCCCGTTTCAGGTCTTCATCGTCAAGAGATTTACCTCTGCCAAGAGTCGAATCGACATCGCAGACATAACCCTCCTTTGAAACGACAAAAACAACCATTACAGTCAATGGCTGACCGGTTTCACGCATCTTCGCCAGTGTCGACTTCGGTGTCTTAATCATACGTGCAACCCAACTTCTGAATTCCATGACACTGCCATTCTTGCCGAACTGCGGCATCATGTCGGCCCGAAGTATTATCTCCTCATTGGGGCCGATACTACGTTTCTCTACGGTCTCGACCGTTGCGGCGGGTTTCTTCTTCGAGTTCTCTTTCGGCGATTTTGCCGATACGGGCATTACGGCCATTGCAATGGCTGCAGCCATCATAACCAGTCCAAATTTTCCCATGTTACATGCAATGATTTACGAACATTTACAAATGTAGCAATTATTTGTCGTTTTTTGCCCGTGCATGCTCCTTTTTCGTGGAAAATAGCTACTTTTGTAGACCGTTCCCGGCAAAGGGGACGAACCGATACGCAATATAATTGAACAACATACCTTTACCATGTACAGAACTCATACGTGCGGCCAACTGAGGGCCGAAGACGTCAACAGTACGGTCACGCTTGCAGGCTGGGTGCAGAAGGTGCGCAATCTGGGCGCCATGACATTCATCGACCTGCGCGACCGCTACGGTATCACACAGATCGTCGTCGAGGAGCACTCCGACGAAGCAACCAAGGCTGTTGCGGCGGAACTCGGCCGCGAATTCGTCCTGCAGGTGACCGGCAAGGTCATCGAGCGCGAATCGAAGAACCCCAAGATGCCTACGGGCGACATCGAGGTAGCAGCCACTTCGCTGCGGATACTCAACCGCGCAGTCACCCCTCCGTTCACCATCGAGGAGCACTCCGACGGCGGTGACGACCTGCGCATGAAATACCGCTATCTCGACCTGCGCCGCCCGCCGCTCCAGCGTGCAATGGCCCTGCGCCACCGTATGGCACATGCCGTACGCACATTCCTCGACAAGGAGGGATTCCTCGAAATAGAGACTCCGTACCTGATCAAGTCGACGCCCGAAGGCGCACGCGACTTCGTCGTACCGAGCCGCATGAACCCCAACCAGTTCTATGCGCTCCCGCAGTCGCCGCAGACCCTCAAGCAGCTGCTCATGGTTGCAGGATACGACCGCTATTTCCAGATCGTGCGCTGCTTCCGCGACGAGGACCTGCGCGCCGACCGTCAGCCCGAGTTCACACAGATCGACTGCGAGATGTCATTCGTCGAGCAGGACGACGTGATCGACGTATTCGAGCGCATGATGCGCTACATGTTCAAGGAGATCCTGAACGTGGAGATAGCCGAACCGCTGCAGCGCATGCCGTGGATCGAAGCCATGGAGCGTTACGGAAGCGACAAGCCCGACCTGCGTTTCGGCATGGAGATACACGAAATCACGCCGCTGGTCAAGGGCCGCGGCTTCTCGGTATTCGAGGACGCGGAATACATCGGCGCCATCGCGGCCGAGGGCTGCGCCTCATACACCCGCAAGCAGATCGACGAACTGACCGAGTTCGTGAAACGCCCGCAGGTAGGAGCCAAGGGTCTCATATGGATACGCCTCGATGCCGACGGCAACGTCAAGTCCTCGATCGACAAGTTCTATACGCCCGACGAGTTGAAAGCCATAGCGGCAAAGTGCGAAGCCAAGGCCGGAGACCTCATTCTGGTAATATGCGGCCCGAAGTTCAAGGCACTCGGACAGTTGTGCGCCCTGCGTCTGGAAATAGGCGAACGCCTCGGTCTGCGCGACCACGCCAAGTTCGCACCGCTGTGGGTTGTCGACTTCCCGATGTTCGAGTGGGACGATGAGACCCAGCGTTTCTATGCCATGCACCACCCCTTCACCTCGCCCAAACCCGAGGACGTGGAGTTCCTCGAAAGCGATCCGGGACGTGTGCGCGCAAACGCTTACGACTTCGTTTGCAACGGCACGGAAGTCGGTGGCGGCTCGATCCGTATCCACGACCCGAAACTGCAGGTGCTCATATTCAAGGTGCTCGGTTTCACTCCCGAGAAGGCCGAGGAGCAGTTCGGCTTCCTGATCAACGCCTTCAAGTTCGGAGCACCCCCTCACGGAGGTCTGGCATTCGGGTTCGACCGCATGTGCTCGCTCTTCGGCGGTGCCGATTCGATACGCGACTACATCGCCTTCCCGAAGAACAACGCCGGCCGCGACGTGATGCTCGATGCCCCGTCGGCCATCGACAAGGCGCAGTTGGACGAGCTGTACCTCGACCTGAAGCCGGTAGAATAAAGGAGCTACCGCCAAACAAAAAGAGCAACGTTACCGCGTTGCTCTTTTTGTTTTATTGCAATACATGTCATATCTCATCGAGTATCCTCGAACGCTGCACCTTATCGTTCAACTTGTCGCAATACCTTATAAAGATTTTGCCATGCCCAAACTCGTCCTTGTCTTTGACAATGGCAATCTCGATAGTTCCGCCATTTGTCGAAAAAATAGTTTTGAAATTACATGTTTCTTCTTTAACAGCTATCATACGTGCCGAATCTTGGTTTGTAGCACTGACGAGATCGTCATAACAGCCGAACGACCGAATCACCGATATAGGATTTCCGTATTTGACGGTATATATTTCCACCCATGCACAATAGGAGCGATAGAGCGGAGTCCAGTTGTCATAACTGCTGTCAGACAACATCTCTACGGAGAAAAGCATGCCGTCAGCTCCCTTCACAAGCCGCACCTGGCACTTCTGCTCAGCAAAAGTGCCGCGTAGGATACATGGATCAATTGTTCTGTAAAATCCTTTCTCTGCCACCAGATAACTCCTGAAATCCGCTACCGAGCCGCATATTTCACGGCCCATAAATTTCAGATGGCCGTTCTGAGCCGATGCCGCCAACCCGAACAACATGGCTCCGAGCAAAAACAGTCTCTTCATTGCATGGGTATTTTAAGGTACGTGAGCAAATATAACAAAAAAACGCGACTCCAGCAATACCCCCATGCTACGCCCCGCCGGCCATATGCATGCCAATACGGATAAATGCCCATTCGTAAAGCAATATCCGCCTGCACCGGTAAAATGTCGATTTGGATTATCGGAAACTATTTCATACATTTGTAAAGCTCACTTTATTAAAACCTTTGCTTATGAAAAGATTCCTTACTGCCCTATTTGCGACGATAATCTCGTGCATCGTCTTTTCCGACTACGCGACGGCACAACGCTACATCGTGAGCAGTCCCGCCCGCAACCACACGACAGCCCGCCCGCAGGGAGAAGACCGCACCGGAACAATGGCATTCTTCTCCAAAAACAAAGGCGAGGCGTTCGACATCCCAAACGGCGAGACCGTAACCGTCGTCGGGGCTTCGTTCGACTATGAAAAGATTCGCGAGTACTACAAAGAGGAGACGAAACTGCTTACATACCACAAACCTCTGAACTTTATGGCATATATAGACCATAACGGCAAACTGTACGAAGTTCCCGCCCGGGACCTCCTATTCGCCGAGGACAACCCCGCCGGGACCATAGACAGACTCGATATCGACTACTCGCCGTCATATCTGTATTCATGGTTCAAGGGCGAAGGAGGCCGGCTCAACACCTCGTTCGACAAACTTATGTACAGCTGGCTGATTCCCGTATCGATACTCCTGCTGTCGATAATCGGGATCATAATCGGACTGCTGGGCCACTCCGGGAAATTACCGACATTCATTGCAATCATTCTGCTGTCGGCAGTCGTACTGCTGACGGCCGCCATCGAGTTCGGATATGTGGCATTGATGGGCTCCGAGTGCATGTGGTGGTGTGCCGTAGAGATATTCTCGAAGATGGGCGCCGTGTGGAGGATGTCGATGCTCGTGGTGGTTCTCGGGCTGCAGTTCTTCGCTTTCAGCCAGTTCCGTTCGCTCGTCGAAAGCAAGGCCGGATACCCGCCGAGCATAGGCATGAGTATCCTCGGCCTCGTCGTTACGGCCGTGGCATTCGTCGGCATTCTGATATATATCGACCAGAAATACCAGCACCTGATAACCCCGGACGGCATAGCCGGTTATTCGAACGGAGAGGCAGCCGCTGCCGTCTTCTTCGTAAGTTTCGCGGCCGGACTGATAGTGCCGATGATATACAACTGGTTCAGAATGGGATTCTGGTACGGAACGTTCGGAACGATATTCATGAACGTATATACGACATTGCTCATGCCGCTGACAATAGCAATAATCGTGGCTGCATTCAGTATCCTGCTTGCAATCGTACTGCCGTTCGTAGGAGTAGTTATGTTCATAGTGGTCTTCTTCACGAATGCCTACCTCGACAGATCGGCTCCGGTGTACAAGACTGTTTCCGACGCCAACGGGAACGCCAAATTCGTCGTGGACGAAGATGCTACACAGGCAAAAATCGACAGCTACAAAGGCAAGGGCTTCTGGGAACTGTAACACCGATAACATAATGCGGGCCGACGGCTGAAAAGGTGCAAAATTTTTGTACTTTTGTAAAAAAATAAAAGAGACCATGCCTGCACCTTTGGCCGAAAGATTGCGTCCGCATACACTCGATGAATACATCGGGCAGGAACACCTTGTGGGTAAGGAGGGCGTTTTCCGCAAGTTCTTCGAGACCGGGAACGTCCCGTCATTCATATTGTGGGGCCCGCCGGGCGTCGGCAAGACGACGCTCGCGAAGCTCGTATCATCGACCCTCGAACGGCCGTTCTATACCCTTTCGGCCGTAACGTCGGGAGTCAAGGAGGTGCGCGAGGTGATCGAGACGGCCAAACGCCAGCACCTCTTCAACCAGAAGCCGCCATTCCTCTTCATCGACGAGATCCACCGCTTCAACAAGAGCCAGCAGGATTCGCTCCTCGGGGCCGTCGAGCAGGGGATCGTGACGCTGATCGGCGCCACGACCGAAAACCCGTCGTTCGAGGTCATATCGCCGCTTTTGAGCCGCTGCCAGGTCTATATCCTCAACCCGATGGACGACGGCGACCTGCAGAAGCTGCTCGACCGTGCATTGACGGTCGACGAGGTGCTGTCCAAACGCAACATCAAGGTCGAGGAGACGGCCGCGCTGTTCAAGTTCTCGGGAGGCGATGCCCGCAAGCTGCTCAATATCCTCGACATTCTCGTCGGGGCGTCCGACGGCGACATAGTAATAACCGACAAGTTCGTCACGGATTGCCTGCAGCAGAACATCGCCCTCTACGACAAGAACGGCGAACAGCATTACGACGTCATCTCGGCATTCATCAAAAGCGTCCGCGGCAGCGACCCCGACGCGGCGATATACTATCTGGCACGAATGTTGGCCGGAGGCGAGGAGCCGCGCTTCATAGCACGCAGGCTTGTGATCCTGGCATCGGAGGACATCGGCCTGGCCAACCCCAACGCACTGCTGCTCGCCAACGCATGTTTCGACACCGTACACAAGATCGGCATGCCCGAGGCACGCATAACGCTGGCCGAGACCACGATATACCTTGCCACAAGCGCCAAGAGCAATTCGGCCTACATGGCCATAAACGAGGCGCTCTCGTTCGTCGAGCACGACACCACGAACCGGCCGATACCGCTGCACCTCCGCAACGCTCCGACCAAACTGATGAAGCAGGCCGGCTACGGCAAGGATTACAAATACGCCCACGACTTCAAGGAGCATTTCGTCGAGCAGGAGTTCATGCCCGACTCGCTCAAGGGCCGCAGATTTTACAAACCCGACCGCAGCAATGCCGCCGAAGCCAAGATGGCCGAACGGCTGGAGCACCTGTGGGGCGACAAAAAAAGATAGACATGAAAAGAGTGGCACTGTTATTTGCCGCGCTGACCGTACTGTTCACGGCCACGGCACAGGAGATACGCAAAAGCACGCATCTCTTCGCAATAAAGGACGGGCAGGAGCTCTACCTCGACCGCTACACCTCACCTGAACTAATGGGCAAACGCCCCTGCGTGATATTCGTATTCGGCGGCGGATTCTCGACCGGGCTCCGAGATGCGGCCAAATACCTGCAATATTACGACTATCTGGTACGCGAGGGCTATGACGTCGTCGCCATAGACTACCGTCTTGGAATGAAGGGAGTTACCGACCCGGGCGTATTCAATGCCATATCGCAGTTCAAGACTACGGTCAACATGGCTGTCGAGGATCTGTACGATGCGACTAAATTCATCATCGGGCGTGCCGAAGAGTGGGAAATAGACACCGACCATATCGTGGCAAGCGGATCGAGTGCCGGGGCAATCACCGTATTGCAGGCCGAAAACGGCATCTGCAACAATGATCCGGCCACGCGTGTCCTGCCCGACGGATTCAACTATGCCGGCATCATATCGTTTGCCGGAGCCATATTCTCGACGAGCGGCAAACCCGAATGGCACACTTCCCCGGCTCCGATAATGTTCTTCCACGGCACCTCCGACAAGAACGTTCCCTACGACAAGGCCCGCCTGTTCGGCATCGGCTTCTACGGGTCGGGGCTCATAGCCTCACAGTTGCGGGAGATGCGCAGCCCCTACTGTTTCTACTCGGAGGAATACGAAGACCACTCGCTGGCCGAAACCCCGATGACCGACAACCTCGAACAGATAGGCGAATTTCTCGACAACTACGTCATGGGGCGTCAGAATCTCATAACCGAAATACATGTCGAAAACCTCGACCGCGATGTGCGCCCGACAAGTTTCTCGATATTCGACTATCTCGGCTCCAACTACGGGGAGTAATCCGCGCAGGAGACCGTGACCAAACGTGAAGGAGCTGAAACATGAAACGGATAGGTGTAATATCGGATACACACGGGACTTTCGACGAGCCTTTGCGCAAATTTCTCGAGAATGTCGACGAGATATGGCACGCAGGCGACATCGGATCGCTCGAACTTGCCGACGAGATAGCGGCTTTCAAACCGCTGAAGGCCGTGTACGGCAATATCGACGGCGGGATAATACGCCGTGTCTACGGGGAATTCGCGGCTTTCGAGTGTGAACACACGAGTGTTCTGATGACACATATAGGGGGCTATCCTCGCCACTACCAGCCCAAAGCCGTGGCCCGGATACAGGCCATGCGTCCCAAGCTCTTCATTGCCGGGCACTCGCACATTCTGAAGATCATATACGACCCGGTCTACAACTTGCTGCACATCAACCCCGGAGCCGCAGGGGAATACGGAGCGCACAAGTTGCGTACGGCCGTACGTTTCGAGATCGACGGCGAGGAGATACGCAACATGGAGATTTGGGAGTTCCCAAGGCGTTAGAGCAGGCCCGACACACGGACACACAGTTGTCGCCCCGGAGAACCCGTCTCGCAGCATAACCCAAATAGAACATTTCGACATGGATATATACCCAACCCCCCAGGCCGGGTATAATTTTTTGTGCAAAAGTACAACATCTTCATGCGCTTGAAATCAACACTATAGCGCCAGGGTCTCCGGCCTGCATTTCATTTAACATAATATTGCAAACGTTTGCGCCGTTATTAGGGCGAAAACACAAATTTGAAAGACCATGCAGACCAAGATTTCAAAGACGCTCGAAAGCATCATGGCCCGCACCGCTTTCGACACGGCAAAGGCCGGAATAGACCATTCGCTCAAGGACTATCTCATGCTCGAGATATTGCGCTCCGAAGGGACGATGGCCTACCAGATACTCTCATCGCGCCTCAAGGATTGGGAACTCTACCAGATAGCCCTCCGCATCGAGCGCGAGGCAAACGCAGCCGACGGCGAAAAGAGTTCGCCCGAGGAGTTTTTCAGGCTGTTCGCCGAGGAGCTGCGCAGCGCCAACCGCGACATACACAACGTATCGACATCACACGCCGTACTCAACATAATTTCGGACCCGCGCACCGCATCGTCACGCGTCATGGAGATGTACCACATAACACCCGACATGCTGCGCGAGGACATCGACCGTTTTCTCGGCGGCGGCAAGGCCGACGAACCCGAAGCGCGAATGCTCGACTGCGACAACGAACAGCCCTCCGGGCCGGGAGTTGCTCCGATGCTTGCGAAATTCGGAGTCGACCTCACGCGCCTTGCACGCGAAGGGAAGATCGACCCCGTAACCGGCCGCGAGCGTGAAATCGAGCGGATGATACAAATTCTCTCGCGCCGCAAAAAGAACAACCCGATACTCATAGGCGAAGCCGGTGTCGGGAAGAGTGCCGTAGTCGAGGGTCTTGCCTTGAGGATAGCCTCGGGCGACGTACCGTACACCATCAGCAACAAGACGATCTTTTCGCTCGACGTGTCGTCGCTCGTTGCCGGCACCAAGTTCCGCGGCGAATTCGAGGAGCGCATGCAGCAGCTTCTCGACGAAATGCGCAAGTCGCGCAACACGATAATATTCATAGACGAGATACACACCATCGTCGGAGCCGGTTCGACACAGGGGAGTCTCGACACGGCCAACATACTCAAACCGGCACTCGCACGCGGCGAACTGCAGACCATCGGTGCCACCACGCTCGACGAATACCGCGAGAACATCGAACGCGACTCGGCCCTCGAACGCCGGTTCCAGAAGGTCATCATCGAACCGACGACGCGCGAGGAGACTCTGCGGATACTGCACAACATAGCACCCAACTACGAACGCCACCACAAGGTGAGATACACGGAGGAGGCATTGCAGGCATGCGTCGACCTGACTGAACGCTACATCACGGACCGCCATTTCCCCGACAAGGCGATCGACGTGCTTGACGAGGCCGGCTCGCGGGCCCACATGGGTTCGGCGCGCGAGCCAATGCAGATTCGCGAACTCGAGCACTCGCTCTCACAGACAAAGCGTGAACGCAAGGAGGCTGTGGCGGCACTAATATATGAAAAAGCTGCGGCAGCACGGCTGCGCGAGATAGCACTGAAGTCGAAGATCGGCGAGAGCCGTGCAGAGTGGAGACGCTCGCTCGAATCGAATCCCGTACAGATCAAGGCCGACGACATAGCGGCCGTAATCACGTCGATGACAGGCATTCCCGCGGATCGCGTAGCCGGCAGCGAACTCGAACGGCTAAGAATGTTGCGGCAACAACTCTCGGCACGCGTCATCGGGCAGAACGATGCCGTCGAGCGCATATCGCGATCGATACAGAGATCACGGGCAGGGCTGAAGGACGAACACCGGCCCATTGGGGTCTTCATGTTCGTCGGTCCCACTGGCGTAGGCAAGACACTGCTCGCCAAGGAGCTGTCGAAATGGCTTTTTGACGAGCGCCGCGGGCTGATACGCATCGACATGTCGGAATACGGCGAGAAACACAATGTGGCCCGGCTGATCGGGTCGCCGCCGGGATATGTCGGCTACGGCGAGGGCGGCCAGCTGACCGAGGCGGTACGGCGACAGCCGTATGCCGTCGTACTCTTCGACGAGATCGAGAAGGCCCATGGCGACGTGTTCAACGCCCTGCTGCAGATATTCGACGAAGGTCACCTGACAGACGGTTCGGGCCGCAAGGTCGACTTCCGCAATACGATAATCATCATGACATCGAACGTCGGCTCGCGCGAGGCGGCAATGCGTTCGTCGCAGGTCGGGTACGCCACGATGTCGAGGAGTTCGGCCGAGACGACTGCATCAGCGGGCGAATACCGCAAGGCCCTCGAACGGACATTCGCTCCCGAGTTCCTCAACCGCATCGACGACATCATCATGTTCCGCACGCTCGAAACGGCCGATGTCGAGCGGATAATAGACATCGAACTCAAGGATCTGTTCACCCGGGCCGGGAAGCTCGGATACAGGATACGTATCACCGACGGGGCCAAACGCACGCTGGCCGGCATGGGATACGAGCCACGATATGGGGTGCGTTCGCTCAAGCGGACGCTTCTCGAAGAAGTGGAAGAACCTCTCACGGCCCTCATAATCGAGGGAAAACTCCACCGCGGGAATACGGTCGTGGTGGGAAAATCCAAACAGGGAGTTACGCTCAAGGTTGCGTAACGAAAAGGCCGGAGGCCGGACCCGATGGTCCGGCCTCCGCCGTCTTTAAGCCGGATTGTGACGGCGAAGATAACCTATCTTGCGTTTCACGCGCAGCAACAGGAGCACAGCCGACGTCGTAAGTCCGACGAAGTAGCCGACAAACAGACCGCACGGGCCCATGCCCAGCGTGAAGCCGAAGAGATACCCTACCGGCAGATTAAGCACTATATATGCCAGGAACGAGATCCATGGTATGACCTTCACGTCCTGGAAACCGCGCATGATACCTATGGCCACGCACTGCAGGCCGTCCGACAGCTGATAAAGCGATACGAACACCAGCAGCAGGGCCGTCATGTCGATCACGGCGGCATTGGAGGTGAACAGATGCGGGACAACATGCCTCAGCGACACGAATGCCAGTATTGCCAGCGTATTCCACATGAGCACGATGTGCAGCGAAGCCTTTGCGGCCATACTCATCTCGCCGATATTGCGGGCGCCGAAGCAGTGCGAGACGCGTATCGTGGTGGCGGCACCGACCGCCGTAACGATCATGAAGGCGCAGTTGCCGAGGGTCATGGCTATCTGGTTCGAGCTGATGGCTATCACGTCGAACCACCCCATCATCACGCTGGTGATGACGAAAGCCGATGCTTCGAGGAACATCTGCACGGCAATCGGCAGGCCCATCTTGAAGAGGTCGTTGATCTGCGCACGGCGCATCTTCAGCGAAGGGAAAAGGCTGAGATAGCAGCGGTAACGCTTCTGGCTTACAAAATATACGAGTCCGGCTACTGGCATCATGGCGCGCGAAATCATCGTGGCAAGACCGGCACCGGCGCCGCCCATCTCCGGAGCACCCCACTCTCCGTTGATGAATATCCAATTGAGCAGGATATTGAGCAGGTTGCAGCCAAGAATGATGATCATAGACGCAACGGTATTGCCCACACCTTCGAGGAACTGCTTGAAGGCGCCGAACAGCATCACAGGGAACATACTGAATGCCAGGAACCTGTAATACGGCAAAGCCATGTCGACAACCTCCACCGGCTGTCCCATTCGGTATAGCATCGGTGCAAACAGCAGCTGCAGGAGCGTAAAGGCCACACCGAGCAGTCCGTACAGCACCATAGCGTGTTTGAGATAAGAAGCCGAACGGCGTGTTTCGCCACGCACGAACAATTCGCCGACAAGCGGCGTCAAACCGAGCGTTATGCCCAGTCCGGCTATGAAAAAGAGAAATGCCGACGAGTTGCCGAAGGCTACCGATGCCAACGGCAGGGGATCCTCACCTCCATAACGGCCGACCATCACATTGTCGGCAAACTGTACCAATATCTGTCCGAGCTGCGCAACGACTACCGGCAATGCGAGCTTGAGATTGGCACGATACTGTTCCTTATATTTCGAAAACTCATACATGGGCCGCAAAGATAACAAATTTCTTCCGAACAGACGAACACACTCATGTCGGCACACGGGCTGCAAATACGGGCAAACAGCCGGTCGGGCTGGCATTTTTTTGACCAGCAGCGAGGTCTGCCGCGCAAAATTCAAAATCTTTGGTTTCCAAATTTGGCGCTGCACTCAGCTTTTCATATATTTGTAGAAATTTTACCGATAATAAATGTCATCTTCCGAATATAACAGCAACAACAAACCCGAAATGGGACGGGGCTGTCTCTTCTACGACAACGATGGCGAAGCCGCTGCCGTTCCGTGCGAAGGGTGCTACAAACTGCACGAAACCGCATGGCTCGAAGAGTACCCGGACAACATTCCCACAGATATAGTCGAGGTTCGTTTCAAGAATACACGCCGTTCATATTACCGCAACGTCAACAACCTGCCGCTCAAGCGCGGGGACATCGTGGCCGTCGAAGCCTCCCCGGGGCACGACATCGGCATAGTGTCGCTCACGGGCGACATCGTGGCCAGGCAGATGCGCCGTGTAGGTTTCAACCCGTTCAACGGCGAGTTCAAGAAGATCTACCGCAAGGCCAAACCATACGACATCGAGCGCTGGCAGGAGGCCATAGCCCTCGAGCACGAAACGATGATACGCTCACGTCAGATAGCCGCCGAGATGGGGCTCGAGATGAAGATCGGCGACGTGGAGTACCAGGGCGACAAGATCAAGGCCATATTCTACTACATCGCCGAAGGGCGCGTCGACTTCCGCGAACTCATCAAAGTCTTTGCCGAGCAGTTCCACATACGTATCGAGATGAAGCAGATCGGAGCCCGCCAGGAGGCCGGACGCATAGGCGGTATCGGAGCCTGCGGCCGCCAGTTGTGCTGCGCCTCATGGATTTCGAGCTTCTCGAGCGTGACGACCAATGCGGCACGCATGCAGGAGATCTCGCTCAATCCCCAGAAACTTGCGGGACAATGCTCGAAGCTTAAATGCTGCCTGATGTACGAATACGACGCCTATGCCGACGCACGCCGCGACTTCCCCAAGATCAAGGAGCCGCTGCAGACGCTCGAAGGTGAATATTTCCTGGTAAAGAGCGACATTCTCGCACGCACCATGTCATTCAGCAGCAGCAAGGATTCGCTCTCGAACATGGTCACGCTGCCCGTATGGCGCGTAAAAGAGATTCTGGCGGCCAACCGCGCCGGCAAAAAGGTAGACCAGCTGCTTGACAGCAACGGTGAAGCCGAATACGAAGAGCCGACATTCCGCACCGAGGAGGACAGCATTACCCGTTTCGACTCGAAGCGCCGCAGCAAAAACCGCAGGAACCGCAACCGCCACGGCAACCAGCCGGAAGGCAATGCCGAGAAAAAGAAGGCTGAAAATCCGGCAACCGGCCAGAACAGCCAGGAAAAGGGCGAGGAGAGAAAGTCCAACGGTGCCGAAAGGCACAACGGAAACCGCCCGCACCGCAACAACCGTCCGCACCGCAACGGCAACCATGGCGGCAATACCAGGGGCGGAGCACCGCAGTCCGAGACGCCGAACAACAAAAACGAGAAATAAGGCACCCGATGGGCATCAAGGCCACTATTTTCACGGTGACAGCCTCGATCGCGCTTATGGCAGGCTGTACGACAACGGCGGAGAGCATCATGAACGACGTCGACCCACGGTCGTGGGACAGCAGTACGGTCATAAGCTACGAAAACAGCGACACTCTGTCACTGCGCGACATCTCGATCGTAGTGAGATACAACGCCGACAGGCAATGTGACATGCTGCCGCTGACGATAACCACGTCAGCACCGGATTCGACCGTATTCACCGAGCAGTTCGTATGCCGGCTGAACGGGCAGCACAAGCCTGCCCCTACATCGGCTGTCGAGAAGATACCATACCGTCTCTCGTCGCGGCTTGCCAACATCGGCACATACAACATTACCATAACTCCGACAGAGAGGCAGCGAGGCATCGAAGCCGTCGGTGTAACATTTGAGAACAAAGAGTGATCATGGGAAAAGACAAGTTGAGACGTTTCGCCGAGAACCTGACGTTCGAGTGCATGATACAGCCCGATTTCGAGGAGATATTCCACCGCGACCACCCTCTCAAGGGGCATTGGCGCGAGAAGTTCTTCGGCAATGACCACCCGATAGTGCTCGAGCTCGGGTGCGGCAAGGGCGAATACACCATAGCCCTGGCTCAGCGCGACCCCGACCGCAACTACATTGGCGTAGACATCAAGGGCGCCCGCATGTGGCGCGGAGCGAAGACCGCCACAGAACGTCAGATGAGGAACGTGGCATTCGTCCGCACGCGCATAGAGTTCATAGGCTCGTTCTTCGGCGAAGACGAGATCGACGAGATATGGATCACGTTCCCCGACCCGCAGCTCAAGACCCGAAGAGCCAAAAAACGCCTCACGTCGCCGCTCTTCCTCGAAAGCTATGCACGCATGCTCAAACCGGAGGGTGCAATCAACCTCAAGACCGATTCGCAGCATCTGTACGAATACACCGACGCCGTGGTCCGCAGGTTCGGGCTCCCATGCGAAATCTCGAACCGCGACATATACGGAAGCGGATTCGCAGATGAGGTTCTTTCGGTCAAGACAGCCTACGAACAGATGTTCCTCGAACGTGGCCTGCCGATCACATATACCCGTTTCTCGCTTGCGGGCCGTCGCGATTTCGAGATGTTCGAATGGGAAGGCGACCTAATCGAAGAGAAAGACAACGAAGAGGCCCGTAAATAACCAAATATCAAAATAATATATGCGCCCCGGCGTCCGAACGGTGCCGGGGCGCATGTTCAGATGCAAAAAAAACGAAAAAACCGCAATATTTCCTTGACAAGCGCGTTTATCTTTACGAAACAAATGAAAGACAACTGCATGAAATGATTCGCCTCTGATTTGATAATAATTAATTTTTGCTTGTTATGAAAAGGAGAGCATTTTTATTTTTGGGAGTCATGGCCGTATCGGCACTTGCCGGAGGCCTGACAGCATGGAGTGTCGCACGGATCAACCGCAACGATAAAGAGATACAGGTAGTGGAACGCACCGTTGAACGCAACCCGGCACTCGGGACTCAGTTCACGGCATATGAGGCTGACCGGTACCCCGACCTTACCTACGCAGCCGAGAACGCCGTCAAGGCGGTAGTCAACATAGAGGCCATACAGGAGGTCGAGATGCGGCAGCGCTCTTACGACCCGTTCCTCGAGTTCTTCGGCATTCCGCAGGAGCGTTATTACGACGGACGCCCGCAGATACAGGAGCGCCGGGCCGGCGGATCGGGAGTCATAATCTCCGAGGACGGTTACATCGTAACCAACAACCACGTCATCGACGGGGCCTCCAAGTTGCGCGTAACGCTGAATGACGGCAGTTCGTACGACGCCAAGGTCATCGGCAGCGACCCGACGACCGACATCGCGCTCATCAAGATCGACGCCGACAAATTGCCGACGCTGCCGTTCGGAAGTTCCGACGCGCTGCGTCTGGGCGAATGGGTACTGGCCATAGGCTCGCCGTTCGACCTGCGGTCGACAATCACGGCCGGTATCGTAAGCGCCAAGGCCCGCCGTCTCGACGTCATACCCAATGAGTTCCGCATCGAGTCGTTCATTCAGACCGACGCTGCCGTCAACCCCGGCAACTCGGGAGGCGCACTCGTGAATACACGCGGTGAACTGGTCGGTATCAATACCGTAATCAAGTCGTCGACCGGCAGCTACATCGGCTATTCATTCGCCGTGCCCGAGACCATAGTACGCAAGGTGGTCGTTGACCTCAAGGAGTATGGAGTGGTGCAGCGCGCACTTCTCGGCATCTCGTACCGCATGGTCGACCAGGCATTCATTGACGAGTTGGGCAAGGACACCGGCATCAAGGAGATAGGCGGAGCGTACGTAGCCTCCGTAATTGAAGGCGGAGCAGCTTCCGAAGCAGGAATCCGCAAAGGCGACGTGATCATCGACATCGACGGCGTGAAAATTGATAACGGTACCACCATTACCGAGCAGATCGCCAAGCACCGTCCCAACGACAAGGTGAAAATCTCGATAAAAAGAGATGGCGATTTGAAACATTTTGAAGTTACATTACGTAATAAAGCCGGTAAAACTGAACTCTTGACTCGCGAAAGCGTTGATGTGGAGGCAGCCCTCGGCGGAAAATTCGTCGATGCCGGAGCCAAACTGTGCCGTTCGCTCGATATCCGCGGCGGCGTGCAGGTTGCAGGAATCAAGCACGGCGGACTGCTCGAAAGGGCTCGCGTAAAGCAGGGCTTCGTCATAACCCACATCAATGACAAGGCGATCTACGGAGTCGCCGACATGGCTCGCATAACCGACAAGGTGTCGTCGATCGACGGAATATACCCCGACGGCCGCGCCGCAAGTTATGTAATAATCGAGTAAGCTGACGTAACGGCCAACTGACAATTGACTTTTACTTCGGCCGGCATGTCGTCAACGGGAAGTAAAAGTCAATTGTTATTATAAGTAAGATAGGAGCAAGAAATTATGCGTCAATTAAAAATTACCAAATCGATCACCAACCGCGAAAGCGCCTCGCTCGACAAGTACCTGCAGGAGATCGGCAAGGAAGAGCTGATCACAGTCGAGGAGGAGGTCGAACTCGCGCAGCGTATCAAGAAGGGTGATCAGGAGGCGCTGGAAAAACTGACCAAGGCCAACCTTCGATTCGTGGTATCGGTGGCCAAGCAGTATCAGAACCAAGGTCTGAGCCTTCCGGACCTTATCAACGAAGGCAACCTCGGACTTATCAAGGCCGCCGAGAAGTTCGACGAAACACGTGGTTTCAAATTCATCTCGTACGCCGTGTGGTGGATCCGTCAGTCGATCCTCCAGGCTTTGGCCGAGCAGTCACGAATAGTACGTCTGCCGCTGAACCAGGTGGGTTCGCTCAACAAGATAAACAAGGCTTTCGCCCGCTTCGAGCAGGAGCATGAACGCACCCCGTCGCCCGAAGAGCTCGCAACCGAGCTCGAGCTGCCGAAAGAGAAGGTCACCGACACGCTGCGTGTCGCAGGCCGTCACATATCGGTCGATGCACCGTTCGCCGACGGTGAGGACAACTCGCTGCTCGACGTGCTTGTAAACCCCGACTCACCCAATGCCGACCGCGGACTTATCAACGAGTCGCTGGCTACGGAGGTAGACCGGGCACTTGAGACGCTGACCGAGCGCGAACGCGACATCATCAAGTATTTCTTCGGCATAGGCTGCTCGGAAATGACGCTCGAGGAGATCGGCGAGAAGTTCGACCTCACACGCGAACGTGTGCGCCAGATCAAGGAGAAGGCAATTCGCCGCCTGCGCCACTCGTCGCGCAGCAAGCTGCTCAAATCGTATCTGGGTTAGGACCCGGTCCAAAAACCATATAAATAACGGTACCGTCTGTCAGAAAACGGTACCGTTATTTTTTTGCATAATCCCGACAGACGACAGTAATTATGAGACGCGGACACGGCCTCTGCATTCAGACGTCTACCATTCGATCGGTGTCTTGCCTATGGATTGCAGATATTCGTTGGCTTTTGAAAAATGGCGGCAACCGAAGAATCCACGGTAAACCGACAGCGGCGAGGGGTGTACGGCCTTGAGTATGAGGTTACGCGAGGGATCGGCAATGGCACCCTTGCGCTGTGCGTAACTGCCCCACAACATGTAGACTATACCCTCCTTGCGCTCGGCTATGGCCTTCACCACGGCATCGGTGAATGTCTCCCAGCCGCGGCCGGCATGCGATGCAGCCTCGTGTTCACGCACCGTAAGCACGGCATTGAGCAGCAGAACCCCCTGCTCGGCCCAGCGGTCGAGATTGCCCGACACGGGTATGGGCGCACCGGTATCGTCATGCACCTCCTTGAAGATATTCTGCAGCGACGGCGGGAAGGGCACCCCGTCGCCCACAGAGAAGCACAGCCCGTTGGCCTGACCGGGCCCGTGGTACGGATCCTGGCCAATGATCACGACCTTGAGCCGCTCGAACGGACATTTGTCGAAAGCCCGGAATATGTTCGACCCGCGAGGATAGATGCGGCGGGACGCATACTCGTCACGCACGAAATTCGTAAGTTGCTCGAAATAAGGCTTGTCAAACTCCGGAGCGAGTATCTCTTTCCAGTCTTCAGCGATTTTCACGTTCATCTTCCCGATATTTTTTGCGTAAAATTATCAAATAATTTGGATATTTCATCATACGGACATATCTTTGCAGACCCTTTCGGGGATACAAAATGTGGAAAGATTTGACTGATTGCAACCACAATAAAAAATCGCTAAAGCAGCATCTTTTTATTACAGCAGCCAATCCTACCCCATTTTACATTGATGTTTAACAAATTAAATGTTTGTACTATGGGATTTTTATTCACATCGGAATCGGTGTCCGAAGGACACCCCGACAAAGTTTCGGACCAGATTTCCGACGCAATTCTCGATGAGTTCCTGCGCCGCGATGCCGAGTCGAAAGTGGCATGCGAGACGCTCTGCACCACCGGCCTTGTAGTAGTTGCCGGCGAGGTACGCTCCGAAGCATATGTCGACGTGCAGGAGGTTGCACGCCGCGTAATCAACCGCATAGGATACAACCGCAGCGAATACCAGTTCGACGCCGCTTCATGCGGAATACTCTCGGCCATACACGAACAGTCGCCCGATATCAACCGCGGCGTCGTACGCGCCGAGGAGGAGCAGCAGGGGGCCGGCGACCAGGGTATAATGTTCGGATATGCATGCAACGAGACTCGCGAGCTGATGCCCGCAACGCTCATTCTGTCGCATGTCATTCTCAAGGAACTGGCCGACATACGCCGCGAGGGCAAGCTCATGCCCTACCTGCGTCCCGACGCCAAGAGTCAGGTGACGATCGAATACGACAATGCCACACGCAAGCCCTTGCGCGTACACACCATCGTCGTATCGACACAGCATGACGACTGCGTTGACGCCGACCGTATAAAGGAGGACGTACGCACGATCCTCATACCGCGTGTCAAGGCACGTCTGGAACGGGCAAACGACCGTCTGGCCGACCTCATAGGCGACGATTACATTCTGCATGTCAACCCGACGGGCAAGTTCGTAATAGGAGGCCCCCACGGCGATACCGGACTTACGGGCCGAAAGATCATAGTCGACACCTACGGCGGACGCGGCGCCCACGGAGGCGGAGCCTTCTCGGGCAAGGATTCGTCGAAGGTCGACCGTTCGGCCGCATATGCCGCACGCCACATAGCCAAGAACATGGTGGCAGCCGGCATAGCCGACGAGGTTCTGGTTCAGGTATCGTATGCCATAGGCATAGCCGAGCCGCTCTCGATCTACGTCAACACCTACGGAACGAACCATACCGGCATTACCGACGGTGAGATAGCCGAGCGCATAGGCCGCCTGTTCGACCTGCGCCCCGCAAGCATCGTCCGCCAGTTCGGACTCAAGAACCCGATATTCGAAGCCACGGCCTCATACGGTCACTTCGGCAACCGCCCGTACACCAAGACGGTCAAGCTGTTCCGTGACGGTCAGGAGGTTGAACGCGAAATCGAATTCTTCGGCTGGGAAAAGCTCGACGCCGTCGACACACTCAAGAAGGAATTCGGACTCTAATCCGGAAAACCGGGAAGCACGGGAGCCATACATTGTATGGCTCCCGTTTTTCATTTCAAAAAAGAAGTGCGGGGCCGCATGCAGCTCCGCACCTGATATTCAGATATATGAATCGGGTTATTTACCCAACAGTGCCTTGACCTCCTTGCAGACAGTCTCGCCATTATAACCGAACTCGGCATCGAGCACCTTGTAGGGAGCCGAATATCCGAAATGGTTAAGACCGTGAATGGCATTGAGATCGCCTACCAGCGAGAGCAGCGTAACGGGAAGACCCGAAGTCAGTCCGTAACGCAGAATACCTTCGGGCAGCACGCTCTCCTGATACGATTTCGGCTGGTCGCGGAACAGGCCCTCGCTCGGCACGCTGACGATACGTACGGCTATACCCTCCTTCCCGAGCAGTTCGGCACCTTCGACCAGTGTCGACACCTCCGATCCGGAAGCAATCATAACAACACTCGGTTTAGCCTTGTCGGCAACGATATACGCGCCCTTTGTAAGCTGCATGGCCTCCTCACGGCGGCTGATACCGAGAGCCGGCAGACTCTTGATGTTCTGGCGCGACAGGATAAGTGCGACGGGGCGCTTCTCCTCGATGGCGACCTTCCATGCCGCAACAGTCTCCTCGGCATCGGCAGGACGCAGGACAACCATCGAACGCTCCCCCTTGTGGTTGCGCAGGTGCTCCATCAATCGTATCTGAGCCTCATGCTCCACAGGCTGGTGCGTAGGACCGTCCTCACCGACACGGAACGAGTCGTGAGTCCATATGTAAATCACATGCAGGTGCATGAGCGCCGACAGACGTACGGCCGGCTTCATGTAATCGGAGAATACGAAGAACGTACCGCAAGCCGGAATAACACCTCCATGCAACGCCATACCGTTCATCATGCAGGCCATGGTGAGTTCCGATACTCCGGCCTGGAAGAACTTGCCCGAGAAATCGCCCTTCGAGAAGGCCTTGGTCTTCTTGAGGTAGCCGTCTGTCTTGTCCGAGTTGCTCAGGTCGGCCGATGCGACGATCATGTTCTCAACCTTGTCTGCAAATACCGACAGCATCGTTGCCGAAGCGGCACGCGTTGCCGAGTCGGCCTTCATGTCGATATTCTTGTAGTCTATCGGCGGAACTTCGCCCGAAAGGAAAAGGTCGAGCTTGCGGGCGAGGTCCTTGTCCTCCGAACGCCACTTCTGCTCTTCGGCCTTACGCTCTGCAATGATGGCACGCAGCTCCTCACGGCGCGCTCCGTAAACCTCGGCACTCTCGCTGAAGATGCAGAACGGGTTTTCGGGATCGCCACCCAGATTCTTCACCGTAGCGGCATAATCGGCCCCGGCTGCAGACAGCGGCTGTCCGTGCGTCGAGACCTTGTCCTCGAAACTCGAACCGTCGGCGGCAACGGCCCCCTTGCCCATAACCGTCTTTCCGATTATGATTGTCGGGCGCTCCGTCTCGGCTATGGCCGTATCGAGAGCCCCGCGTATCTGGTCGATGTCGTGACCGCATATCTCGATCACATTCCAGTTCCATGCGCGGTACTTGGCTGCAACGTCCTCGGTATCCACCTCCTCAACCTTGGTCGAGAGCTGAATGTTGTTCGAGTCGTAATACATGATTACGTTGTGCAGGCCCAGGTTACCGGCTATACGGCCAACGCCCTGCGATATTTCCTCCTGAACTGCTCCGTCGGAGATGTATATGTAGGTCTTGTGGGACAGCCACTCGCCGAAACGGGCTGCAAGGAAACGCTCGGCCAAAGCAGCACCTACACCCATGGCATGCCCCTGCCCCAGCGGACCCGACGTATTCTCGACGCCGTGCATGACGTCAACCTCGGGGTGACCGGGCGTTATGCTGCCCCACTGGCGGAACGACGCAAGGTCTTCCATCGTATAGTTTCCCGCAAGGGCAAGTACCGAATAGAGCATCGGAGACATATGTCCCGGATCGAGGAAGAAACGGTCACGGAACGGGTATTTCATGTCATCTGGGTCATATCGCAGATATTCCGCGAAGAGCACGTTGACGAAATCGGCACCGCCCATAGCTCCGCCCGGGTGTCCCGACTTGGCCTTCTCGACCATCGATGCTGCGAGTACACGGATATTGTCCGCGGCACGCTGAAGTTTGGATTTATCAGTCTTCATAAATTATCTAATTATTCCACAATGGAATTCCATAACAAAAATAGCAAAATGTATGCGCATAGACAAACCGGTAACCGAAAGTTTTTACCGTTTGGCTGCACTATCTGCGCCTATCTTCTTACAAAGATAAGAAAATTTTTATCCCACCTGCCGGAATGCCGAAAAATTAGTTTTCTCGACCTTGCGTTTGGCGTAATCGAGCGTAACAACGAACTTGCGTTCTCCCGACGACGGTATTTCGAACATCGTATCCATCATTACGGCCTCGCATATCGAGCGCAAACCGCGGGCACCCAACTTGAACTCCATGGCCTTGTCGACGATGTAGTCGAGTGCGGCCTCGTCGAACGACAGCTTCACGCCGTCCATCTCGAACAGGCGCTCGTACTGCTTGACGATCGCGTTCTTCGGTTCCGTAAGTATGGAGCGCAGAGCCTCTTTCGACAGGGGTTCCATATACGTAAGAACCGGAAGTCGGCCCACAAGTTCCGGGATCAGCCCGTAGGACTTGACGTCCTGCGGCATGACATACTGCATCAGATTGCCGCGGTCGACACTTCCCGCCGCCTGGGCACGTCCGTATCCAAGAGCGCGCGTATTCAGACGCTGGGCTATCTTCTTCTCGATGCCGTCGAATGCACCCCCGCATATGAAGAGTATGTTCTTGGTGTTCACATGTATGAAATCCTGGTCGGGGTGTTTGCGGCCGCCCTTGGGCGGAACGTTCACGACCGTACCTTCCAGAAGCTTGAGCAACGCCTGCTGCACGCCTTCTCCCGACACGTCACGCGTAATGCTCGGATTGTCGCTCTTGCGGGCAATCTTGTCAATCTCGTCGATGAAGACAATACCGCGCTCGGCCGCCTCGACATTGTAGTCGGCCACCTGCAGCAGGCGGGTCAGGATACTCTCGACATCTTCGCCGACGTATCCGGCCTCGGTCAGCACCGTCGCGTCGACAATCGTGAAGGGGACATTCAACAGACGGGCTATGGTTTTGGCGATAAGCGTCTTGCCGGTACCGGTAGGACCCACGAGCAGAATGTTCGACTTGTCGATCTCGACATCGCTGCCGTCATTGCTGCGACTGCATATCAACCTCTTGTAATGGTTGTACACGGCTACGGATATGTATCTCTTGGCCGTATCCTGCCCGATCACGTACTGGTCGAGAAAATCCTTTATCTGCACCGGTTTGAGCAATTCCTCCATCGTCCGCGGGGCCTTGTCGACAAATCCGTTGTCACGGTCTGCGGCGCGGTTATCCTTGATGACACCGCCCATCACCAGCATACGGTACGCCTCGGCTATGCAGTTGTTGCATATGTTCACGCGATGGTCGCCGCTGGTAAGCAGCAGCTCCACATCGCTTCGCCTGGCTCCGCAAAAATCGCAGCAGTCATTCTCCTGCTTGCCTCTGCCTCCTCTGTTGTTTCTGTTCTCTGCCATTATTATTTCTGACGTTTTGTTAACACATCGTCTATGAGTCCGTACTTCTTCGCCTCCTCGGCCGAAAGCCAGTAATCGCGGTCGGCGTCGCGTTCGATCTTCTTGACCGACGCACCGGTGTGCAAGGCCAGAATCTCATACAACTCGCGCTTGGTACGCAGTATCTCGCGGGCCGTAATCTCGATATCCGAAGCCTGGCCCTGCGCCCCGCCCAGAGGCTGGTGTATCATCACGCGCGAGTGCGGCAATGCCGAACGCTTGCCCCTGGCACCGGCTGCCAGCAGCACGGCCCCCATCGATGCGGCCATACCCGTACATGTGGTGGCCACGTCGCAGCTGATCAGCTGCATGGTATCGTATATGCCCAGTCCCGCCGATACCGAACCGCCGGGCGAGTTGACATATATCTGAATATCCTTGTCGGGGTCCACCGACTCAAGGAAGAGCAACTGGGCCTGTATGATATTGGCCACATCGTCGTTGATCGGTGCTCCCAGGAAGATGATACGGTCCATCATCAGACGTGAGAAGACGTCCATCGTCGCGATATTCAACTGGCGTTCTTCGATGATCGTCGGCGACACATAGGCGGCCTGCGTGGAGATATAGTCGTGGAGCGTCATGCTGCCGATGCCGCGGAATCCTTTGGCATACTTTTCAAATTCAGACATATGTTTCTAATTTTAACGTTAAACGTCCGATGCTGTTCAATCAATGCAACGAACTCTGCAGTCCGGTGCAAAAACCAAACCCGCAGAGTCCGAAAACAGTTTTTTGATACGGAAAGGACTAAATCTCCTTGGCCAGCTTGGCAAAGTCCTCGGCCGACACGAGTTTCTCCGTAACCTTGATCTTCGACTTGACGTCCTCGACGACCTTCTGCTCATAGAGCTTCTCGTAGATCTTCTGCGACTGCTCCTTGTTGTCGAGAATCTGCTTTGCGAAGTTGTCGATCATCTCGGCGGGAGCCGACGGCATACCGTACTGCGCGAACTGTGCGGCAGCGAACTGCTTTGCCTCGGCATTTGCCTCCTCGGCCGAAACCTTCAGGTCGTCCTTCTGTATGAAGTACTTCTGGAGGAAGTTCCACGAGAACATCTTCACGAACGAATCGAAATCCTTCTCGATATCCTCCTTCGTGAACTTACCCTCGTTGATCACATAGAGCCAGCGCTTGAGGAACTCGACAGGCATCTCGAGCTTGGCCTTGTCCAGAAGGTAGTTGCGCAGCTGGAGCGTGAAGAGGTAGTCGCTCTCGCGCGAAAGCTCGCGGTTGATCTCCTCGTCGATGAACTTGTTGAGTTCCTCCTCGTTCTTCACGTTGCCTGCGGGGAATGCCTCCTTGAAGAACTCCTCGCTGAGTTCGGGGTTGGCAAAACGGCGGATCTTGGTGATCTCAAGCGAGAATACCGGGTTGAGATCGGCCAGTTCGGCCTCCTTTACATGAAGGATCGACGCACGCTGCGACGGATTCTTGTAGAGGTCGTTGACGTTGATCGTGGTCTTGTAGCCGACCTTCTGGCCGATGAAGGGCTTGCGCTCCTCGTCGCTCATCGAGATCAGGCCCAGGTATGCGTCCTCAACCTTCAGGTCGCCGTTGTCGAGCGTAACGGTCAGAGCCTCGTCCGAAGTCACCTCCTCGACGTCTACCAGACGGCCGAAACGGCGCAGGTAGTTGTTCAGGTAATCCTCGTGCATCTTCTTGTCAACCTTGATGCGGTTGTACACGACCTTGTCCTTCTCCGAAAGATCGAGCTTCACCTCGGGAGCCTCGCCGATCTCGAATACGAATTCGAATTCGGTATTGTTGTCGAAATCGAAATCACCCTGCTCCTCTGCGGGAATGACATCACCCACATAGTCGATCTTCTCCTTCTGGAGATACTCGAATGCGGAGTTCGACGCCAGGCGGTACGACTGCTCGGCTACGACACCCTTGCCGTACATCTTCTTGATGATACCCATCGGCACCATGCCGGGACGGAATCCGGGAATATTGGCCTTGCGCTTGTAGTCGCGGAGCGTCTTCTCTACGGCCTCGCCGTAGTCCTTTTCATCGACGGTCACCCTTATCAGCGACGCGTGTTGCTCTTTCTGTTCTCTAACGATTTTCATAACTGTATATTTGTCCTTTATTTACTCTCGATACGGGTGCGCAAAGATAGAAATTTAATTCGCATATTACAAATATAACGAATTATAATGTTACCTTTGTAGGTAGATATGAGAAGTTTTACCACCATACTTTTACTTGCGGCTTCGTTCTTCGGCTGCAGCGGCAGAAGCCGTTCCGCGAAGCAGACGGTGCACACCGCCGAGCCGCGTTTCTACTCGTACAGGGTAGTTGCCGAGCACCCGCATCTGACGACAAGCTACACACAGGGATTGCAATACGCCGACGGCACGATGTGGGAAGGAACGGGCCAGCACGGCGAGTCGAGGCTGCAGCGCATAGATCTCGAAACGGGACGGGCCACAGTCGTCGCCGAACTCCCCTATTCCGAATTCGGCGAAGGCATAACACTGCTCGACGGCAAGATATACCAGCTTACATGGACCAACAACATAGCCCACGTCTACGACATCTCGTCTGGCGAGAAGCTGCGCGACATGCGGTACACGGGCGAGGGCTGGGGTCTGACTACCGACGGCGAAAAGCTCTACATGTCGAACGGGTCGTCGAACATATACCGCATGAATCCCGAGACGTTCAAGCGCGAGGCGACGATCGCGGTCACGTTCCGCGGCGAACCGGTGAACTACCTCAACGAACTGGAGTGGATCGACGGCAAGATATGGGCCAACGTCTACACCACGGACCAGATAGTCATAATCGACCCGGCAAGCGGGTGCGTCGAGGGCGTAATCGACCTCACGGGCATACTGCCCGAGAGCGAAACCGGTCCCGAGACCGACGTACTGAACGGAATAGCCTACGATGCCGCGGGCAAACGCATATTCGTAACGGGCAAGAACTGGAGCAAACTATTCGAGATAGAGCTGGTCGAACAGTGACGGGCAAATCCATATACGATGTATCCGACAGCCGTGTGCTCCTGCTTGACGGAGGGTTCGGCACAATGGCCATGAACGGATTTACAGCGGACGAGATCCACGAGGCATACCTGCGTGCCGGTGCCGACATCATCGAGACCGACATCGCCGCATCGAGCCATGATGGCGCCGCAGAAGCCGCCCGCACGGCCCGCGCGGCAGCCGAAAGGCACACCGCCATGAATCCCGGCAGGCCGAGGTTCGCATTCGGGGCGGTATATCCTTCCGGCAGCAACGTGCCGGAACATGTGGAGGGGCTGCTCGACGGCGGCATCGACGGCATAATTTTCGAAACGGCCACATCTGTAAAGGCCCTTGTCGGAAGCCTCGAAACGCTTGCGTCCATAACGGCGCGCCGCGGCATTCGGGTTCCCGTAATGGTCTCCGCAACGCTTATACGCGAGGGTGTGCTGCCATCGGGCGAAACGATCGCCGATTTTTACAGTGCAGTCAGGGGTTTCGAACCTCTCGCGGCCGGTTTCAACTGTTCGTTCGGGCCGGAATCGCTCCTGAAGCCGCTTGAGGAGCTTGCCGGAATGTCGGACATGCGCATCGTGGCCTATCCGAGCGCCGGACTGCCTGACAGGGACGGCCGTTATCCCGTAACTCCGGCGGCATTTGTCGCAGTCGTGTCGGAATACCTCGAACGTGGGCTGGCCGACTGTGTCGGAGGGTGCTGCGGGACCACGCCCGAATACATATCGGCCCTTAACGGCATCGTCGGGAGATATGCCCCGCGAACCATGACCAAAAACAAGAAAAGAGACTTATGACACCTGTCGAATTCCGCCGCCACCTGCATGCGTTCCCCGAACTGTCGTTCAAGGAGGAGAAGACCGCACGCTTCATCGCCGAACAGCTTTCGGCTCTCGGCATAGAGAACCGCAGCATTGCCGGCACCGGCATTCTGGCCCGCATCGAGGGCCGTGGCGACACACGCCGCGCCGTCGTCCTGCGCGCCGACATCGACGCACTGCCCATACACGAAGCTGCCGACGTGGCCTGGCGCTCGCGCAACGAGGGTATCATGCACGCCTGCGGGCATGACATGCATGCCGCCGTACTCTTCGGCGTGCTGCAGCGGCTGAAGGCGGAAGGGGATTTCGACGGCACCGTATTCGGGCTCTTCCAGCCGGGCGAGGAGCTTGTCCCGGGCGGGGCATCGCTCGTTCTCGCCGAGAAACCGTTCGAAGGATACAACGTCGCAGCTGTCATCGGCGAGCACGTCGAGCCGCAGCTTGAGGTGGGTACATTCGGCTTCAGGGCCGGCAAATACATGGCCTCGAATGACGAGTTGCATATCACCGTTCACGGCAAGGGCGGGCACGCCGCCATGCGCCAGCTGATAAAGGACCCCGTAACCGCCGCAGCAGATCTGATACTGCGGTTCACGGCGATGAATTCGGAGGACAGCGTCGTCTCGATAGGGCGCGTCGTAGCTGACGGGGCGACCAACGTCATACCCGACACCGTAAGACTGGAGGGGACGATGCGCACCTTCGACGAGGGGCTGCGCGAGGGCATAAAGCGTCAGATGGCAGGAGCTGCGGCCGAAACGGGAACGAAATACGGTGTCACGATCGATGCGGACATACGCCGCGGATACCCTTGTGTCGTGAACGATGCAACGCTGACGGCAACAGCCCGCAACATAGCGGCCGAAAGGTTCAATACAGTGGATCTTCCGCTGCGTACCACGGCCGAAGATTTCGGCTACTACTGCGGCGTATATCCGTCATTGTTCTACCGTCTGGGGACCGGCGGCACGGGTGCTACCCACACACCCATGTTCAACCCCGACGAGCGCGCCATAGGATATGGCATTGAATTCATGAATCTATTGACAAGAACCATACTCGAAAATGGGAAGGAAAAAGAATAACAGCATAACATTCGATGAACGGGCTTCGTTCATCGTACGAATGTTCAACGAGATGCCGGACAAGAGCTTTTCGCTCAAGCATCTGGCAGCAGCATCGGGAGGAGCCGACGCACAGGGACGCGAAATGACCAGGGCCATACTCGAACGTCTCGAAGAGGAGGGTACGATCTGCGTAAGCCACCGCAAATACCACCTGAGCCGCAACCTTATGCCTCATTATGAAGGCATCGCGTCGATGACGGCATCGGGTGTACTGTTCGTGACGGTCGAAGGGCTCGACAGCGACATCTTCGTCGACCCCCGCAATTCCGGACACGCACTCGACGGCGACCGCGTGGAACTGATCGTAACGCGCCACTCGCGCAAAGGGTCTCCCGAAGGCGAGATAATACGCATAATCGAGCGCAGCAACCGTTCATACATAGGCACGACGGAGGTCATGTCGAAGAATACGGTTCTGGTCCACACCGACTCCCGCCGCATACCGGTTGACATCTACCTTCCGCGGCACAAATATCCCGACCTCGAATCGGGTAAAAAGGTGGTCGTACACGTGGAGGAGTGGTCTGCCGAAGACAAATGGCCTACGGGCGTACTTGTAGACGTTCTGGGTGACGAAGGCAACAACGACACCGAAATGCACGCCATACTGGCCGAATACAACCTCCCGTACAAGTTCGACGAGGAGGTAGAGCGTGCCGCCGAGCGCATTCCGGGCGAGATAACCGAGAAGGATTATGCCGAAAGGCGCGACATGCGCAGCGTCACGACCTTCACGATCGACCCGGCCGATGCAAAGGACTTCGACGATGCACTATCGATCCGCCGGCTGAACGACGACACGTGGGAGGTCGGCGTACACATCGCCGACGTGACGCACTACGTACGTCCCGGTTCGATCCTCGACAATGAGGCACAGGAGCGCGGAACATCGGTGTATCTCGTCGACCGGACGGTGCCGATGCTGCCCGAGCGCCTGTCGAACGAACTCTGCTCGCTGCGCCCGCACGAGGAGAAACTCTGCTTCTCGGCGATATTCAACATCAAGGATAACCTCGACATTACCGGCGAGTGGTTCGGCCGCACGGTGATTCTCTCGGACCGCCGTTTCACCTATGCCGAAGCGCAAAGCGTCATCGAGACGGGCAAGGGAGACCTCGCCGAGGAGATACTCACACTCAACCGGCTGGCCAAGGGTCTGCGCGAGGCCCGCATCAGCAACGGAGCCCTGCTTTTCGACCGCCGCGAAGCCAAATTCACGCTCGATCCCGACGGCAAACCGACCGGAATATACTTCAAGGAACAGAAGGAGGCCAACCATCTTATCGAGGAGTTCATGCTGCTGGCCAACAAGCACGTCGCACAGTTCTGCGCCAAGGGCAAGAGCGGGCACAAGCGTACGATGGTCTACCGAATACACGACAAACCGGACTCCGAAAAACTCGACAAGTTCCGCACGTTCATTCTGCGTTTCGGTCTCATATTCAAGGCCAACAAGGGCAAGGCCATAGCCCGCGAGATGAACAGGCTGCTGGGCAAGGTCAAGGGCAAGCCAGAAGAGAATGCAGTGTCGACGCTGGCCATACGGTCGATGGCAAAGGCCATGTACTCGACCGACAACATCGGGCACTACGGACTTGCGTTCCCCTACTACACGCACTTCACGTCACCCATACGCCGCTATCCCGACATGATGGTACACCGCCTGCTGGCACGCTATCTCGACGGCAAGGGATCGGTGGACAAGGTCGCGCTCGAAGCGCAGTGCGAGCACGCTTCGGAACGCGAAGTGATAGCGGCCGAAGCCGAACGCGCATCGATAAAGTACAAGATGGTGGAGTACATGCAGGGCCACAGCAACGAGGTCTTCGACGGCCATATATCGGGTCTCAGCGAATGGGGCATATATGTCGAACTCGAAGACTCGATCATCGAAGGCATGGTACACCTGCGCGACATCGACGGCGACTTCTACCGTTTCGACGAGGAGCGATACGAAGTCTACGGTACATCGACAGGCAAGGTATATACATTGGGTGACAAGGTGCGCGTACGCGTCAAGGCGACCGACCTGCGCCGGCGCACCCTCGACTTCGAACTTGTGAACGGAAAGTGAGACTGCACGACCTGTACGAAAAGTGCCTCGACCGCGAGCCGCTGAGCCGCGAGGAGGCCTACGCGCTCTACGATGCGCCGCTGCCGGAACTGGCCGAAACGGCAGACCGTCTCCGCCGACAGACGGTCGACGACCCCTCGGCAGTGACATGGCAGATAGACCGCAACGTCAACATAACCAATGTCTGCATATCGGGGTGCAAGTTCTGCAATTTCCACTGCAAACCGCACCAAACCGAGCGTGCATTCATAACGACCATAGAACAGTACTGCGAGAAGATCGACCAGACATTGCGGCTCGGCGGCGACCAGCTCCTGATACAGGGCGGCCTGCACCCGCAGTTGGGAATAGAATTTTACGAAGAGCTGTTCCGCGAACTGAAGCGCCGCTACCCTACGCTCCGGCTGCATGCGCTCGGGGCACCAGAGGTAGCCCACATCGCACGCATAAGTTCGCTCCCGACAATGCAGACACTGCAGAGGCTCATGGCCGCAGGTCTCGACTCCCTGCCCGGAGCCGGAGCCGAGATACTCGACCCCGACGTCCGCAAACGCATATCGCCGGCCAAGCCGGGCGTGGACGAGTGGCTTGAAGTAATGCACGAGGCTCACCTGCTGAACCTGCCCACCTCGGCGACGATGATGTACGGCCATGTCGAAACGCCGCACCAGAGGGTCGACCACCTGCTGCGCATACGCGACCTTCAGGCCCGATGTCCCGAAGGCAACTACGGTTTTATAGCTTTCATACCGTGGATATTCCGCTCGACGGGAACCCGTCTCGAACAGGAAGGTGTCGTCACGCATTTCTCGCCGCTCGAATACATACGCATAATAGCCGTCAGCCGGCTCCTGCTATGCAACATACGCAACATACAGGCATCGTGGCTTACCGTCGGCAAGGCAACGGCGCAGATAGCCCTGCACAGCGGTGCCAACGACATGGGGTCGATCATGATCGAGGAGAACGTTGTGGCTTCGGCCGGCGCGCACAACACATTCGACGCCGAAGGCATACAGCAGACCATACGCGAGGCCGGGTTCACACCGCGTCTGCGCAACCAGCTCTACGAATACAGGCAGTGGCCCGTATAGTTTCGCCCTAAAACGGAAACGGGCCGCATCTTTGACGATGCGGCCCGTTTCATTATCAATGAGGCGCTATTCTTTTACTGTAAAGCAGCCTTGCAGATCGGCATTGGAATCGTGACCTATCCAAACATGGAAGTCACCGGGCTCCTGCGCGAACTTCATGTCGGCACGGCAGAAGGCCATATCTTCGGGTTGTATGGTGAACTCCACGACCTTCGATTCGCCGGCCTTGAGCGACACCTTGCGGAAACCTTTCAGCTCGCGCACTGGACGTGTAGTCGATGCAACCAGGTCGCGCAGGTAGAGCTGAACGACTTCATCGCCGTCGCGTTTGCCGCTGTTGGTAACCTTTACACTCACACGTACAGGCTCGCCGAGAGCCACCTCGGGAGTCAGCACCTTCAGGTCGGAGTAGTAGAATGTCGTATAGCTCAACCCGTAACCGAAGCAATAGAGCGGTTCGTTGGGTGTAAACTTGTAGCGCGACAGATACTTCTCACGCGCATCGGGCGACGGCATCGGACGTCCAGTACTCTTCATCGAATAGTGTATGGGCACCTGCCCGATCGTCAGCGGGAAGGTCATGGTCAGACGTCCCGAAGGATTGAAATCGCCCGACACGACATCAGCCAAAGCCGCTCCGGCCATCGTTCCGGCATGCCACGTTACAAGCACAGCGTCGACCTTGGCAACCTCGTCGGTGATATCCATCGGACGGCCCGTCACCAGCAATATGGCAACCGGCTTGCCCGTAGCGACAACGGCGTCGAGCAGTTCGAGCTGCGGCTGCGGGATCTCTATCGATGTAAGGCTTGCAGCCTCGCCGCTGCACGAATTGGGCAAACCCAGCGTCAGCAGAACCACATCTGCGCCATTCGCTGCGGCAACAGCCGCATCAATACCTCCCTTTATGGTCTTTAGAGGCTTGCAGCCCTCGACACACACGACATTGTCGCTGCCGAAACGCTCCTGCAGGCCCTTGAAAAAGGTAATGGTGCGCTTACCGTCTCCGGAGGCGCTCCATGCCCCGAGCATCTCATGGCCCGAATCGCCGAACGGGCCTATGAGGGCTATCCGCTCGTTGCCTTTCAACGGCAGCAGACCGTTCTCGTTGCGGAGAAGCACCATCGACTTGCGTGTCACGTCACGTGCAATCTCCATATTCTCGGGACGGTAGAGTTCGGTCTTGTAGCGACCGTTTCCGTAACGGTAAGGGTCGTCGAAAAGTCCCAACCGGAACTTGGCCACGAGTATGGCACGGCAAAGCTCGTCGATAGTCTTCTCCGAGACACGTTTCTCGCGCACGAGCTCCTCGCCGTACTTAATGTAGTCGCAATCGACCATGTTCATGTTTATATGGGCGTCGAACGCCAGCGCCGCAGCCTCCTTGCCGTCGGCGGCGATACCGTGAGCCACCATTTCGTGTATTGCATTGTAGTCCGACACCACAAAGCCTTCGAATCCGAGCTCGTCGCGCAGCACGGTACGCATCAGCCACTTGTTGCCGGAGGCGGGTATGGCGTCGAAATCGTTGAACGACGACATGACCGTAACGGCGCCCTCCTCGATGGCGGCACGGTACGGCGGAAGGTAACGGTCGCGGAACATGCGCTCGGACATGTCCACCGTATTGTAGTCACGGCCGCCCTGCGGAGCCCCGTATGCGGCGAAATGCTTCACGCAGGCAAGGATCGTATTGGGATCGGCAAGGTCGTCGCCCTGATAGCCGCGTACCATCGCACGGGCAATGGCCGCTCCGAGATACGGGTCCTCGCCGGAACCTTCCGACACGCGACCCCAGCGCGGGTCGGCACTGATGTCGCACATGGGCGAGAATGTCCATGCCAAACCCACCGATGCCGCTTCCTGCGCCGAAACGCGGGCCAGCTGCTCTATAGCCTCAAGATCCCACGAAGCCGACACACCCAGGTTCTCCGGGAATATTATGTGGCAGCCATGAATGATGTCGCGGCCGAAAAGCAACGGAATGCCCAGACGCGAGCTGTCAACAGCCATTCGCTGATAATACATTATATCGTCGGGCGACGATACGCTCAATATCGACCCGCAACAGCCGTCCTTGATAAAGTCCTCAAGGTTCATGGACTGTCCGGCGGGTCCGGTTATCTCGCCCCTTTCGAGAGGGAGCTGCGTCAACTGGCCGATCTTCTCACGCAAGGTCATCTTCTTCATCAGGGCATCAACCCTGCGCATGATCTCCTTGTCGGTTTTGCCGTTGGCGGCAACAGCGGCAGATGCCGGCATTGCAAGCAGCGATACCGACAACACGAATCTGAATAGAAGTTTCATCGATTAAAATCCTGGTTTTAGGGTTACTGATACAAAGATACAAAAAGTGAACACAAAGACAAAACGGAACCGCAAGTTTTCAACATTCGGCAACACCCCATAAAACAGTTGCGGCGGGAAATTCCCGCCGCAACATGGTTCCGAACCACAAAAACTATTTCACGAGGCTCGAAATAAGGAACGTTGCCGCAACCGTCAAGATGGCGTACAACTCGGGGAATGCACCCAGAATAAGCGTCTTGGCCATCACATCGTGACCGTTGCCGATAGCTGCGATACCGTTGGCGCAGACCTTGGCCTGGTAGATGGAGGCTGCGAAGTTCACCATACCTACGAGCAGACCGGCACCAAATACGGCCGCACCCTGCAACATCGTCGGGTTGGTCAGGAAGCCCTGAACCATGAAGAAGCATACGAATCCGTAAAGACCCTGCGAACCGGGGAGTGCCGACAATATCATGTAGCTACCGAAGGCTCCGCCGTTCTTTTTCATGGCGCCCACGGCTGCCATACCGGCGATCGAAGTACCGATGGCCGAGGCTAAACCGGCCAGACCTACCATCAGGGCAACACCCACGTAGGCCATTACCAATGCTGTTGTTTCCATAATTGAGATTTTGAGTTTTTGCTATTGTTTATTTGTTTGTTTGATTCAGTTTGCGCAGGGGTTCGAACGTACGCATCGACATCTCGAAGCCCGCATTCTTGTAGAACTCCACGAACGTAAGTCGCATCGGGTGCACGAACGACGATATCGTGGACATGAACATGTTGATGCCGTGGCCGATGAGCAGTATCGGTATCATCACCAGCAGCCGCACGAAGATATTCGCACCCTCGGGGACGAAGCCGGCCGCAAGCGAGTTGAACACCAGTGCGAGCACGCCTCCCGACAGTCCGATGGCGAACAGACGGATATAGCTCAGCACGTCACTCAGGATACCGGTAATGTTGTTGTACGTATCCCAAAGTCCCGAACCGAAGTTCACGAAGATGTTCTTGCCCGGAGAATTGAAGAACAACATCAATACCGCACCGATGCCGAGAGCCGCATAGAATGCCGGCGACGACGAGGTGAAGAACGGTATGACCCAACTCTCGTCAAGCAGGGGCAGTCCCATGGCCAGGCAGGCCGATACGACGATTATCACCCAGCCGAGAGTCGACAGCGAATACCTGAACCCTACCGTGCTGCAAATGAGCGCGACCTTGAGTATCATACCGAAGATTATCTGTACGAGACCTATGACCAGAGCTATCGTGAAGAACTTGTTCTGGAAATCGAAGAAGTGCACACCGGGGAACCATTCCGACATGCTCATTCCGAAGAACGAACCGCAGAAGCCTCCGAACAGGATCGTCGCCACGGCACACATCGTGGCGAACCACGAAGCCTGCTTCATGGTCGGGGTCTTGCTCTTGCGGAGCATCGTGAGACCCAGGGCCAACAGGATCAGTCCGTAACCGGCATCATTGAGACAGATTCCGAAGAAAAGCATGTAGAACGGCGCGAAGAACGACGTAAGGTCAATCGTGCCGTACTTCGGCAGTGCATACATGTTGCCTACGAACTCAAATATGTGGGCGAACCAGCCGTTCTTGAGTTTCACCGGAGTATCGTCCTCGGGCGTGGGGTCGCTCTTGATATACACCACGTTGGGATATTCGTCCAACAGCGCGTCGACCTTGTCCGAAGTTTCCTTCTCGGCCCAGCCCTCCATGACGAGCAGCGCTCCGTCGGCTTCGGGTTTTGCCGTAGCCTGAACCTTGACTCCCTGCAGGCGCTCCTTCAGTACCGCAGTCTCGGCCTCGATCACACTGACCGAATCGGCGCAACGTGACAACGCGGCATCGAGTCCCGACACCTCGCCTTCGAGCTGCGCGATACGTTTCGATGCCGCCGAAGCGTCCATCTGCGGAAGTTTCACCTCCATGGCATCGAGTTCGATCTCATCGCCCGGACGTGTTACTACCACGAAATAGACGGTACCTCCGGTCTGCTCTATGACCGAGATATTGTAACTCTCGTTCCATTCCGCCTCATAACGTTCGAACGTGCTCTTCTGGGTCGTGAAGAAACGCAGGACGATGCCTTCCGTTGCGAGCTTGCCTACCGTCTCGGTCGAGAAGTCGCCCCACGGCGCCCACTCGGCCTCGATTTTCGACAGACGGCCGATTTCGGCCTTCAGTTCGGCAGCACGCTGCTGCAAGGCTGTGTACTCCCCGAAGACGTCGGTCCCGGCAGCCATGGGCTGGCCGGCGACATAGCGTTCGTCCGTACGGAAAGCCTTCAGGAAATCCTCGGCCTTCACATGTGCCTCTATATCGGCAAGCAGCTGGCGGTCCTCCTCGGCGGGTTCCCACCCGGCAGTCGTAATATCGACAAGGCCGAGTTCGCGCAGGCGCTCGATGAAATCGGCACTCTGTCCCGCATAGAGGACAAAATCGTATTTCGACATTTTGGCTATCATGACATCGACCCCTCCGCGGCCTGTTGCTGACGAGTTTTTACTATCTTCTGGGCAGACTTGGAGAGGTTCTCCTCATCTTCCATGAAGCGTTTGATCTTGCGTATGGCGTCCTCGTACCCGGGTATCTGCACCTTCTCGTACAAGTTCACCTTCTGAGTGGTTTTGCGGCGTGCATGGTCGAGCAACTCCATACGTCGGTTGTAGACCTCGTATTCGATGCCCAACTCGGCCAGTTTTTTCAGTATGGCAACCCCGTCCGAGTACCACAACGGCGACGAGAAGAGGTCGTATGGCCGCTCCTCGAAGCGTACGCCGCCGAGTACCGGGATCTTCACGCCGGCAATCTTCTGCGTCGCCAGATCCAAGTCGGCGATGCGAAGCAACGTACAATCAAACTCCCCCCACAGCGATACCATGTAGTCGTATTCGCGCGACGCACGCTCGAACTGCTCCTGATACTGCTGTGCGGAGTTCTTCGCCTTTTTGACCTCGGAACGCAGGGCGCTCTCCTTGCTCTTGATCGTAGGGAGGGCGTTCTGGCGCATCTTCAGCTGTTTGCCGAGCTCGCCGAGCGAAGTCTTGTTGTATTGAAATTTGATTGCCATCGGTCGTTATGCTTTCCAATACTTGGCTATCAGGTCGGCCTTGATGGCCACCTCTTCCTTGGTGAAGTATTTAGCGAAGAGCGTCCACGCCGTGTCGAGCATCTGGTCGATGTCGATGTTGACGTCGATCGACAGCAGCTTCTCCGAATAGTCGTGGGCGAACTTCAGTGCACGCTCGTCATAATCCGACAGGTCGAAACCGTTCTCGAGTTTGGTCTTGGCATTGGCCGCATCGGCATACAGACGTACGCAGGCATTCATAACCTGCGGGTGGTCTTCGCGGGTCTTCTTGCCGATAACCAGCTGCTTCAGACGCGACAGCGAACGGAACGGATCGACGATGACCTTACCCGTGTCGGTATCGTTGCGGAGGAACAGCTGTCCCTCGGTGATGTAACCGGTGTTGTCGGGCACGGCGTGCGTGATGTCGCCGCCCGAAAGTGTCGTCACGGCGATGATGGTGATCGAACCGCCGTTGGGCAACTGTACGGCCTTCTCGTAGATCTTCGCGAGGTCCGAATAGAGCGATCCGGGCATCGAGTCCTTCGACGGGATCTGGTCCATACGGTTCGACACGATGGCCAGCGCATCGGCATAGAGCGTCATGTCGGTCAGCAGCACAAGCACCTTCTCGCCCTTGTCAACGGCGAAATACTCGGCAGCCGTCAGGGCCATGTCCGGAACGAGCAGACGCTCGACGGGAGGGTTCTCCGTAGTGTTCACGAACGACACGATACGGTCCAGCGCACCGGCGTTCTCGAATACCTGCTTGAAGTAGAGGAAGTCGTCGTTTGTAAGACCCATACCGCCGAGAATGATCTTGTCGGCCTTGGCACGCAGTGCCACGTTGGCCATCACGGCGTTGTAGGGCTGGTCGGGATCGGCGAAGAACGGAATCTTCTGTCCCGACACGATGGTATTGTTAAGGTCGATACCGGCGATACCGGTAGCGATCAGCTCCGACGGCTGCTTACGCTTGAACGGGTTGACCGTCGGGCCGCCGATCTCGCGCGATTCGCCCTCGATCTGCTCACCGCCTTCGAGCGGTTCGCCATAGGCATTGAAGAAACGTCCGGCCAGGTTGTCCGAAACCTTCAACTTCGGCGGCTCGCCGTGGAATACCACCTCCGAATCAGTCTGAAGACCTTCGGTTCCGGCGAACACCTGAAGCGTAACGTTGTCGCCCATGATCTTTACGACCTGGGCCAGCTTGCCTCCGACAGTGGCCAGCTCGTCATTACCCACGCCCGTGGCACGCAGCGTCACGGTCGCCTTGGTAATGTTGTCTATCTTGGTATATACTTTCTGAAATGCACGTGTTGTCATAGCGCGGACTTATTTAGCGACTTTATCGTTAACCAGCTTTTCGATCTGGCCCTTGTAATCGTTGAACTTGTCGGACTGCCACTCCGAGTAGTTCATCTGACGGAAGAGGTTGATAAGCGACTTGAAGAACTGCGAGCACTCCTCGAAGTCGTTAAATCCGAAATTCCTGTGGCATACGTCGAGTACCATCTCGTACATCATCTTCTGACGCTCGAGCGGGCAGTTGGCGTCGATCTCGTCGAATGCGTCCTGCTGCAGGATCACGAAGTCGATGAGCTCGCCCTTCCAGAAACGCTCGTGGTACTCTACCGGCACGCCGTCGTCGCCCAGAATGTTGATCTGGTCGTTGGCCTCCTTACCTCGCTGCACGATGGTCTTGCCCTCGTACACGCGGTCAACCCAGTCCTTCTCGATATGGCCGTCGAGATACTCGCGGATCTCGGGATACTCCAGGTACTTCGAGTAGGAGTCGATCGGGTCGATGGCCGGGTAACGCTTCGAGTCGGCACGGCCCTGCGACAAGGCATAGAAGCAGCGCGCCGCCTTCTTCGTCGACTCGGTAACGGGCTCCTTGAGGTTACCGCCCGCAGGCGACACCGTACCGAGGAAGGTTACCGAACCAGTCTGGCCGTTGTAGAGTTTCACCAGACCGGCACGCGAATAGAAGTTCGAGATGATTGCCGAGAGGTCCATCGGGAAGGCGTCCTGACCCGGAAGCTCCTCCAGGCGGTTCGACATCTCACGCAATGCCTGTGCCCAGCGCGACGTCGAGTCGGCCATAACCAGCACCTTCAGTCCCATCGAGCGGTAGTACTCGCCGATGGTCATACCCGTATATACCGACGCCTCACGCGCGGCAACAGGCATGTTCGAGGTATTGCAGATGATGATCGTACGCTCCATGAGGGTGTGGCCCGTGCGGGGGTCGACCAGTTCGGGGAACTCGGCGAAGATCTCCACAACCTCGTTCGCACGCTCACCGCACGCAACCATGATGATCACGTCGGCATCGGCCTGCTTCGAGATGGCATGCTGCAGCACCGTCTTGCCGGCACCGAACGGGCCGGGGATAAATCCCGTACCGCCCTCGGCCAGCGGGTTGAAGGTATCGATCGACCTTACGCCCGTCTCCATGACACGGTACGGACGCGGTTTTTCGCTGTAGCAGCGTATAGCCTGCTTGACCGGCCATTTCTGCACCATTGTAATATTGTACTCGTTGCCGTCGGCATCGGTCACCACGGCAATCGTATCCGTAACCTTGTATTCGCCGGCTGCGGCCACGCTCTTGACCGTATAGTTGCCCGTCATCACGAACGGAACCATGATCTTGTGCGAGATCCACATCTCCTGCACCTGGCCCAGCCACGATGCGGCGGTAACCTTGTCGCCAGCCTTGGCCAAAGGCTCGAACGCCCACTTGCGCTCGAAATCGATGGGGTCGGTTATCGACCCGCGGTTGATGAAGAGGCCCTCCATCTTTTCGAGGTCGTTCTGCAAACCGTCGTAGTTGCGCGAGAGAAGTCCCGGTGCCAGCGTCGCCTCGAGCATGTGACCCTCGAACTCGACCTTGTCGCCGATCTTCAGTCCGCGCGTACTGTCGTACACCTGTACGTAGGCGTCGTCGCCTATAACCTTGATGACCTCGGCCATCATTTTGGTGCTGCCCGTATGGACGAAACATATCTCGTTCTGTCCCACCGCGCCGTCGGCATCGACGATCACGATGTTGGAGATGACACCCTTTACACGTCCTGTCGTTTTCATATATGATTATTGTTTATTTATCAAATCCTTGCCGTCGAGATCGGCGAGCAGGCGCTCGAACATCTCACGGCCGTGACGCTCGTCGAGCGAGCTCCAGCGAGCCACCATGTTTATCTTGACCAGATAAGCCAGAATGGCGTCGATGTCGAAATAGTTGAAAGCCGACAACGAATCGGCCTCGTTCCAGCGTACAGCGTCCACCTTGCGCTCCTTGTCCAGAATATTCTGTTCGTCGTTTACGGCCGTGATGACGGCATCGGCGAACGGATACTCGCCACGCAGTCCGAAGTCTGCCGCCGAACTGCGCTGCAGCTGCTCGACGGCGTCGCCTCCGCCCACCGTAACCTCGTCGATGGGACGCGACTGCTGACGGGCCACCGCCGCAGCCACGATATTTCGCAGCGTACGGTCGAACTCCGACCATTCACGCAGGAAACGGCTCGACGAACGGGCACACTCATCGTAATATGCCGCAAAGAGAGCCCGCTCGAAACGGCTGTTCACGTCGACCGTCTCGGCATCTTCTCCTTCGGGGTTGGCATACGCACGCACAACCGCAGCCACGCGTTTCGGCAGAACCGAAGGACGCGCCGACTCGGCCTCGATCTCCTCACGGGTAAGATTGCCCAGATCGTTATGGGCAGACCGGTCGTTGCGGAAATTGACAAGATTCTCGCAGTCGTACCACGTGTACAGCAGACGAACGGCCGCGGCATCGCGCGACGACACGTTCTCGAGGATCTCCGACACGATCTCTTTCGCATCGAAGCCCTTGGTATCGCTGTCGAGAGCGAACTCCCTCAATCCGGCTACGAGAGTATAATAATTGTTGCCGAACATGGGTTACGCCTTATAGAGCATTTCGGAAACCTTGTCACGCAGATACTCCTTCAGCAGGGCATCGAAGCTCTCGTCGGAGAACGATATGTAGTAACCTTCGCCCTTTGCGCCGATCTTGAAGCCGCTCTTGACCTCCTTCGAATAGCCTACCTCTATACCGGCCGCGAGCAGCTCCTTCGCGCTCTTTTCGAAAGCTGCGGAGAACTCATTGCGACGCGACTCGGGCAGCAGGGCGTTCAGATTGCTTCCGGACGAATCCTTGCCGTTCCAGTTGCGGGCGAGGTCGAGCAGCATCTCCTTGACAAACGCCGCATCGAGCGTCGCGCCCTTTACGGCGGGAGAGACGGTCTTGGCAATAATCATGTCCGATATTTCGGTCTTGATCCTTGCCATGGCCTGCTTGCCGGCCAGCGAGATCTCAGTCATGGTGTTTTTCTCTATGTCCTCGGCCTTGTTCTGCGCCTCCTTGACGATAGAGGCGGCCTCGGCTCTCGCTTCGTCCAGAATTTTGGCAGCCTCGGCCTTGGCCTCGGCAACCATGCGTTCACCCTCGGCACGTCCCTTCTCAAGGCCTTCGCCGTAGAGCTTTTCCGTCAATTCCTGAAGTTTGTTTCCCATAATTCGTATTATATTGTTTTTATTGATATATCGGTTTTTCACAACGCGCACAAATGTACTAAAAAATCCTCCAACCGACAAAATAAAGTCCGCAATAAAAATCATTGCGGACTTTCAGAACAACGCACAGGCTCACATGCCTGCCTGAAGGCATCAGCGATGCTGCGGACGCAACAGGTCCTGTACGACTTTAACCGGCGAGAAGGTCGACACCGGGACGTCCACGAAAACCGTGTTCCAGTGCGCCATGGCGCCGTTCCACAAGCCGGGGAGTTCCTGCGCCCGGAGTTCGCGGCCGCCGCTCGACTTCGACGAAATAAAACCCGTCTCGGGGTCGACATATTTCGTCAGGTCGAACTTCGTACCGTCGGCGCGCCGCACGCCGCACACCAGATCCACCGGGTTGAAATGCGTGGCGTCCTTCATCAGGTGCATGTCGTCGGGCGAGATCTGGCTCGACTCGGCGATCTGCAGGGTCTGCGTACCGTCGGCATTGGCGACCCAGAACGGGCCGCCGCCGGGCTCGCCCTCGTTGCGGACCATGCCGCACACGCGGATCGGGCGGTCGAGCAATGCCTCCAGGAGCGCAGCGTCATAGTTCTGCGGCAACTTGATGCAGAGCTCCTTCATCGCAAAGCGGGCGACAGCCGCAATATCGGCCTTGCCGCTGCGCAGAGCCGCAAGGTGCTCAGCAACCGCACGCTGGAGATGCACGAGCACTCCGGCCAAAGCCTTCTTGCAGGCGACGGTATCGCCCTTGCGGGCATCGGTGGTGACGTTGTCGATATTCTTTATGAATATTATGTCGGCATCGATGTCGTTGAGATTTTCGATAAGGGCACCGTGTCCTGCGGGGCGGAACAACAGACGGCCGTCGTCGGAACGGAACGGCGTATTGTCGGGATTCACGGCAATGGTGTCGGTCGAGGCCTTCTGCACCGAGAAGGAGATGTCGTACTTCACGCCAAAGCGTTTCTCGTAAACCGGCTGCTTCTCGGCCAGCAGCGTACGGAACCCGTCGACATGCTCGGGCGATACGGTGAAATGTATCTTTACCCTGCCGCCGGCCGACGCATACATGGCACCCTCGACCAGATGCTCCTCGACAGCCTTGCGCGCCCCTTCGGGATAGGCATGGAACGTAACGAGGCCCTTGGGTTTCGAGCCGTAGCAAAGGCCGTCCCTGATTATGGCGCTCACCTTGGTCCGGTCATCGGCCTCGGGCGAGACATATTGCATGAGTTCGGGATAGAAGGCGAACTCCGAAAGGTGATCGAGCAGCACGTCGATACCCTTTCCGCGCTTGCCTTCGTTTACAAACTCGAACAACTCCTTGAACATGCGCGTAGCTGCGCCCGAAGCCGGAACGAATTTCACCACCTCGAGCGAATCGACAGCCGCCTCGTATTCGCGGCGCGCCTCCTCCATACCCTGCGGAGAGAGCATCATTATACCGTCGGCCGGCGAAGCCGCCGACACGACCTTGAGATAAGGAAATCCGCGGCGGAAATTCTCGATCTGGCGCTCGACACGCTCGACCGTAAGTCCATGGGCCGCGATCTCCATTCTGTCTTTTTCTGTAAACATATGGATTGATTTAGGTACAATAGCAGTTCATTGCGGACAATCGACGCACAAAGTGGTCAAATCCACCTCAAAGTAACAAAATAATTTCTAACTTTGCAACAATGATCCGAGTTTTTGAAAATGCCGATTTGAGCGGACGGAACAGTTTCCATGTCGCTCAGCGAGCCGCACGTCTCATCGAGTTCGACAAGGCATCGGAACTGCCCGAAATATTCGGGCAACATGCCCCCGAACGCTGGACGGTATTGAGCGGCGGAAACAACATACTCTTTACGCGCGACTACGACGGAACGCTGCTGACGCCGTGCGGCAACAACATCGAAATAAACTCCGACGACGGCGAGAACGTCATTGTCGGCGTCGAGGCCGGAGTCGAGTGGGACGACCTGGTCGAATGGGCCGTCGGGCGCGGACTGTGGGGGATCGAGAACCTCTCGCTAATTCCGGGCAAGGTCGGGGCCGCCCCCGTACAGAACATCGGAGCCTACGGTGCCGAGGCAAAGGACGCCATACGTTCGGTGACGATGTACTTCCCCGAGCAGAACAACTTCATAACGCTGGCCGCAGAACACTGCGCATTCGGCTACCGCGAGAGCGTCTTCAAGCACTCGCTCAAGGGACGCGTGATCATAACGTCGGTTGAGATGCGCCTGAGCCGTACACCCAAGCCCAACCTCGGTTACGGCGATGTCGTACGCGAGGTCGAGGCCCGCGGCGGTGCGACACTGCGCAACATACGCGACGCAATCTGCTCGATAAGGCGCTCGAAGCTGCCCGATCCAGCCGTAACGGGGAACGCCGGCAGTTTCTTCAAGAATCCGGTCGTGGAGATCGCCGTTGCCGAAAGGTTGCAGGCCGAGTACCCGGGCATGCCGATGTATCCCGTCGCCGAGAGCGGCAAGGTCAAGCTCGCATCGGGCTGGCTCATCGACAAGGCGGGGCTGAAAGGCTACCGCGAAGGCAACGTCGGGGTACACGACCGCCAGGCGCTGGTGCTGATAAACACGGGCGGGGCCACCGGAGGCGAAGTCATCGAATTCGCACACATGGTACAGCGCCGTGTCATGGAGAAATTCGGCATAGAAATAGATACGGAGGTTAACATACTATGATTCCACAGGAGAAGCTGGCGGAACAGTTCCGCAAATACGTAAGGGACAACAAGCTCTTCACTACCGACGACCGCATATTGCTGACCGTGTCGGGAGGCGTCGACTCGATGGTGATGCTGTCGCTGTTCGTGCGCTGCGGCTACAATGTCGGCGTAGCACACTGCAATTTCCAGCTGCGCGGGGCCGAAAGCGACGAGGACGAGGTTGTCGTAGCCGAGGAGGCAGCCAAGTACGGCGTCGTCTGCTACAACAAGCGTTTCGAGACGACGGCCGAGATGGAACGTACGGGCGACTCGATGGAGATGACGGCACGCCGGTTGCGTTACGCCTGGTTCGACGAGCTGTGCGACGAGCACGGCTACACGGCCATTGCGGTTGCCCACCACATCGACGACTCGGTTGAAACCTTCTTCATCAACCTGCTGCGCGGCACCGGGCTGCGCGGGCTCACGGGCATAAGCAACCAGCGCGGGCATATCGTACGGCCGCTGATGTTCGCCACACGCAAGGAGATCACCGAATATGCGCTGGCAAACCACATTCCATTCCGCGAGGACTCGTCGAACCGCTCGACCAAATACCTGCGCAACAAGATACGCCTCGGACTGGTGCCGATGATCAAGGAGATCAACCCGAAGTTCACGGCCCTGATGCAGGGCAACATCGCCCACCTCACCGACGCTCAACTGTTCATCGATCACGCGATGGAGAAGATACGCGACATTGCCGTCGATTCGGCCGATGGAGTCGACACGCTCCACATCGACCGCATAGACAAGGCTTTCCCGCTCAACTTCGTCATTTACGAGCTTCTCAACTCCGTCTACGGATTCAAGAGCGACGTGGTGGCGGGGCTCTGCCGGTCGCTCGAACACGGCAACTCCGGCAAGCGTTTCTACTCGAAGGAGTATGTCGCCCATGTCGACCGCGGCAATGTGATAATATCGCGCATAACCGAGGAGGACGACTGCGAGACGACGGTCGAGGCCGATGCCATGCGCAGTTTCTGCGGCAACTCGGTGCTTTACTACGTACATACCGACATCGACCAGATAAAGACATTCGGCGTCCCCGAAAACATGGCGCAGATAGATGCCGACCTGCTGAAATACCCGCTGCGCCTGCGGCGCTGGCGCAACGGCGACTGGTTCATACCCTTCGGCATGACGGGGCGCAAGAAGGTCGGCGACTTCCTGACCGACTGCAAGACCTCGGCCATAGAGAAACAGCGCCAGTTCGTGCTGCTGTCGGGCGACGACATCGTTTGGGTCGTAGGCCGCCGCATAGACGACCGCTACCGCCTGACCGAGAAGAGCGAAAACGTACTCAAGATAATACGCGAAACGATATAGACAAATGGCCAAGAGCTCGGTAAAGTTCAAAGACAGCGTCGCGGCATTCGAGCAGTTGTCGAAACAGATCGCCGCACGCCGGTTCGCACCCATATACCTGCTCATGGGCGAGGAGTCGTTCTTCATAGACAGACTGTGCGAGCAGCTTGCCACGACCGTACTGAACGAAGCCGAGCGCTCGTTCAACCAGATCACGCTCTACGGCAAGGAGAGCGACGCCGGCACCGTGGTGAACTGCTGCCGCCAGATGCCGATGATGGGGAGCTACGAGGTCATAATAGTGAAGGAGGCGCAGCAGATGCGCGACCTGGACAAGTTGTCGCTCTATACCACGAAGCCCTCCCCCACGACCATACTCGTCGTCTGCCACAAGGAGAAGAGCGTAGACCGCCGCTCGGCCTTCTATAAAAGCACGTCCGAAAAGGGCGTAGTCTTCGAATCGGTGCGCCCGCGCGACTATGAGATCGGCCCGTGGCTGTCGGAATACATCGCCGGCAAGGGCTGCTCCATCACGCCCAAGGCGCTGTCGATGCTGACCGACCACCTCGGGACCGACATATCGAAAATCTCGAACGAACTGTCGAAGCTGCTGGTATCGCTTCCCGAAGGCACGCGCAGCATAACCGACACGCACATCGAGGAGAATGTCGGCATATCGAAGGATTTCAACAACTTCGAGCTGTGCAAGGCCGTCACCGAGAAGGACATGGTCCGTTCGCTGACGATAGCAGACCATTTCGCCCGCAACCCGAAGGACAATCCCCTGCTGCTGACAATCATGGCGTTGTTCGGCAAGTTCCGCGAGATATTCATCGTCAACTACCTGCGCTGGCAGGCCAAGCACCAGATCCGCCCCTTCCCCAACGACGCCGAGCTGATGGGGATATTAAAGACGGGCAACATCTTCGCCCTGAAAGAGTTGAAACAGACAGCGCCGACATGGGACAACCGCAAGGTGTTCAACATACTCGGGCTGCTGCGCGAATACGACGCCAAAAGCAAGGGCGTAAATGCAGGTGGTGCCACCGAGGGGGAACTCCTTCGCGAACTGCTGCTCAAGATTTTCATGCAATGACAGACAACGTATGCTGCATAGACGGCCACATGGAGGCGTGCGGCACCTGGCCCGACGGTCTGTATGTCTACCAGAACATACGCACCGCAGGGCATGAACCGCTCTACCTCGACCGCCACATTGCATGCCTCAGACACGCTGCCCGCGAGGTGACCGGCCGCGCCCCGGAGATCGACACGGCCGGGACGGCACGCGACATTGCCGAGCTGCTGCGGCGCAACAACTATCCGACGGCAGTACAGTCGCAGGTCATCATGCGCTGGTACGCATCGGGCCATCTGTTGCTGGCCGGAGGCGAAATATCGCCGTACAGGGAGTTCGGATTGAGGTCGATATACCCGACGGCCGCCGTTGTGACGTACGACAACCCGCTGTCGCCGCACCCGACGTCGGCTCGCGAGGCACTTGCCGCCATAGCCCGCCTCCGCGCAGCATCGGCAGGAGCGCGCATCGCCATACAGGCCGACTCCGCGGGCCTTGTCGTCTCGGCCGACAATGCACCGGTATTCACAGTCAGGGAGTACACCGTAACGACGCCCCCGGCCGCAGATTCCGTCGAACGTTCGCTGGTGATCGAGGCCGTACGCAAGGCCGGGCTTCAGATGGCGACGGCCGACATCGCGGTTGCCGATCTCGACAGAGCCGACGAGATCTTCTTCATCGACTACCGCGGCATCACGTCGATAGGCCGCTGCGGCAGCCGCGCCTACATGCACATTCTGACGGAGCGCATAGCCGAAAATATCCGATAGGATTTTCCACACAAAATAGAAACTCCCGGCAGCACGGCAACCGTAAATTGCGGAGAAGCAAACCGTAATTTACAATCCATGAAAAAGATTCTGTTCATCTATGCCCTGTGCGCCACTGCCGTAGCCGCATGGGGCATACTGCGCCACAAGGAGGCGCAACGCCTCGAAAACAACCAGACGGCCCTCAGCGAGCAGGTCGAGTACTACCGCACGCGCCTCGGCGAGGAGGCCGCATCGGTACGGGCTCTGCAGTTGCGCTGCGACGAGTTCAGGAAGATGCGCGAAGCCGACACCCGGCGCATACGCGACCTGGGGATAAAGCTCCGCCGCCTCGAGAGTACGGCCACGACATCGGTAACGACAGAGGTAGCCGTACACACCGTCGTGCGCGATACCGTCATTCTGCACGACACGTTGCGCGTGTTCCACTGGCGCGACGAATGGGTGACGGTCGACGGGCGCATCGGCCGCGATTCGGTATGCTGTGAAGTGACGAGCATCGACACCCTGCGCCAGATCGTACACCGCGTCCCGCGCCGGTTCCTATTCATTCCCTACGGGACCAAGGCCATACGCCAGGAGATCATCTCGTCCAATCCGCACACGAAAATAGTCTATTCGGATTATATCGAGCTGTACAGAAGGCGAAAACGCAAAAATTAACGCCGCGCATCACACCGCTTTGAAATTATTGCGTATATTTGCGTTATGGAGCATGGAAAAACCGTAATCTTCCCCGGATCGTTCGATCCGTTCACCCGCGGGCATGCGGCAGTGGTCGCCGAAGCCCTCAGGATATTCGACCGCGTGGTCATCGGCGTCGGCGACAACATCGCCAAGAACGGGCTTCTGCCTATCGAAAAGCGAATGGAACTCATCAAGGATCTCTATGCGGACGATCCCCGCGTGGAAGTCGGGGCCTATGATTCGCTTACGGGCGATTTCGCCAGGGCCTGGGGAGCCAAGGTCATCGTACGCGGCGTGAGGACCGGTTACGACATCGAATACGAGCAGAACATGGCCGCAATAAACAAGCAGCTCTACCCCGACATCACAACGGTGATACTCTGTACGCCGGCCGAGTTGTCGCACATATCGTCGAGCGTTGTGCGCGAGCTGCTGTCGTTCGGCCGCAACGTCGACGAGTTCATGCCCGAAGGAACCGATATCAACAAATACCTATAACAGATAATGGAATTTACAGCTGAAATGATTGCCGGACTGCTTCAGGGCGAAGTCGTGGGCAACAAGAACGCAAAGGTGCACACGGTATCGTCGATCGAAGGCGGCACAGAGGGAGCACTGACCTATCTAACCAATCCGCAATACGAAAAATACATCTACACGACCGGCGCGTCGATAGTCCTCGTAAGCAAGGATTTCAAGCCTTCGGCCGAGATCGCGGCAACGCTCATCAAGGTCGAAGACGTCGGAGCCTGCATACTGCAGCTGCTGGCCGCATACGACGCCGCGCGTCCCCAGAAGACGGGCATCAGCAAGATATGCTCGATTTCGGAGCGTGCGACCATGGGCGAAAACTGCTACGTGGGCGATTATGCCGTCATCGAGGCAGGCGCCAGGATAGGCAACAACGTCAAGATATACCCGCAATGCTACATCGGCGACGGCGTAACCATCGGTGACGGAACGAAACTCTACCCGGGCGTCAAGATATACGAAGGCTGCCACATCGGCCGCAACTGCATAATCCACGCCGGGGCCGTCATCGGGGCCGACGGATTCGGTTTCGCGCCCAACGCGCAGGGCGGATTCGACAAGATTCCGCAACTGGGCAACGTCATCATAGAGGACGACGTCGAGATCGGTGCCAACACCTGCATCGACCGCGCCAAAACCGACTCGACGATCATACGCCGCGGAGTGAAGCTCGACAACCTGATACAGATAGGCCACAACGTGCAGATAGGCGAAAATACCGTATCGTCGGCACAGACAGGTATAGCCGGCACCTCGAAGGTCGGCCGCAACTGCTTCCTCGCGGGGCAGGTGGGCATAGCCGACCATGTGACCGTAGGCGACCGCGTAAAGGTCGGCTCGAAGAGCGGCATCGACAAGGACGTCCCCGACGACGAGATACGTCTGGGCTATCCGGCAATGCCGGGCATGTCGTTCCACCGTTCGTGGAGCGTATTCAAGGTCCTCCCCGACCTTTCGCGCAAGGTAAACGAACTCGCAAAACAGATCGAAGAACTCAAAAACCGATGATGTCATGAAAAGGATAATGATCATCGCCGCAGCCGCAGCCATGATGTGCGGTTGCGCAAACAAGACCAAATTCGTAATCGAAGGAAACACCGAAAGCAACAATACGACGATGTACCTTCTGAACGCAGCCGACGCCGTGATTGACTCGGCCGCAATCGAGAACGGGACATTCAAATTCACGGGCAAAGTCGAGGAGCCGGCATTCTGCATCGTATGCGACGACCGCGAGGATCCGACATACCAGGTACGCATCTTCCTTGAGCCGGGAAACATCGCCATCGTTGACGACGAAACCGTCCCGGACGGCAAATACGCCAAAGGCACGCCCGCCAATGACGCCTATGCCGGTCTGATAGAGGCCTCGAGGGCCATGATTGCCGAAGCCATGAACCCCGAAACCACGGAAGAGCGCAACGCCGAGATCGAGCAGGAGTATGACAAACTGATACGCGAAACCTATGAGGCCAACCGCACGAACATTCTGGGTATCACGCTGCTCGCCCAGCAGCTCGCATACGAACTTTCGGGACAGGAGATTCTCGACGAGATAGCAGCATATCCCGAAGAGTTGCAGAACGGCGAAATCCTCACCGAACTCAAAAAGAACGCCGAACAGAAGATGCGCACGGACATCGGACAGCCCTACATGGATATTTCGCAGCCCGATCCCGACGGCAATAAGATATCGCTGAAATCGGTAGTGGAGAAGGCGGGGACAAAATATGTCCTGCTCGACTTCTGGGCATCGTGGTGCGGTCCCTGCATGCATGAGGTGCCGTATCTCAGGAAGACATATGACGCATTCCACAAGAAAGGATTCGAGATATACGGCGTATCGTTCGACCGCGACCGCAATGGCTGGACCGGTGCCATTGCCGAGAACAACATGAAATGGGTCAATGTCAGCACGCTCGAATATTTCGACAATCCGGCGGCCGCAGACTACTCCGTACAGGCCATACCGACGAACTTCCTCATCGACAGCGACGGCAAGATCATCGCCCGCAACCTGCGCGGCGACAAGCTGTACGAGAAGATGGAGGAGCTTCTCGGCAAATAGGACTGCACGGTCGCAACCGCAGGCAATACAACGGCACAAAGGGACTTACACAGATGGCAGGCAACGGCAAATACCGTATCATGGGTATCGACCCCGGCACCAACTACACGGGTTACGGCGTGCTGGAGATCGAGGGCCGGCTGGTGCGTTCGGTAGTCCTCGGCGACATCGACCTGCACAAGATGTCGGACCCGTACGAAAAACTGCGGTACATCTTCCAACGCGTAAGTGCCCTCATCGAGGAGTACGGGCCGAGCGAGGTGGCCCTCGAATCGCCGTTTTTCGGCGAGAACGTGCAGAGCATGCTCAAACTCGGACGGGCACAGGGGGTGGCCATGGCCGCTGCCCTGAGCCATGACCGGCCGGTATACGAATATGCACCCACACGCATCAAGCAGTCGATAACAGGTACGGGATCGGCATCGAAGGAACAGGTGGCCTCGACAATCGAACGGCTGCTGAAAATAGACAAGCGCCCGCGACGCCTCGACGCCACGGACGGCATGGCAGTTGCATTGTGCCACTACTTTACGACGAACAGCCCCATGAACGACATTCTCGGCAACGACCGCGTCAAGGGTCTCGGCGGAGAACGGAAGGCCGTCAAGCGCGGCAGTTCGTCCTGGGAAAAGTTCCTGCGGGAGAATCCCGAACGGGAGATCAAATAGCAAACCATTAACACAGCGATAAGAATGAAAAGATTGATTGTCGCCCTGCTATCAATAGCCGCCCTGTGCGGTTGCAAGGGTGTACGTTACGACATTTCGGGAACGATGGCACAGGACGCCGCCGGACAGATCTACCTTGTGTCGGCCGATGCCGAACAGGCGACCATAGCCTCGACGACAATAGATCCTGCCGACGGAACATTCCGTTTCAAGGGGCGCGTCGAAGAGCCGATGCTGGCCATACTCACCGACGACAACGAAAGCCCGATCACGGCCCTTTTCATCGAGGAGGGCAAGGTAACCGTCGCATACGACGAAAACCAGGGCAGCTATACGGCCTCGGGAACAGTCTCCAACGACAATTTCAATGCAGCCAACGACCAGCTCATGCAGCTGCAGATGAAATACTACAGCCAAGCACAGTCGGGTGCATCTGAAGAGGAGCAGCAACAGCTTATCGAGGAGTACAACGCCGCCATTCAGTCGATCGTCGACAAGAATCAGGACAACATTCTCGGCGCCTATCTCTTCGCACGCATGGAGAGCGGCAATCTCTCGGCTGCGGAGATACGCGCACGCCTTGACAAGTTTCCCAAGAAACTCCGCGAAACAAAAATGCTCAAGGAGATAGAGGAGTTCGCCGCCAAGAGCGAGAAGACCGAGGTAGGAGCCCCCTACATCGAGATCGTCGCCAAGGACAGCGAAGGCAAGGACGTTGCGTTGTCATCGCTCATCGGAGATGGCAAATGGGTTCTGGTCGACTTTTGGGCGACATGGTGCGGTCCCTGCCGCGAGGAGATACCCTATCTCAAGGCAGCATATGAAAAATATGCCGACAATGGATTTGCAATCTACGGGGTATCGCTCGACAACGATGCCGATGCATGGAAGAAGTTCATCTCCGACAACGGCATGAACTGGACCAACGTCATTGGCATAGACGAAAACAAGGACAGCGCCTCGGCCGACGTCTACGGCATACGATCGATACCGTCGAACTTCCTGATAGGTCCCGACGGCAAGATTGCAGCCAAAAATCTGCGCGGAGAAGAGGTCGAAAAGAAGCTCAAAGAAATTTTCGAGTAAAAAAATTAAAAAAAACTTGCGAGTGAACAAAAATTGCCTTACATTTGCACTCGCAATTCGGCACCGTAGCTTAATTGAATAGAGCATCTGACTACGGATCAGAAGGTTACAGGTTTGAGTCCTGTCGGTGTCACTAAATGAGGAAAGGACAGCAGTTCTTTCCTCATTTGTTTTTCAACCTGTTACATCGGGTAAGCGGTTCTCCGCACAGAGAGTACAGGCGCGTCTAAAACAACTCCGGGCACTCAGAGAATCGCCGGCATAACCGGCAACAGCACATATTCCCCCAAATTCTGAATAACAAAAATCTCATTCCAGATTGTCGTTTGTTGTATAATTACTTTGTTTTGAGGATATTTGCACCGACAATACCCCATCAGAGTGTTGCGTATTGCAAAACATTTCCTAACTTTGCAACATCACCATGAAAATGGCGATGACATATTAGTTTAGTGAAAGTGTTTCGCTAATCCTTGACGACAAAATTTGGCGATTTTGACAAGCACAAAGGATCTGCAATACAGACACTCGTCACCGTGTATAGGCATATATCGTTCTGATATATACTTGTTCGGTGTGGGGTATTGTTTATTTGTGCTTGGGTCACGCCAAATACCTGTCGTCAGATAAACGAACAACTCCACACTTTCTTTTTGCAGATAACCCGCCGCAGCAGGAGTTGATACGGTAAAACGTACGCCAATTGTTTTACTTAAATAATCGTATTATGAAGAAACCGCTATTCCTATTATTGTGTGGCTTCATGCTGCTTGGCTGCAGCAAGATCAACGACCGGATCGACGAACTCTCCGGCCGGGTCGACAATCTCGAGAATACGACACTGCCGACTATTGAGGAGCAGATAGAGTCGATACAAAAGACCCTGCCGCAACTCCAGCAGGCCGATTCCGAGATCAAGGACTATATTATCTCTCTGCAGGACAAGGTCAGTACCCTCGAGCAGTCCGTTTCCGATCTGGACGACAAAATCGATGCATTGGAGCAGGAGGTTCAATCGGATATTTCGGATGTTCTGGCGCAACTGAACAGCTACAAGCAGGAGGTGCAGGGCAAGATCGACGCCATCAACGGGTTGATCGAATCGTTGCAGGCTGCCGACAAGTCGCTGGAGCAGAAGATCACTTCGTTGGATGGTGATCTCGATGCACAGCGGGACTGGGTGACAACCACATTCACAACGTTGGAGCAGTACAACGGCCTGGTTGACGACATCGCTGCAATCCGCACCTCAATCGAGACAATCAATCAGGACCTCGCCGATATGGAGACGCGCCTGAACGAGAAGATCAAAACCGACATCGCAGCCGCCGTAGCCGGACTGGAAAGCGACATCCAGGCGAAGGTAACGGAGATAACGGATGCCTATACGGCAGCGATCGGCACGGCACGTGAGGAGATTACCGCAGCCTACACCTCGGCCATATCTTCGGCTATCGAAGATTGTGTAACCTCGATGAAGAGCTGGGTACACGAAGAGTTGGCCAATTACTATGACATAGCGACAATCGACGCCAAAATAAAGCTGTTGCAGGAGGCGATAACTGCGGGTGATGCCGCCGCGGACGAGAAACTGACGAGCGAGATTGCAACCGTAAACGAATCTATCGCTACGGCCAAAAGCGAGCTCACCGAGGCCTATCAGCAGGCCATTTCGACGGCCATCGAGACAAACAACGGTGTTATCGACACCAAGATAGCCCAGCAGATCCAGAGCGTAAACAACCGTATCGACTCCGAGGTGCAGACACTGACCGCTCGTATCGACGCTATTGAAGAGCGCCTATCGGAGCTTGAGGAGAAGGTCGACGGCATGACAGAGCAGATCACGGCCCTGCTCAAACGGATTCAGTCCGTTACGTACGTACCGCAGTACGACGACGGCAAGATCGAGGTGCGACGCATAGAGGGGCAAGACAACGGCATTGCCGAGATGGACTTCCTGATTTCACCGAAGGATGTTGTTACGGACCTGGAGAAGGTCTGGGAAGAGGCCGTAAGCGTGAAGGCAGTACATACACAGACACGGGCCGTAGAGTTTATCGAGATGCCCGTACTCGGTTTTACGGCCGATGCAACCAATGGTGTCATTACGGTGAAGGCCAGCGGTGAGAATCTGGGCGAGGAGTTCTTCGCCGGAACCCAGTCGGCCAGTGCGGCCCTCTTTATATCGGACGGAAACAACAACGTGACGTCGGAGTATATCCCAATGCTGCTGAACAACGATAATCCGGTCATACCTTATAATACAATATACTACACCACATCGGACGGAAATACGATCACTCCAAAGATGGCTAATATTGTGGATAACAAATATGCAAACGGACAGGGTGTGATTACATTCAGTGGTGCGGTTACGGAGATCCCGGAGGAGGCTTTCTATGAATGCAACAGTCTGACAAGCATTACAATTCCTGAGGGGGTTACAACGATTGGAAGTTACGCATTCTCTTTGTGCAGCAGCCTGACAAGCATTACAATCCCTGACGGGGTTACAACGATTGGAGATAGCGCATTCTATGGTTGCAACAAACTGACCAGCATTACAATCCCTGACGGGGTTACAACGATTGGAGATGGCGCATTCTATGGTTGCAACAAACTGACAAGCATTACACTCCCGGAAAGTCTTACAACGATTGGAGAGAGTGCATTCTCTTCTTGCAGCAGCCTGACAAGTATTACATTACCTGAAAGTCTTACGGCGATTGGAAATAGCGCATTCTATAATTGCCGCAGCCTGACAAGCATTACACTCCCGGAAAGGCTTACAACGATTGGAGAGAGTGCATTCTCTTCTTGCAGCAGCCTGGCCAGCATTACACTGCCGGAAAGTCTTACGGCGATTGGAGAGAGTGCATTCTTACGATGTATTTAGAAGCGTAGAACAACCAAAAACAATCAGAAATATCCAAACATAAACATTTAATTATCAGTACATTCTAAAAATTAACACTTTTCGGCTGCTTTTTGATGCTTCCCAAATTTCCACATATTTTTGAGACGTATTTCTGACGTGGAGAATTTGCGGGGCTTGTTTTTTGTCACACCGTGCAGACAGTTGACAAGGGTTTACAACCGTTTACGACAAGCGACAATATCCGCCCCGACATTCAGTGACGGTCACATCGTGTAGAAA